>Ga0208905_1000048_pt1 | contig 59818 bp, 69 predicted proteins | sample AntAceMetag02UKS_FD_184776 | JGI IMG/M metagenome (GOLD analysis project Ga0208905, IMG submission 184776) | Saline lake microbial communities from Ace Lake, Antarctica - Antarctic Ace Lake Metagenome 02UKS (SPAdes) (version 2) | ecosystem: Environmental > Aquatic > Non-marine Saline and... | reverse complement strand
AACAAAACAAGCTGAAGATTATATTTTAAAATATAAAAAGATTTTTGGAAAAGGAAACTTTTATTTAGAAATCCAAGATCATCCGAATTCTAAAAAACAAAAAAAAGTAAATGAAGCTTTAATCAAATTTTCCAAGCAACTAAATGTTCCTTTGGTGGCTACAAATGATTCGCATTATTTAAAACCAGAAGATGCTAAGGCCCAAGATATTTTAATGTTAATAAATACTGGGGCAAAGCCTGATGATCCGGAAAGACTAACAATGGAAAGTGATGATTTTTCTTTGCGGACTCCAGAACAAATGTTTGAATCTTTTAAGCATGTACCGGAAGCTTTAAAAAACACTCAAAAAATAAAAGATCTTTGCAACTTTGATCTTAAATTAGGAAAAACAAAACTTCCTTATTTTGAAACTCCATCAAAAGAAACTCCAGATGTATATCTTGAAAAATTATGTAAGGAAAAAATTACTGATAAATATCCCCTATTTTCTAAAAAAGATGCTTCCAAAAGATTAGAATATGAACTTTCTGTTATCAAGGAAATGGGCTTTGCTTCTTACTTTCTTATTGTTCATGATTTTGTCCGATGGGCAAAAGAAAATAGAATTGTAGTTGGTCCAGGCAGAGGTTCAGCTGGGGGGTCAATTGTTTCTTATTTTTTGAATATAACAACTATAGATCCATTGAAACATGATCTTTTGTTTGAAAGATTTTTAAATCCTGCTCGTATTTCTATGCCCGATATTGATCTTGATTTTGCAGATAGAAGAAGAGATGAAGTTATAAATTATGTAGCTGAAAAATATGGAAGGAATAGAGTGGCTCAAATAATTACATTTGGAACAATGGCTGCTAGGGCTGTTATTAGAGATGTAGGAAGAGCCACTGGAGTAGAATATAATTATTGCGATAAATTAGCCAAAATGATTCCCTTTGGTTCTAATTTGAAAGAATCTTTGGAAAAAGTTGCTGAATTTAGACAATTATACAAAACAGATCAAACAGCAACAAAACTAATCGATTTTGCTCTAAAATTAGAAGGATGCGCCAGACACGTATCAACTCATGCTTGTGGAGTAGTTATTTCAGAAAGTCCTCTTGACGAAATTGTTCCCTTACAACATCCAACTCAAAATGACCATACAATTGTTACTCAATATGAAATGCATTCCATCGAGGATTTAGGATTATTAAAAGTGGATCTCTTAGGGTTAAAGAATTTGACTATTATTGAAGACACTCTTGCCCGAATTTATATGGTCCAAAATAAAAAAATAGATATTGAACAATTACCCTTAGATGATAAAAAAACTTATAAACTTTTAAGAAATTCTGAAACAACTGGCGTCTTTCAATTAGAAAGTGATGGGATGAAAAGATATTTAAAAGAATTAAAACCCAGCATTTTTGAAGACATAGTTGCCATGGTCGCACTTTATAGACCCGGACCAATGCAATTTATTCCAGAATATATTGGAAGAAAAAATAAAAGGAGAAAAACAGAATATTTACATCCAAAGTTAAAACCAATTTTACAAAATACATATGGAATTTGTATTTTTCAGGAACAACTAATGCAAATCGCAAGAGTTATTGCTGGATTTTCTTTATCTGAGGCAGATATTCTGAGAAAAGCAATAGGTAAAAAAATAGAAAAACTATTATTAGCCCAAAAAGAAAAATTTATTGAAGGAACTATTAAAAATAAAATAAAGAAAGAAATTGCCGAAAAAATTTGGAATTGGATTTTGCCATTTGCTCGTTATGGATTTAATCGAGCTCATGCAACAGCTTATGCAAAAATTGCTTATCAAACAGCCTATTTAAAGGCTCACTTTCCAGTTGAATTTATGTCTGCCTTATTAACATCTGAGAAAACAGATTTAGAAAGAATAGCCTATTTAATAGAAGAATGTAAAAATATGAAGATAGATGTGCTTCCTCCTGATATTAATGAAAGTTTTAGAAATTTCTCTGTTGTACCTAATGAACAAAAAATAAGATTTGGTTTATTGGCTATTAAAAACGTTGGCTCTAATATCGTTGAGGTAATAATTAAAGAGCGAAAAAATGCCGGAAAGTTTAAATCAATTACTGATTTTATCTCCCGGATAGACTCCAAAGATTTAAATAAAAGATCATTGGAAAGTTTAATTAAGACGGGAGCGTTTGATAATTTTGAAGAAAGAAATAAATTGCTTTCAAATATGGAAGAAATTCTAAATTTTAATCGAGAGATTAGAAGGGTTAAAACAAATGGCCAAAAAAGTTTATTTCATCATAGTGCAACTGATTCAACCCCTTCATTCAAATTGAAAGACGAAAAACCTCTAGCTATGTCTCAAAAATTATTATGGGAGAAAGAACTTTTAGGTCTTTATGTTTCGTCTCATCCATTAGAAGGTTTTAAGAATATCCTAAATAAAAAAACAATATCAATAAAAGACTTGAAAACTGGGAGTTTCCCATATACAATAAGGGTCGGAGGAGTAATTTTATCTGTCAAAAAGATTCTAACCAAAAAGGGCAAGCCAATGCTTTTTGTAAAATTAGAAGATTTAACTGATAAAATTGAGGTAATTGTTTTCTCTTCTGCCATTGAAAAAAATCCAACTGCTTTTCAAGAGAATAAAATAGTTTTTATTATGGGAAGACTTGATACTTGGAATAATACAAAAAAAATAATTTGCGAAGATATTGAAGAAATAATAGAAAAATAAAAAAATATGCAAATAAGTAAAATAAGACACTCTTTAGCCCATATAATGGCTTATGCAATTAAAGAACTTTATCCAAAAGTTAAATTTGGTATTGGTCCTGAAATTGAAAATGGCTTTTATTACGACTTTGACTTTCCTACTCCTATATCAGAAAGCAAAATACAAAAAATTGAGAAAAGGATGAAAAAATTAATCAAACAAAATTTAATTTTTAAGAAAAAAAATATCTCAAAATCTGAAGCAAAAAACTTATTTAAAAATCAAACTTATAAATTAGAATTAATCAAGGGATTGCCAGGTAAAATTGTTTCGATTTATCAAGTTGGAGATTTTATAGACCTATGCAAGGGCCCTCATGTTAAATCAACTAAAGAAATAAACCCTGATACCTTTAAGCTCACAAGAACAGCTGGAGCATATTGGAAAGGAGACGAAAAAAATAAAATGCTTACTAGAATTTACGGATTAGCCTTTGAAACAAAAAAAGAATTAGAACAATATTTAAAAAATCAGGAAGAAGCCGAAAAAAGAGACCATAGGGTTTTAGGGCAAAAACTTGAATTATTTATGTTTGATAAAGAAGTAGGACAAGGCCTACCATTGTGGCTTCCCAAGGGAGCCTGGCTCAGAAAATTGGTAATGGACTTTGCTTTTAATACTTATTTAGAAAGAGGGTATGAACCAGTATCTACCCCCCATATTGCCTCCACTAAATTATGGGCTCATTCTGGTCATCTTGATTTTTATAAAGAAAGTTTATATAACTCCTTTGGGATCGAAGGCGAAGAATATATGTTAAAACCAATGAATTGCCCTTTGCATGTCCAAATGTACAAAAACAAAAGAAGAAGTTACAAGGAATTACCAATCCGTTGGACAGAAATGGGGACTGTTTACAGATATGAAAAATCAGGTACGCTTCACGGATTAACTCGGGTAAGAGGCTTTACTCAAGATGATGCCCATATAATTTGTACGCCCGAACAATTACATAAAGAATTACTTTCTGCTTTAAAACTAACATTATATATTTTCAATACTTTCGGATTTAAAGAACTTGAAATGAATTTAAGTGTCCGTGATCCAAAGAATAAAAGTAAATTTATTGGAAAGGATTCGGAATGGAAAAAAGCCGAAACAGAGTTAAAAAATGTTTTAAAAGAAATTGGTTATAAAAACTTTGTATATGATGTTGGAGGAGCAGTCTTTTATGGACCTAAAATTGATATTAAAGTAAAAGATTCATTGGGAAGACCTTGGCAGTTATCAACTATTCAGTTTGATTTTAATCTGCCTTCTAGATTTAATATGGAATACTATGGAGCTGACGGTAAAAAACATACTCCTTTTATGATCCATAGAGCATTATTGGGATCTTTAGAAAGATTTATAGGCGTATTAATAGAACATTATGCAGGTGCTTTTCCTTTATGGCTCTCCCCTGTCCAGATATGGATAATTCCTATAAATTCTTCTCATGTAAAATATGCTAAAGATATTTCTACAAAATTAAAAGAACAAAGGTTTAGAGTAGAAACTAAAACTGAATCCGAAACAGTTTCCAAAAAAATAAGACAAGGAGAAATTCAAAAGATTCCTTATTTATTAGTTGTGGGAGACAAAGAAATAAAGACAAAAAAAGTTTCTGTTAGACAAAGAGGTAAAAAGAAAATTGAAACAATTTCCTTGACAAAATTCATAAAAAGTATTAAAGTCAGGATGGATAATAAAAAATAGTTCTTTTAATTCTTTTGCTGAAATCAAAGGAGGTGTACCTAATGATTAACTTGATGAGAGAAAATATCTTGTCTGAAATAAATAAAATATCAGAAGAAGAAGGAATAAACCCGAAAATATTCTCTAAAAAAAATATCTTTAGATACAAAAATAAGATAGGAAAAATAAGAAAAGAATATTTTCAGTTTTTGAATGTTTTCCTGTCTGGAATACCAATATACAAATTGGAAGACAGGTTAGGTCTTTCTAGGAAAATCCAAGAAAAAGAAATGCAAAATAACATTTTATGTTTTAAGGGAACTTTTAGAAGTTTCCTGAAAGGTATAAAAGAAAAATACCCCCACGAGAATATTTGGTGGGGAATAAAAAAATGAATTTCAGCAAAAGAACAAGGTACCTTGGGGAAAATTGATTTTTAATAAATTAAAAAACCCAAGGTACTTTTCTTTTATATGATAAAAACAAATAAATATTTTATAATTACATTTGGATGCCAAATGAACTATTCAGACAGTGAAAGAATAGCTGGTTTTTTAAAAAATAATAAATATAAAAAAACTTCAAGAATGGATAACGCAGATTTAATTGTGGTAAACATGTGCTCAATAAGACAGTCAGCTGTTGATAGAGTATATGGTATTAAACAAAAATTTAATAAACTAAAACCTAATAAGGTAAAAACTATTTTAACTGGATGCATTTTAAAAAGAGATCAAAGAAAATTTAAAGATTTCTTTGATTTTATTTTAGACATAAAAGACCTAGCAGATTGGTTTAAAATAATAAATAATAAATATAAAAAATTAAATACTAAGTCTTATCTCGATATAAAACCAAAATATTCTTTACCTAAGATAGCCTATGTTCCTATTTCAAATGGATGCAATAATTTTTGTACATATTGTGTAGTCCCCTATGTCCGAGGAAGTCTTGTTAACAGAAAAACTAAAGACATTATTCAAGAAGTTAAAGATTTAATCAAAAACGAGTATAAAGAAATATGGCTTTTAGGACAGAATGTTAATAGTTATAAAGAAGAGCTTAAGAATAAAAAAATAATAAATTTTCCAAAATTATTAATGTTAATTAATAATATTCCTGGAAATTTTTGGATTAGATTCACTTCTTCAAACCCTAAAGATTTTTCAGATGAGTTAATTAATGTTATGGCAAGTTGTAAAAAAATTACTCCTTATCTAAATCTACCCGTTCAATCTGGAAATAATGAAATTCTAAAAAAGATGAATAGAAAATATACTATTGAAAAATATAAAGAAATCATTAAAAAAATTAAAAAAAAGATTCCTGATATAATTCTTTCCACCGATATAATTGTTGGATTTCCAGGGGAAACAAAAAAACAATTTAATGATACTATTAAGTTATTAAAACAAATTGAATTTGATATGATTTATATTAATAAATATTCTTCAAGACCAGGAACAAAGGCAATAGAAATGAAAGATAATGTTAGTGAAAAAGAAAAAAAAGAAAGAGAAAAAAAAATAAACAAAATCTTAAAAAAAATACTCATAAAAAAGAACAAAAAATATATAGGGAAAACTTTAAATATTTTACCAACTGAATGGAAAAATGGATTTTTACTTGCAAAATCCTTTGATTATAAAACTGTTAAAATAAAAGGAAATAAAAGATTATTAGGAAAATTTGTTAATGTAAAAATTAAGGGCTCTACTCCTTGGGGATTAATGGGTTTTAAAGAAAATGAAAGATAAAAAATTAAAAAAATTAATTGTAATATTGGGTCCTACGGCATCAGGTAAAACAGATCTTTCCATAAAATTAGCTAAAAAATTTAATGGAGAGATTATTTCTGCTGATTCAAGACAAATATATAAGGGAATGGATATTGGAACAGGAAAAATAACAAAAAAAGAAATGCAAGGAATTCCCCATTACCTTTTAGATGTGGCTTCTCCAAACAGAAGATTCTCTGTGGCTCAATACCAAAAATTAGCCTTAAAAAATATAGATAAAATATCTAAGAAAAATAAAATACCTTTTTTGGTTGGGGGCTCCCCTTTTTATATTTACTCTGTGCTTAAAGCATGGGGCTTCCCAAAATTAAGCCCTGATTGGAATCTGAGAAAAAAATTAGAAAAGAAATCATGTGAGGAACTTTCTGAAATTTTAAAAAAACTAGATATCAAAAGGTTTAAGAATATAGACAAAAAGAATAAAAGAAGATTAGTAAGAGCAATTGAAATTGCTAAAAAATTAGGCAAAGTTCCCATATTAAAAAAAGAGGTTAAATTTGATTCTCTAATAATAGGTATTAAGAAATCGAAACAAGAGATTAAAAAATTAATTGGGAAAAGACTAGATATAAGATTAAAACAAGGGATGATACCAGAAATAAAAAGATTAAGAAAGCAAAAAGTTAGTTGGAAAAGATTAGAAAGTTTTGGTTTAGAATATAAATGGATAGCATTATATTTACAAAAAAAAATAGATCGTTCTAAAATGATCTATTCGCTTCAAAAAGATATTGAACATTTTGCCAAGCAACAAATGACTTGGTTTAAAAAAGATAAAAATATTAAATGGATAACAAGTTACGAAAAAGCAAAAAACTTATTAGGAGATTTTTTAGAATAAATTTCTTTTACTAGTTTTTTGGTTTGACAAACCTTTAAGGCTTTGAATAAGAAAACAAATTCTTTTTCTAGTTGTTCCGAAATTCTATTTCTATTTTCTTTAGGGATATCCCAGATTGCTTTTTTAAAAGGACCAAATGCTTTTTTTCTAAATCTATATATAAACTGAATTTCCGTATCGGTTTCTTTTTTTTCTTTGATAAATTCTTTTTTTATCCAATTATATATCACTTTTTTTAAATGTTTAGGAAAATAAGAACTTTCGTAAATTATATTTTGAAAGTTTGTAGCTAAATGGATTTCACAAACTTCACTTTCTGGAAAATGAGCAAAATGTTTTTTTGATAACGTAGAAGCACCATGTTGCACAATTCCCGCTGTTTTATATTCTCTTGCTTTTCTAGATAGTTTTTTAAGTATTGGAAAATCCTCTTTTATTTCCTTTAACTCTCCTGAGGCTAGCACAATACCACCATGAGCCGTACGAGCCTGAACAGCTATTTTTGATATACCTTTTAATCCCCCATATCTAGAAAGATTTTTCTGATATTCGTCCATAAACATTTTTAATTCCTCAACGCTAGTATCCTTGTCCCCTATTTCTCCAACCTCTCCTCCAATAGAAACAATTATTTTTTCTGGTTGCATTTTTCTAATAAAATAAGTGAATTCTGAAGTTAAATAAGCATTTTCTTTTATATCTTTTAAAGAAGAACAATCAATATCTATGTTATAAAAACCTGTTTTTATCGCCTTTTCGACTAAATCTTTTAGATTTTCTAACTCTTCTTTCTTATCTTTAGAAAAATATTTCTGGGGATCAATTTTAAAATGGTCACCTTGAAAAAAGATAGGTCCTTTAAATCTTTCTTCAATCCCAGCAGCTAGGATAACAGCAATATATTCTTCTAATGATTGCGATGTATAATCTATTTCTGATTTTGCTATTTCAAAAATAAAAGCCCCTACATCTTCTTGGCGAGCGGCCCTGAAGACTGCTTTTGCAAAATCAAACGTCAATGTCCTAATATTTATTGCCGGAACTGTAAATCCTTTACAATTTCCCTGTGCTATTTCTTCATACAATCTTTGAATAGATTCTAACCATATACCTTTTTTATTAGCTATCTTTATAATTTTTATTATTGCCTTCTTTTTTTCTTTATCCTTTTCCCCAAAGACTGCTTTTTGAACTAATTTTTCCATATTTAAGATAATATTTTTTTAAAGATTTCCGCAACTTTTTCTGGTTCTGCTTTCCCTTTTGTTTTAGCCATAACCTGACCAATTAAAAATTGCAATGCATTTTCATTGCCCTTTTTATAATCCTCTTTTGGCTTAGGATTTTCATTCAAAACCTCCTTAATAATATTTTCAATCTCTTCTTTATTGTTTATCAATTTAAGATTCTTGTCTTGTATAATTTGGGAAGGATCTTTTCCTTTTTTAAACATCTCTTTAAGTAAAATTTTAGCTATTTTACTGGAGATTTCAGAAGTATAAATCATACTAATAAATTCTGCAAAATTTTCAGGAGTAATTGAAAACTTATCTTCCTGAAAAGGACTTCCTTTTAATAATGATTGTAGATCAGTAATAATATAGTTTGAAGATAACTTCGTAAGTTTTTTAGACTCTTCATCTGTAATTTTAAGTTTATCTTTTTTCTCTTTTACCCAAACTTTTAGTTCTGAATTTACTTTTTCAAAATAGTCTCCCAAATCTTTGTTAGAAATAAAGATATTGATGCTTTTTTCATCTATCCCGTATTCTTTTTGAAATCTTTTTCTTTTGCTCTGAGGCAACTCTGAAATTCCATTTTTAATTTTACTTAAAAACTCTTCGTCTAAATTTAAAGCCGGGATATCAGGCTCTGGGAAATAACGATAATCATGAGCTTCTTCTTTTTTTCTTTGAGAAATAGTAATTTGTTTTTGGTCATTCCAGCCTCTTGTTTCTTGAACTATTTTGCCATTATTTTTTAAAATTTGGGTTTGTCTCTCAACCTCATATTCAATCCCCTTGGTAACTGCCTTTAAGGAATTTAGGTTTTTTATCTCCACTTTCGTGCCCATTTTATTTGGGTCTTTACTTAAGGATATATTAACTTCACACCTCATTTCACCTTTTTCCATATTAACATCGGAAACATCAAGATATCTTAGAAGTAACTGTAGTTCTTTAACAAATTCATGAACATCTTTAGCAGAATGAATATCTGGTTCGGTTACTAATTCCATTAACGGGATACCTGCTCTATTAAAATCTACTAGCGAAGATTCTTTATTTTTGTCATGTATTAATCTGGCCGTATCTTCTTCAAGATGAATTTGCTCAATTCTAATCTTTTTATTGCCAATTGGCGTTGTTAAATAACCATTTTGGGCTAAAGGAACTGCATATTGAGTGATTTGGTACCCCTTAGGAAGATCAGGATAAAAATAATTCTTTCTTTCAAAATAACTATGTTCATTAATCTTACAATTTAAAACCATTCCGGTTTTAACAACTTTTCTTACTGCTTCTAGGTTTACTATGGGAAGTGTTCCTGGATGCCCCATGCAAATAGGACAAATATTTATATTTGGTGTTTTTTCATTCGGATCGTTTTTACAAGAACAAAACATTTTTGACTTTGTTTTCAATTCGGCATGTACTTCTAGACCAATTGTAGGATAATAACCCATTTTCAAATTTATATTTTATTTACTTTTTCTTTTGTTGCATTATTTTTACTCCTGAGCTAGTGCCTACTATATCAGCTCCAGCTTTAACCATCATTTCAACGTCTTTTAGTGTCCTAATTTTACCAGCTGCTTTAATTTTTAAACCGGGAGCTGCTTTCCTCATAATTTGAAGGTGTTTTGCTTTTTCTTTTAATTCTATATGTTCTAAAGGATCCTTTTCTGTCGCGGTCTTAACACAAAAAGCTCCTGATTTTTTAACTAAAGCCGATGCTTTTTCAATTTCTTGATCTGTCAAATAACCAGAACCGATTATTACTTTAGTGGGTAAAATTTTAGTAATATCTTTTAAATCTTCTAAGATATCATCAAATCTTTCATATTTAACGTCAATAATATTAATAACAATATCTAACTCATCTGCTCCGTCTTTTTTTGCTTTTTTACATGTTTCGACTCTTTTTGAATGAGGGCTTAAACCCATAGGGGGGTCGATAAGAACAACGACTTTTATCCCTGTGTCTTTTAATTCTTTATGGCATAAAGAGACCCATTTTGGATTTATGCAAACACTTCTAAATTTATATTTTTTAGCTTCTGTACATATTCTCTGGATATCTTTTTCTGTGGCTGAAAGTCTAATATTTGTATGCTCGATTATTTTAGCAACATTTTTTTTCAACATATGATTTAATTTCTTCAAAAACTTTATCCGGCAATAATTCGCCGTTTATAGAATAAACATTTTTAAAGTTTTTTATTATTTTTTTATAATTTTCGTAAACCTTTTTTAATTTTTCCCTTTTTTCAAAAAGCGTTTTTTTAATTCCCCTCTTTCTGATCCTGGCTATACAAATATCCTGATTAACATCAAGGAAAAATGTTAAATCTGGCATTAAAAAATCCTTATTCATCTCTATTAGTAATTTTAAGTCAAGACCGTCAGAAACACCATAGGCAAAAGTAGAAAAAAAGTATCTATCAGAAATAACAATCTTTCCATCTTTCAAGTTAGGAATAATAACATTATCTAAGTGATATTTTCTATCTTTAGTAAATAACTTTTGAAGTTCTAAAGGAGAAATTTTTTCTTTTTCTTGTAAAACTCGTTTTATTTTTTTACCTGCTTCGGAAATAATAGTTGGTTCTTTAGTTATTAAAACTTTATATTTTTTTTGGATTAAAAAGTCCTTTAAAAGTAAAGACTCTGTGCTTTGGCCTGATCCATCTAGGCCTTCAAAAACAATAAATTTTCCAGGATAAATATTATTTCTCATGAGTTTATAATAACATATTGGAACTAAATGAAAAAGCAGCCAATATCAACTAGCTGTTTTAAATTTACAGTTTAAAGGCTGTCTTTATAAATCTTGCTTTCAGTGGGAAGTTGGTTCCCATAATATTTTGAGCTTTTTCTTTTTGAATAAGGATTTTCAGCAGGCGAAGTCAAGCTTTCAAAAGCTAATTGACATATTCTCATTCCTGGATATAAAAGAATGGGTAGGATTCCAACATTTGACATTTCTAGGGTTAAACAACCCTTAAATCCAGGATCAACATAACCAGCGGTTGAGTGAACAATCAATCCTAGTCTGCCCCAACTACTTCTCCCTTCAATTCTAGCGCCTACATTATTAGGTAAAGTAATTTCTTCTAATGTAGCGGCTAAAACAAATTCTCCTTTATGGAGAATAAATGGCTCTTTACCTTTTATTTTTATCAGTTTAGTTAAATTTTTAAAAGTTTGGCGATCTAAAGGATTAATATATGCTTTTTTTATAGAATTAAAAACCCTGAAATCCCTACCCAGCCTTAAATCCAAAGAAGCAGGTCCTAGTTGTTTACTCAAAACAGGTTTGGGCTTAATGATAATCCTTTTTTCTTTCAGATATTTTTTAATTTCTTGATCTGAAAATATCATATTATTTCAATTCCCATATTTTTCGCCGTTCCTTCTATAATCTTAATCGCCTGATTAATGTCCTTGGTATTCAAATCCGACAACTTCTTTTTAGCAACTTCTTCCAATTGGGCTCTAGTAATTTTCCCAACTTTAGTTTTATTCGGCGTCCCAGATCCTTTTTCAATACCTATAGCTTTCTTTATGAGCTCAGAAGCTAAAGGAGACTTTACTTTAAAATCATATGTTCTGTCTTCATAAACAGAAACTTCTACGGGGATTGTAAAGCCCATTTGTTCTTTTGTAGCCTCATTAAATCTTTGACAAAACTCTGAGATATTTATTCCATATTGGGCCAGAGCTGGACCTACCGGAGGAGCAGGTGTGGCTTTACCAGCTGAAATTTGTAATTTTATTATATTTTGTATTTTTTTCATAACTTTTTTATTTGTAAAGAATCTACTTCAACTGGAGTGTCTCTTCCAAACAAGTTTACTAAAACTTTTAATTTTCCTTTTCCTTCATCAATCTCTGATACTTTACCTTCAAAATCTTTAAATGGCCCATCATTAATTTTAACTAAAGTTCCTAAGGTAACATCTATTTTATATTGCGTAGATTCGGTTCCTATTTTACTTTTTAAATTTTTAATCTCGTTTAAAGAAACTGGGATAGGAGTGGTACCAGCTCCAATAAAACCAGTAACCCTTGGCGTATTTCTGACAACATACCAAGAATCATCAGTAACTATCATTTCGACTAAAACATATCCTGGATATATTTTTTCTTCAATCATTTTTCTCTTGCCATTTTTTATTTTAATCTTTTTTTCTTTAGGGACTAAAACATTGAAGATTTTATCTTCCATGCCTAAGCTTTCTATGCGTTGTTTCAAGTTTTTTGCTACAGCGTCTTCGTATCCAGAATAAGTATGCAAAACATACCACCTTCTACCTTGTTGTATTTCTTGTTTTGGCATATTAAAAAATTATATTATCTTCTAGCATTTAAACGAAAAATCTCCCTATAATTTTCATAAATATAAAATCCAAAGCACCTAAATAAATTGCAACCGAAATAGAAATTGTAATCACAATCAATGTGTATTTAATTGTTTCAGTGCGACTTGGCCAATCTATTTTTTTTGCTTCAATATAAACCTCCTTAAAAAAAAGTTTTATATTTTCAAATTTTTTAATTAAAAAATTAATAATTTTCATTGTTTTTAAAAAGCCCTAAGGGGCTTTATATAATATAAGATTAGACCCTATTATCTATTTTGTCAATAGAACCAAATATCTTTTTAAATATCTAAGTTTTTTACTTTTTTAGCATGGACTTGAATAAATTTCTTTCTAGGAAAGACTTCTTTGCCCATTAAAACATCAAATATATGATCAGCTACTTTGGCATCTTCTATATTAACTTTTAATAAAGTTCTATTTTCCGGATCCATAGTCGTATTCCATAACTCATTCGGGTTCATTTCTCCTAAGCCTTTATAGCGTTGAATATTTATATTAGTTATTCCCTTTTTCCCAAGGTTAGAAACTATTTCTTCTTTATCAGCGTCTGTATAGGCATACTCTGTATTTTTGCCAGATTGTATTTTATAAAGTGGAGGTTGAGCAATATAAAGATATCCTCTTTCAATAATTTCCCTAAAATATCTAAAAAATAGAGTTAAAAGCAAAGTCCTTATGTGGGCGCCATCAACATCAGCATCAGACATTAAAATAATTCGGTGATATCTTAGTTTTTCTATATTGAAATCCTGACTTATAGCAGTACCAAGAGCAATAATTAATGATTTTATTTCTTCAGACGTTAAAATCCTATCAAGTCTTGCCCTCTCTACATTTAAAATCTTTCCTTTTAAAGGCAGTATTGCTTGGAATCTCCTATCTCTAGCCATTTTGCAACTATTATGGACAAACACACCAGAAGACAAAGCAAAATTATGAGTACCTTCTACTTCTAAATCATAAACATCTATTTTTTTAGAAATTTTAATTATTTTTTTAATCTTATGGTTATAGTTTAATACAGCTTCTTTCAATTTTTCTTCATTCCCAGCAAAAAATCTAGAACAAATTGTATTATATTTTAAAACAGATTTGTCATTTCTTTTTTTTCTTCTTTCAATATATTCTTTTACATTAATATCTTCGTATTCTCTAGATATCTCCTTTAATAATTTTAAGGCCTTGTTCAAATATGTTTGATTATATGCTATTTTTCTTCTCTTTCTGAATTCCGCTGTCCATTGTTCTTTAGTTTTTTCACTTCTCCATTCCAGAAGTTTTTTATTTCCCCATTGTTTTTTAGCTATCATAGAAAGTTCTTTTGCTCTTTCGGGATGTTCTTGAAAATACTTTCTCACCTTCTCTGCTTGTTTCTTTCTATCCCCAGAATTATTCCAATACTTTTTTTGATTCTCGTATAACAATTTATTATTTCTTTCTCTGTAATTTGAATCTTTTTCATAAAATTCTAAAAATTTCTGGAGCATATACTTCTTATATTCTTTATCTTCCCATTGTTTTTTTGCTCTTTTGCTTAACATTTTCCTCATTTCAGGTGTAATCATAATCTTCTTAATCTTTTCCCTATATTCTTTTGTTTTATGAGCTTGCTTTGCTTTTTCTTTACTAACATCACTATGAAGACCATATTTTATCATTTTTCGATGATAAGCCATATGCTCTTCTTTTTTCATTCTTATTATATTATGTGGGTTATTGTTCAATTTGTTAAAATCAATATGATGTTTATCACAACCATCTTTTCTTGAATAAATATTATTTTCAAGATTATACATATCAGATAAAATATGTGTAAAAATCCATTGATGTTTTATAGGACTATATATCATCTCATAACCTTTAATTGTAATCCCTCCACCTATTTGAGAAATTTTACGATAAAGCGGCATCAAAGAATCTTGAGAAGAAAGCTCTTTAGCTTCCTTATAAGAACCATTTTTTACCATAAATTTGTGATCCGGCGTACAAATTATTTCTTCGTTATTATCTAAAATTACTTTGATTACTTCTGTATTTTTTTTAGTACGTCTAATATTCTTTACCAAGCCTATTCCAATTACTCCATCTTTTTTTACTGTATAGCAATAATTTTTCTTGTCTTCTTTCTCTTCTTTAATTAATTCTTTAAATGATAAATTTTTTCCATCTACTAAAGCAATTTTTGTATCTCCCGAAAAACAGCCTCCGGCACTATCGCCTTCTACCACATAAATCTCAGATTCTTCTGGCTTCCGAGAAGAACAATCAGCTAATTTTCCAGGTAAACTTAAACTACCTAAAATGCCTTTTCTTAAAACTGTACTTCTGGCCGCTTTAGCTGCTCTTCTGGCTTTAGCAGAAATAAGAGAATTCTCTATTATCGCTCTTGCATCCTGAGGATTTCTTTCTAAAAAATCTGTTAATCCTTCTGATAAAGCTTGTTCTACTGCTAATTTAGCTTCTGGGTTTCCTAACTTTGCTTTTGTTTGTCCTTCAAACTGTGGTTCTTTTATCTTTATTGAAACAACTCCTATCAAACCTTCTCTGACATCGTTCCCGGTAAAGTTTTCATCTTTTTCTTTTAAATATCCATTTTTCTTAGCATAATCATTTAATACTCTTGTTAGAGCCGTTCTAAAACCAGTAAGATGAGACCCACCTTCACCTGTAAAAATGTTGTTGGCAAAAGATTGCTCCAATGCTTCCATTTCCTGAGCATATTGAAGTGCAACTTCAACTAAAATCCCCTGCTTTTCGTTTTTAACATAAAAAATATTATTATTTCTTGTTTCGGCTTGACCAACTAAATATTTTACATAAGCACGTAATCCTCCCTCAAAATAAAAATTATATCCAAGAGAATCTGAAGAATTTCTTTGATCGTAAATAGTTATTTTTACTCCAGAAGTTAGATAGGCTTGTTGGCGGAGATGATTTAAAATCTTTTTAATATCAAATTTAACTTCTTCAAAAATAGTAGCATCTGGCTCAAAAGTAATTGTAGTTCCTCTTTTTTTACAAGCTCCTAATTTACGAACTTTCGTTTTTGGTTTCCCTTCAGAATATTCTTGCACATATCTTTCTGACCCCCTACAAACTTCTGCGGTCATATGTTTTGACAACGCACAAACAACTGAAACTCCTACTCCATGTAGTCCCCCGGCAATCTTATAAGCCTTTCCTCCAAATTTAGCCCCAGCATGTAATGTTGTCATTACTGTTTCTAATGCTGATTTACCTGTCTGAGGGTGTTTATCAACTGGAATCCCCCGACCGTCATCTATTGTCCTTATCTTGTTATCGGGTAACAAGTAAACTTGAATATGTTTACAATATCCTGCCATTGCTTCATCTAAAGAATTGTCTATACATTCCCAAATCAAATGATGTATCCCCGAGGCACCTGTTGAACCAATATACATTCCCGGTCTCTTCCGGACAGGTTCAAGTCCTTTTAGAACATAAATATCTTTAGCTGTATATTCTTCTTTTTTAGCTGTTTTTTTCATATTTATTTTCTTACTTCCCATTCTATATTTTGTTCTAATGCTTTAATTATTTTCTTTTGAACGTCATCGATTTCTTTGGAAGACAAAGTCCTATTATTAGCTTGATAAATTATACGGAATGTAAAATTTTCCTTTCCCGAAATAATCCCTTCACCAGAATATATATCAAAAAGATCAACATCCTTAACTAATGTACCACCTGCTCTATTTATAATATTCAAAACTTCAACAACTTTAGTCCCTTGTGGGGTTAAAATAGATAGATCTCTTATGGCAGCTGGATAAAAAGATATTGGTTTATATTCATATTCACTTGAAAATAATTTGACTAATATATCAAAATCAAGATCAAAAATAAAAACTTCTTGTTTTATTTCTGAATCTTTAATAATCTTTGGGTTTATTTGTCCTAAAAATCCGACTTTTTTATTATCAACTTTAATTTCGGCACATTTCTTTGAATACCAAAAATAAGAAGAAGATAATTCTGGGATTGGTTCAGCATTGTCATAATAAATATTAACTACTCCTAATTTATTCAACAGAGAATCCACAATTCCTTTTAATTCATAAAACAATTCATTTTTTACCCCTTTTTTAGATAAAAGTCCTGTTAAAACATTTCTCTCTAAAACTTTTTTATTTTTAATAAAAATATTGCCAAATTCAAAAATTTTAATTTCATCAAAGCTCTTTAAATTGTCTTTGGTGTTCTTAAGTAAATCAGGTATTAAACTTGATCTTAAATATTTATTTAAATCACTTACTGGGTTTTTAAGTTCTAATAATTTATCATCTTTTAAATTAAAACATTCTTTTTGTTTTTGACTAATAAAAGAATAATTATAAACTTCTGAAAATCCTCTTTCTTTTAAGATGTCTTGACATTGTTTTCGCCAAAAAACTTTAAGGTTTTTTTTAGGAAGATTTAAAGTTATTTCTGGAAATAAATAGGGAATATTTTTATACCCATATATTCTTCCGATCTCCTCTACCAAGTCTTCCGGGATAGAAATATCTATTCTGGAAGTTGGTATTTCTATTGTGAATTTATCATCCCCAATTTTCTTAAATTTGAAATTAAGTTTTTTCAAAATTTCTTTTATTTTTAATTCCGGAATTGCAACACCTAATAATTTATTAAGATATTTTAAATTAAGTTTTATTTTTTTAGGCAATACTTTTTTAGGATAAAAATCAATCATACCTTTTGGAACTTTGCCTTTAACAATTTCTTTTATCATAAAAATCATTCTTTTTTGGGCAAAATCAATAAGGTTAGGATCCATTCCATTTTCGAATCTTAAAGAAGCATCTGTTCTTAACTTTAGTTTTTGAGACCCTTTTCTAATTACTTTTCTGTTAAAATTCGCTGCTTCTATAAGGATATTTTTTGTATCAGAACTAATACCAGTACTCTCTCCTCCTTTTATCCCGGCTATACCTATGGCCCTTTTCTGATCAGCAATTACTAAAATATCTTTATCTAATTTATAAATTTTATTGTCTAAAGTTTTAATCTTCTCTCCATTTTTAGCTCTTCTAACAATAATTTTTTTATTAATTTTATTTAAATCAAAAGCATGTATGGGCTGCCCTGTTTCTAACATTATATAATTGCCTATATCAACAACATTATTAATTGGTTGAAGCCCACAATTTTTAAGATTTTCTTGAAGCCATCTTGGTGAAGAACATATTTTAATCCCAAAAATTGCTTGAGCTGAATAACGCAAACAATCATCTTTGTCCTCAATTTCTAACTTAATTATATCTTTTCCTTTTAAGCTTTTATCTTCTTGAAATTTAGTATCTGGTATTTTAAACTCATTCCCCGTTAGAATAGAAATTTCTTTTGCTATGCCAATGTAAGATAAACAATCATGAGCCCTATTTGGCAAAATATCTACATCTAAGATCCAATCATTCCCTTTTTTCTGCATATTTTCTATTTCAAAACTATGTAGAGTCAAAATTTCCACCAATTTTTTTGGTTCAGGTAGCTTATTTTTGAGATATTTTTTTAACCAGTTATAAGAAATTTTCATAAATATATGCCACTTCTATGTTCTATTTTAACCTAATTTTTAAGCAAAATCAATTAAATTTATCCCCAAAATAAGAGGGATGCTTTATAAACATCCCTCGCCCTTTAGAACCCAAAAGATTCTTTTCGTTTTTTTTGATATTTTATCTCCTCCTAAATTTTTAATCCATTTTATGCTATTTCCTGTTTGAAAAGAATTATTAAAAAAATTACTTTCAGCTTTTGCTATATAAATTTTATCTCTTATGGGATTCCATTGTAAAAGATTTTTTCCATTAAATTTTCCTATGGGCATTAAATCATTTATTTTCAGCCCCGGAACTTCTTTTATAATCCTATAAAAAATACAATCTATTTCTAGTTCTTCTGGGCCCAGTTTTTTTCTAGGTAATACTAACATTTTCTTTCTCTTAATAAGTAACAATCTTCTCCTGTAAATTACTGCTAAACAAACATGTTCTCTCATAAAAGCCTCCTCATTTATTTATTAATAACATATATTGTTATTATCAATGCTAATCTAGTATAAACTTCTCAAATTCTGCAATTTTTTTATCCTCCTATGCCAATTTTTAAATAACAAAAAACATAAATCAACTTATTCGTATCATAGATTATAAAATATTCTAACAAAAAAGTCAATCATTATTTATTTGACGAAATGATTTATATTTAATACAATAATAGCTTAATTAGTACATTAAAAAAAGGAGAAAGAAATGGGAGAAAGTTTTTTTAAAGCAATAGAAAAGATTATTGTTTTTTTATTATTCGTATTAATTGTCTTAATAATTAAAGATTATCTAATTTTACCGAAAATAAATAACTATACATTCAGCAAGCCAGTTATAGTTAAAAAATCAATTTTAGATAAATCTAAATGCTACGACATGACAGCTACTGCTTATACAAGACATATAGATTGCATTAGTCGAAGACTTAATGATGGATGTACTGCGACAAATACAGAAGTGCAAGAAGGAGTAGTAGCTATAAACGTAGATTTAGTGAATGGAAAATGGATCGTTAACTCTATTTTAGAACTCGGACAAGATATATATATCACCACTATGGAAGGTAAACCAATCGGTTGTTTCCGAGTAGAAGATACTGGACCATTTAAAGTTGGCGATGTAAGAGGCGCTGATTCAAAGGACCTAGAATGGGACAAACGAAATTGCGATATATATGTAAAGAACATTGACCTAGCAAGAAAAATGGGATGTATTTCTATAAGGGTTTATATCCTCAACTAAACAAAGAATTTTACCATTTTAAAAAAAACAAAAGAGATAACTTAATAGTTGTCTCTTTAATTTAGCGCAGCCGATCGGACTTGAACCGACAACCTTCCGCGTGACAGGCGGATGCTCTAACCAATTGAGCTACGACTGCATATTATATTAATAATACCGGGGGCGGGAATCGAACCCACATTAATCGCTTATGAGACGACTTTAGATGCCAATCTACTCCCCGGCTTTAATCTACTTATTTCCTATTTTGTTTTAACTAATCCTTTAATCAGACCCATCATTTGATAATAAAGTTCAGATGATTTTTTGATTCTGATTGTAACTGTTCCGTAATGAATGAAAAAATTTTTATATACTTTTTTATTTTTTACCTTTATTAAAGTAGTTTTTGTAAATTGTTCTCTCGGAATGTTTGTAATTTTTGACCAGTAATTCTCTACTTCTTTTACCCTATCTTTGTGGATTTTATTTATGCCCACATAAGCAGTAAATCTATTTTTGTCAATCTTACATGTTTTTCTAAAAAATCTAATCATGAATTTTATCATTTCAGGGTCCGAATTACAAAAACTTAAATGTCTCGTTTTTCTTGCTCCTTCTCCCCAATATAATGATATTCCAGCTATTAATAAATCTCTATTCGATAATTTTCCAATTTCCTTAATACCCTTTTGTTCCCACTCTTTAACCTTCTTAAGTCGTCTTTCATATTGCATCTGGGCCCCTTTCATTCTTCCTATGTAGCCACCCTTAATCATTTTCTCATGTAATCTTTTGACTTGTTCTAGAGTTAACTTAATATCTCTACACCATAGACTAACAGTACTCTTAGCTATTTCTAATTTACTTGCGATATCTTTAATACTCTTTCCTTTTTGACGTAATTTTAGCGCCTTATTTTTTTCTTTAGATTTTGCCATAAAACCCACGATATAATGCTATTATTTAATTATATCGTAAGTCTAAAAATATAACAATATATTAATTATTGTCGCGGGGGCCCGAATTGCACGGGCGTCTCGGGGTTATGGGCCCCGTAAGGTACTACTCCTCCACCCCGCTGTCGCTAATACTACAATAAAATAAAAAAGAACTCAACCCCCTTGAGTCTATTCTTTACTAAACCTATTAATTTTTTAAACTAAAATGCCTCTAATTCTTTTAAAGATTTTTCAAGAATACCAATAACTTCTTCCGCTTCTCCTTTCTTCAGTCTATAATCAGGATTCTCAGCAATTTCCTGATAAATATTGTGTATTTCCAACTCTCTTAATTTATCAGCTAAGCTTATTTCCGTCTCCCCTATCCTTTTTAAAATATCTTCCAATAATTTAGCTGCTTCAATTAAGGCCAATTTATGTTCAAGATGACTATCTTTTTTTAATCTCTTTTTAATCTTTTTCCATCTTTTTAAAACTTTACTTTGTCCATAGTCTTTCCAGGATAAAGAATTTTCCATGTCTTCAACAAATAATAATTTTAAATAAGTAGTTTTTGAAGCGAAGTAAATAATAAAAAGAATAAAAATTACAGAAACAATAATAAAAATTACTTTAAAAACTAAAATTCTTTCCTGTAATTGAGAAGAATTAATTGTGTTAAAGATATTGAGAATATTTTTACTAAATTCATTAAAATTTATATTGTTCATATCTAATTAATTATTAGTAATGATTTTTTCAAAAAACGAAGCAATTTTAAAGATTTCATCTTCGGCAAAACTTTTACCAATTATTTGAAGTCCTACTGGCAAATTTTCTATTTTCCCACAAGGCATTGATAAAGCCGGTAATCCTGCTAAAGAACTTGGTGTAGTAAAGGCATCAGCGAGATACATACTAAGAGCATTTTCCACTTTCTCTCCTATTTTAAAGGCCGTAAATGGAGAAGTAGGTGTTAAAATTATATCTATTTTTTTAAAAGCATTTTCAAAGTCTTGTTTGATTAAGGTTCTAATCTTCTCTGCTTTTAAATAATAAGTATCATAATATCCCGAAGAAAGAGCATATGTTCCTAGCATTATTCTTCTCTTTACTTCATCTCCAAATCCTTGCCCTCGAGTTTTTAAATAAGTATCTAAAATATTTAACTCTTTTTCTTTCATATTTGACTTGCCATATTTTATTCCATCATACCTAGAAAGATTAGCACTTGCTTCACAGGAAGAAATAAGAAAATAACAAGGAATAGCATATTTTGTATGAGGTAAACTAATTTCTTGAACATTTAAACCTTGTTTTTCTATTCTTTTAATAAAATCTTTAATGGTTTTTTCTACTTTAGGGTTAATTCCTTCTTGAAGATATTCTTTTGGTAAACCAATCTTAATATTTTTTAAACTGAAATCTGATTTTCTAGAATCTAATTCAACACTTGTGGAATCTTTTTTATCTTTACCCTTTATCAAATTAAATACTATTTCGGCGTCCTCAACATTTTTCGTAAGAGGACCAATTTGATCAAGGGAAGAAGCAAAGGCGATTAAGCCATAACGAGAAACTGCCCCATATGTTGGTTTAAATCCTACTGTACCACATAAAGAAGCTGGTTGACGGATTGATCCTCCTGTATCAGAGCCTAGGGCAAATACACATTCATTTGCTTTCACTGCTGCTGCTGATCCTCCTGAACTCCCTCCAGGAACACGGGTTAAATCTTGAGGATTATGAGTTATTTTAAAAGCAGAATTTTCAGTTGAAGAACCCATTGCAAATTCATCTAAATTTGTCTTACCTAAAAACACAGCACCTGCTTCTTTTAATTTTTTAACACAAGTAGCATCATAGGGAGCAATATAATTTTCCAGTATTTTGGAAGCAGCTGTACATTTTTCCCCTTTAAGTAAAATATTATCTTTTAAGGCCATAGGGATTCCTGTTAATAAGGATATTTCTTGTCTTTCTGAAATCCTTTTATCTGCTCTTTCCGCTTGAGAAATAGCAGATTCTTTAAAAACATCTAAAAAAGCATTGATATTTTTATCAATTTTATTAATTTGAGACAAAAAAACTTTAGTTAATTCAACTGCTGATATTTCTTTGCCTAAAAGTTTTTTATGAAGTTGTTTAATTGTTAGATTTAAAAGTTCCATTTTATTTATCAAGAATGGATTTAACTTTTATAAAGTGATCTTCTTTTTCAGGTATCAATTTCATAATCTCTTTGGTGTTATCTGCTTCTACAACAAAATCTTCTCTTGTTATTTGTTTTAAAAAAAGATTTTTTTGTTTATTATCAAAATCAACTTTTACATTACTTGTGTCCACTTTTTCTAATAAATTAAAATAATCCAAAATCAAGGATAATCCCTTTCCCATTTTCTCAATTTCTTCTGGCTCAAGATATAAGCGGGCTAATTTGGCAATATGTTGAACTTCTTTTTGGTTAATTGTCATAAGTATTATTTTTTACTTAGGTGGTTCTTGATATTCTGTTTGGATTAATGTTGCTTTTAATATACCAATATCTTCTAAGAGAATACCTCCACCCCTTACAACAGAAGTTAATGGATCTTCAATAATTTTAACGGGCATTTTTGTTCCCTTATTAATCAGAACATCAAGGCCCCTAATCAAAGACCCTCCTCCGCATAAATAAATACCCTCTTCCATTATATCCGACAAAAGTTCCGGTGGTGTTTCTTCAATAACCGATTTTATGGATTCTACTATTTGATTTATTGATTTTTCTACTGCTTCCTGAACATCATCTGAGTTAATAATAATTTCTTCTGGCAGTCCCGTAACTAAATTTCTTCCACGAACCGGCGCTTCTCTTTTTTTATCTACAGGGAATACCATGCCAATCTCAATTTTAATTCTTTCCGCTGTTCTCTCCCCAATTAAAAGTTTATATTTTTGTTCAATATATTGGATTATATCTTCATTAAGCTTGTCTCCAGCAATTTTTAAACTTTTAGAAACAACTATTCCCCCTAACGACATAACCGCTATTTCAGAAGTCCCTCCTCCAATATCAACAATAAAATTTCCTTGGGCTTCTTGAATTGGTAATCTAGCTCCAATCGCAGCTGCTATTGGTTCTTCAACTAAAAATACTTCTCTGGCTCCCGCGTTTTTAGCTGCATCAAAAACAGCTTTTCTTTCAACTTCAGTTATGCCGCAGGGAATACCAATAATAACTTTGGGAGAAGAAAGAAAGAACCAATTTCTTTTACGAACTTTATCAATAAAATATTTTAACATTTGTTCAGTTACTTCAAAGTCAGAAACAACTCCTCTAACTAACGGCTTTATAGCTTTAATATGTGCCGGAGTCCGACCAACCATTTTTTGAGCTTCATTCCCAATAGCAAGTATTTGTCCAGTTTTTTCATTGAGAGCAACAACAGAAGGCTCATTAATAATAACCCCCCGTCCCCTAACATAAACAAGAGAATTACAAGTTCCCAAATCAATGGCAATATCTTCGGATATTTTGCTAAAGAGTTTATTCATCATAATAATCTTAATTATTTAAAAAATTTATATATTTGTTTAATTTTCACTAATTTTATTCCATTTCCATCTCTCTTTTTTATTTCAATATTGTCATTCTTTAAAGTTTTTTCGCTTATAACCAGACGATACGGTATACCTATTAAATCAGCATCGGCAAATTTTTCCCCTGCTGATTTATTTTTTCTATCATCATATAATACTTGTTTTCCAATTTTTTCTAATTCTTTATACACTTTTTCGCTATTTTCTTTAATTCTTCTATTAATTTTTTCATCACCGCTTTTCAAAGATATTAAATGAATATCAAAAGGGGCAACGCTAGAAGGCCAAATTATTCCTTTTTCGTCATGATGAATTTCAACTATTGTGCCCATCAATCTGGAAACTCCTATGCCATAACAACCCATAATGATTGGTTTCTTTTTCCCCTCTTTATCTGTAAACAAAGCATTCATCGCCTGGGAATACTTTATACCTAGAGGAAAAATATTTCCGGCTTCAATCGATTTGTCTTCTTTCAATTTTGCTCCACAAATAGGACATTTATCCCCTGCTTTTAATTTGGATATTTCTTTATTTTGGCAAAAATCCAATTTAGGGCAATAAACTATTTTATCTTCTCCAGCATCAGCAATTACTTGAAATTCATGAGTAAAGTTTTTGGTAAATCCATGTCCTGATGCTTCAGTCAAGATTGCTTTAACTCCGCAAGTATTAAAGATTTTAATATAACTTTTTTTAGACTTATCATAATATTTTTGAAAATCAGTTTCTGAGGCATGAAAGCTATAGAGATCTTTCATTCTAAACTCTCTTCCCCTAAGAATGCCTGAACGAGCCCGAGCTTCTTTTCTAAATTTTGTTTGAATTTGATAAATATAAACTGGTAGATCCTCAAACGAACTAATATAACTACGAATAATGTTTGTTAACATTTCTTCATGGGTGGGACCCAATCCAATTTCTTTGTTACCTTTGCATTTATACATTACTTGTTTGCCAATTTCCCCAGACCATCTTCCGGTTTCTTCCCAGATTTTCTTAGGTTGAAAAATAGTCATTAAAACTTCTTGCCCTGATATTCTATTCATTTCCTCCCTGATTATATTTTCAATTTTTGTTAATACTCTTAGCCCTAAAGGTAAAAAAGTATAAGCACCTGCCATTTCTTTATGAACAAATCCTGCTCTTTCTAATAAGATACCATTTATGCTTTTTTCATCTTTGGAAATTTGTTTTTTTACTTTTGTAAAAAGTTTTGATTGCCGCATATATTTATTTTAAAATAATCCGATTATATCTTTTATAGTGACAAAAAGCATCAATCCCAATAAAAGACCAAAGAAAACTAATGTAATTTTCTGTTCTGTTTTTGGATTTATTGGTTTGCCTTTAATCTTTTCTATCCCCAGAAATAATAGTTTGCCCCCATCCAAGGCTGGAATAGGTAAAATATTAAATACAGCTAACCAGATCGATATCATACTTAAAAACATCAAAAAGTTAACTAAGCCATGATCAAAGGCATCAGTCATCATTTTGCCTATGCCTATAGGACCAACAAACTTTACCCCTTGTGTTTCTTCTCCTTGAATTGCATTTTTAAAAATTGTTCCAAACATAATTGGGATAGCAATTGTTTGCTTTGCTGTAATAGAAATGCCCTGAACAGGAGCACTATACCAAGGATATTTTATGTTAGCAACTCTAGTTAAGGCTACTCCAATTACTCCTTCATCTTTATTTAGATCAGAACCAACAGGAGTTAAATTAATATCTAACATATCTTCTCCTCTTTTGATATTAAGAGTTATTTCTTTATCTTTATTTGTTTTAATAAATTCTTGAAATTCTTCCATTTTATAAAAGCTTTCTATCTTATCCCCCATTTTTATTTCCGCCAATGCAGCAGGAAAATCGTCAAATACTTGTGTAATCATAATTTCTGCATTTTGTGATCCTTCCCAATTATCAGGAACAGATGTAGGAATTCCCCAAAAAAACGCTATAGAAGTCAAAATAACTATAGCAATAATCCAAAAAAATCCAACTCCTCCAAAAATAATTAAACTTCTTTGCCAAATTGGTTTTTGGGAAAAACTCTTAGAATCTTCAATATTTTCTTCTTCTCCTTTTATTCTAACGAAAGCACCAAATGGTAAAAGATTTAAGGAATAAATAGTTCCTCTAATTTTTCTTCCAAAAATTCTAGGAGGATAACCAACGCCAAATTCTTCAACATCTACCCCAAACTTCTTGGCTATTAAAAAATGTCCAAGTTCATGCAAAACCATTAAGCCTATTAAACAAAAGAAAATGATTAGAATAGTAAAAAACATAAAGGTAATATAAAATTATTATGATTGAATTTCTTTTTTCTTTCTCTCTGTTATCTCTTCTATTTTTTCGTTATATTTATCAACTAGTTTTTGAAGTTCATCTTTAGCTTTGAATTTATCGTCTTCTCTAATCTCGCTCTTTTTAAAATTATCTTGAATCTTTTTCCAAATTTCCTCTCTAAAGTGTCTGATTGTTTTACGAGCATTTTCTTTTTTCTCTGCTAATATGTGAATTAAATTATCTCTATAATCCTGAGAAAGCGCTGGGCTAGATAATCTAAGTCCTTCTTTCGACACTACTGGATTCATTCCTAAATTAGAATTATTAATCGCTTTTTCAATTGGTTGAATGTACAGTTTATCCCATGGTTGAATTAACATACTCCCAGAAGAAATTAAAGAAATTGTTCCTAATTCTCTTATGGTAAGTTCATTTTCGTCAATCTTTACTTTAATATTTTCAACTAAAGAAGGAGAAAGTGAAGATGTCCGAATTTTCATTACTTCTCCCTCTAAAAAAGTAATAACTTTTTGAAAATCAGATTCTACTTTTTGAATAATTTCTTGGTAATTAGACATATGATTAATTGTTAATTAATGGATCTGGTAAATTTAGTAATAAAGTTTCCAACGCTAACTTTTTATTAATATTTGTTTTTATTAGTAAATAATTTAGTTCTTCGCTTAATTTTATAATTTCTTGTATTTTTTTAATAGAAAAATTGTTTTTAAATTTATCTCCTATTGCTCTCCCCGAAACTTTAGATAATAAAATTAATCTAAAATATCTTAAAAAAATATCTACAAATTCTTTTGAATTATCTTTGTCTAAAAAATCATTTATGTATTTAAATCTAGAGGCAATATCAGATTCAATAATATTTTTTATATCATTAAACATTTTCCATAACTGACTCATTTTCTCAGAATCTTGAAGTAAATTTACAGCTCTTCCTGGTTTTCCTTCTGAAATAAATATCAATTTTTCAAGTTCCGAAACAGAAGCTTTCCCCTTTAAAAAGTCTCTCATTTCTTTTTTAGACAGTGGATAAAATCTTAAAGATTGGACTCTGGAAATGATTGTTTCTAGTAATATTTCTGGTTTTGAAGAAATAAGAATAATAATGGTTTGCCTTCTTGGTTCTTCTAATGTTTTTAAAAGACGATTTTGAGCAGAGATCGTCATTTTTTCCGCGTCATCTATAATTGCTATTTTATAAGGAGCAGAAAATGGCTTTAGAGATAGTTTCTTTTGCATGCCTTCTATCTGCGAAATCCCAATAGATAATTCTGGTTTAATTATTATGATGTCCGGAGTATCTTTTTTTTGTTTATTAATTAATTGGGCAAATTCTAAAGCTATTTCTTTTTTGCCTAGGGCGTCCAAGCCAGAAAATAAATAGGCATGAGATATTTTTGAATTATTCAGTGATTTTTTCAAAAATTCTCTTTGATTTTTATGACCAACTATTACCATTTATTTTTTACTCATTATACTTCTTTTGTAAGTATCCAGATTTTCAATTACTACTCCTGTACCCTTAACAACACAATACAATGGCTCATCTGCTCTAAAGCAAGGAACTCCTGTTGCTTCAGCAATAATTTCATCCATATTTCTTAACATAGACCCCCCACCAGCGATAATCATGCCTTTGTTCATAACATCTGCTGATAATTCAGGCGGAGTATTTCTTAAAACCTGTTTTACTGTATCTATAATTTCCTTAAGAACATCTTGAAGAGCTTGAGCAGTTTCATTTGAAGAAACTTTAATATTGCGAGGCAATCCAGAAATTAAATCTCTTCCTCTGACATCTAAAAATTGTTCTTTCTTTTTGGGCAATGCTGTTCCAATCTTTATTTTTACCTCTTCGGCTGTTTGAGTCCCAATTGCTAAATTATATTTTTTCTTTATATATTCTGCTATAGCTTCATTCATTTTATCTCCTCCTATTCTTACTGAGCTTGAGGTAACTATGCCCCCTAATGAAATTACCGCTATTTCTGATGTGCCACCACCGATATCAATAATCATATTACCTTCGCAAGAATTAATTGGAATACCAGCTCCAATAGCTGATAGAATAGGCTCTTTAGCCACAAATGCTGCCTTTGCTCCTGAACTTAATGCCGCTTCTATAACTGCTCTCCTTTCTGTTGAGCTGCTACCAGCTGGGACAGAAATAACAAGTTCGGGCTTAAAAAGTCTAAATTTACCCTGGGCTTCTGTAATAAAGTGTTTAAGCATGGCTTGAGTTACTCTATAATCAGAAATGACTCCATCTTTTAAGGGACGATAAATTTGGATAAAATCAGGAGTTCTACCAATCATCATTTTTGCTTTTAGTCCTACTGCTAAAATTTTATTCTCCGCAGGAGCTATAGCCACGACTGATGGTTCCTCCAAAACTATTCCTTTGCCCGGAACAAAAACTAAAGAATTACATGTCCCAAGATCAATTGATATTTTAGTTACAAACATATTTAAAAATAATCAATTATTTTAATTACTAACTCTTTTAATATCAGCCCCTATTTTTTGTAATCTCTCTTCAATTTTTTCATATCCTCTATCTATCTGATTAATATTTTCAATTGTGGTTTGGCCTTTAGCCATTAACCCCGCTATTACTAAACTAGCTCCTGCTCTTATATCCCATGAATTAATTTTCATACCTCTTAATGGGGTTTGACCGAAAACAAAAGCTCTATGAGGGTCAACTCTTTCTATATCTGCTCCCATTTTTCTAAGTTCATCAACATAACTGAATCTATTAGGATACAAGGGATCATGAATTAAACTTTTTCCTTTGGCCTGGGTTAATAATGGTACCACAATTGGCAATAAATCTGTTGGAAAACCTGGATAAGGAAGGGCCTGGACCCGTACTGAATTTAAGTTGTTTGTCTTCCAAACTTTAACTGAATCATTCATTTTTTCAAATCTTACTCCTATTTCTTTCAATTTTGCTAAAAAAAGATCTAAATGTTCAGAAATTATATTATTTATTTTGATGTTTTCTCCCACAACAGCACCTATACTAATAAATGTCCCCGCTTCAATATAATCAGGAATAAGTTTATGTTCCACTCCTTTCAACTTTTCTACTCCTTTAATTTTTAGAGTATGAGTCCCAAGTCCTTTTATGTCTGCCCCCATATTATTCAACATCTTGATAAGGTCCTGAACATGGGGCTCACATGCTGCTCCTTTTATTATGGTTTCTCCTTTAGATAAAGTAGCAACCATTATTAAGTTCTCTGTAGCTGTGACGCTAAATTCTGATAAAACAACTTCTTGGGCCCCAAGTTTTTCAGAATTAAAACAATAAAATTCTCCTTGTTCCTCAAACTCAACCCCTAATTTCCTAAGCGCTTCTAAATGAGTAGTTATTGGCCTTAGTCCAATTCTATCTCCCCCTGGTCTGGAAATCTTAAATTTTTTGAATTTTGGTAAAAGGGCTCCTATTAAAAGTACAGAAACTCTTGTTTTAGACATTTTTTCAAAATCCATCTTCTCGGGATTAATATTGTCTCCAGCTCTAATTTTAACCTTCCTGTCACCTACCCAATCCACCTCTGCTCCCATTGTTTTCAATATATCTAGAAGATTAAAAATATCAGAAATCTTAGGAAGATTGTCAATTATGCATTCTTCATTAGTAAGTAAGGTAGCAGCCAAAATAGGACCAGCAGCATTCTTAGAACCATTGACTTCAATTTCACCTTTAAGTTCTTTTGATCCCTCAATTATAAATTTTTCAGTCATTTTCAAACTTTATTTACGAATCTTGGATTCTTTATTTTATCTCAAAACTATAAAATTAGCAATAGTTTCAATAAAAAAACAGTTTTAATAACTGTTTTTAAACATATCCTTGTTTCTTTTTTTATTTATCTTACAGGTAATTCAATATAAAAAGTAGATCCCGAATTTTCCCCTAAACTTTCAGCCCAAATTTTACCGTTATGAGCTTTAATAATACTTGAACTAATATATAGTCCTATCCCTCGTCCTAGAGTATATAATTTTTGGGCTCCTTTACTTCTTTCAAAAGTCTTTTCAAATAAACTATTAATCTCTTTTTTATTCATGCCAATACCTGTGTCTTGTATTATGATTTTTAGTTTTTTGCTTTTCATTTCTAAAAATATTGTTATTCCCCCTTTTTCTGTATATTTAATGCCATTATTAATGATATTATAAATGGCCTCTCTCAATTTAGCATAATCAGCTTTAATCATTGAGATACGATTCAATTTCTTAAATTTAAGATAAATACCTTTTTTTTCGGCTTCTACTTTAAATTCTTTTATAACCTCTTTAACTAATTTCTGAATATCAATTTTTTCTATTTTAAGAATTTTCTTTCCTACTTTAAATTGTGAAATATCTAAAAATTCATTAACTAAATTTATGAGTTTTTGAGTTGATCCAGAAAAGAAAACAAGCTTTTCTTTAGCTTTTTTATTAAGTTTCCCATAATCTCCCTCTATCAACATTGATGCATAACCCTTCATTATGGTTAATGGTGTTCTTAAATGATGTTGAGTAGCAAGAATAAATTGATTTTTAGCCTCACCAAGATCTTTAAGTTCTTGGTGGGCCTTTTTTTCTACTTCATAGGCATGCTCTATTTTATTATATGCTTGTTTTAATTCCTTGGTTTGCTGGTTAACTTTTTCTTGGAGATTTTCAGAAAGATCTTCCACTCTTTCATAAAGACGAGCATTTTCTAAAGCAATTGAGGCTTGATTAGAAAGAGCAACTAGAAGATCAATATCTTCTTTTGAATATGCATCTCCAGATATTTTTTTACCCAGGACTATAATGCCAACAATTTTATTTTCTCGGAAAAGAGGTAAGCAAATATCTGCTTCAATCTTATTCATATTATCTTTAAGTTTCTCTAATCTTCTTTTATCTTCTTTTAAGACACAATCTTTTTGGATTAAAGAAAGTTCTTCATAAACTAATGGTTTTTTTCTTTTCTGTAAATATCTAGTTAGAAAATTATCTGTAACTAAAGAAATACCATTTTCTTGCTTAAATCCAATATTTTTTAAGATAGCATAATGACCATCTTGTTCTCTCATCAGGATAACGGCCCTATTAAGTTTCATCGTTTTAATAAGGGTATCAACTATTAGAGAAGTTAATCTATTCAAATCTAATATCTTAGTTATCTTTTCTCCTAAATCAGTTAGAACTTTTTGATAAGAATAAAAAGTATAATAAAAATATTTGGAAGCTAATTTTTCATATAAATTAAAGAATAACTGAAAAAGTAAAATACTAAGAGCGATAACTAATGGACCAAAAATATTAAGAGATATAGGTTGGGCTAATTTATTATTAAGAAAAAATAAATAAAAATTTATTCCAATAACAGACGAAAAACTAAATATATAAATTATGCCTCTTCCTATTATTAAACTAATATCCATTAATCGATAATAAGAAATCGCATAACTTAGAATAAGAGGGTATAAGCATACTATAAAATTACCATATGGAATAACGGGAATTTTATACCATAAAGGAAAATTAGTAGCCCCCCCTCCGAAACCAACTAAAACAGCTAAAAGAATATATTTTATTTGTTCATGTTTATAACCTACTAACTTGTTATAATTTTTTAAAAGTTCATAACAAGCATAACCAACTATTCCAAAGTATCCAAAAATAAGGTATATATTATATAAAATCCCTGGTTCTGGCCACCAATCAAAAAAAAGTTGAGGACTAACATCTTTTATATATAAAGGACTAAAACTAAATAATAATAAAATAATACTAAATAAGTATCCGATAATAAGTATTGCTTTTTTCTTTTTTATATCAAGTATAGAAAAAACCCAATGCAAAAACGTTATCGGGATAAATATTGAACCCACACTAAGTATTCTAACCCAAAATAAAGCAATTTCTTTTTGTCCAGAGATTTGCCAAAATCCATAACCAAGGCTCCAAATAGCAAAAGAAAAAGTCATTAGCCCGAAAGTTTTATTGCTTAATTTTTTACAATTTTTAAAATAAACAAAACTACCAAATATAATAGCAGCAATTCCATTTACAAATCCTGATAAAGCAAAAATATTCATAAATCAAATAAAAATAAAAGACCCCTGAAATGTTTATTAAATTTTAACATTTTTTCAGGGGTCTAACAATATCCTATTTGTAAACTCTATTTACCCAAACTTGTTGAGCAAAAGTTTTTTCCCAAATTGGATTTACAAAACCAATTTTAAGCAACATTTTCTCCAATTCCTCCTTTTCTAGAAAAGTGTATATACCTTCCTTGCCTTTTCTTTGAATTTCTAAAGCATGTTTCAAAATTCTCGTTCCCTGTAGAATTCTCGTAATATCCTTATGAATAATATATTCATAAGGATTAAGCATATCTGGAATTGAGGCTAAGAATACCCATTGGAAATGAACATCTTTTTTAGGAGTTGACCATACCATATGCCCTTTTGGTTTAAGAATTCTATATGTTTCTTTAAGCACTTTTTCAAGCGCATTTTTTCCATTTTGTCCTTGGAAATCAATAACATATGGAATAACCAAATTAGCTACAATTAAGTCAAAATGACCGTCTGGAAATGGAAATTTTTGTCCGATATCTCCATATATTAGTTCTAGCGGCATTGAATGATTCATCCTTTTAAGCGTTTCCTTTGCCGGTTTCAGAACTATATCCATACCAATAATCTTCTTTGTTCTCTCCTTAGATTTTTTCCAGATTATCTGACTCATTTTTGCTGGTCCACAACCTATGTCTAGACAAACATCTCCATTCTTAGATTCAACAAAGCCTTCAATAACTTTGCTCAGATGTCGATAAGGACTTGCTTTTTCTAGATTTATATAGATATTTGCATATTCCTCCCAAAATTCCAACTCTTTTGCCCATTTTAGAACCCTTTGTTTGTTTTTCTTGCCTAATTTCTTTCCAATAAGAAAATCCTCTATTTTACTTGACGTCAACTCGCCTTTTTTCGAGCCTTCAATTAGATTATAAAGTCCAATCATTTCTTTCACCTCCTCCTATTTATTTTTTAACTTGGATTGTTCAAAATCCAATACTATTATGCCCTAATTTTATCACATTTTTCCAAAAAGTCAAGAAAAACAAAAGTCGAACCTCTATAAGATTTGGCAAATTAAATATTTTATTCTAATATAGATATATGAAAAGAAAAAATAGATTAATTCTTTTATCTTTCTGTGTAATCCTATTTTTTTTGATAGCGCCAATAATTTTATTATATTCTCAAGGATATAGGTTCGATTTTGATAAAAACAAGATAGTAAAGACAGGAGGTATTTTTATAGAAGTATCAAATACTTCTGCTGAAATTTATATTAATGAAAAGTTTGTTGATAAAACCGGCTTTTTCGCAAATACAGTTTTAATAGAAAATCTTTTGCCTAAAAAATATAATATTGAGGTTAAGAAAACAGATTTTCAAACGTGGCAAAAAAACTTAGACATAGAAGAAAAACAAGTGACTAAAGTAGAAAATATTCTTTTAGTAAAACAAAATATTCCCTTTAATGTATTAGAGCAGAACATAGAAGAATTCTTGGTTTCCGAAGATCAAAAAAAGATATTATTTAAAGAGACACAAGAACAAGGCTGGACATTAGAAGAGTTAACTTTTGATAGCGGATTAAGAAAGACCATTTTAGAAGAAAAAGATTTGATAGAATTAGGAGTATCATTTACAAGTGTAGCTGAATTAAAATGGAATACCGAAGAAAATAGGATATTAATCAAAACAAAAGACTCTAAAGAGAATATAATATATCTTCTTTCAGATTATAATCTTGAAGAACCTATTTTATCAGAAATTAATTTATTAGATAAAGAAGTAAAAAATATTTTATTCAACCCAAATAATCAAAATGAAATCTTTTATTTAAAAGATCAAACAATTTTTAAAAAAGATATTACATCTAAAGAAAGTGAATCCAGAATCTTTTTGAATAATATTATAACCTTTGAGGCAACAAAAGATTATATGCTCTGGCTTTCAACTTCCGGATTTATATTTAAGGAAAATTACCTTGACGAGACTAAAGAAACTTTAAATGAAAAACCATTTTCGATTAAACTTGAAAAAGAATATAAGATTAAAGAACAAAATTCCAGAATATTTTTGTTAGAAGATAATACCATTTATTATGTTTCTCCTGGGCAAACTCTTAAAAAAATTATGGATAATTTTAAAGGTGTAAAAGTTTTATCTGATTCTCAAAAAGCAATTTGTTGGAATAACCATGAAATATGGATACTAAAGTTTGGACCAAGTTATACAAAAATATTTTTAAATCGTTTTTCAGAGACAATTGAAGATTGTCTTTGGTTCAACCCTGATTACTTAATATTTAATCTGGGAGATCAAATTAAAATAAGTGAAACTGATACTAGAGATAAAATAAATATATTTTCTATAAAAGAATTAAAAAATCCAAAGATATTTTACAATAATTCTTTGGAAAATTTATATATCTTTTCAGAAAATAATTTATTCTCCTCAAACTCTATTCTTCGCTAGTATCAATTTTATCTTTAAATTTCTCCCAGTTTATTTCTTCTGCTCCCGCTAAAGAACAAATATCTTTAAATTGACAATACATACATTGCCAATTTTTTGGATATCCGGAAAATCTCTTGGGAACAATGTTGGAATCAACTTTCTTTTTAAGCTCCTTAAAATCTTTTAGAAGTGATTTTACTAATCCTGCATCATATACAACATGAAATTCTTTTATCTCTTGCCTGTCTTTATCTATATAAAGCAATATGCCTTTTTTAATATTAAGATAATGAAGATATAATTGAATTTGATAAATATTTTCTTCCTTTGGTTCTTTTAAGCTTCTAAAGACCATACTATTCATACTCTTGATATCTAAAACATAGTTTTCTTTGTCTATACAAAGTATAGCATCAGCTCTTCCCGAAACTAATTCATTTTTAGGTATAATTACTTCGGTTGTTACTCCAATTCTTAAACGATATAAAACATTAAAAATATTTCTATGAAAATTTTCACCAATTTCAAATATTCTTAAAATACGAGCATCTATTTTTTTCCTAGGTGCATTTTTTAACTTAAAAAAAACAGCACGAGGACATTTCCCGGCATCAGTAACATAGAAATGAGCTTGCTGTCTTTTTTTCTGCTCATCTAAATAAAATTTATCAATTAACTCTTTTAACATAGAATACTAGTTAACATCAAATACTATCGTTTACTCCATTGAGGAGCACGTCTGGCTCTTTTAAGCCCAAATTTTTTCCTTTCCCGCATACGAGAATCTCTTGTTAAAAATCCTTTTTTTCTTAATTTCTTTTTAAAAGAAGGATCTAACAAACAAAGTGCTCTGGAAATACCATGTCTTACAGCTTCTGCTTGAGAATGAATCCCCCCACCTTTTACTCGAATAGAAATTGCAAATTTATCTAAAGAATCTACAACTTTTAAAGGTGATTCAATAATCTTTTGAAGTTCAGGAGTAACAAAATAGGTATCAAAAGGTTTTTCGTTAATTTTAATTTCTTTCTTATCTCCTTGAGTAAAAAGACGAACTCTCGCTTGAGATGTTTTACGTCTTCCTATTGTTTCTAAATATTTAGCAGGAGATTTTTTAGATGATTTAGTTGCAAATTTTTTAACTTCCTTCTTGATAATTTTTTTTGTTTTCTTTTTCAAAATTACTTTTGTTTTTTTAGTATTACTCAAAACACGTTTTTTAGGCGTTTTTTTGTTTACTTTTTTTATTGTTTTTTTAGCTTCCACCATTGTAATATAATTATAATACTTTTAATCTTTTTATTTGTTGAGCCCTTAACTTATTTTTAGGCAACATTCCAAAAATCGTTCTTTTTAAGACTTGTCCGGGATCCTTAGCAAAAACTACACCCATTGGAGTCTCTTTTAAATTACCAATATACCCTGTGTGATGATAATATATTTTTTGTTTTAATTTATTACCAGTTATTCTAACCTTTTTTATATTTTTTACATGAACAAAATCCCCCATATCTTGATTAGGCCTAAAATCCGGCTTATCTTTCCCTCTTAAAATAATGGATATCTTAACTGCTAATCTCCCCAAAGATTCATCTGCAGCATCAATTGTATGAACTTTTCTTTCCATAAATATAGATTACTTAACTAATTCTATTATCGCTATTTTGGCACTGTCACTTCTTCTTGCTCCAATTTTTATAATCCTAGTATAACCGCCATTTCTATTTTTAAACCGAGGAGCAATTTCTTCTATAATTTTCTTAACAATTTTATCAGTAAAAACTTTAGCTAAGATTCTTCTCTGAGATACTCCTCCTTTTACCTCTTTCTCATTTTTATCTGCTGATGTCGGTTTTAAATAATTTACAGATTTGCCAAGCGTTATAAATTTTTCTGCTAATGGTTGAATTTCTTTGGCTTTTGCTTCGGTAGTTTTTATTTTTTCATGCAAAAAAAACTCTCTCATTAAAGATTTTCTCAAGGCTTTTCTTTGGTCTCTACTTCTTGATAATTTTCTTGTTTTTATTCTTTTTCTCATTTTTTACTTTTTTAACAATCTTCTTTTTCTTTGTTACCGCTTTTTTCTTTTTCGTTGTTTTTTCTTTTTTTAATGGTTTCTTTATGGTCTTTTTATTGTCTTTGCAAAACAAAGTAAAATGTTGGAGAAGAATTTCTGATGCTCCTAAAAAAGCTTCCTGGGGTGATATTGTGCCATCTGTTTCAATATCTATTTTTAATTTATCAAAATCTGTCCGTTTTCCTACTCTCATATTCTCAACTCGAAAAGATACTTTTTTAACCGGAGTGAAAATAGAATCTATGGATATCATGCCTACTGACTCTTGTTTCTTTAATTCTCTTTGTTCTGATGCTTGATAACCAATTCCCGTTTCCACAATAGCCTCTATCTGGAGTTGGGTTGCTTTTGTAGTTATTGTCGCAATATGAAAATCTGGATTTTTTATTTCTAATTCAGATGAAACATCAAAATCACCTGCTTTTACTTTCTTCTCTCCTTTTTCTTTAAGTATTATTTTTTGGGGCTCCTTGGTAAAAGCTTTAAACCTTATTTTCTTTAAATTAAGAATCAGAGTAATTACATCTTCTAAAACTCCGGGAATCGTTGAGAATTCATGGCTAGCTCCTTTAATTTTCACTTGGGTTATAGCTGCGCCTTCTAAAGATGAAAGTAACACTCGACGAAAAGTATTACTAATAGTAATACCATATCCCGGGTATAATCCTTCAATTTCAAAAATTGCTCTATTATTTTCTTTTTTAATTATTTTTGGTAAATTTGGTAAAGGAATCATAAATTTAATAAATTATTTTGAATAAAATTCGAAAACACTTAAAATCTCAGCCGGAGGCAGGGCTTCTTCTAAAGAAGGCTCCCCTATTATTTTACCCTCCATCTTTTTTAAATTAAATTGTAACCAAGAGGAAATTTGGTTTTTTTGTAAAGGAAGCAAAAAATCCTTAAAAAGTTTTTTCTCTTTTTTTGAATCTTTTAAACTTATTATATCTCCTTTTTTAACTGAAAACGATGGGATATTAACTGGTTTACCATTTACTAAAAAATGAGCATGAGAAACTAGTTGACGGGCTTCCCTTCTGGATCTAGCTAAGTTCATTCTAAAAATTACGTTATCAAGTCTTTTCTCTAATTTTTTAATAAGTTCTTCTGAAAGGTTTCCGATTTCTCCTTTGTTAGATAAAATATCTTGAACGTATTTTTTAAATTTATATTCTTTCAAGTTGTACCAATTTTTTAATTTCTGTTTCTCTTTTAGTTCTTTAGCATATTCCGAGATATTACGACTGGCTTTTTTCTTTTTTTGTCCTGGAGCATACGCCCTTTTAATCATGGCACATTTAGGAGACGAACATTTTTCTCCTTTTAAAAATAATTTCTGTCCAAGCCGTCTACAAATTTTACAAACATTTTTTTTCATATTTTATACTCTTCTTGCTTTTTTGGGTCGACAACCATTATGCGGTATAGGAGTAACATCTTTTATGGAAAGAATCTCTAACCCTCTACCTGCCAAAGAACGAATTGCCGATTCTCTACCTCCCCCGACACCTTTAACAAATATATTAATCTCTTTTATCCTCAATTTTTCCGCAATATCAGCTATAGCTCCGGCAACCTTAGATGCTGCAAAAGAAGTTCCTTTTTTGGCCCCTTTAAAACCAACTGAACCAGCTGTTCTCCACCCTAAGACATTTCCTATTCTATCAGCTAAGGTAATTATTGTATTGTTATAAGTTGAACTAATATAAATATTTCCCTCTTTGACTCCAGCAGAAGATTGGGTGTGAATTTCTTTTTTCAAAGCTTTTTCAACTTGTTCCCGTTCTTGCAAAAGCTCTTTTTCTGTTTTTTTAATAATTCTTTTTTTCCCCATAGTGTTTATCTAATATAAGATTTTATTTAGGAGCTGGAGCTGCTTTTTTGCCAGATCCAACTGTTTTCCTTACATTCCCCCTTATTGTTCTAGAATTCTTTCTTGTTTTTTGTCCTCTTACGGGAAGAGATTTTTTATGGCGCGTTCCTCTCCAACATCCAATTGCTTTTAATCTTCTTACGTCTTTTAACAATTCTCTACGAAGCTCTCCTTCTATTTGAAATTTTTCATCTATAATTTTTTTAATTTTAAGGATATCTGCTTCACTTAAATCAGATGCTTTTTTAAAAAAATCAATATCAGCTTGTTTCAAAATTTTCTTACTCAAAGAATTTCCTATTCCGTAAATATAGGTTAAAGCAATATATATTTGTTTTTTGTCTGGAATATTAATCCCGGCTATACGTGGCATATTTATTTAATTAAAACTAAGCCGCCATTATCTTTGGCGTTGTTTATGTTTAGGATTCTCACAAATAACATATATCCTTCTTTTCCTTTTTACAATTTTGCATTTATTACAAATCTTTTTTACAGAAGATCTAACTTTCATAAAAACTATTTAAGTCGATAAACTATTCTCCCTCTATTTTCATCATAGGGACTCATTTCAACAAGAACCTTATCTCCTGGCAAAATCTTAATTCTATAACGTTTTAATTTGCCTCCTAAATAGGCCAGAATTTTTCTACCATTATCTAATTCTACCCTAAAACTAAGAGCAGGGAGAGTTTCAATCACACGACCATTCTCCTTAATACTTTGTTTCTTCATCTTGTTTAATGATAATCTACGTTAACAAATTTAGCTTTTTAAGTCAACCCCCTATGTCTATCCTTATTTTAATCCGATCTAAGTTAAAAGAAGCTTTTCTTATCCAAAAAGGCCAGAATTTTACTTTTATTTTTTCAATAGTTGGAAAATTTATAAAAATAATATTTTTTATTTCTTCTTGTGTTTTTCCTAAAATTTGAGATTTCAAATCCTGTTTATCAATATTTTTATACGTATCTAATAGAATTTTAACATTCAGAATCATCTCCTCTTTGTCTAAATCTACTCTATTATCAAGATATTCCACATCCAAAGATTCTTCTAAGGCCTGATCTGATTCAGATAATTTAGACAAAATAATCTTTTTAGAAATTTCTCTTATAAAAGATTCATTAAATACTAAACACTTTATTTTTATTTTACCTTGGCATATGAATTTAGAAACTTGAGCTCCAGCTTTTTCAGAACAAGAAGACTCAACTTCCTGTTCGAAAACAGCAGAAGGTAATAAAACAAAACCTTCTGGCAAAGATTCTGTTAAAGAATTTTGGGCTTCATCTAATAAAACTTGTTCTAACTTCTTTTCGGCATTTTTTATATCTTCAGCTGTGATTACTTTCACTTCATTTTTAAATCCACCAGTCATAGCAGAATCTGATTCCCCGTGAATCGTATAATAATAAGAACTACCAACTAATCCTGGAATGGAAAAATTAGATGGACCAATATTATATTCTTCCCCTGATTCCATGGCTTCAACTTTAATATCTACAAAACTGGGAACAATTTTTCTATTCTCTAATTTTGCAGCTGGAATAGATATTCTTTCTAGTGCTCTAAAATATTTTGATCCTTCCGAAGACAAAAAACGAGTTTTAACTACTAAGGTCATAGGCTTAGGTGGATTATGAGAGTTATAAACTCTAACAACCCCCTGTGCTTTCTCTTCTTTAAAAGATTGGCCAGTAGCTAAAAATTCTTGGGAGGTTTCTTTTTCAATCTCAAAAAATTTACCTGGAATAATATTATTATCAGTATCTATCTCCTCAACATCAGCACTTACTTTTAAGTTTTCAACTATCTGTTCTACCGGATTTTTAAATGGTTTAATTATTATTTCTGATGAAGCATTAAGGCTAAGTAGAATAACTAATCCTAAAAAACAAATAATAACTATTCCTATTTTTTTAAAATAGTCTTTTGTTCTATTCTCTTTTACCTCTTCTTTAACCTCTTTTTCTTCTTTTTCAAAAGGTTTCGACTTCGGAGGTAAAATATCAAAAAATTTTTTAGCCATATTTTTTATTTTATAAAAATATTAATCAAATAGATAGTATCAAGAAAATTATCCCTGTCTCTTTGGCACTATTTAAAAGTCCAGATTTATCTTTAATGGGAAGATCATTAGGTAAAATAAATTTAACTGACTTGTTTGTACTTGAAATTGGTAAATTTCCCCAATCACCATTTTTTAAAATCTTTTTTATTTCAGGTAATAAACTGCCTCCTCCAAAAATATAAAAGTTTTTAGGCAAAAAAGTATCAAAATCATTACAACATTTTTCAAGTTTTTGTTTCAAATCATTAAACCAAAGATTAATTGGTTTTGATAAAAATTCCCGAATAATCTTTTTAGAACCAGAATTTATATCTCCTTTACAATATTTAATTTTCAAATTTTCTGCTTCTTGATCTGTCAGACCTAATTTTTCGGAAAGAGTTTTTGTGAATATATCTCCACCTGTTTTAATATCCAATATGTGTTCTACTAGCCCATTATTTAATAAAAAAACTTGCGTAAAGTTTGAGCCAATATCAATAAAAATTCCTGAAAAGTTTTTTCTTTTTTTCAACCAAGAGAATATACCCTGTGTTTTACTAACTAAAAGAATATTTTTAGAATTGAAAAATCTTTTGACGAAATTGATTATTTTTAAGTATTTTTTTAATGTAAAAATAACTAAAACCTTAAAGCTAAAAGTTTTTCCATTATAGCTTTTTACCAAACTTACTTTATATCCGGAAATCTTCTTTTCAATAATATCTTTCCTAATAATGTGGAAATCATTAATTAATAATTGATCATTTTGTTTTATAAAGTTCTTGATTGTCTTTTTTTGCGCCTTATCTAAGATGGATTCTACTATGTTTTTATCTTTTTCAATTATCTTTTGGTAATCATCTTTTTTAACAGAGAAATTTGTAATCTCGGATTTTAATATTCCCGGATTAAAGCCAATTAAGGTTGTCTCTGGCAATGAATTGTTTTCTAAACCAAGATCTATTAAGACTTTGGAAAAGGCTTTTTTAAAAATATCATTTTCAAAATTGTTTGTTTGAAACGTACTAAATTTTCTAAAAATTTCAGATGAAAACTTTTTAACTACATTTTTCTTGTCCCACTTTTCTAATAACAATCCCCTAATTCCTCTGGATCCAATATCTATTATTAAAAAATCCTGTTTTTTGTTTCCTTTTATTTTACGAAACGAATCTTTTTTAAAAAAATTTCTCATTTTATAATAGCTTTAATTCTTCTTGTGCTTGCCCCGGAAGATTCTTGCTTTATAATTTTAAAAAGATTCAATTCTGAAATATTTTTAACATGTGACCCTGCGCAAATTTCCTTAGAAAAAACTTCTCCTGTTTTTTGATTAACAATCGTATAAACCTTAACAATGTCCGGGTATTTTTCTTTAAAAAAAGACAAAGCACCTGATTCAATTGCTTTTTTAATAGACATTTCTTTCTCTACTACGCTCAATTCTTCTTTTATTTTCTGGTTAACTAAATCCTCAACCTTTTTAATCTCTTGATCTGTTAATTTTCTATTAAAAGAAAAATCAAAACGCAATCTCTCCGAATTTATATTTGAGCCCATTTGTTTAACTTTATCCCCTAAAATATTCCTTAGAGCCGTTTGTAAAAGATGAGTAGCTGTATGTAGTTTAATTATTTTAAGGTTTGAATCTTTGTCTCCAGTTCTTTTAATCCCATGTCCTCCAAATTTCTCTTCGGCACCAGCTCTAGAAATTTCTTGATGTTGTTTAAATTCCTGATCAAAACTTTGTTTATCTATTTTAAAGCCCTTTTCTTTTGCTAGTTCTTCGGTCAATTCTACAGGAAAACCATAACTTTGATAGAGGTCAAATGCTTCTTTTCCCGTAACAATTTTTTCTCCCTTATTGTCTAATAAATTCTTTTTTAACAGGAGCAATTTATCAAATTTAATTAATCCTTTTTTCAAAGTCTTATTAAATTTTTCTTCTTCATTCTGAATAACAGTAATAATATCTGTTTTTTTGTTTTTAATCTCCGGATAAGTATCTTTATATATCTCAATCACTTCGGCAATTAAATCAATATACCAATACTTTTTTAAATTTAAGATTTCGGAATGCCGAATAGCACTTCTTAAAATTCTTCTTAGAACATATCCCTTGCTAATATTACTGGGCATAATGCCTTCGGTTATCAAAAATACTGCTCCCCTAATATGATCACTAATAATTCTAAAACTTTTTGGGGCCTCTTCATATTTTTTATCGCTTAATGCTTCGATTATTTTAATTAAAGGCAAAAAGAGATCTGTTTCATAAGCCGAATTTTTATTCTGTAAAATAGCGATTAATCTTTCAAACCCAATACCAGTATCTACATTTTTCTGGGATAGTTTAATATATTCAGAATTTTCATTCTTGTTATATTCCATAAAAACTAAATTCCATAATTCAACAAAACGTTGGCAATTTGGGCAATTAGGACCACAATCTTTTTTTCCACAACCAAATTCTTTACCCCGGTCATAATGAATCTCTGAACAAGAACCACAAGGACCAACATTTGTAACTGGTCCCCAAAAATTATCTTTCATCCCAAATTCAACAATACGTTTTTTAGGAATTCCATTTTTTTGCCAAATCTGGATTGACTCTTCGTCTTTTGGAATATTTTTCTCTCCTTTAAAAATTGTTACCCAAATTTTATCTTTTTCTAGTCCTAAAACATCACAAAAAAACTCCAAAGCATACTCTATGGCTTTTTCTTTAAAATAACCTTGTTGACTATTCTGACCAATGGACCAATTCCCTAGCATTTCAAAAAAAGTATTATGGGTATCATCTCCCACTTCTTGAATATCATTACTTCTAAAACATTTTTGGCAAGAAGTTAAAATCCTTGAGCCAAATTTTTTAATAACATCCTCTTCTCCAGATAAAACTGTACTAAACTGTTGCATTCCAGCGGAATTAAAAAGCACTGTGGAATCAGAAGGGATTAAAGGACTTGATTTAATAATTTTATGATTTTTACTTTCAAAAAAATTGAAAAACTTTTTTCTAAGATCACTTGATTTCATAATAAAGATTAGTATTTATTTGATATTTTAATAAATTCCTTTGGTTTTAAAGAGGCCCCTCCTATTAAAAGACCTTGTATTTCTAAATTCTTTAAATAATTAAAAGCATTTTGACTATTAACGCTTCCTCCATAAAGAATTCTAATTTTTTTAGCAATTTTTTTATTATAAAGACGAGATATAAGTTTCCTAATAAATAAAGCAACTGTCATTGCTTGGTCTTCTTCACAAGAATTATTGCTGCCAATGGCCCAAATAGGTTCGTAAGCAATAATTATCTTTTCAATTTCCTTTTTGGAAACTTTCTCTAATCCTTTTCTTACTTCCTTTTCCAAAATTTTGAATGTTTTGCCCTGTTCTTTTTCTTTTATAGTCTCTCCAATACAAAATATAGGTTCTAACCCAGAGTTTAATGCTTTTTTTATTTTCTTATTTATCATTTCATCTGTTTCCCCAAATATTTTTCTTCTTTCTGAATGTCCTATAATAACATATTTGCATTTTAAGCTTTTTAACATTTGACAAGAAATTTCACCTGTATAAGCTCCCTTATCTTCAAAAAAACAATTTTGGGCACCTAATTTGATAAAAGACAAACTGTTATTAATTGTTTCTAAATAACAAAAAGGAGGGCAAATAATAATTTCTGTGTCTTTTCTTTTTTTTAATCCTTTTTTTACAGATGAAAAAAGTTGTTTTGCTTTTTTCTTAGTAGTTGGATTACATTTCCAATTTGCTATAATAAATTTTTTCATATTTTTTATGCTTTTCTTAAAATTTGAGCTGCTTTTTCCGGTTCTAGGGAAGATATTTCCATACGTGTTCCAATTTCAAAACCAGCCATTGTTGCTGTTTTGGGCAATATTGTCCAATGCCAGTGATAATAATTATGTTTTTTTCCATCACAAGGAGCAGTATGTAAATAAAAATTATAAGCTGGGTTAGAAAGCACTTTATAAAATTTAGAAAAAGTAATTTTAAATGCTTCTGCTAAAGATATTTTTTCCTCTTCTGTTATATCTTCAAAATAAGAAAGATGTTTTTTAGGAGTTATAATCATTTGAAATGCTGATTTGGAAGCAAAAGGACACAAAACTAAAAAATGTTTATTCTGAAAAACAATTCTTTTCTTTTTCTTCATTTCTAATTTTGCCATTTCACAATAGAGGCACTTTTTATTTTTACTAAAATATTTCCGAGAGGTTTCCAGGGCTTTATTAATATCACTATCAATAAGGGGAGTTGTTATTATTTGAGAATGAGGGTGAACTACAGATGCTCCAGCCTCAACACCATAGTTATGAAAAATAGAAATATAATTAACAAATTTCTCTTTTCGAAGAGATAAATACCTACTTTGATAAACATCTATTAACTCCTTTATTTGATTTATATTAAATTGAGCTATTTGTTTTTCGTGGCTGCGAGTTATCACCAATTCATGAAAACCTGTTGCTGATATTCTTTTATAGAACTTACTTTCTGAATATTCTTTTAGTTTTGTTAGAGGACTTACAGCTGGATATTTATTGGGGATAACAATAGTAGTCCAATTTTGAGGGATACCATTTGAAAGAGGCATCTTCTTCCCTCGGGCAAAGATTAAACTTGGGTTTTTTTGAGTCTCAATCTGGCAAAAAGGACATTTTGATTTAGGGGTTTTTATTATTTTTCTTTTCTTGATTTTAAAAGCTCCTGGTCTCTTGTTTCTTTCAGAAGCTATAAGAACCCAGTCTTTAGAAATAAGGTCATAACGAAACTCGGAATGACTTTTAATTTTTTTATTCATATTACTAATTATAACAGATTTTTTAAAAAAAATAAGAGCCCCCAGAGTCAATCTTAGGGGATCTAAATTATGATTTTTTAGAACAAAGAATTATTCAAATTTTGTCAACACTTCCGGACCATTTTTAGTCATAGCAATCGTATGCTCAAAATGAGCAGATAAGGAACTATCCTCTGTTTGCCAGCCAGATCTATCAGAAGCCAATTTAATTCTCCAATCCCCTGCGGTAACCATTGGCTCAAAACAAAAAACCATTCCTAATTTAATTTCCGGAGTTTCCCCTCTTTCTTTATAATTTAAGATTTGAGGATCTTGGTGAAGATCTCTGCCAATTCCATGACCACAAAGTTCTCGGATAACATCTAGTTTTTGAGATTTAACATATTTTTCAATTAAATCGCCAATATCTCCAAAAGTAACTCCTACTTTGACTGCATTAATTGCTAATTCCAAAGATTTTCTAGTAACCTCAATTAATTTATGAATTTCCGGTTTGACTTCGCCAACCGGCAAGGTAATGGCCATATCACTAAAAAACCCTTCATATTTGAGCCCTATGTCTAGAGATAAAATATCGCCACTTTTCAATTGATAATCTGAAGGTGTTCCATGAACAATTATTTCATTGACCGAAGTACATAAGGTAGCTGGAAAGCCATCATATCCCTTAAAGGCTGGTTCGGCCCCTAAATTAAAAATAAGGGCCTCTGCGGCCTTATCTAGCTCTTTGGTAGTAATTCCTATTTCTACTTTGTTCTTTAATCCTCTCATAACATCTGCTAACTTTTTACCCGCTTGTCTCATTATTTCAATTTCTTGTTCTGACTTAATTGTTATCATATAAATTATTTATTTTTATAACCTAATGTTTTTAGAATTATTGTAAAAATATTAGAAACCGAACCCTGACCATTAATCTTTTTAAGATTTAACTTTCTTTTTAAAAGATACTCAACCAAAGGTAATGTTCTTTTTTCATATTCAACTAGTCTAACTTTTATGGTTTTTGGATTATCAAGCCCTTTCCTTCTAATTAATTTGGAACCATCTAACGGACAAAATTTAAGTTTTTTTGTTTCTTCGGAATAAAGTATGGGATGACGCATTAATTCACAAATACGCCGATGAGAATTTCTGAAAATTGATTCTTGGGCTGAAACTTGAATTACAATAATTTTAATATTCTTCTGGCCATATAATTTTTCCAAAACTGGCATTACTTCTTTACCTTCATATAATGTTCTGGGTGAACCAGCAATTACTAAATTTTCTCCTGCTTTATGAAGTTGTTTTATTTTTTCTTTAACTAAATAACTAACAAATGGTGGGCTACATAAACTTCCCTTGGTCCATAGTTTTTTTTCATTAGCATAAGAATATTTTTTGCCCGCGACTTTAATATATTTTTGTTTTTGAGGATTATTAAAAGACTCTTCTAAAATTTTACTTGTTTCAAAGTAATATAATCCTAACTTATCAGCTAATAATCCTGATTGAGTCCCCTTGCCTGCTCCCGGAGCTCCCAACAAAATTATAACCATTTTATTTTTCATAATATTAAAACTTTTCATACTCCTTCATTTCTATTTGGGCTTTGATCTGGCGCCACATATCTAAAACAACACTGACCATAATTAATAATGCTGTTCCCCCAATTAAAAATCCAAAAGCTTTAATGCCGGTTAAGCCCTGAATAATAGAAGGCATAACAGCTATGGTCCCTAAAAACGTTGCTCCAATAAAAAGAATTTTATATAAAATATGTTGTAAAAACTTAGCTGTAGAAGCCCCCGGTCTAATCCCAGGGATAAATCCTCCCATTTTCTGGAGATTATCCGAAACTGTTTTGGGATCAAAAGTAACCGCAGTATAAAAGTACGTAAAAAGAAATACTAAAACAAAATATGAGCTTCCATAAATCCAAGTATTTTGTAAAAAATTATTAATGCCTTGAGCAACACTTGCTAAAATTTGATTTCCGGAACCAGAAAGAAAATTAGCAATCATCCCCGGAAAGAGTAAAATACTTAAAGCAAATATAATAGGTATTACCCCAGCTGGGTTAACATTTATCGGCAAATAAGTAGAAAAACCGCCATACATTTTCATTCCCCTTACTCTCTTAGCATAAGAAACTGGCACATTTCTTCTCCCTTCATTGACCATAACAACTCCGGCTACAATAATTAAAGCAACAACAAAAAATAAAATATATAATGGCAAGTTAGAAGGATCCCAATTAGCAGCAACACTCTGCACTTGCATCGGTGTTCTAGCCACAATCCCAGCGAAGATCAAAAGAGATACTCCGTTGCCAATTCCTTTTTCTGAAATCAACTCTCCCAACCACATTAAAAATACTGCTCCAGCCGTAATGGTTGAGATTGAAGTTAGTAATAACAAAGGAGAAATAGAACTAATTATCCCTTGATGCTGAAATAAAATTAACATACTATAACCCTGTAATATAGCTAAAGGAACAGTAGCCATTCTGGCATATTGATTAAACTTCTGTTTGCCTTGTTCTCCTTCCTCTTTATATAGTTTTTCAAAAGCCGGGAATATCATTGTTAATAATTGCAAAATAATCGTAGCTGTAATATATGGACCCAGTCCAAGCATCACAATGGAAAGTTTGCTTAAAGCTCCTCCGGTAAAAAGATTTAATAACCCAAAAACCTGGTTTTCATTAAAAAACCTTTGTAAGTTCGCTGTGTCTATCCCCGGAATAGGGATATTAGCAGCTAAGCGAAAAACTAAAAAAATAAATAAAACAAAAAATATTTTTTTTCTAAGTTGGCGATCTTTAAAAACTAAAATAAGTTTTCCGAACCAATTCATATTTTTATTATTGATTTAGTTTTCTCTAATTTTTCCCGGGCAGTTTTAGAAACTTTACAATGACTAATGATTAATTTCTTCTTGGTTTTACCTTGCCCTAAAATTTTAACTAGGGGTATTTTTTTTCTGACAGATCTAATTATTTTTTTCTCCACTAAAATCTCGGGAGTAACCTTTTCTCCATCTTCAAACTTTTTATCTAAAATTGCAATGTTTATTTCGGCAATAACTTTCTTATTTGTTTGGGAATTATTATATCCTCTTAATTTAGGATATTTTTTAATCAATTCTCTAATCATTGGTTGAACATTATTCCCTGATCTTGCTTTTTGTCCTTTTATCCCACGGCCCGAATAAGTCCCCCTCTTGCCTCCTCGGCCTATTCTTTTCTTTTCTTTTGGTTTCTGTTTTGGTTTTAATTTATGAATTTCCATATAAAATTATTTATTCTTAACTTGTAGTTTCTTTAATGCCTTCATCGTAGCTTTAGCATTATTAATCTTATTTTTTGATCTTGATAAAATTTTAGAAGAAATATTTTTTATTCCAGCTAGATTACAAATTACCCTTACCGGGCCTCCAGCAATAATACCTTTCCCTTTTCTCTGAGGGCGAAGGAGGACAACAGATGCTTCAAACTTTGCTTGTATTTCATGAGGGATAGAATCTTCTATAAACGGAATTTCAAACATATTTTTCTTGGCCTTTTTTTCAGCTTTTTCCATTGCCTGGGCAACATCTTTCCCTTTGGCAACTCCCAAGCCAATCTTTCCTTTTTTATTACCCAAAATCATACAAGCTCTAAATCTCAATTTCTTGCCTCCGGATGTTACTCTGGTAACTCTATCTAAAGATAATAGTTTTGAATCAAACTCTGATTTTATTTCTTTTTTATTATGTCTATTAAATTTACCTATCATTTTTTATATATTAAAATTTAAGTCCTCCTTGCCTGGCCCCGTCAGCTAAGGCTTTAACCCTCCCATGATATTTATATCCACTCCTATCAAAAACAATATCTTTAATTCCTTTTTTAATAGATTCTTCGGCAATTTTCTGACCTACATGCCAAGCTAAAGCTTTTTTACCAGTTAGAGGACACTTTTCTTTTTTAATTTTATCAATTTTAAAATCACTTAAACTCAAGATATTTTTTCTCTTTTCATCATTAATTAATTGAGCATATATATGTTGATTTGATCTAGAAACACAAAGTCGGGGCACTTTTGAAGTTCCTTTCATCCTGTTTTTAATACCTTTGTGTCTCCTTTTTCTTTTCTCTTGTTTTGTTAACATAAACTATTTAATTAAGTAGTGGCAGCCTTCTTCCCTTCTTTTCTTCTGACTTTTTCTCCTACATATCTAATCCCCTTGCCTTTATATGGTTCGGGACGACGAACATTTCTTATCTTAGCCGCAATTGCTCCTACTTGTTGTTTATTAATCCCAGATATTGTAATTATATTTTTTTTAACTGAAATTTCTATGCCTTGCGGAATTTCTATCTCTTTTTTATCAGAAAAACCAACTTCTAAAATAAGTTTATCATTTTCAACAGAAGCCCGATAGCCAATGCCCACCAATTCAAGTTGTTTCTCAAATCCGTTGGTAACTCCCTCAACACAGTTAAAAAGAAGCGATCTAGTAAGCCCCCAAAGAGCTGAACTTTGTTTTGTTCTTTTTTTAGGTTTTAAGGATATTATTTTATCTTTCATCTCAATATCAATAATCCAAGGAATTTCATGAGATAGCTCTCCCTTAGGCCCTTTTATCATAACCTCTCTGTGGTCTATTTTTACCTCCACGTTTTCTGGTATTATTATATTTTTTTTACCAATACGACTCATAATATTAAATAATTGGTTACCAAATTTCACATAAGACTTCTCCGCCTAGCTTTTTTTCTCTAGCTTGTTTGTCTGTTATCAAGCCCTTGGAGCTAGAAATCACTAAAATCCCTGCCTTTCTTTTTATCTTCCCCAGATCTTTAAAATTACTATAAATTCTTTGTCCGGGCTTGGAAATTCTCTTTAATCCATTAATTATTCCTAATTTATTATCATAATTTAAAAACAATTTTAATATTTTATTATTTTTCTTTTTCTTTACTTCTAATTTTTTTATAATTTTTTGCTCTTCTAGAATTTTAGCAATTTCCTCTCTCAATTTAGAAAAAGGAATTTCAACTGCTTCGTGAGAAACAGCTTGAGCATTACGTATTCTAGTGAGCATGTCTGCTATTGGATCTGTCATAATTTTACCAAGATGATTTTTTTACGCCAGGAATTTCTCCTTTATTTGCTAATTCCCGAAAGCAAATTCTACATAACCCAAACTTTCTCATATACCCTCTCACTCGGCCACATCTAAAGCAACGTCTTACTATTCTGGTTTTAAATTTAGGCTCTCTTGCTGATTTAATAATTTGTGATTTTTTAGCCATTTTATTTTGTTTTCATTGGGAAACCAATTAATTTTAATAATTCTAATCCTTGCTCTTTGTTTTTGCTATTTGTTACTATAGTTATTTCTAAGCCAAAGATACTTTTTTCTCTTTCCGCAGATATCTCTGGGAAGGCAGTATGCTCTTTAAACCCTAAAGAAAGATTACCTCTCTGGTCAACAAATTTAGGATCAATCCCTCTAAAATCTCGTGTTCTAGGTAGAGTAAGAAAAATTAATCTTTCTATAAAGTCATACATTTTTTTGCCTCTTAGGGTTGCTACGGCTCCAACATACATTCCTTTTCTTAATTTAAAAGTAGCTATTGATTTTTTGGCTTTTTTCAAACAGGGCATTTGTCCAGTAATAACAGATAATTCTTTGAGAATATGTTGTTCTATCTTTTCTCTATCTTTTCCATTCTTCCCAATAATTTTCTTGCCAAACCCAGAATTTACTACTATTTTTTCAATTCTAGGTACAGCCATAATATTTTTATAGCCAAACTTTTTCATCATCTCCGGAACTACTTGTTTTTTATATTTTTCTAATAGTTTAATCATAATTCTGCTCCACATTTTTTACAAATTCTAACCTTTGCCTTGCCCTCTATTTTGCTATAACCAACCTTAACCGGTTTCCCACATTTTGGACAAATTAACTTTACATTAGATGTATAAATTGGAAAAGTAATTTCGACTGTTTGTCCTTTTTCTCCAGATTTTTTAGGTTTTTTATGGACTTTTTTTATATTAATATTTTCAACCAAAATTTGATTCTTTTTAGGTAATCCTCTTAATACTTTTCCTTTTTTCCCTTTATCTTTTCCTCTAATTATTAAAACTTGATCGTTTTTTTGAATTTTCATAATATTAAACTACTTCTTTAGCTAAAGTAGTTATTTTTTCATAACCCTTTTCTTTTAATTCTCTGGGGATTGGTCCTAATATTCTATTACCTTTTGGTAATTTAGAATCATTTATAATAACACAGGCATTCTCGCTAAATCTAATATAAGAACCATCTTTTCTGCGGAAAGGACTTCTTTGTCTTACTATCACGGCTTTAACTATTTCATGTGTTTTAACTTGGCGTCTTGGTTCTGCTTTTTTAACTGCCGCTACTATAACATCTCCTAATCGGGCATAGCGTCTTTTAGAACCTCCTAAAACCTTAAAACACTGCACTATTTTAGCACCTGTATTATCAGCTACTTTTAATATTGTCTGTGGTTGAATCATTGTTTTTTTGTTTTAATAGTTTCCACAACTCTCCAATGTTTATCTTTGCTTTTCGGTTTACATTCTTGAATCATAACTTGATCTCCTATCTCCAGTTTAGATTCTTTAGCATCAGCTTTATACTTCTTTGAAACTTTATATCTTTTTTTATACTTAGGATGTTCTTTAATCCGATCAATTTTAACCACAACCGTATCTTTCATTTTATTAGAAACAATTGTTCCTTTTAATCTTTTTTTAGGCATTTTCATTTGCCCTCTCGGGCTTATTTATTTTCTTACTTCTAGCAGTTAATATAGTCAAAACTCTAGCAATATCTTTTCTGGTTTCTCTAACTTCTCTTACATTTTTCAACTTACCAGCGGAAATATCAAACTTAGACTGACGAAGTTTTTCTTTTTTATCTGATAAAGTCTTATAAAGTTCTTTTTCTGATAAACGTAAGAAATCTCTAATTTTTTCTTTTTGCTTCATATTTTTTATTTCTTCAAAAACTTTGTTTTTACGGGAAGTTTATCCGAAGCTTTCCTAAAAATTTCCTTAGCTAATTCTTCTTCAACCCCATCTAATTCAAAAATAATTTTGCCTGGCTTAATCGGAAAAACATAATGAGAGACTGAACCTTTACCTCCGCCCATAGGAACTTCATCTCCTTTTGAAGTAACTGGCTTTGACGGAAAAATTCTAATCCAGAGTTTCCCTTTCTTCTTTAAATACCTAATAATAGCTCTCCGAGCTGCTTCAAGTTGAGCAGAAGTAATCCATTTGGCGGATACGGCTTTCAAACCAAAACTACCAAAAGAAAGTTCGGTCCCTCTTCTTTCTATCCCTTTCGATCTTCCCTTATGCCATTTTCGGTGCTTCATTTTTTTTGGTTCAAACATACTATTCAAGTTTTATTCAAATTTTTCTCCTTTATAAATCCAGACTTTAACTCCTATAGCTCCATAAGTACAAAAAGCTGAACTGGTTCCATAGTCTATATCTGCTCTTATGGTATGTCTGGGCAGTTGACCTTGTTTTAACCATTCTGTTCTTGAAATTTCTACTCCGTTTAACCTCCCGGAAACTTGTACTCTAGCTCCTTTAGCTTCTTTTTGCAACATAATTTTCCCTAGAGCCATTTTTAAGGCTCTTCTAAATCTGATTCTTCTTTTAATTTGTTGAGCTATCCATTGAGCGCAAATATTAGCCGATAACCAAGGGTTTTTAACTTCTTGGACTTCAATTTTTATTTCTGTTTTATCTTCTTTACTTTTTTTTAATTCTTCAATCAACGCCTTTTTTAATTTCTCTATCGCTTCCCCTCCTCTGCCGATAACTAAAGCTGGTCTTGAAGTTTTAATAATAACTTTAATAACCGAACGCGATCTTTCAATTTCAACATTTTCTATACTCGCTTCTTTTAATTTTTCATTCAAAAATCTTCTGATTATAAAATCTTCTTTCAAATATTTAAATGGCTTTGGGCCATAAAAACCTCTAGACAGCCAGTCGGCCATTCTTCTTATTCTAAATGATTTTGGGTGAACTTTATGTGACATAATAACTTAATTAAAATGCTTTTCTACGAAAAACTCTTTTTGATCCTTTAGTTTCTCTAACTGGTTCAAACTTTTTTCTTCTCTCTGGTTTAAATGTCTTTATTTTTTTCTTTTCCGCAACTTTTGTTTCTTTTCTCTCCTCCTTATTTTCTTTTACTTTTTCTATACTTTTCTTTACTTTTTTCTCGCCTTTAATTTCATTAAGCATTATTGTAATATGAGATGTTTTTTTATATATTCTAGCCGCCCTACCTCTAGCTCTAGCTCTCCATCTTTTAAGTTTAGGACCTTCATCAACTGTAATTTTTGATATATAAAAAAGAGAATTATCTAATTGTTTTCCTGATTCTGAATTATCTTTAGCATTAGCCATTGCTTGAGATAAAAGTTTTTTTAAGGGTATGCCTCCTTTTTTCAAATTAAAATCTAAAAGAACCATAGCTCTATCAACTTTTTTATTTCTAACTAAATCTGCTAAAAGACGCATTTTTCTTGGAGCAATCCTTATGTAACTTAATTTTGCCGTAGCTTTCATAATAATTTACTAACTTTTAGTTTTTTGATCAATCCCCTTTTGCATTTTACCTCCATGTTTTATAAACTTAGTTGTTGCTGAAAATTCACCAAGTTTATGTCCAACCATGTCTTCTACTACTTGGACCGCTACGTGTTCCTTCCCATTGTAAACACCAAAAATAAATCCAACCATCTCTGGGCTAATAACCGCCGCTCTAGACCATGTTTTAATAATTATATTGCTTCCCTTTTTTATATTGAAAAGTTTTTTTAATAATTTCTGGTCTATATAAGGACCTTTTTTAATTGATCTGGACATAATACTTTATTTCTTTTTACGTCTTTTAATTATTAACTTGTCTGTCCATTTTCTCTTTCTGGTTTTAACTCCTAGGGCTGGTCTGCCCCAAGGAGTTTTGGGATAAGGCATTCCAATCGGCGATCTCCCCTCACCTCCGCCATGAGGATGATCAACTGGGTTCATAGCTGACCCCCGAACTGTTGGTCTCCTTCTTTTCCACCTTGATCTTCCCGCTTTACCGAGTTTTATAAATCTGTGTTCTGGGTTTGAAACCTCTCCGATGGAAGCAAAGCATTCTCCTAAAACTTTTTTTACTTCTCCAGAAGGCATTTTTAATTGAGTATATTTCTCTTCTTGCCCTAAAATTTGGGCGGACGTCCCAGCAGATCTAGTAATCTTTCCTCCTCGGCCTGGTTCTACTTCAATATTATAAATTATTGTACCGGAGGGAATATTTTTCAATTTCATTCTGTTCCCGATAGACACTTTAGTTTTGTTTGAACATTCTAAAGTATCTCCAATTTTTAAACCTTGAGGGCATATAACATATCTTTTTTCTTTATCATCGTCTTCTAAGAGAGCGATAAAAGCAGACCTAAACGGATCATACTCAAAGGCAATAACCTTAGAAGTAACATCTATCTTTTTTTGTCCAAAGTCAACCATTCTATAGCGCCTTTTAGCACCCCCACCTTTGTGTCTAACGCTAATTCTTCCTTTATTTGAATGACCAGATTTTCTCTTTAATCCTTTTAAAAGTTTCTTCTCTGGCTTTTTCTTGGTTAACATTGAAAAATCTGTTCCAGTCATTTTTCTCCTTGAGGGAGTTGTTGGTTTATATGTTTTCATATTATCTTGGCAATATTTCAATTTCCTGCCCCTGCTTTATTTTTACAATCGCTTTTTTATATCCTTGTTTCCATCCAATACTTTTACCTAATTTTTTTCTTTTTCTATGAATATTTATTATATTAACTGATACAACATCAACGCTATATATGCTTTCCACAACTTTTTTAATCTCCTGCTTATTGCTATCTGGAAAAACTTTAAAAATATATTGATTTTTTTCTGCTAACTCAGTAGCTTTTTCGGTAATATGAACACTCTTTAATACTCTATAGCCTTGTTCATAATGCTTAGAATATCTATGTAAACTCGGTTTTTTTATTATCTTTTTTTCGGCAACTTTAATAGGTAAAGGAGTTTTCTTTTTTTGAACAACAGGTTTCTTAACTACCTTTTTTGGTTTTTCAATTTCTTTCTTTATTTCTCTTTTTTTTAAAAAATCAAATATAGCCATAATTACTTTTTAAATGTTTCTTTTATCTTTTTTATCGCATCTTTCTGTATTACCAAATATTTAAAAGAAAGTAAATCAATACAGTTCAAATTTCTAGCTTCAATAACTTTAACTTTGGGAATATTTCTGCTGGCTAAAAATAAATCCTTATTAGGCTCAGCTAAAGCAATTAAACAATTTTTTGCTTCTCCCGGAAGTTTTTGCAGAATATCTAAAAGTTGTTTTGTCTTCGGGTTGTCTATTTTTAAATTATCTATAATGACAAGCATTTTTTCTTCTACCTTGGAACTTAAAATCATTAATAATGCTTTTCTTTTCATTTTTTTAGGGATTATCTTTTTAAAGTTTCTTTGGTTTGTTGGGCCAAAAGTAACTCCTCCTCCTGTCCATATTGGAGATCTGTTTGAACCAGCTCTGGCTCTTCCAGTTCCTTTCTGTTGCCAGGGTTTCTTACCTCCTCCCCTAACTTCTCCCCTATCTTTGGTATGAGCTGTCGATTGTCTTTTATTAGCCATTTGACTAACAAAAACCTGATGAACTAAGCCAGGGTTTATTTTAATTCCAAAAACTTCCTTAGGTAAAGTTATTTCTTCTGTATTTTTCTTTCCTTTTCCATTATAAGTTGGATATTTCATTGACTCGCAATCTCTAACAAGGTTCCTGGCCTTCCGGGCACAGCTCCCTTGATAGCTATTAAATTATTTTCTAGATCTATTTTGGCAATTTTTAAATTCTTTTTGGTAACTCTCTCGTATCCCATTCTCCCCGGCATTTTTTTACCTTTAAAAACTCGGGCGGCGTCTGTACTTCCGACTGAACCCAATGTTCTATGTTCGTGTTTAACACCATGGCTAGCACTCTTACCGTGAAAACCCCATCTCTTTACTCCTCCTTGAAAACCTTTTCCCTTGGAAATACCGGAAACCTTAACTTTATCCCCTTCCTTAAAAACTGAAACATCAATTTTATCTCCCACTTTTAATTCTAGCTTTTCATCTTCATGATTTCTAATTTCTTTTAAATAATGAAATTCTTTATTTTTATCTGTTTTCTTGGGTTTTTTCTTTTTTTCAAATCCAATCTGTAGAGCCTTATATCCATCTTTCCCCTTTGTTTTTACTTGAGTAACAAAACAAGGACCTGCTTCAATAAAGGTAATTGGGATAACTTTACCATCTTCATCAAATATCTGACTCATCTTTATTTTTTTTCCTAATATAAACATAAAACTATTAAAAAACTGGGCATTGCCCAGTTCTTAAGGCAAATTACATCAATTAAAGATTACATTGTCTTTATTTCAATTTCTACTCCAGCGGGGAGTGTTAAATCTCTTAAATTATCAATAAACTTTTGATTAGGATTTAAAACTTCTATTAATCTTTTATGAACTCTCATTTCAAATTGCTCTCGGGCAGTTTTGTGAACAAAACTTGATCTATTCACTGTATATTTATGAATTTCGGTTGGTAATGGAGTTGGCCCTACAATATTAATTCCAGCCCGCAAACCAATTTCAATAATTTGGCGCGCGCTATTATCTATAACTTTATTATCATAGGACTTAAGTTTAATCCTAAGTTTGGATTTTATTTCCTCTTTCTGTTTTACTGGCATTTTTTTATTTGATACTAAACAACAATTATTGTTAATCTAGTGAGCGATTTTCCTTATTTTATAATCTTAGATACAACTCCTGCCCCTACTGTTCTGCCCCCTTCTCTAATAGCAAACTTTTGTTTTTCTTCAAGTGCTACTGGACACATTAATTTAATCTTAAGATTAACTGTGTCTCCAGGCATAACCATTTCTGTGCCTTCTGGCAAAGCTGCTGTTCCCGTTACATCTGCTGTTCTAATATAAAATTGGGGCTTATATCCAGTGAAGAATGGAGTATGACGTCCTCCTTCCTCTTTGGTTAAGATATATGCTTCACCTTCAAATTCGGAATGAGGAGTAATACTTCCTGGTTTGGCTATCACCTGTCCTCTTTCAACATCCTCTTTTTTAAGACCTCTAAGAAGAATACCAACATTATCTCCTGCTTTTCCTTCGTCTAATATTTTGTTAAACATTTCAATACTTACTGCTGTTGTTTTTTGGACATCTCTTATACCTAAAACCTCTACTTCATTTCCAGAATTAACTATTCCTCTTTCAACTCTACCCGTACAAACAGTTCCTCTCCCTTCGATTGAAAATACGTCTTCTACAGCCATTAAAAATGGTTTTTCAAGATCTCTTGCAGGTTCAGGGATATATTCGTCTACTTTATTTATTAACTCAACAATCTGTTTAGTATTTTCTCCTTCTAGAGAATCTTCTTCTAGTGCTTTTAATGCTGAACCTCTAATGATAGGAGTTTCATCCCCAGGAAATTCATATTTCTTTAAAAGTTCTCTAATTTCAGATTCCACTAATTCCAACATTTCTGGATCTTTAACCTGATCTGTTTTATTTAAAAATACAATTAATGATGGCAACCCTACTTGTTTAGCTAATAAAAGATGTTCTTTGGTTTGAGGCATTGGACCATCAGTAGCAGAAACAACCAAAATTGCTCCATCCATCTGAGCTGCTCCCGTTATCATATTCTTAATATAGTCAGCATGACCGGGACAATCAATAAGAGCATAATGGCGTTTTTCTGTTTCAAACTCAGTGTGGCAAATGTTAATCGTTACACCTCTAGCCTTTTCCTCTGGAGCTGAGTCTATATCATCAATAGATTTATCGGAACCTTTAAATCCTCTTAATTTTGTAACTTTAAGGATAGCAGCTGTTAAAGTAGTCTTACCATGATCAACGTGACCAATAGTACCAATATTTAAATGTGGTTTTGTTCTCTCAAATTTTTCTTTAGCCATATCTTTTTTATTTATTAATTAATTTGGTTAATATATCTATTATATTTATTTATAAGATAAAGTCAAGAGATATTAAAATGGTAAGTCTTCTATGGTTAATTCTTTTTTTGTTTCGGGCTCAACTATTTCCTTATTATATGTCTTGTTTACCTTAATAGATTTAAACTCTTTTTTATAAGTATTAAATGACATTAAAACAACAACCGGTTTCCCGTTTTCCATTAAAATGATTTTCTCTCCATCGTTGGGAATAAGTTGTTTAATGTCTTCAATCTCCATATTATTTTCTTTTTCCTTCTATTATCTCTTGAGCTATACTCCCTGGAACTTTCTTATAAGAATCAAACTCCATTGTAAATGTCCCTCTACCCTGAGTTAAAGATCTTAAAGAGGTAGCATAGCCAAACATTTCAGACAAAGGAACTTTAGCATCTATAATTTTTAAATTAACCCTATCGCTGGTTTCTTCTATAACTCCCCTTCTTCTGTTTAAGTCTCCGATAGTATCTCCGAAAAAATCTGAAGGGATAACAACTTCTAATTTCATAGTTGGTTCCAAAATAATTGGATCCGCTTTTTGACAAGCTGCTTGAAATGCCTGAGAAGCTGCAATCTTAAAAGCTATTTCTGAAGAATCAACTTCGTGATAAGAACCGTCATATAAAGTAACTTCCACATCTACCATCTGATAACCAGCTATGACTCCCTTATCTGTTGCTTCTTTAACTCCTTTTTGAACAGCAGGGATAAATTCTTGTGGTATTGTCCCTCCTTTTATTTTATTAATAAATTCAAAACCCTCTCCTCTTTCTTTTGGCTTTATTTTTAACCAAACATGGCCATATTGCCCTCTGCCCCCAGATTGACGAATATATTTACCTTCGGCATTCGCTTCCTGGCAAATTGCTTCTTTGTAGGCAACTTGAGGTTTTCCTACATTTGCTTCCACATTGAATTCTCTTTTCATCCTATCTACTAAAACATCTAAATGCAGTTCCCCCATTCCGGAAATAATTGTTTCTCCTGTTTCCAAATCTTCCTTTTCTCTGAAAGTAGGGTCTTCTTCTGATAATTTCTTT
>Ga0208905_1000047_pt1 | contig 59889 bp, 56 predicted proteins | sample AntAceMetag02UKS_FD_184776 | JGI IMG/M metagenome (GOLD analysis project Ga0208905, IMG submission 184776) | Saline lake microbial communities from Ace Lake, Antarctica - Antarctic Ace Lake Metagenome 02UKS (SPAdes) (version 2) | ecosystem: Environmental > Aquatic > Non-marine Saline and... | reverse complement strand
TAAAGCATAGAAGTTTTCTGGGCCTCGTTAAGCTCCCCCCTGCCGCCCTTCCGGTCGGCCTACGGCCTCCCTCCAGGGCGGCAGGGGGGGACCCAGGGGGTAAACCATGTACCAGTGTGTTCCCGAGGTTCTTGTTTTTTTGCATTGTTTCATGATCGGTCGCGGAGGTATAATAAGAAAAATTCATGCGTGCATGAGATGATGAAAAAATTCGATCTAAAATTTAGCATTACAAACCAAATCACTGACGGGCTGACCAAAATTGAACGAGCCCGTGGTTTTCTGGAAGCCACGGCACTGTCCGAAGATTGGATCCGTCAGATGGGTGAACGCGCCCTGGTTCTGGAAGCCCATTACACAACCCATATCGAAGGGACTCGATTATCTCTTAACCAATCCGAGCGGATATTGGCGGGAAAAGAAGTAGCCGAAGCGGATCCGGATGATGTTCGGGAATTGCTGAACTATCGAACTGCTTTTGAATTCGTCAGTGACTATCTCAACACCGGAGGACCAATTACGGAGGGATTGATCCGGGAGATTCACAAACGGCTTGTTGCGGGCGTCCGGGGCGGCGAAGGCCAACCCGAAGAATATCGGCGCGTACAAAACTATATCATAAATTCGATTACCAGGGAGGTCATCTATACACCTCCACCACCGGAAGTCGTTCCGGCCCTCATGGCGGGACTGGTCGGCTGGTTAAATGAGGAACGGGAAATCCATCCGGTTCTTATAAGCGGAATTTCCCAGTTTCAACTGGTGCATATCCACCCCTTTGTGGACGGCAATGGTCGAACTTCCCGGCTTTTATCGACACTATGTTTGTATCGGACCGGATACGACTTCAAGCGTCTATTCACGATCAGTGAATTCTATGACCGGGACCGATCGGCTTTTTACAAGACGATTCAAAGCGTTCGTGAAAGAGACATGGACATGACCGGGTGGCTGGAATACTTCGTCAGTGGGTTAATCGCCCAGATGGAAGAAGTGAAGGAAAAAGGGGAAAAGGCGATCCGGTGCGATATGTCGGTAAAGAAGTTCAAATTGAATGAACGTCAAGCCAGAGCATTAAGCTTTCTCTTAGACCACGGCAAATTGACTATCCAGGATTATGAAACCTTGGTTTCAGATGTAAACCGTCGCACACTCCAGCGCGATCTTAAAGGTATGGTAGATAGAGGATTATTATTAACCAAGGGGGCAACTAATAATCAGATATATATGCTGAAGGAGAATATCTGATTACCACGACAAAACTTGTGACAAACTTACGACAAAACTTGCGACAATTTGGGAAGCTTAGGTGAAGTTTCGTTCGTGAATCGGGGTAAAATCTTTATTTTTGACAGTAGAAGTTTATGCAAACAAAACATACGGATCAGGATCATCCCCCAATTAATAAGTTCATGATTTAATTATTCTCAGATTTAAGTTTGGTTAGAATTTCTCTACCTCGTTACCGGGATATCCCCCGAACTCCCGTAATAAGCCCTGGTAGTCCCTGAGACTGCCCAAAGGCCGGAGTTAGCCCTGAATATCCCAATGTCATCGCGCGGGCCGCCGTCATAATCGGCCGGTACAGGTTGATCAGACATTCCCCCGAAATAAGCCCTGGTAATCCCTAAGATAGCCCACAGACCGGAAGAAGGGCGAAAGATCCCCGGTGCCCAAGTCCCGTCTCCATCGTAATCTCCCGGAACTGTTTCATCATCGGATGAACCGAAATAAATCCGGCTGATGCTTCTCAAAGCCCATAAACCAGAAGAACCCCGGAAAAGACCAATATATTTCCTCCCGTCACCTTTGTAATATCCGGGGACAGGAAAATCACCGGAACCCCCGAAGTAAACCCGGGTTACTCCCTTGATCGCCCAGAGTCCGCTCCCTTCCCGGAAGACACCGGCGTCACATCTACCATCGCCGTTGTAATCTCCCGGGACTGGAACGTCGGAAGAAGAACCAAAGTAAAGTCTGGTTACCCATCTGATCCCCCACAGGCCGGAAGCACCCCTGAAAATACCTATATCCGTGGTCCCGTTAGCACTGTAATCGCCGGGAACCGGGATATCAGAGGAGGAACCGAAGTAAACCCGGGTGATACTTCTTATTGACCAGAGTCCACTACTACCTCGGTAGATTGCGATATCGGAGGTGCCATCCCCATTGTAGTCATAGTTCCATGGCCGTGTAGCCGGGGGTAGTGGAGTAGGTGTGGTGGGTGGTGGAGTCGGCGGAATCGGAGTAGGCTGGGGAGTGGTTGTCTTCTCGGGCGTAGCAGTTTTTTGAGGACTGGGTCCCGGGGTCGGTGTTGAGGTGGGAACCGGGCTCCGGGTTGAGGTGGGAGCTGGGGTTCGAGTCGAGGTGGGGAGAGGTGTCAGAGTCGGCTCACCTCTCCCCAGATAGACATCGTCGAGGGCCAGGTCGACGGAGCCTTTTGTGTAAGTAAACTTCAACTGGATGGTGCTCGGGTTGATAGAAAATTCTCCAATCTGAGTGCCGGTCGTGGGGAAATTAAAGATATCACTTACCTCGAACCAGGTGGCGGCGTAATATTCCTCCACCAGGAGGTGGCTGGAAGAGTCGGTCCCTTGTCCTTTTACCCAAAATAGGAGCTCGTCGGGGTTAGTGAAGGCGGCCGTCTTGATCGTATCGCCGGCCGCGTTCAGTTTGATCGAGGGTAAGGCGGCTCCGTAATTGCCCGTGGTGGTATAGGTGTCGGAGTTCTGGTTGCAATTGGTAAAGGTCCAGCCAGTAGGCCTGGTCCCGGTCTGAAAATCGTCGAATCCCTCCTCTACGACGGCGGGAGGAGCGTTAATATTATATGTCTTTATCACCGCCATGTGGGTCATAGTACCGTGCGAGTCATCGTATAGGATCGGAGGAACCTCGCTCAGGTTTGGGAATACCCAGCTGTCAAAGACTATACCCTCTGGATAACTCCTCTGCAGGGAACCCACTCTGGTAGTCGTGTGCAGCTCGTCCATCAGGTGGTTAGGCATGATCCAGTCATAACGTTCAACCCGGCCTTCGTTGGTGTCGGAATCATAGTTTCGATCTGCCGGGGTGTGGTCGTCATAGTCCAGAAACGACGAGAAGATGCCCATGCAAGGCTCGGGGGGGGAGTGATAGGTATTGAGGTCCCCTCCGACAATGATGTACTGATTATTATCGAAGTTTGCCTGAACATAGTTCTTGATCAATGTCGCTTCGGCTAACCTCTTTGTCCGGTTAGTGGGGCCCGCACTGGCCTTGAGATGGACGCTTACCACCTGAAGGTCGATATCTCCCGGAATATTGATCACTGCCCAGGCAAAGTCACGGTCGGGCACTTCTGGATCACTCCATTCTCCCGAGGATTTGAAGGGCCACTGGCTGATGATACCGTTGGGGCTGGAGGCGGTTTCGTAATAGAGATAGTATCCCGGGCCGAAGACTTCATTTACATATTCTTCCCGCGTGCTTCCCGATGCGACATTAAACTCCTGAATCAGGACGATATCCGGTTCTAACCCCTGAAAGAGGCGCTTGCTATTGTTCTTATACCAGATGTAAGGCCAGCCACCACTGGTTAGGTTAGCGGTCATGACCTGGATCTCTCCCCAGAGGAGGCCGGAACTGGACTGAAAACCCACGGTCAGAAATAGACTTAAGCAAATGAAAAATCTACCGATGGGGCTCTTCTTATTCATGGAATCAACTTGACTTCGATCAATTTGCGAATTTTCGCGGATGAACCAATGTGAACGACGGTCAAAAATTTTATTGCCGATAATCACTTATTTAAATCGGCTTTCTATTCATAGGGAACAGCATAATCTTACTCGCCTGTTCAGTTTCCAGCAAGGTGAATTCTGGGGGAGAGGGGGAAGAGAAGTAAAACAAATCAGGGTCACACCCTGAATAAGTTCATAATTTAATTGTTCTTGAATTTATATCTCGTGTATTCAACCTCCCGGCCAGAGAGGTTTTTTCTTGGATAAGTGGAAGTAAAAAGATACACTCCTTATCCGGTGATTGTTCTTATTCTCTTCAATCAATATATAGGTCATAAAACAGTCATAAAACAAAGGAGGCGGATCATGAGAGCATGGATAGTATTGATATTAGCTTTAATGTTGTTTCCGGTAACGGCTTCGGCCGATAACGGTGATAGCGGGATCGCGAAAGTCAAATTTAGGGATTTAAAAGAACTTCTTCTGGAAAGAGTATTTGCTCTAAAAGGGAATGAAGGGCTTAGAAAAGTATATCGGGATAATCAGGAGCAGAAGAAAAAAAGCCAGAAAAAGATGATGGAGGCGATGAAATCCGGCAATTGGAATCCGATGGAATATGGGGATGAGGCGATATCCGGGAATAGAGAAGATGAGAAAAAAATTGAAGAACTTGCCAAGGCGGAATTGATCCGGATTATTGAGAAACTATATCCGAATAAATTTAAACTTGTATTGGATGATATGTTCAGTGACAACATCCTATACACATCAGTTTTGATCCCTGATATCACATTAAATATTAGACAGTATCTTATCAAGGCGAAATTAGCGGCAGATTGACAGTATTTCATGACTTGGTAGCCGCAGACTTTAGTCTGAGCATCCTGAAGAGTGCGGCTACCTTTGGATAAAGGCAACGGGTTTACCGAATCTTTAAACTAACTTCAGTCACTTAATCATCAGGAGGAACCTGTAATGAAAAACATTCTGACGATTATTCTCATCTTCGCTGTCTTCTGCCAGGGATGCGCGACCGTCTTTAAGGGGAGCAAGAGCAGCGTAAACTTCAACAGCGAGCCCGAAGGCGCGAAGGTGATGATCGGGGGGATGAACCGGGGGACCACGCCGCTCGTGCTGGAACTGCCCTCCGGCAAGAACCAGCTCGTCGAGTTCCAGAAAATTGGTTACCTCCCCCAACAGATTTTCCTGAAAGGTGAGACCATGACCGGCTACGTGATATTGGATATAGTTCCCGGCTTCCTGCTGCTCTGGGTTCCCATACTGGTTGATGCGGTGACGGGGAACTGGAATAGCCTGGAGCCCGACAACGTTTTGCTAACCCTCGAGCCCGCCGCCGCCCCCCGGTAATTACTGAATCAGTGGAAGCACCCTGGAACTACTTGCGTAAATCGGGGTCATAAATCGGGGTCAAATCTTTACTTTTGACAATAGAAACTAATACAAATCAGGGGCATACGGCTCAGGATCACCCTCCTTCGCCCATTCGACAAGCTCAGGGCTTCGGCGGGCTGGTCCCCAATTAATAAATTCACGATTTAATCGTTCTTGAATTTAAATATTGTGTGTCCAACTTCCCGGGCCGGGAGATTTATTCTTGTGGGCCGGGCTCTTGACCGATACAATCTTTATCCGGTGATTGTTCTTATGAAATTATAGTCAACAGTGGGAATTTGACCCTGATTTTCCAGGTTGTGGAATAAGTTAATCTTGAAGATGGAGGTAAGATATGAGTAAAGCTAAGAATCTGGCCAAGAAAAATCCCAAGAAGAAGGCGGTTTTAACCTTGAAGGAGAAGCGGAAGTTAAAGAAGGAGAAAAAGTTGAAAGAATACTAACCCGGATCAGGGTCACCCTCCTTCGCCCATTCGACAAGCTCAGGGCTTCGGCGGGCAGGCCCTCTTTCGGCGGGCAGGCCCTCCTTCGGCGGGCAGGCCCTCCTTCGGCGGGCAGGCCCTCCTTCGGCGGGCAGGCACGTAAATACTAAGTTTATGATTTAATTGTTCCTGGATTTAACTCTCGTATTTCTAACCGCCCGGCCGGGGCGGTTATTTTTGGTTTCAGCTTGCCAAATCCGGTCGCTTTTTTTAGACTTTGCATAGACTTTATAATTAGGAGGCAATCTTGAAGGATATTTGGCTGTCAGCTCTAATTACTATTGGCTTGTGGGCAATCTTATTCCTCCTGGTAAAATTTCTTTCCCGCTATGTTCTGCTCATCAAAAAGCTACTTTTGCAACTCAGCTTATTGATTGCCATTGTCGGTCTGATATTTTTCTTCCACTACTCCCATCTTGCGCTCTCTCCGGGATGGCCCGAGGCTATTTTTACAGCTTTGGTTGTCGTCGTCGCCTGGTCTATCCTGAAGCCGCTTTTCATATTGCCGGGATTTATTTAAAAGAAGGAGACGAAAGCAAGGCGATAGTGGCCTTGAGAAATATGCATGACCGTTACCCTACTTCTTATTATGCGCCCAAGGCGCTCTTTGAACTGGCTCGTCTCCAGGAAAGCATGGGGCATAATTTCCTGGATGACCTATTCGGAGTAAAAAGGAAATCATCTTTTCAGATGGCCGCTCAGACCTTGCAGCAGCTATTAAAGGAGTATCCCGAGAGTGAGGAAGCACCATCCGCCCTCATAGAGCTGGGGCGCCTTTACGATCCGGATCACCTGAACCAACCGAGAAAATCCAACCAGTTTTATAAAATTATCAGCGTAAAATTTCCCTCAACTTCCTGTCCGGTGCTCTATTATATGGCGAGAAACTTTGAAGTTCTGGGAGAGGAGGAAACGGCCCGGGAACTATACCGGAAGTTTCTCGAAGACAATTCTGCCGGTGAGGAAGCGCGCATAGCCCGGAAGAAAGTCAAAGAGCTCCCTTAGCCCGCGGTAGAGTGAATCGGGGATGTTCATGAAGCCCAATCAATATTTAAATGGTAATACTCTGGTTTAAAGATTACTATTGCTCAAGACAAAAATCGGCCGGGCGTATCTAACGATACCCGGCCCTAAATCAAGGAGGCAGACCATGGCGTATCAGATGGAAAAAGTCGATGTCTGGCTGGGTTTCCTCAAGGACAAGCCGGAAGCGCTGGCCGGGGCACTGGAGGTTCTGAAAGCGTCCGGGGCAAATCTCGAATTCATATTCGGCCGGGGCATGAGAGGCGGCAAAGCCATCTATTTTCTCGCCCCGATCAAGGGCAGCCCGCAGCTTCGGGCCGCCAGGAAACTTCACCTGACTAAATCCAGCAAGACCCTTTCCCTGCGAATTACCGGCCCCGATAAGCGGGGTATCGGTCTGGAGATCGCCCGGGCGCTGGGGGAGGCGGGGATCAACATCCGGGGCTTCTCCGCGATGGGGATCGGCGGAAAAGCCATGTTCTACGTCGCGCTGGCCCGGAAGGACATGGCCGGGGCTCAGAGAGTTCTCAAGAAAGCGTTGTAACCATTCGCGCGCCGCCGGGCGCGCCATCATTTTGTCTCCCGTTGCCCACAACAGGACGAAAGGGTGGATGGAAGCCGCACAGTGGCATCCGATATCCGGGACGAATTCCGCGGAGGTCTATCCGTGCCTTCGCAAGCCGCAGGTCTTTTCCTGCAACTCGTACCTCATCCGTACCCCGCACAGCATCGCGGTCATCGACCCGGGAGGATTGCCGGAGCAAACTGAGGTCCTGGTCCCCCTGGTCAGGAGCCTGCTCAGGGAAAAACCGCGGCCGGTTTATGTTCTTCTCACCCACTGTCACGTCGATCATTCACTTGAGGTAATCAAGGGCGGGGCCTGGGAAGAGTTTCCATCGCTGAAAGTGATCATCCACGCGGCGGGAGCGGCAGCCCTCAGGACAGCGGACCGCCGGACCACCCAGGCGGAGATCCTCGGAATCGGCTTGCCCCCGTTCGAAGCCGATATCTCTCTCTTCCCCCCGCCGGCGGCACCGGGACCGGCGGGCGCCCCCCTCTCTTCCGAGTCGATCCTCCTAAACCCGCCGGACGTCATTGAAGCCTACGCGGTCCCCGGCCACAGCCCGGACAGCGTGTGCTACCGCCTTGGCTCCGCCCTTTTCATCGGAGACGTGCCGGCGGCGGTTTCTCCCATGATCGCCGGGGCTCCGGGGTGGAACCGAGATGACCTGGTCGCGTCGGTGAAGGGGATCATTGGGCTGCTCGAGACGAACGATATCCGGGTTTGCTTTCCCGGTCACGGCCGGCCAATCTTCGGAGAGAAGATCAATGCCGCCTTGGCGCGGATCCTTCAAGAAGCCGTTGCGCTCACCGGGATCGAGACCTCCGATGCCGGCCGGGTTAAGTATATATCCGGGTACGCCCAGGAGCTCTTCGAAGAACTGGGGACTGCTTTCATGCTTATCCATAAAAGGATCGGCGATCTCGCCCGCCGCCTTCATCAACTCGAGGAATGGGCCGCATCGAGAACAATCGCTCGCATCCTGGACTCGGAACAGGTCTCCCGGTTCCTGCTCGACTTCCGGAATTTCCAGGAGAGCTTCCGGGCCGGGGAGGTGGTCGAGGTCCAGGTAGCCTTGAAGGCGATCCAGCTCATCCGTCGGATCGCGCGGCTGCTCGACTACGAGGAGCTGGACGAGGTCGTCGATCCGTCGCTCCTGCGCCTGACCAGAACGCTCCTGAGCGATTTTATCAACGCCGCCAAAGGGCTCCGGTTGACCGAGGAGAAACAGGAATCAGACCTGAACGAAATGGTGGGGACGCTTGCCGCGGAAATGAAGCGGACCCCCGGCGCGGGCGTATCGATCGAGGAGATCCCTGACGATCCCGATGGGTTCCGGGATTATCTCATCCGCGCCCTCTCCTCTGTCCCAATGTTCGAGCGGGTAGAAATCGTGGTCAACCCGGTGGCGGCGGAAGAGACGCCCCGGGTCCTGGTCGCGCGCGAGCGGTTCCTGGATGCCTTAAAGCGACTCCTGGAAGACCTGGCGGAAGGAGGAGCGAAATCCATCGTCTTCGCCGTGCAGTATCGTGAGACCCGACCGTGTCTCGTTGTCCGGGTCGAATTCAACCGACCGATTTATCAATTGGGGGACCAGCGTCTCAAGCCCCACCGCCGGAGACTAAGCCTCTCCGGCGCTCGGATGGCCGTGCGCTACTCGAGTAAGGCCCTGGATTTTACTCTGCAGTTTTAGGTTAAAATTGGGGTCGTGAATCGGTTGGTCAGTCAGTTGGGAAAAGGATGGCTTTGCCGGAGAGGGCGTCGAGCTTGACGGTGAAGGCGCCGTCGGGGGAGGCGGCACCTTCCGCTTCGCCGGTTATCAGGTTCCGCGCCGTGAGGCCCTGAAGGGCGCCGAGCGTAAAGGTCTCCTCAACAGGCTCCCGGCTGAAGTTTAAAGCTGTCAGCTCGATTCCGAGGCCGTCCGGGAGGCGGTGGACCATCAGGACGGAGCCCGGGTTTTTTACCTCCGGCCGGCCGATCCTCTCCGCGAGGTCGAGCTTGTATTCCTTCCGGATTTTGAGCATCTTCTTCAGGCGCGAGGCGAAGGATGAAGGGTCCTTCAATTGCCGGGGGAGGGGGCCATAGAGCGCGTGGGCCTTCGGCATGCCGGCGGTGGACTTCTTCGCGGCGGGGTTGACGTCCATGAGGTCATAGGCTCCGCGGTTTACCCAGCGGTAGTCGCCGTCGGCGAGAAGGGACTTGATCTCTCCGGCGGGAACAGGGAGCGCCCCCACCAGGTCCCAGCCGGAGAGGGCGAAGACGCCGGGCTGCATGGCGTTGTACATCGCCAGCAGGAGGTGCCCCTGCTTTAATCTGTCCTTCTCCGCGTCAGTCATGTTGTAGGGGTCTTTCACGCCGAGGGCCGCGGCGCAGAGCCCCGCGCAGGTGGTGCAGAGCCCGTTTCCGGAGAGCTTGTTGTAGGGGTAATCGGGACCGGTCGCCAGACGGTGCATCTCGTCGATAATCTCCCGGCGCAGTTCCTCCCCCCTGACTTTCTTCCCGCCGTAATCGAAGAGGTCGTCGCCCTGCTCGGAGAATTGGACGAGCTCGTAGGTGATCTCGTCGTGATTCTGGAGAGCGTGAATGAGTTGCCGCGGCTTCACTCCGGAGGAGGCCATCAGGTTGAGGGTGAGGCGCAGGAAGCCGGCGTTGCCGGTGAGGAGGGCGTGGGCGTAGGCGGGCCGAGTGATGAAGTCGTAGGAGAGGTCGGGGCCCAGCTCGGAAAACTTTTTGATATCTTCGATGGTCAGGTTGAGTTCCTGGAAGGACCAGCCTCCGAGCTTGCGCATCAGCCAGGCGATGTCCTCGCTGCTGGTGACCGAGAGGGGGTGCCCCTCCGACCAGCATTTGTCCGACCCGGGTTTTATCTCGAGCCCGAGGAATGGATTGGCGTCAAGGCGGATCACGCGGGCGCCGAGATCGAGGCGGGTTTTGACAATGTCTCCGGCGACGAGACGGTTGGCGGCGAAGCTCGGGTCGAGCCAGTTCAGCGTGGGCTGGCCGGCCCTGAAGTAGTGAAGGTAGACCCAGCGCCGCGCCTTCCCGTCGGCCCCGGTCACCGGGGGGGTTGCGTCCCAGGCGGTCACCGGATCCCCGCCCGGGACGGAATAGAGGACACGCTGGAGCCGGCCGGGGATATACCCCTTGTCTTTCAATCTGTCCACGGTATCCGCGGGGAGGTTCACGCTGTCCTCGCCTTCGGGGACGTCGGGCAGAAATCCCCAGTCGTCTTTTTCGATATTCACCATGGTGTAGAGACCCGGGTAGTCCTTATAGCTCCGTTCGGCGAGGCGGAAGTCAGCGCCCTTGCCGGTGTGGCCCGGGATGATATCCCCGACGACGATTGCCCCGTGCTTGTGAGCCGTGGCGACCAGCGCTTTATACTGCTCGTCATCTCCGAAGATCGGGTCGACCTGGTAGCTGATCCGGTCAAACCAGCCGTCAACGGTCGGCGTGTAGTGCCGTCCCTGAATTCCGCCGGCCCTCCTCACCGGTCCGGTATGCATCGCCCGGATCCCGATCTCCTCGAAGGCGGCCCAGAGATTTTCGCTGGCCATAGCCTGAAGAACTGACTCACCTTCCCCGGTGATGGTGGAGGAAGGATAAGCGGTGAACCAGACCGAGGCGGTTTCGATAAGTTTCTCCGGCTGGGGCAAAGCGTAAGGGTGGCGCCACTGGTTACCCCGCCCGGATACCATTTTGGCTAACTCGCCGGCCTCCCGGAGCATGGCCCGATCTTCCAGCCATTGGATATACGAGTCGGAGCCGCCCGCGGCCCCTTCAGATATTGCCGGGCCGAAGAAGATGGTGAAGATCAATAATACCGCCGGGAGCAGTCCTTTAGGTGTGTTCATTTCCTCCTCCTTTTTTTAAAACTGTCTCCAGTTTAATAAAAAGTTTGGGCTGCCGCCAGTGATTTGTCACCGGGAGTTTCCTTTGGTTTTATTTTTTCAATAAGCTCAACACCTGTTATAATCCTTTTTCGTTATTGCTGCTTTTGATCATCGATAACCCTTATGTCAGAATTGGAGTATAATCATGATTGAAGAACATAACCACAGCGTCCATGGCCGTCACGATGCGGCCGCGTTCCGCCAGGCTATAGTCGACAACCTATACTTCATGCGCGGCCAGGCGCTCAAATCGGCCAGCCTCAACGATGGCTACGTCAGCCTCTCCTATACCGTGCGCGATTACCTGATGCGCCGCTGGCGCGAGACCACCGATACCCACTTCGATGCCAATCCACGGTTTGTCTACTATCTCTCCGCCGAGTACCTGCTGGGACCGCAGTTGCGGAAAAACATGCTCTACACCAACACGACCGATCTGGCGCGGAAAGCGCTGGCTGACGTCGATCTCGATCTGGACGCCTTCATCGCGCAGGATATCGAGCCGGGGCTCGGCAACGGGGGACTGGGACGGCTGGTGGCCTGCTTCCTCGACTCACTGGCCACGCTCGACATTCCGGCCGTCGGCTACGGTATCCGCTACGAGTATGGCATCTTCAAGCAGTCGTTTGAGAAAGGCCGGCAGGTCGAAGGTCCCGACGACTGGCTGGCCTATGGCTGTCCGTGGGAGTACGGACAGCCGGATGACATGGTCGAGGTGCAGTTCGGTGGGCGGACGGAGTGGTACACCGACACAGCCGGCATGGCCCGCAAGCGCTGGATTGGGGCGGAGAAGGTGCGGGGCGAGCCGTACCATATGATGGTGCCCGGCTTCAACACGCGCACGGTCAACATGCTCCGTCTCTGGCGCGCTCGCGCCACGCGGGAGTTCGACTTCCAGCTCTTTGATAATGGTGATTACGCGCGGGCCGTTGAGCAGAAGGTACGCTCCGAGAATATCACCAAAGTATTGTATCCCAACGACAACACGCCGCAGGGCAAGAGACTGCGACTCAACCAGCAATACTTCTTCGTCGCCTGCTCGCTGCGCGACATCATCCGCCGATTCCGGATTCGCAACGATGACTGGAACACCTTCCCGGAGAAGGTGGTTATCCAGCTCAACGATACGCATCCGGTCGTGGCCATCCCGGAGCTCATGCGTATCCTGGTCGATGAGCACTTTTTAGAGTGGAAAGAGGCCTGGGGAATCACAGAACGCGTTTTTGCCTACACCTGCCACACCCTGCTGTCGGAGGCTTTGGAAGAATGGCCGGTGGACCTGATCGGCCGTTTACTGCCGCGCCATCTCGAGATCATTTACGAGATCAACCGCCGCTTCCTGGACCGGGTAAGTGCCCTCTTCCCCAACGATCCGGACCGCGTCGCGCGGATGTCGATCATCGAGGAGGGGCCGGAGCGCCAGGTCCGCATGGCCAATCTGGCCTGTGTGGGCAGCTTCTCCGTCAACGGCGTCGCTGAACTGCACTCCCGGCTGCTGCGCGAGCGGACGCTGCCCGACTTTGCCGGGCTCTGGCCCGACAAATTCAATAACATAACCAATGGTGTCACGCCGCGGCGCTTCATGCGCCTGGCCAACCCGCGCCTCTCCGCGCTGATCAGTGAGAAGATCGGCGAGGGCTGGTTGACCGATCTGGATCAACTGAAACTATTGGAGCAGTTCGTAGAGGACGCGGACTTCCGCGGGGCGTGGCGCGCGGTCAAGCATCAGAACAAACGGGAGCTGGCCGATCTCATCCGACAGACGACCGGTGTTGAAGCAGACCCTGACTCGATCTTCGACGTGATGGCCAAACGCCTCCATGAGTACAAGAGACAGCACCTGAAGGCGCTGCACATCATCACGCTCTACCAGCACCTCAAGGCCGATCCTTCCGCCGAGATCGTGCCGCGGACATTCATCTTTGCCGCCAAGGCGGCCCCCGGTTACCGGATGGCCAAGCTGATTATCAAACTCATCAACAACATCGGAGAGGTGGTCAATCATGACCCGGATCTGGCCGGCCGGCTGAAAGTAGTCTTCTTGCCCAACTTCAACGTCACGCTGGCACAAGAGATCTACCCCGCGGCCGATATCTCGGAGCAGATCTCCCTGGCCGGCAAAGAGGCGTCCGGAACGGGCAACATGAAGTTCGCCCTGAACGGCGCGCTCACCACCGGCACCATGGATGGCGCCAACATTGAGATTCGTGAGCTGGTCGGGCCGGATAACTTCTTCCTCTTCGGCCTCACGGCCGATGAAGTCTTCACGCTCAAAGAGAGCGGCTACAATCCCCGGGATTACTACGAGAGCAACCCAGAATTGCGGCGGGCTATCGACGCTATCGCCGACGGCACCTTCTCACAGGGTGATCGGGGGCTCTTCCTTCCTATCGTTGACGAGCTGTTGCAGCGGGATGAGTACCTGCTGCTGGCGGACTATGCTTCTTACCTAAAATGTCAGACGCGGGCCGCCTGGGCCTACCGGGATGCGGAACGTTGGACCCGGATGTCGATCTTGAACTCGGCGCGTTGCGGTTTCTTCTCATCCGACCGCGCCATACGCCAATATTGCGCAGACATTTGGCGGGTAGAACCACTGAGGGTCGGCTCCGCATAAATGAGCGCCTTTGGCGCTCATTTACTACTAAGTCTCTGTGGAAGGGGCTTCCAGTCCCAATAATCCCGGCTGAAAGCCGCTCCCATAGTTGTGAAACTAACGTGCAAAAATCAGGGTCCCTCCAATTAATAAGTTCATGATTTAATTGTTCTTGAATGAAATCTTGTATATCCAACCTCCCGGGTAGGGGGGTTTATCCCCGGCAAATACACTTGCTCCCGTTCGTACTCCCCTGTATAGTTTATTTTGGTGTTGTTTCGGGTTTTCCCGTCTGTTGCTTTAGTTTGAAACTGATCCGCCCAGAACGGAGATCCACCTGCCGGACAATAATAAAATTTTCGCGGAGTAAAAATTTCAATGAAGATGAAGAAGATTACACCGGCCCGCCGGACTGAGAATATCACCTACGCGGTGCGGGACGTCATTGTTCTGGCCGATCAGGTCGCCCGGCAGGGAAAAGAGATGACCTATCTCAATATCGGGGATCCGAATATTTTCGACTTTGAAACTTCACCCGAGATTATTGAAGTGGTATACCGGGCGATGAAAGACAACCATAACGGCTACGCGCCCTCCTCCGGCATTGAAGAAGCCCGGCAAGCGATTACCCGATCCTCCCTCAGTAAAGGCATCTCCGGAATCCGGGACGTCTTTGTCACCACCGGGGCTTCGGAGGCCATCGATATCTGCCTGACCGCGTTGCTCAACCAGGGGGAGAACGTCCTGATTCCTTCTCCCGGATATCCGCTCTACAACGCTATTGTCTATAAATTGAATGGTGAGCCACGGCCGTATTGCCTGGATGAGGAGAATGGCTGGCAGCCCGATATCAACGATATCGCCGCCAGGATCGATGAAAAGACCCGTGCTATCGTTATCATCAATCCGAACAATCCAACCGGCTGCATCTACCGGGAAGATACGCTGCGGCGTATCATCGACCTGGCGCTGGAGCATAACCTGGTTATCTTCTCCGATGAGATCTACGACAATCTGACTTTGGAAGGGGAAGAACATATCGCTACCGCGTCGCTCTCCGAAGAAGCCCCGGTGATAACACTGAACGGCCTCTCGAAAAATTATCTGGCCCCCGGTTTCCGAATCGGCTGGGGGATCGTCAGCGGCCGCCCGGCCGCGCTCCTGGACTACCTTGAGGCGATCAATAAACTGTTGCGGGCGCGCCTCAGCGCTAATCATCCCATCCAATGGGCGATCAAGGCGGCTCTGGAGGGGGAGCAGGACCATCTCGTCGAGGTCCGGGAAAAACTGACCCGCCGGCGGGATATCACGGTGGAGATGCTGAACGCGATCCCCGGGATTACCTGCGTGAAGCCGGAAGGCGCTTTTTATGCCTTCCCCCGTCTGGAGATCGCCGGATCCGATGAGCGGTTCGCGCAAGAGTTGATCAGGGAGACCGGGGTGGTCGTCGTGCCCGGTTCCGGGTTTGGACAGAAGCCCGGGACCAAGCACTTCCGGGTGGTCTATCTGGCCCCCGAGGAAGTGCTCGAACGAGCCTATCGCGCCATCGCCGGCTTCATTAAAAAATATAAAAGAGCCTGAGGCTCTTATCGCGAAGCAGCCGGCAGGTGGCCTCAAGTTTCCCCTTTACTTATAAAATTTTTTCGGAGCAAAAATTTTAGTGATCAAATACTGGCTCTTTGAACTGCTGCGATTTGTAGTCCGGATCTTGCATCCCCGTCTGATCTACGCCATCGGGGCGTTTCTGGCCGAAGTCACCTACCTCTTCCCACGAGAAAGCAAGCGCAATTTACGGGCCAACCTCATCCATATCCTGAGTTACCGGGGGGAGGATGTATCCACCCGGGATGTTAGGAAGAAGATCCGGATTTTGATCCGAAAAAATTTCCGGAATTTTTCATATTATCTGGTTGATTTTTTCCGTTTCTCACAGCTGAGCCGGAAAGATATCAAAGATATAGTTGAACTGACCGGAACCGCGAACATCGACCATGCTCTCTCCGGGGGAAGGGGAGCGCTTGGCGTGACCGCCCACCTCGGGAACTGGGAACTGGGAGGAATGCTTCTGTCGCGGTTAGGCTACCCCGTTAACGCGATCGCCCTTTCCCATCAAAATACCCGGCTCAATCGCTTATTTGTCAATCAGCGGGCCCTCTCCGGGATGAAGGTTGTCCCGGTCGGAAAGGCCGTGTTGAAGAGCCTGCGCGCTTTAAAAAAGAATGAACTGGTCTTGATTCTTGGTGACCGAGACGTCACTGAGAGGGGAATTGAAGTCACTTTTTTCGGAGCGCCCGCCCACATCCCGCGCGGGCCGGCCGGTCTGGCCGTTCGCTCGGGAGCCGATATTTTCTTCGGCTACTTCATCCGGGAATCCACCCATCGATTTAAAGCGGTCTTCCGGCCGCCGCTGCGGATTGACCGGTCCGCTCCCTGGGAAAACAGGGAGAGACAGATCATCACTGGCCTGGTAAAAGAGATGGAAGAGTGTATTGTCGAGAACCTCACCCAGTGGTATATGTATTACCGTATCTGGCCCTGATTAACAGGATAATGAATAGCGAGCAGCAGAATTCGGGTATGGTGGCGGAAACCGTGGCTGTTCTCATCCCCGCTCGTGATGAAGCTGAGAGGATTACGGCGGTAGTGGAAGAAGCAAAACGGTTCGTCTCCCGGGTTCTGGTGATTGACGACGGATCAATCGATGAGACGGCGTCTCGGGCGCGTTCCGCCGGGGCGGAGGTGATTCGTCATGCGGTTAACCTGGGCAAAGGGGCCGCCCTCCGGACGGGATTTGAGGAGTTGATCGCCGGAGGGAGTGACGCCGTCATCGTCCTGGACGGAGACGGACAGCATGATCCGGAAGAGATTCCGGACTTCATCCGGCCGGCCCGGGAGAGCGGGGTCGGGATCGTTCTCGGCAATCGGATGTGGAACGCCACCGGGATGCCGCCGGTTCGCTACTGGACCAACCGGATAATGTCGTCGATAATATCATGGTTGAACGGGCAGAAGATCCCGGACAGCCAGTGCGGTTACCGGTTGATTAAGAAGACGGTGCTGGAACGGCTCAAATTTACCACTCAAAATTACGATACGGAATCCGAGATGCTGATTCAGGCCGCGCGCCTTGGTTTTAAGATCCGTTCCATCCCGATCAGAACCATATATTCCGGTCAGGCAAGCAAGATCCATCCGGGCCGGGATACCCTCCGGTTTATCGGGCTGGTTCTTCGGAACCTCGTGCGCCGGATAACGGCCAGATAGGATAGAGGCATGACGCAGACACATGAGACAGATAACGAGGCCTCTCTCTTGAGAGAGTGGATGGTCTCCCGGCAACTGGAGCCCCGGGGAATTACCGATCCGCGGGTGCTGTCGGCTTTCCGGGATGTGCCCCGGCATGAATTTGTTCCCGGAGTCGACCTCCGCTCGGCCTACGGCGACCACCCGGTGCCGATCGGGGAGGGCCAGACCATCTCCCAGCCATACATGGTCGCGGTCATGACTCAGTGCTTAAAGCTGACCGGTACCGAGAAGGTGCTGGAGATCGGGACCGGGTCCGGTTATCAGGCGGCCATCCTCTCCCGTCTGGCGGAGAAGGTTTATACCGTGGAGCGGATTGCCGCCCTCGCCCACCGCACGGAAGAGTTCTTCCAGAGGAGCGGTTATACCAATGTAACAATAAAAGTTGGAGACGGAACTCTGGGCTGGCCCGAGTCCGCCCCCTACGACGGGATTATCGTGACCGCCGGTTCTCCCGCAGTTCCCCCGCCGCTGATCGAGCAGCTGGCCGAAGGTGGCCGGTTGGTCATCCCCGCCGGGGGAGGGTACTCGCAGCGGCTTCTGGTTCTGGAGAAGGTCGGAGGAAAGATTATCCAGCGCGATGAAGGAGGCTGTGTCTTTGTCCCCCTGATCGGGGAGCACGGCTGGAAAGACCGGAGTTAATTTAATTTATAAGATGAAGATATTGCGTAATTTATATGACTGGGTATTACATTGGGCGAATACACCATATGGCCCTCTGGCACTCTTCGTTCTGGCATTTTCCGAGTCATCTTTCTTCCCCATCCCCCCGGATGTTCTTCTGATTGCCTTAATTTTAGGAAATCCCCGAAAAGCTTTTCGGTTTGCCCTCATCTGCTCAATCGCTTCGATTGTCGGAGGGTCATTCGGTTATTTTATCGGTTATCACCTCTGGTGGTCATCGCCGGGAGTCTACTCCGCGTTGGCTGAATTCTTCTTCAACCATATCCCGGGTTTTACCCAGCTTCTGTTTGATACCGTGCGGCAGAAATATGAACTTTATTCTTTCTGGATAGTCTTCACAGCCGGCTTTACGCCCATTCCTTACAAGGTTATTACTATTAGCGCCGGAGCATTTAACATCAACTTTCCGCTGTTTTTAATCGCCTCCACTATCAGCCGCACCGCCCGATTTTTCTTGGTGAGTGTCCTGCTGTGGAAATTCGGCCCCCCGATCAAGGTATTTATCGATAAGTATTTCAACTTACTTTCAATCGCGTTCGTGGTATTATTGGTTCTGGGATTTGTCGTCATAAAATATTTTCTTCATTGAGCAATAATCTCCCGGGCAGTCAAATACAGGCAATAAAAAGCAGTTTGTTGGAAGTGTAAATATTTACTTCATTACGGGGCGTAGCGCAGTCTGGCTAGCGCGCACGGTTCGGGTCCGTGAGGTCGGGAGTTCAAATCTCCCCGCCCCGACTGATAATCCGGGTTCGGCAGGATGAAATGAGCTCCGCCTCTGGGGAGCACTACGATTAACGCTGAAGGCGCCGCGTTCTGTTTTTCTAAAAATTTCAAGATGAGATACGCCATCCTCTCCGACATCCATGGCAATCTGGAAGCGTTGCGGGCGGTTCTTGATGAAGCGCGCCGCCGCGCGGTCGAGAGTTATATCTGCCTGGGTGATATCGTAGGTTATGGGGCCAACCCCAATGAGTGTCTGGAGATGCTCCTGGAGTTGAGCCCGGCAACGGTACTGGGGAACCACGATGCCGCCGTCTGCGGCCGGGAAGATCTGGAGAATTTCACTCCCCTGGCCGCTCAGGCCATTATCTGGACCAGGGAGCGGATAAAGCTGGAGGGCAGAGCCTATCTCGCCTCTCTGCCGCTGGTGCGAACAATTGGTAACATTACCATCGTTCACAGCAACCTGTCGCACCCCTCCGACTGGCGGTATATCTTCTCCCCCGGTGAGGCATTATCCTCCTTTGACCGATTGGACCGGCAGGCCTGTTTCTTCGGCCATTCCCACCGTCCCGTTGTCTTCCGCGAGAGCGAGGGGTGGGTTGATTATGTCGAGGAACCAATATTTCACCTGGTGGACGGTTGCCGGTATCTCATCAACGTGGGGAGTGTCGGTCAGCCCCGGGACCGTGATCCCCGGGCCGCTTTCGCTGTCTTTGATCAGGAAACAGGGACCGTTGAGATCGTCCGGGTCGAGTATCCGGTGGGGACGGCCCGGGAGAAAATCCTGGATGCAGGGCTCCCGGCTCGTCTGGCAAACCGGCTTTTAAAGGGGGAATGAACCGGATGAAGAGAAGCGACGCGAAGAAGAAGATCGAGAAGCTCAGAAAAGCGATCCGGCATCACGATTATCTCTACTATGTAAAAGACTCGCCCGGGATCCCCGATTGTGATTACGATCGGCTTTATCGTGAATTGATCTCTCTGGAGAAGCAATTTCCGGAACTGATTACACCTTCCTCTCCGACCCAGCGGGTGGGCGGCCAGGCCCTGAAGGAGTTTGAATCTTTCCGCCATCAGTTGCCGATGCTGAGTATGGATAACACTTACTCCGAGGAAGAACTGAGGGAATTTGAAGAGAGAAACCGGCGACTCCTGCCCGAAGCCCGCTTCACCTATACGGTGGAGCTGAAGATTGACGGTGTTTCCGTGGCCCTGATCTACAAAAATAGTGAGCTTGAGGTGGGGGCGACTCGGGGTGACGGGGTGACCGGGGATGATGTTACCAACAACATCAAGACCATCCGTTCCATCCCCCTCCAACTCAAGAACAGAGCGGTTCCGCCGGAACTCGAGGTGCGGGGAGAGGTCTACATCGATAAAGCGAGCTTCGCCCGGATTAATCTCCAGCGGGAAGAACGGGGAGAACCGGTCTACGCGAATCCCCGGAATCTGGCCGCCGGCTCCCTCAAACAGCTCAACCCGGCCGTCACCGCCGGACGCCATCTGAAGAGCTGGGTATACTCCACGTCTCAACCGTTGGTCCTCTCCTGCCGCAGCCACTTTCAGTTGCTGAAGAGACTGGAAGAGATCGGATTCAGGGTCGAGCCCCATTATCGCTTATGCCGGGACATGGATGAAGTGATCGAGTACTGCCGCCTCTGGCAGGAGAAGAAGAACGAACTGGACTACATGGTCGATGGGATGGCGGTCAAGGTCGATTCTTATGAGCTGCAGCAAGAACTGGGCGAGACATCAAGATCGCCCCGCTGGCAGATAGCCTATAAATTTCCGGCCGAGCGGAAGCCGACCCGTTTGAAGAAAATAATAGTTCAGGTGGGAAGACTGGGGACTCTGACACCGGTCGCGGAGCTTTCGCCGGTTCGGATCTCCGGGACCATCGTTAGTCGGGCCAGTCTCCATAATCAGGACGAGATCGACCGGAAGGATATTCGGGAAGGAGATATGGTCCTGGTGGAAAAAGCCGGCGAGATTATCCCCCAGGTGGTGATGGCGCTGAAAGAGAAGAGAACGGGCCGGCCAAAAAAATTCCGGATGCCCCGGGTCTGCCCCGCTTGCGGCAGTCCCGTGGTGCGTCCGGAGGGAGAGGTCGCCTACCGGTGTGAAAATATCTCCTGCCCGGCCCAGATCAGGGAACGGCTCCAGCACTTCGCTTCCCGGACGGCGATGAATATCAAGGGGTTGGGGCTGAAGGTGATCGAGCTGCTGGTGGAACGGGGTCTGGTCTCCGACCCGGCCGACCTCTACCATCTAAGCGAAGCGAAGGTGGCGGCGCTTCCCCGGATGGGGAAGAAGTCGGCCGAAAATCTTCTCGCGGAGATAGAAGAGAGCAAAAGCCGCTCGCTGGAGCGGTTGATCTACGGTCTGGGAATTCGCCATGTCGGCCGGACCGCCGCCCGGACACTGGTGGGAGAATACCCGAAACTGAAGGATCTCGAGCAGGCAACTCCTGCGGAGTTAGAGGAGATCTCCGAGATCGGTCCGGTTATGGCGGACAGCGTCCGGCTCTTCTTCCGGAATGACCGTAACCGTAAAGTCCTGGAAAGGCTGCGGAAAGTGGGCGTGGGCCGGACGGTTGGCGCGGGGCGCGCGGGGCGCGCGGCCGGGAAACTGGCCGGGAAGACCTTTGTCTTTACCGGAGCGCTGAAAAACTATACGCGGGAGGAGGCCGAGGAGCTGGCAGTGGAGCGGGGAGGGAGGCCATCTTCCGCGGTCAGTAAAAAAACCGATTTTGTGGTGGTGGGGGAGAACCCGGGCTCAAAAGCCGTGAAGGCGAAAGAACTGGGGGTTAAGATAATCTCCGAGGACGAGTTTAAATCGATGCTTTAAAAAGATGAAAACCAAGGTATACTTTGCCGATCCCACCGCCCATGCTCGGCGGTCGCTCTTGGCCAAGCTCTCCGACCTCTTTGACGCGAGCGGTGGACCGGAAATCTTTCAGCGGGGAGATAAAGTGGCGGTCAAGGTCCACTTCGGAGAGGAAGGGAATACCTCATATCTCAATCCCGCCTTTGCCCGTCTCCTGGTTGGCAAATTGAATGATCTGGGCGCGAAACCGTTTCTGACCGATTCAAATACCCTCTACCGCGGAAAGAGACATACCACCGAAGACCATCTCCTCACCGCCCGTCGGCACGGTTTTACCGAAGAAAATCTGGGCGCGCCGGTTGTCATAGCCGATCGGTTTGTCGCGGTGGAGGGAGGAGTCGCGGGAACGCCTCCGGCCCGGATCGCGAAGGTGGTCCAGGACGCGGACAGTCTTCTGGTCATCACTCACGTCACCGGCCATGTTATTTTTGGATACGCGGGAGCGATCAAGAACGTCAGCATGGGATGCGCCTCCCCGGCCGGGAAGCAGACCATACATAGCGATTTGAAGCCGGAGGTCGTGGTGGAGAAGTGCGTCGCCTGCGGCACCTGCCTGCGGTACTGTCCGGTCGGCGCGATCTCTCAGGATAAAGATGGGAAGGCGAAGATCGACCAAAGCGTCTGTATCGGCTGCGGGGAGTGCATAGCCGTCTGCCCGGTCGGGGCCATCCCCCCGATCTGGAAGGGGGAGACCTCCCGCCTGGCGGAGAAGTCCGCGGCCTACGCCCGGGCGGTGTTGAGGGATAAAAAAGGCAAGGCGCTTTTTCTCAACTTTCTGATCGATATCACCCCCGACTGTGATTGCTGTGATTGGAGCGACCCGCCTTTTGTTCCCGACCGGGGGATCCTCGCCTCCCGGGATGTCGTCGCCATCGATCAGGCTTCGGTCGACCTGGTCCGAAAAGCCCCGTTGATCCCGGGCTCGATAGTGGTCAAGAAGAGACTTCGGCTCTCCCGGAAGAAGATAACACCTGCCGTCGCCTCACAGTACAACTGTCTCCCCCGGTTGCGTGACCCATTCAAGTCCCTCTTCGGAATCCAGATCGAACCTTTTCTGGAGGAGGCGGAGGAGGCCGGCCTCGGCTCCCGGGATTACAGATTGATGGAACTCTCGTAATTATGAAGATAAATAGATTGGTAACAGTACTTTTAGTCGCTCTGGGGGCGGGCATGCCGGCTGCCGGAAAAGCCGGGAATGATACCGAGCGCATCCGCTCGGCGATCGTCAAGATCCGGAATGTCAGCCAGCGGGCGAACTATGAAGCCCCCTGGGAAGATCGTGACTTCTCCGGTGGGCGCGGATCCGGCGTCATCATCTCCGGGAACCGGATCCTTACCAGCGCCCATGTCGTCAGTGATTCAAAGTATCTTGAGATTGAGAAAGAGAAGAGCGGAACCCCCTACCGGGGAGTGGTCTCGTTTATCGGGCATGACTGTGACCTGGCGCTGATCGATGTCCTCGACCCCACGTTCTTCGAGGAGACCACCTCTCTGCCTTTCAGTCAGGAGATCCCCGAACTGGGATCGCTGGTGCTGGTCTATGGATTTCCTTCCGGCGGCCGGAGGATCTCGGTCACCCGGGGTATTATCTCCCGGATTGATTATACTCGCTATAGCCATTCCGGCCGGGATTATCACCTTATCCTCCAGATCGACGCCGCCATCAACCCGGGGAACAGCGGTGGACCGGTTCTCCAGGATGAAAAGATCGTGGGGATCGCTTTCCAGGTTGTTAAGAAATCGGAGAATGTCGGGCATGTCATCCCAATTACGGTGATCAACCATTTTCTGGATGATATTGAGGATGGGATCTATGACGGCTATCCGGATTTGGGGATCATTCCGACCCGTTTGCTCAATCCCGCCTACCGGGATTACGTGGGGCTGCCGAAGGGTAAGACCGGTGTGGTAATCTCGGACCTGATCCCCGGTCATTCCGCCATCGATGTTATCCATCCCGGCGATCTACTTCTCTCGATCGACGGGAACCCGATCAGAAACGACGGAACGATTCTGATCGACGACAAAAGTTACCAGCTGGAAGAAGTGGTCGAGCGGAAGCAGGTGGGAGACGAGGTAGTCTTTCGACTGATCCGGGACGGGGAGGAGATCACCTGCCGGGTACCGCTCAAGAAGAATGTGGAGTTGATGAAGTCGTGGAAGGAGTACGAGGAGAAGCCCGAGTACTATCTCTTCGGCGGATTGCTCTTCCAGCCACTCTCTCTGGAGTATCTGAAGACCTGGCGGGGCGACTGGTGGAACCGGGCGGATTCTCGCTTGCTCTACTACTTCAATTATTATAACCGGGACAAATTGTGCCTTGCCCGGCCGGAAGTGATTCTGCTGACCCGTATCCTGGCCGCGCCGGTCAATCAGTACTACTCCGGCCTCTCCGACCTGGTGGTGGACACGGTGAACGGGGAGAAAATAGTCTCTCTCGCCTCCCTGATCAGCGCCTTTGCGGCACAGACTGGAGATTTCCACATCATTGAGTTTGAAGGCGACCTCCCGCCCTGCGTCTTAAACGCCCGCCGGCTTAAGAAAGAGAATCTTCGGATCCTTGAGCGGTACGGGGTAAGCCAGGACCGGTATCTCGCCCCGCGGGAAGATAAAAATTGACATGAGCTATATAAATATATTGGGCCTCCGGGGAGAAGGGCAGAGGGTAGTCATAACTTCTATTCTTCTGTTACTCTCTCTGGTCTGCGGGGCGGTTCACGCCCAATCAACCTCCGAACCGGTGAAGAATGTCCCGGTCAAGCTCTATGTAACCTACCAGGAGACGGATTACTCCAGCCCCTGGAAGAAGAAGAAAGCGAACAGCCGCCTGGGTTACGGCTGCGTTCTTCCCGATCGAAAGATCCTGACCACCGCCGATATCGTAAAAGACGCCACCATGATTAAGGTGGAGAAGAATACCGAAAAAAAATACTACCGGGGCAGGATCGAGGTCATCGATTATGATGTCGACCTGGCGATCGTCACCGTCGACGATGATTCTTTCTTCAATGACCTCAACCCGGTTGAACTGGAGGAGCGGGTCCGGATCGATCAGCCGGTCAAGTTCCTGGTCCTGGAAGAGTCGGAGAAGATCCGGGCTATCCCCGGGGAGATCGTGAAGGTCTCGGTCGAGAAGTATTATCTCAGTCCCGATAGCTTCCTCACCTACGGCGCGGCGGTTAACTTTGAGGACCGGGGTGGAGGATGGAGTGAACCGGTCTTCTCCGGCGGCAAGTTGATCGGCCTCACCATGTCCTACAACAGCAAGAAGCAGTACGCCACCATTATCCCGACCTCGATTATCAAGCATTTTCTGGACGCGATCCGGCCCGAAGGATATATCGGTTTTCCCTACCATGGATTTATCGGTGCCGCGGTGAGGGATCCCGAGTTTAAGAGATACCTCCACCTCCCTCCCGGAGTTGAGGGGATCTATATCCAGTCGGTCTTCCCCGACGGCTCGGCGGACGGAACGCTGAAAGAGGGTGATCTCCTCCTCTCCATCGACGGTTTCGAGATCGATGGAGACGGTTATTATGAAGATCCGTTCTGGGGCAAACTTGACTGCCGGGATATCTTCTCCCGGTTTCACTATCCGGGGGACACGATCGAGGTTGAGTTCTTCCGGAACGGCGCGGTGGATCGGAAGAAGATGAGATTGAAGAGATTCAGCCGTTCGGACTACCTGATTCCTCCTTATAGCTGCGGCTCGGTGACGGAGTACCTGATTGTCGGGGGCCTGATTATCCAGGAGTTGACGGCCGATTATCTGAAAGAGTGGGGGGAGAAATGGGGGACCAAAGCGAATAAGAAGTATCTTTATTTTTATAATTACCACTCCCGGAGCCCGGAACCGGGGAGGGAGCGGATTGTGATCTTAAATAAGATTCTCCCTGATCAGATCAACCTCGGTTATCAGCGCATGGATGAACTGGTCGTGGCGGAGGTGAACGGGCGCCCGGTCTCCCGGCTTGAGGATGTGGTCGAGGCGTTGGAACAACCCGAGAATGTTCACCACCGCTTCAAATTCGAGGAGTTCGGCCGCGAGTTGATCCTCCCGGCCGATACCCTTAGCGAAGCCGACCGGAGAATCGGGGAGCAATACGGAATCGGCGAGATGCGGCGGATTATCAAATAATCCATAAATTATTCTATCTTTCCATGAAGAATCTCCCCCCCAGCTTTACGATTGTTCTTATGTTGATCGTCGTCCCGCTTATCGTCTTCGGTTCGGCCGGCCGCTACGGGTTTGTGGGGTGGGACGATGACATCCACGTCTATAACAATCTCTATCTCACCCGCTTGACTCCAGGTAATATCCTCCATTTCTGGGCCACCCCGCACGAGGCGATGTATATTCCCGTTACCTTTACCGCCTGGACGTTCCTTTCCGCGTTTTCTCGATTGGTATCACCCGCGAGCGCCTTCGATCCTTCGATCTTCCATCACGCCGATATATTCCTGCACCTGATAAATGTGCTCCTGCTTTACGGGATACTGAAGCTGCTGCTCCGGGGAAGCAGCCGTGATCCCGGTCGGATCGAGTGGGCGGCCGGACTGGGGGCGCTGCTCTTCGCCATCCACCCCCTCCAGGTCGAGCCGGTGATCTGGATCTCAAGCCTCAAAGACGTGCTCTGCGGATTCTTCTCCCTGGTCGCTCTCGGGCAGTATCTTCGTTACGCCCAGGCGGTGGAGATTAACCGGAAGCTCCCTCATGTCAACCGGCGGAAGCGGAGGCGCTGCGGAGTCATCGCGACCGTGGCTTTCGGCCTGGCCCTTCTCTCCAAGGCGGCGGCGGTCCCGGTGGTGGCGCTGGCCTGGCTGCTGGTCCATTTTCGCTGGCGGGACTCCGAGTTGACCGGCCGGCGGGGGTGTCTGAAGGCTCTCTTCCAGCCTCCCTTTACGCTTCTCTTCCTCTGGCTGGGGATGACGCTGCCGGTTATCTTCCTGGCCGCCTTCGCCGAGGAAGGGCTCCCCCTGGGATATATCGCTCCACTCTGGGGCCGCTTCCTGATCGCCCTGGACGCGATCGCCTTTTATCTCTATCAGCTGGTCCTACCCCTGAACGTGGGGATCGACTACGGCCGGACCCCGGAACTGGTAATGAGCGGAAGATGGCTGTATTTTATCTGGATCTTCCCGGTTGCTTTAACTGCCGGTCTTCTATTTTTGAAGGGCCGCCGGCGCTTACTGATCGTCCTGGGGATTTTTGTGATTGGGGTCCTGCCGACCCTGGGGCTGGTTCCCCACGGCTACCAGGTATTCTCGACGGTGGCCGACCGGTTCCTCTATCTCTCGATGATCGGGCCGGCCCTGGCTCTGAGCTGGCTCTTTCTCCGTTGCCGGAAGAGCGTGGTGACCGGGCTCTGCGTCGTCATCCTCGGTCTGCTGGCTCTGTCCGCTCTGGTCCAGGCTCGGTACTGGGGGGATAATATAACTCTCTTCCGTCACGCCCTGGCCATCAATCCCCGCAGTTATATGGCCAACTACAACCTGGGGCTGACCCTCTCCGGCGAGGGCAAACCGGAGGAAGCGATACGACACTACGAGAGGGCGATCGAGATTAAGCCCGACTACGGCCGGGCCCACAATAACCTGGGGGCGATCCTGACCGAGCAGGGCCGGCGGACCTTGGCGATCTCCCATTACGCCGAGGCCTATCGTCTGGATCCGGGAAACGGGAGAGCTTTCTTCAACCTCTACTGCGCCCACAACGACCTGGGGATCAAGCTGGCGGACGCGGGGGACCGGGAAGAGGCGATCATTCAATATCGGGAAGCTATTAATGTTAACCCGTATTACGCTGAAGCCTACAACAACCTGGGAAATGCCCTGGCGGCCCGGGGAGAGCTAAAGGAAGCCTCCGCTCAATACCGCCGGGCGCTCCGGATCAAACCGGATTACGCGATGGCCGCCAACAACCTGGGGATTGCCCTGATCAGGCAGGGAAAGCAGGACGAAGCCATCAAGTCTTTTGTCTATGCGCTCCAGGTCAATCCCGGCTTTACCCAGGCCCGCCAGAATCTGGAGCGGGCGCGGCGGTCTTTACCGTAGTTGGGACTTGCTCGGGAAGTTTCTCAAGTCCAATCAGCTATTTTATTAGAAGAATGGGGGCTTCCTCCTCCGGACCGCTTCGCGGGCGTAGATATACATCCCCGCCGACCAGGCTTGCCCGGCCATCCCCCGGGGCTGGCCGGTCTCTCCCTGAAACCACTCGTTGAACTCCCAGGGGCCGTTCTTTCCCCGCTTATTCAAGCGCGCCAGGGCTGTCAGGGTTTCTTCCGCTTCGCGGTACTTCTTCATCTTGACCAGCGCGGCCACATAAAATCCGCCTAAGAACGGCCAGATGCCGCCGTTGTGGTAGTTGTGGGGAAGATTGAGGTCCCCGAACGTATAATAATAACGCCAATCTTTCTCTCCGGGTAAGACCGGGGGGTGAAGTGACTTCAGCGGCCCGGGGCGGTCCAGTTTAAACTTTTTTATCAGATCGAGAATAGTCAAGGAGCGATCCTTGCCGGCCACACCGGAGAGTATTGCCAGGAGATTACCGAATGAATCAAACCACTCCCCGAAGTCCCGGAAGGTGAGATATGGCAGATAGTAGGATGATTTCTTCAGGATGCGTTTTTCCGGCAGGACGAGTTTCCGGCCGAGACTGTCAAGGCCGAACGATGTGAATGTCTCGGTGCCCAGGCTGGGTTTGAGGTGGGGCAGGAGATCATCGGCTTTCCCCCGGTACCAGAAGTGACGGTTGATCCGTCTCTTCAGAGTTTCTGCTCTCTTTCGGCAGATCTCCCCGGACGTAGGATCTTTCATCACCACGGCCAGCCAACCCGCCTTCCTAAGAGCCAGATAATAAAGAAGATTTACATAAAGACCTTTTCCCCGGACGGCGAAGAGATCCTCCCAGTCGGCTCCTTCGGCCATGGTTATCAGACCGGTCCGGTCAACGTCCTGGTGTTCGTACCAGGTCAGCGCTTTCCGCAGGGCAGGGTAGATCTGCTTTAAAAACTTTTCATCCCCGGTCTGCTGGAAGAAGTTGGCGCTGCCGATGATAAGCCACAGCCCCCCGTCCGCGTAAGCCTGGAAATTCGGCTTCCGCCCCTTGATATGGACATTATTGAGGATGAGACCAAGCGGGGTCTGGTGTTCTGTCAGGAGCTTAAAGCAGGCTTTCAGCGATAGATTAATCTCCCGGTCACCGGCCAGCACCGCACCCATGAGCGTGATCATGCTGTCCCGGGCCCATACCTGCGGGTAACCGTGGGGCCGGGCTGAAGCCGTCATTCCCCGGGGCCGGGCGCAGGTGCCCAGCATCCGGAGGGCTTGATGATAAGCCTGCCGGCACAACGTTTCTTCTTCGCGGGTATTCATGTTGACGGCTGATATACGTTTAGAATTATAAAGGGCGGAATCCCGAAGCTGAAGGACGGGTCCATGCCGCGGTACTCTGCCCCGGCGGGATTAGAGCATGATGATGTCCTCGTCCCGGTAGAGGGCGAGAAAGAGCAAAAGATAGTCCCTCAGATGCCGCGTCAGGAGGAAGTGTTGCCGGACATGCTCCTTCCCGTTCTTCCCCAGCCAGGCGGCGTATTCCGGATTGTTGAGGAGTTTCTTTACCCCCCAGGCGGCCCCTACGATGGTCCGGCAGAGGATCCCGGTTCGCTCATGCTCGACCTGGAGGGGAATTCCCCCCACCGCCGAGGCGACCACCGGCCGGGCCTTCCAGAGGGCCTCGCTTACCACCAACCCGAAACCCTCCCGGATCGACTTCTGGATGATGACGGTCGACGCCCTCTGGAGCGCGTTGATCTCGATGTCGTTGTTCTCGGGGGAGATGAGGAGGATGTGGATATCGGGGTCGTCTCCAGCCGCCTCGCGGACCTCAGCCAGGATCTTGTCGGTCTCCGGATCATCGGCCGCCTTGTTCCCGGCCAGGATCAGCTGACAGTCGTTATACTTCTTTACCAACTTGAAGGTCTCGATGACGCCGACCGGATCTTTCAGGTAATCGAAGCGTGAGATCTGGGTGAGAATCGGTCTTCCCGGATCGATTCGATATTTGTTCAATACATTCGCTATTGTCTCCTCCGGCAGTTCCCGGTTCTTATCGCTCAGAGGATCGATCGAAGGAGAGATCAGGAACTGCCTTCGGGGGAACCTCCGGGAGAAGAGAGGGCTGGAGAAGACCAGGGAGTCGTATTTGATGATATACTCCCTCAGGAACTGGAAGAGAACCTTATCCGCCCGGGAGATATCTATGTGGCAGCGCCAGATCCACTTTTGCCGTCGGGTCTTTCTATTTATCAGCATGATAGGCTGGGGATCGTGGATGAATACAATATCACCGCCCAGGTCCATCCTCTCCATGTTGCGCAGGTTGACCTCTATGAAAAGCTGATAGTCATCTTCAGTTATGGTCTCGGGGCGCCCATGCAGTGCGTTATGAATTTTTTTAGTTACGTCGAAGAAGGCCGGGTCTCCCGAGATTACATCCCAGCGGGCTTCCACTCCCACCTGATTGAGGAGGGGGACCAGGTTGATCAGGATCTCCGCCACCCCGCCCCCGATCCGGGTGGAGTTGATATTCAGCACCGATTTTCCTTGGAGGCGTTCCCCCAGAAACCGGAGCTCCCGGATGATATTCCGGCCGACGATCGGTCTGTATTCATCCAGTTTTTTCATTTTTTATTATTTTCCAGGATATTTATAATCTTCTTCCGCAGCCCTTCCAGGGTGAAGGCATAGGGGTCGAGGGCGGCTATTCTGTCTCCAAGTTCTTTTTTGAGCAGAGCGGTCTCCAGCCAGTAGGAGAAGTCGTTGGTACCCCGCTCCAGCCGGAGGCGGGCTTCATACATGTGAAAAAAGATCGAGGATATGGAGACCCGCTTCAGCACTCTCTCAAACGACTCCAGTGAGTCGACCCGGTAAGGCATGGGGAGGATGAAGCTGACCGACTTTATAAAGTGGAAGAGGGAGTCTCGGTCGGCAAACCGTTTCTTCGCCTCCGGGTGCTCTTTCAGGTAAGCCTCGATCGTCTCAACCAGGGCCCGGCGGAGATCGTGGATGGTGGAGAACCCGAAGGTGTCAATCCCGTTCAGCTTTTCCCCCAGTGTCTTCTCTCCCAGAACGTTGCTCACCCAGCCGGAAAAGTCATTGGGCGATTCCAGCGAGAGGTATTGGTGCTTTTCCACGAACCGGTGGGTATGGTGATAGATGGACGACCCCGGGACCTCCCGGATCAATCGAAGTAGCTGGACGAGATTGGACGCAGTCAGACCGGTCAGCTCCGGGAGATTGAACCGAGTGTAGAAAGTGAACGGGGCTATATTTTTGTTGATTTTTGTCATTTGTTAATATAGTTCTACCAATCGGGAAATAAAACTCCGAACTTCCTCTACTCCATTAAGATAATATTGAGCATTGCTTCCATCCTCCGCTCTTCCCACCCGGATGGTGATCCCCTTCTCTCCGATTACCCGGAAGGCGTCCTCGTCGGTCCGGTCATCGCCGGTGTAAACCGTGAGGACCTTCTTGCCTCCGGCTACCCGACTTACTTCGCGCTGGAGCCAGGTTATGATCTTCCCCTTGTTCCAGTCGACCGGCGGTCTGATCTCGATGACTTTCTTCCCGGAGGTAACCTTGACCTGGCCCCGCCGGACCGGATCTTTGGTAATAGTCTCAATAATCCGTAGAGTACGGTCAAGATTATTTTCGTCCACCCTCCGGAAATGAACACTGATGGTGAGGCCCTTGTCCTCCACCTGGACGCCATCGATCCCCCTCAGCTCCTCTTCCAGGCATTTTAACAGTTCCGTCAGGATGGGCCGGGCGGACCGTCCGTCGGGGTGGAGGAAACGGAGGGAGGGGCCCTCCAGCTCCAACCCGTGGTTGCCGGCGTAAATCAGGCCGGGCAGTCCGACCAAATCCCGGATCTCTGTCAGGGAGCGGCCGCTGATGATAGCCGGGAAGTAACGGGGGTGGCTGGTGAGGGCTTTCAGGAGCGCGAAGGTTTCTTCGGAGAGTCGCGCCCACTCCGGCCTCCGGACGATGGGGGACAGGGTCCCGTCATAATCAAATCCGAATAGAATGACTTCTGCCCCGGTGATCCGGGCGGCGACCGGGCTCCAGTTTCTTAGCAGTGGCCTCAATCCTGGCTTCCCTCAACCGCGCCGGCCGCGTTTAAAAAATTCCCGACCCAGTGATAAACATTGTACTTTTTGACCTGATGGCGAAGTCGCTGCATCCGTTTTATCTTCTCCTCGGCGGGCATGGTAAAAGCCCGCCGGATGGCGTCGGCGGTCTGTTCAACATCATAAGGGTTGACCAGGATGGCACCCGTCTTGAGCTGGATGGCGGCGCCGGCAAACTCGCTCAGGATCAGGATGCCGCGGTTGTCGATACAGGAGGCGCAGTATTCCTTCGCCACCAGGTTCATCCCGTCATTGAGCGGGGTAATCAGGGCGATCTCGCAGGAACGGTAATGGGCCACCAGCTCAACCGGGGTCAGCGTGCCGAAGACGTAGTGGATGGGGATCCACCCCAGGGTAGTGAAACGACCGTTAATCCGGCCCACCAGTTCATCCAGTTCCCTCTTCATGGCCTGGTATTTCGGGACTTCCATCCGGCTGGGAACGACCACCTGGAGGAGGGATACATTTTCTCTAAGTTCCGGATATTTTTCCAGGGCGAGCGCAAAGGCTTCGAAGCGGCTGGGGATTCCCTTGGTGTAGTCGAGCCGGTCCACCCCGATGAGCAGCTTATGCCCCCGAAATTTTTCGTGGAGAAACCAGGCGGCTTGTTCCACTTCTCGGCTTTCCGCCAGGTCATTGTATTTTTTGAAGTCTATCCCGATCGGGAACGCCCCGGTAAGAACCGTCCGGTTCTCCCAGGTGATTACTGAATACGGGGACCGGTAGTTGACCCGGGCATGGGGGATCAGGCTCTTGACGCAGTGGATGAAGTTCCTCAGATCTTTGCGGGTCTGGAAGCCGATCAGGTCATAATTCAGCAACGCCCGGATGACCGGTCCCCGCCAGGGGAGCCGGTAAAATATATCCGGGGAGGGGAATGGGATGTGGAGGAAGAACCCGGCGGTGATTCCCGGCCTGAGTTTTTTAAAGTATTTTCCCGCCAGAAGAAGCTGATAATCCTGGAACCAGATAAAATCATCTTCTCCGGCCGCTTCTGCGGCAGCGGTCGCGAACTTGCCGTTCACTTCGCGGTAAGTTTCCCAGTCATCCAGGTTGAAGACGGCCCGCCCCAGCAGGCTGTGAAAGAGGGGCCAGACGGTCTCATTGGAAAACCCATAGTAATAACCGTCAACTTCCCGTGGAGAGAGGGAGACCGGGGTGATATTGTATCCCAGCCGCTTTTCAGATTGGGCAAAGATCTTCCGGATGGGAGCTTCCTCCAGTCCACCGGGCCAGCCGATCCAGACGCCACCCCGTTCCTTGAGGACGGGGGCCAGCGCGTTGACCAGCCCTCCGGTACCGGCTTCCAGTTGCCAGTTGCCGTTGGTCTCTTTCAGTACCATTGGCAGCCGGTTGGAGACTATTATTAATTTATTCGCGTCATTCATAAATGGATATGTAACTCCCGCTGAGTCGGAGCTGTAATGTTCGGGAAAATGGTATTTGTAATTTGAATATGTTTAATACCTAAATTAAGCGATTCTATGCGGCGAACTGCACGAATCTTATGGGCTGCCCCGCAGAAGAGTGCCGGATCTCCGCGGAGTCTACCCCGCCCCCGGCGGGGCTACGACAATCGATTGCAAAAATACTCGTTCGCATTTATTAATGCGTCTGCGTTTTTTGCAACCGATGCAGCCTCATAATCTTATCACATTTCATCCGCAATAATCGCTCAACTTAGGTAAGAATAACAAACGTATTGGTGGATTTCAAGATAAAGCTGCCCGCGGCTGAAGATCAATAATTATCTTTTTTTCCCCCATTTATGTGGCAGAATAAAGAGATTGGAGATATTGAAGTGCGAAGTCCCTGAAAGTAGAACTTCGCATTACAACGATAGTGGAAAAAATATGAGAGAGAATCTTGTTATTTGTATTTAGAAGTATAATTTTTTCGGAGTAGAAATTATATGAGATTTCCCCGTAGATCAGGTGTTTTGCTGCACATTACTTCGCTGCCCTCACCGTACGGAATCGGTGACCTGGGGGAAGGGGCCTATCGTTTTGTGGATTTCCTGGAAGCTTCCGGGCAGAAGTTGTGGCAGATTCTTCCGTTGGACCCGGTCGGCTTTGAGAATTCCCCTTATTCGAATCTCTCCGCCTTCGCCGGCAACTCTCTTCTGATCAGCCCGGGGGAGCTGGTAAGAGAAGGCCTTCTCTCTCCGGGCGATCTTCCCGCTTCCGGCGGTTTCTCCTCCGATCAAATCGATTACGGTCAGGTTGCCGCGTTGAAGGGAGAGTTGCTGGTACTGGCCCGGAAGCGTTTCCTGGCTGACGCGGGGGAGAAAGAGAAGAAGAAATTTGAATCCTTCTGCCTTGAGAACTCCTTCTGGCTTGATGATTTCGCTCTCTTTGCCGCTCTGAAGACCTATTATCAGGGTTCCCCCTGGTATACTTGGCCGTCCCCGATTGCTTTTCGTGGAGCGTCCGCTATCCGGAGGTCTTGTCATCAGTTGGCCGATCTGATTGAAGCGGCCCGTTTTCGCCAGTTCCTCTTCTCCCGGCAGTGGGGGAAACTCCGGGAGTACGCCAATCGGAAGGGGGTCCGGCTGATCGGGGATATCCCGATCTTCGTGAACCAGGATAGCGTCGATGTCTGGGCCCACCGGGAGTTCTTCCTTCTGGATAAGAAAGGTTGGCGGACCGCTCTCTCGGGGGTCCCGCCGAGCCGGTCCGGGGTGAGCCAGATCTGGGATATGCCGCTCTATAATTGGAAGGTTATGAAAAAAAATGGATTCGGGTGGTGGCGGTCGCGGTTCGCGGCGGTCTTGAAAGAGGTGGATATTATCCGGGTGGACCATTTCTCCGGGTTTTACGCCTGCTGGCATATTAAGGTAGGAGCGAAGACCTCCGCGGAAGGGAGGTGGGTCAGGGGTCCGGGAGTTCGGTTATTCCGGAAGATCGAAGAAGATCTGGGTGCCCTGCCGATTATCGCCGAGGCCCTGGAACCGGTCATCAAGAAGAAGGTGAACAAGCTCCTCGACCTGCTTGGTTATCCCGGGATCAGGATATTCCAGCATGGTTTTTACGGTCGTCCTGACAATCCTCATCTGCCGAAAGAATACCCGGAAGAATGCGTCGCTTATACCGGTACCCATGATGATAATCCCATTATCGGCTGGTTCACTTCCCTTGACTCCAAGATGAAAAAACACGTCCTTTCTTACCTGAAAGTCGCCAACTCCCGGGAGATCAACTGGAAGATAATCAGCGCCGTTCAGCATTCTTCCGCCGATACCGTGATCATCCAGCTCCAGGATGTCCTGGGGCTGGGCAGCGAATCACGGATGAACACCCCGGGCACCGACTCCGGGCAGTGGAAGTGGCGGTTTCAGGCGGAGCTGATCACCGATAAGGTTAAGAAGAAGCTGCTGAAATTTACCCGGAGTTCAGGGAGGTAAAGAGATGAAGTTTCCCCGCCGGGCGGGAATTCTGCTCCATATCACGTCGTTGCCGGGATCATGCGGGATCGGCGATCTCGGTGAAGAGGCCGGCCGCTTCGCGGATTTCCTGGTCGAGGCGCGGTTGAAGCTCTGGCAGATTCTGCCCCTCAACCCGATCGGGCCGGGAAATTGCCCCTACTTCAGTCCTTCCGCCTTTGCCGGCAATCCCCTCTTGATCAGTCCGGAGCGATTGGTGGAGGAAGGGCTCCTCGATGGAGCCGACCTTCCCGCCCCGGATAAGTTTACGGCCGGGAAGATTGATTACCGCAAAGTTATCCGGATTAAGTCCCGGTTGATTGATAGAGCCCGCAAGAATTTCGAAGCGGTCGCCGGGGAGGATGAACGCCGCGCCTTCAATTCCTTCTGTGAGAAGAACGCGTTCTGGCTGGATGATTATGCCCTCTTCACCGCGTTGAAGGGACATTATAAGGGGGCTTCCTGGTTTAAGTGGCCCGGCCCGGTCGCGGGCCGGGATCCGGCTGCTCTGGAGGAACTCTCAGGCCGACTATCCGGGAAGATCAATGAGACCAAGGTATCACAGTACCTCTTCTTTCGGCAGTGGTCGCGATTGCGGCGATACGCGAATGGACGGGGAATAAAGATCGTCGGCGACATACCTTTCTTTGTCAATCACGACAGCTCCGATGTCTGGGCCTCCCCCGAACTTTTTTTGATTGAGAAGTCCGGCCGCCGGACCGCGCTCTCCGGTGTTCCCCCTCCCCGGGGCGGGGGAGCAAGTCAGATCTGGGGCAACCCGCTCTACGACTGGGAGGAGATGGCGGACCGGGGGTTTGAATGGTGGCGGTCACGGTTCGCGGCGATCCTGGACCTGGTGGATATTGTCCGGGTGGACCACTTCTCCGGTTTCTACGCCTGCTGGCATATTCCGACCGGAGCGCGATCGTCAAAGAAGGGAAAGTGGGTGAGGGGCCCCGGCGCGGACCTTTTTGATCTCCTCCAAAGAGAACTGGGATCGCTCCCCATTATCGCGGAGGCGCTTGAGCCCCAGATTGAGAAACCGGTCGACCGGCTCATGGAAGAGTTCGCCTTCCCCGGTGTCCGGGAGCTTCAATTCGGCCTGGAGGGGGTTAAGGCATGTATCCATAGCCTTCAGAACATCCCCCAAAATTGCGTGTTATATCCGGGGGTTCACGATAATAATACCTCGATCGGATGGTTCCGGTCTTTCCGCGCGAAGGAGAGGAGACGGATCCTAAACTTTCTGGGTGTCGAGGCGAAGGAGATCAACTGGGGGATGATCCGGGCTGTATTCAGCTCGATCGCCGATACCGCCATCATCCCGCTCCAGGACGCGCTCGGGTTAGGCTCCTCCGCCCGGATGAATATCCCGGGTCGAGCGAAGGGTCAATGGGAGTGGCGGTTCAAGCAAGGTGACCTGACCGATTCGCTGGCAGCCCGACTGGCCAACCTGGTCTCAAAAACCGGTCGTTAAACCGAGCAGGGATACGGCGTGCCGTGTCCCTGCTTGATAAATACCGCGGCATCTACCGCGGTATTATTTAAAGATCTATACGATCGCGTCCTGAGCGGCCTTGGCGACCCGAACCTTGACGATGGTCTTGGCCTTGATCCTGATCTTCTGGCCGGTCGCCGGGTTACGGCCCCAGCGGGCTTTCCGCCGGACTTTGATGAACTTGCCCAGTCCCGGGAGGGTGATCCCTACTTTCGCTTTGGCTCCCTTGTAAGTTAGGGTAACCAGGGACTCGTACGCCGCCAGTGCAGCTTTCTTAGAGATGCCCGCATCCTTCGCTATCTGAGCGATGATGTCCTTCTTTGTCTTCGCCATCTTCTCTCCTCCTTTGATGGGATTAGAAAGTTTTGGGGTTGATGAAATTTGACAGGTTGAAGATAAAAGTTACCGTTTTGGGCGATAAAGTCAAGATTAAATTTTTTCCGCTGAAAAATTTTACGGACTTAACTCCCGGGGATTGCGGCCCGGTAGAGCACACCCTCTCCCCGGATCGTATAGCTCCCGACCCCGAAGGGGATGAAGATCGATCCCCCTTTTTGTAATTGAAGATCCGGATTATTTCCCCGGATTACGGTCGTGGATCCTTCAACACAGAGGAGGATCTCCGGGCCGTTCCGCCGGCCGGGGGTGAAAGAAGCGGGCGATACTATCCGGATTCGGGAGAGTTCAAATTCGCGTGCCGGGGCCCGATAGATAAACTCGATCCTGTCAGTAGTCTCCGCCTGGACAATATCTGCCGGCCCGGCAAGGCCAGAGAGGATCTTCAGCAGTTCTGCCGGGTTTATATACTTGGTGGTCAACCCTCCCCGCAGGACGTTGTCGGAGTTGGCCATGATCTCGATCCCCGATCCTTCCAGATAAGCGTGGAGGACTCCGGCCCGGTTATAGAGGGCTTCCCCGGGCTGGAGACGGAAGGTATTCAATAGAATCGGGGCCAGGATGCCGATATCCCCCGGGTAGAAATGGGAGAGCCGGTCAACCCAGGAAAAAGCTCTCTTCTCCTTCTCCGAGCGGGGCGGCGCCGCGGCGACGTGGCGCAGTAAGACGGCAAGGAGCCTATCTCTCTTCTCGCCGGAGATGCTGAGCAGCGCCTCAAAGAGCGCGCGAAGAGAGGGGTCGGTCGGGTCGGCCAGTAAGATCTCCGCCCCCGGAAGCGCCGCGCCCAGATCGAGATAGGTCAAGAGACCGGCGATCTCCCTCGGGTCCCGGAATCCGCTCATCAACTCAAAAGGCGTTAAAGCGCAGATCAGTTCCGGCTTGTGGTTGGGATCTTTATAGTTGCGGTTGAGAGCGTCCAGGGGGATCCCGGCCGCGTTCTCCCGTTCGAACCCTTCCCGGGCCTGCTCGATATCCGGATGGGCCTGGATGGAGAGCGGCCGCGCGGCCGACAGCACCTTGAGGAGAAAGGGAAGGGTGTCGGAGAATCGTTCGGCCGCCTGCTCCCCCAGCATCTCAACCGGATCTTCCAGGATCAGCTCGCGGAGAGAGATTACTCTCTTCCCCTCGCGTACCAGTGAGGGGGCCTGAGGATTAGAGCCCAGCCAGAGCTCAGCCTGGGGAGCAGGGGCAGGTGAGGGGATCCCCAGAAGGTTGGAGATAAACGTCTCTGACCCCCAGGCGTACTCCCGAATCGGATTGTCCAGTCGATAGATCTTTATATTCATCTTGCTTCCCCCGGAAGATAAACCTACGATATTTCAACTTCGTTTTCAAGATGTTACTGTGTTATAATTGCCGTCTTAAAATTAACGGAGGATCTACATGAAGAAAGCATTGATTACCGGGATTACCGGGCAGGACGGCTCCTATCTGGCCGAGTTTTTATTAGAGAAGGGTTACGATATCTACGGGCTCCAGCGTCGGAGCAGCACTCTCTCCACCGAGCGGGTCGATCATCTTCTGGAGGGAGGGGTGGAGTTGATCCCGGGTGATCTGATTGATGAGAACTCATTGATAAAAGCCCTTGAGGAGACGGAGCCGGACGAGGTCTATAACCTGGGAGCCCAGTCGTTTGTTCCTACCTCCTGGAACCAACCCCTCCTCACCGGGGAGGTAACCGGACTGGGGGTGACCAGGCTGCTGGAAGCCATCCGGATCGTCAATCCCGGGATCCGTTTCTATCAGGCCTCATCCAGCGAGATGTTTGGAAAGGTCCGGGAGACCCCTCAGACCGAGACGACCCCTTTCCACCCCCGCAGTCCCTATGGTGTGGCCAAGGCCTACGGCCACTGGATCACGGTTAATTACCGGGAGAGTTACGATATGTTCGCCGTCTCCGGGATTCTCTTCAACCATGAGTCCCCGCGACGGGGACTGGAGTTTGTGACCAGAAAGGTCAGCTTCGGGGTGGCCCGGATCAAGGCCGGAATTCAGAAGGAGCTGCGATTGGGGAACCTGGAGGCCAAGCGTGATTGGGGCTTTGCCGGGGACTTCGTCCGGGCGATGTGGATGATGCTCCAGCAGAAAGAGCCGGAAGATTATGTGATCTCCACCGGGAAGACCAACACGGTGAGGATGATGTGCGAGATTGCCTTTGCCCGGGTCGGCCTGGACTATCAGGATTTTGTGGTCGTTGATCCGAAATTTTACCGGCCGGCCGAGGTACAGCTTTTACTGGGAGATTGTACCAAAGCCCGCGAGAAGCTGGGCTGGCAGCCGGAGATGAACTTCAAAGACCTGATCGAGATGATGGTCGATGCCGACGTGGAGCGGGTCAACAGCCTGATTAAATAATATGGAGTGCGCAAGCTTGCTTGCGCGGTTATTTGGTTATATGGAGTGCGCAAGCTTGCTTGCGCAAAAAATAATAATAATAATGTCTGGATGGCATCATAGCCCGGCTCATAAGTTTATACCAAACACCATGTACATGATAACGGGCGCTACTCTGCATAAAAAATTATTATTTCAGGGAGATGCGAAGTTGTCGCTTTTGGAAAGTGAGCTGTTTAACGCGGCAAGTAAATACGAATGGGAAATGCAAAGCTGGTCTTTCTTCGCTAACCATTATCACTTTATCGCCCGGGCACCGTCCGACGCGACAACGCTTAAAAAAATGATTCAAAGAACTCATTCCATCACAGCCCGGAAATTGAATCATATGGATACTCAACCGGGGAGAAGAGTCTGGTTTCAGTACTGGGATACTTGCCTCACATACGAAAAGAGCTATCTGGCTCGTTTGAATTATGTAAATAACAATGCTGTTCATCATGGATTGGTCCCGGTGGCCGAACAATATAGATTTTGTTCCGCCGGTTGGTTTGCGAGGAAAGCCGCCCCGGAGTTTCGAAGAAAGGTGGATAGTTGTCTGTTTGATAGAATAAATGTAATTGACGATTTTTAACTTATGGAGTGCGGTAGCTTGCTACCGCGGTTATACGAAAAGCGCAAGCAAGCTTGCGCACTCCAAAAAGATATGCATCGCGCGTTGATAACCGGGATCGCCGGGTTTGCCGGCAGCCATCTGGCGAAAGATCTGGTTGATCATGGGTGGACGGTCTCCGGAATTGAGCGTCATGGAGCGGTCTTGAATAATCTGGCCTTCCTCCACGATAGAGTGCGGGTGGAGGAATGCGATATCCTGAGCGCCCAGGACGTGGGGTACGTGATCAGAAAGTATCAGCCGGACGTGGTCTTCCATCTAGCCGGAACCACCTTCATCCCCACGGCTCAGAACGCGCCCCAGATGGCTTTCGAGATCAACGTAAAAGGAAGCCTGAATATATTGGAGGAGACTCAGGAGAACGCTCCGGATTCCCGGATGATTCTCGTCAGTTCCGCCGAGGTGTATGGGGATGCAGCTCCCGAGAAGATGCCGCTTACCGAGAATAACAGGCCGAGTCCGGTCAATATCTACGCTCTTACCAAGCTCTGCGCGGAAGAGATAACCTGCTATTATCATCGAGTTCGAGGGTTGGACTCGGTGGTGCTGAGGCCCTTCAATCACATCGGGCGCGGGCAGCGTCCCAGTTTTGTCACCTCCGCCTTCGCCCTCCAGATAGCACGGATCGAGGCTGGACAGCAACGGCCGGTCCTGGAAGTAGGAAATCTGGAAACGGCGCGGGATTTTACTGATGTCCGGGATATGGTCAGGGCTTACCGGTTGGCCGCGGAGCGGTGCCGTCCGGCTACTCCCTACAACATCTGTTCGGGGAAGGTCTATGCGATTAAAGATATTCTGGATAAGTTGTTGTCTCTAACCGATGCCGAGATCGAGATCCGACCGGATCCCCGCCGGATACGAAAGAATGAGATCCCTTTATTCCAGGGGGATCATGCCCGTTTTACGGAAGCCACCGGCTGGGAACCCACCTGCGCGATCGAGGACACTTTGAGGGCGATCCTTGATTACTGGCGGGATCATGTAAAGAAAGGTTAGTCAGCAACACTCCTCCGATCAAACCTTCCGCTATTTCCCGAATTTTCCCAAATTTTCCCTGTTTGACTTTTTAGAGGATAATCGCTAATCTGTTTTTTAGTCTTAGACGAAAGCACGAAGGGGTCTTCTTATTTCACTTTCAGGATTCAAATGATAGGCACCGTGAACAATATGTGGGAAATAATTTCCTGGTTTCTGGCTGCTGTCTCGGTTGGGCTTGTGGTCTGGCTGGTCGTCCTTCTAATCAAACTAAAAAAAGTCCGTTTTTATTTGATTTCTCGCCTGGACAAAAAGACGGAACCTGGGACCCAGTTCGCTGGTTGGAAAGATGAGGGCGAGATGAAAGATGCTTTTCGGAGGTTGGAGTCAAAGTACCGCTTCTTCTTCGAAGAGAGCCAGACCTTCAATATAATCATCGGGATGGATGGCAAGTTGCTGGACCTGAACCGTGCTTTCCAGAATATATTTGATCGGGAAAAAGATGAGCTGATCGGGAAAGATATTCTCGAGCTGGCTGCTCCGGACCAGAAAGAGAAATTCTCCGCCTACCTTGCCCGACACCGGGAAGATAAGTACACATCAGAAAAAGAAGTTGAGTTCTCCGGGAAGCAGGGCGCCCGCCGGATCTTGTTTGGGGAACGCCATCTTACCGTGGTGAAAGATTATATCCCGGTGGGAATTTTAATCTCCGGGATCGACGTTACCCATCTCCGGCGTTCTGAGGAACAGGAGGGAGCACTCAAACAGAAACTGGCTCTCTCCGGCCGGATGGAGATGATCGGTATCATGGCCGGCGGGATTGCTCATGATCTGAAGAATCTTTTCAACCCCATACTCTCCTACCCTGATTCTATCCTGGAAAAGTTACCGCCGGAGAGTCCCCTGAGAATGCCGGTCATGAGAATCAAGGACGCCGCCGGCCAGGCCGCTGAGTTGGTCCAGAATTTTCTTGTCCTGGCCCGTCGCGGCCGAATCGACCTCCAGCCGGTAAATATCAACGATATAATCCGGTCCTATATGCGATCGATGGGTTTTAGAACTCTGAAGAACCGGTTCCCCGGGGTAACCATAGCTACCCGGCTTTCCGATGAGTTGCCCCCCGTGATGGGGATGGCCCCCCAGCTCTTGTGCGTTATCATGAATCTGGTCAGAAATGGATGCGAAGCGATGGAGGTGGGTGGAGAGTTGGAGATATCAACTTATAGACATACGTTTGATTCTCCTCATAAGGGATTACAGCAGATCCCCCGGGGAGAGTATGCGGTCATAAAAGTCTCTGATTCGGGGAAGGGGATCAAGAAGGAAGATCTGGATAGAATATTTACCCCCTTCACCTCCGAGAAGGAGATGGGCTCTTCCGGTTCCGGTCTTGGCTTGGCCGTGGTCACCGGGGTTATTGAGGATCTCCATGGGTACCTGGATGTGCAATCCGAGTTGGGCCGGGGGACAGACTTTTATATCTATCTCCGTTCTGTTGCGCAGGCGCCCCCGGTCGCCCACCCCGCCCAGACAGATCAGGCTCGCCCCGCCGGGGCCGCTGGGGAGAGAATCCTGATTTTAGATAATAGCGAGGAACTTGATAAAACCTAAATTGAGCGATTCTTATAAAATATGGATAGTGATTTTCTTTTTCTTGGTTCTTCCGGGATTTGCTCAGGAGAAGGATGAGACCCCCGCGCTTCTCTTCCGGGATGTTCGGTCTATGATGGAGGCGGCGAGTCTCCTGCAAAAAAAAGGAGAGAGTAAAGCCGCCCGTGATAAATACCGGTCGGCCGCCTACCTGCTGGATAAGATCCGGCAGGATTTCCCGGAGTGGAACCCGGCGGCGGTGAAAGAGCGTATTGCCTCCTGCCGGTCGGCGCTGGGAGACCCGGAGGCCGGCCTCCCTCCTGTTTCCTCGCCGCCGATTACCTGTTACTGGAACCGGGTTCTCGCCGATTCTGATTTTGTGCCGGAAGAAGGAAAGATATATAAAATAACCCTGGAGGGTGAGGATAAGACCAATCTCCGATTGGGTTATGAAAGGCTGAAATCATATCCCGGTGAGGCGCGAATCTGCCTCCAGGCCCGCAATACCCCGAAGAATATTTTCCTTCTCGACCAGAAGAACCAGGGCCTCTTCCGGGCCGAAAGAGGGGAGTTTAATCTCTCCCTCTCGGTACCTTCCGAGTGGCCGATCTTTCTGGCGGAATATACCGACGACCCCTATGCCGACCCGGTGGTCCTGAGCAATATCGTCGAACTGCCGTAATAAATTTTTTTTTGCAGAAAGATGTTGCCTCGCAACGAATATCTGGTAGAATCAAGAAAATCAAATCAAATACTGCTGATCGTAACTCACAAGGGAGATCGGTAGTTACAACGTGTTTCCGTGGAAAAAGATAATGGGAAAGGAAGATAACCAACCCAAATACAAAATGAGACCGGAGACATTGGTATTCTCCGGTGTTGCCAGGCTTCCTGAGAATGTCAGCGCCAAGCACGTATATGGCTGTTTCACCATAGAGATTGAGGTAGACCCTAAGGATCACATGATAGTTGACGCCTCAGGGACAATGTTGCCCTCCCTGGGAGAGAAAATTCTCTTAAGCGCCCTTATCGGCAGCAACATGGAAAAAGGAATAAAAAAAGCTGTTGACCAAATAGAGAGAAGATTCTACAGTGCTACCAAAAGAGCTGTTATAGCCGCTCTGGAAGACGCTTATAAATGGTACGGGAGGTACTTACAGGGGAAAATATAAAAAAATATAATTGGCAGGATAATCTACTCTATTCACTGTTGTATGAAAGCCTCATGCAACGGGCGTGGATATGATACTAGCGAGGGCTACAGGAGTTCTATGAATCTCCTCTAGGCCGGTCAGGCCAGAATCGTAGTCAGAAGCCCAGTTGGTTATCCATGAGTGGATAGCGGCTGGGCTTTTTTTGCGTCCAGGGAAAATGCCGGGGGAGATAGAGAGATGGGGGTTAAAACGATTCTGGTTGTCGATGACAACAAAGATGCGCGCGATCTGTTGTCTGGTATCATCAAGGAAAAGGGCTACAGGGCGCTAAAGGCAGCAAGTGGCCAAGCGGCGTTGAGAATCATCATAAAGAGAGAGAAGCAACAAAAGATAGATCTGGTGCTGTTGGACTACAAGATGCCCCGCATGAATGGAATGGATACGTTAAAGCAAATCAAGAAAATTGACAAAAGGATGAGAGTAGTTTTTTTAAGCGGAGAGCCTGAACTCAGGGCAATTAAACGGAAAGGGGCAGATGGCTGGCTTGCCAAACCGGTAAACCTAAAAGAACTGTATGTCCTGATAAAAAAATTAGCAAAGTAGAGAGAACTCAAGGATTGCAGAGATAAGAATGTTGGAAGCGATCATTGATAAACAAACGTTGCAGATTTTTTGCCCGAATTGTTCCGAGAGCAGTTTCAGCGTGTTCCGCAGGGACGGGCTAAACGGAAAGCTGATTCGCAACCATTGTAAATGTGAGGCTTGCGGGCAGATATTTGTTTGCTGGGAGGATAAAAAGGGGAAATTAATCATAATGGAAGGAGGCCGCCGTGGATAAGAAGACTACAGCGCTGATGGCGTTTCTAGTCGGCGTAATGGTTGGAGTGAACTACCCTAAGATAAAGAAGTATCTCGACCCTTATATGAAAGAACTCGGGGAGAAATCCACTGACGGTTATAACAATCTTCTCCGGTTTTTTGCCGAACAGAAAGAGCGGGTAGAGGATACCGTTGCCGAAGCCAGGATGAAAAAAACAAAGAAAAGGGGAACGGGCCGGAAAAAAGCTGCCCGGCCCAGGGCAAAAGTTAAAACTGGATAGTCAAGATTAACTCAACATTGAGCGGCATGTAAGCTCAAGAAAAGGGAGGTGATGCAACATGGCAATAGCAAAAACCGCAGCAGCGGTGAAATCGGCAGGTGTGGCGCCCGAAGCAGCCACAGGTGCGAGCAAGAGTGTGGAGAAGGCCGTCGGCAAAGGTCAGGAAGTTGCCAAAAGATACCTGACTGGTGCTGTCAAGGCAACAACAGGGCTGGTCTATTCCGGGCTCTACTACGGCTCCTATTATGGGACGCTGGGAGTTCTCGGGGCCTCTGACCTGGTCTCAGGAACTTTTATCGCTGAGGCCGTAAGAGAGGGGGTAAACGATGCCCGGCAGCAGCGGGGAAAAGGCGGAAGAAAAAAGGGGAAGAGATAAACCTGTCTGCTTTTATACATAGCGGCGCGCTGTCGCGCGCCGCTATGTATAAATCAGCTTCGCTGTTTTCCGGATGAATCTATGAAGGAAGAGGAACCCCTGTGGATTGTGCAGGATATCCCCGGCAGGATGCGCCTTAAATTTCGGGCGGAAATAAGGCGTATTCCTGATCTGGATGCCATTCTTGGGATTGATGGTGTGGAAGAGGTTACCTTCAATAAGATTACAAAATCGCTTCTTATCATCTATGACAAGGCTGTACTGGATTCCAAGGAATTGATGCCGCGAATTAAAAGAATCATACCGAGGGTAAAACTCCAGCCAGGGGAAACGTCTGGGTCTGATATGGAGGGCAACCTTTTATCCCAATTCATCTATGGAACGGCGACAGGAGTTAACCGCAGAAAGAATCGCGCCACGAGAGGCTATGCCGATTTCACATCCATCGTCCGCACTCTTTTAATAGCCTGGGCCATAGAAGAACTCATCAGAAATCCTGTCATGCCTAAATGGTATGACATTGCTCGGGCTGTTCAGGCGATGTTCGCCCAGTTCTCCACCGGATATGAACAGAAAATCGGCAAAGCGTAATTAAACACAGGGTTTGGTAAAAGTTATAGTTGAGAGTTGATTCCCGTCCCCTCTATATATCAACGAATGGAAAGGGGGTGTAAAAAACTGTGTTGAAGTTCCTAAACCTTTCAAAGTTATATTCTTTTTACAATAAATATAATGTGGTTTTCGTCATTGCTGCATTCCCATTGGGAATATTAGCGGCAGCTCGTATTCCTTCCATTATGGGAGTATCGTCTGCGGCAGTGGAAAAATTTATTGATATGCTCTGTTTTTTAGCACCCCTGGCCATATTCATTGTCCTTGCGCCCAGTCTTGCAGGGCTTTTCAAAGAGAAAGGGGGATCAAGTTTTGTTGGAAAGACATTCCTTTGGTTTAGCGTAACGAGGATAATAGCGGCGGTCTGGGCCGTTTTATTCACGAGCTTAGCTTTAGGCTTACCCTTCTTTGCTGATGGTCAAACCACTATCTCAGATCTGACTGTAACGCAGTCACTCTTGATTATCGGGCGTACATTGCTCGGCAACCCCATATTTATTGCCATCTGGAGTTCATCTCTTATTGCAATTGCCGCCCTCTATTTTGCTAAGCTCTACAATGCGCTCAGATTGGCGGCGCAGGCAATAGATTCTATCGGGAACTTCCTGAGCCCCTTTATTCCTTTGATGATGTTTATTTTAGGCGGGTATATTTATTCCCTTCCCGAGATTTTAAAGTCTTCTCTTTCAGCTTCGGCTACAGCTGATCTTACGAGCCAGGGAGTGGGGAAACTCGATATTTTCGGGTTAGACGCAAGTGTCAGTACCGGCTACGGTATTGTCCTGATCTATCTTTTTGGCTCTTTTCTGATCGGGATTGGTTGTTTTATTTGGCAAGCAATGTCGGTACTCCTGGTAAAAGCGTATGTTAGAAATCCATTTTTTATCAGAGGCTTTATCAAGCGTTACTGGATAAAGGTCTATCCCCTTGCGTGGGCAACCTCTTCGGAAGTCGTTAGTATGCCTTTAAATATGGCTCTTATTAAAGAGAACTACAAAATTGATAGCAATGTTAGAAGGCTTGTACTTGGACTCGGCGCCTATCTTAATGTTAATGGAACGACCATGCATGTTATTCTGCTCACTGGGATAGTGGCTATTTTAGTCGGCATCCATCCATCATTCACTCAACTACTAACATTGGTGCCAATTGTTGTATTAATCGGCTATGGCGTGCCGGGAATCCCGGGAGAACTTGTATTATTTGCGTTGCCCGTGGCCCAGGTTTTGCGGATTCCGGCCGATGCTCTCGCGCCTTTTATGGCGCTTTTCCTGGCTTTACAGATGGGACTGCCGGATTCTTTCAGGACTGGCACGAATGTTACTGACAACGGGTTATATGCAATACTAATCAATCATTTTTACCAGAGGAGGCTGAAAAAAAGATGAGCTGGCGGATTGGCGAATGGATAATTTATACCGAGGGGGAGGTGCATCAGGTCTTGAAAAGATGCCTGAATTATCTCTGGGAGAATGGATATTCTACGTCGATCAAACTGCCTGGAGGGGACACGGAGCTTAAATCGAATCCTGCGGGACTTTTCGACTTCTTACAAGCATACGAAAAAGAAAAAGGAATAGCCCAGCTTCTAAGTTTATTATTTAAAGGGTTAAAGATTAATATTGAATGTCATAAGGCCAGGGCATTTGAGATCAGGCTTATTATGAGTACTCCCGAAGATAGCGAAGATAGAAAAACACTATTTAAAGATGTTATCTGTTCCTGGGTTGAAAAAGACGAGTTAAGTTTCTCTCAACGGTTTTTTAGATTCCCGAAAATGAGCGAGGATTTTTTATATAAGTTCTTAGAAAATCCGTTAGAGAAAGTGCTGAAGAAAACCTTTGGTTTCCATTTTAAATATAAGGTTATTTTACGCTGTCGTGGAGAGGTAGATGAGCTTGAACCAGTTAGAAAATCGCTATGTGAAATATTGTATAGCCGCAACCTCAATTAAAAAAGTCATAGTTAGGCCATGGATATAAAAGCTATAAAAATTGGGCGGCACCGATACGATTGTAAAATCGTAAGATCACTTAAGGGCAGGTTGCGGCTAAAATCACCGGGACTTTTCCAAAAAATAACCGACCGATCACATAATTTTATAGAATTAGTGTTATCCGTTGAGGGGGTAGAAACTGTGCGGATAAATCCTCGAACCCGTAATGCCGTGATCATATATGATTGGGATAAAATAAAAGATCATTATCTCCTAAGGGAGCTTGCAGGCAAGAATGGCAAGGAAAAAAGAAGAATCAGGCCAAAATTTGCTCGCCTATTCGGATATCGAAAACTAAAGCGCAGACAGCTAAATTTCTTCCGCTATGATAGCTTCATCAGTGCCTGGAAAATAGAGCGCGATATCCCTGGAAGGCTCAGAGTCAAGCACCCACTTCTTTCGCAAAGGAAGGCCTATTGCAATAAGGTGCATAAAACCCTTTATGGCACACCAGGAGTAAAAAAATTCAAGGTTAGCCATATAACTTCCAGTGTTTTGATCAACTATGATGATGAAAAGATAACGCGCGATAGCATTATCTGGGTACTGGAGCAGTCCTTGGAATCGGTGTCATTTAAGAAGGCCGATGTTCAACAAGAAAACCTGCCGGCCCTTCCTCTCTCCACTCTTTCGCTTGGCGCTAGCGCTGCAGGTTCTTTCTTTTTTCCATGGATGATACCTTTAAATATTGGATTGATTTTGTATACAGCCGCCCCCATATTCAAAAAAGCCTGGCGGGACGTCAAGAAACACAAGAAGCTGAAAGTAGACGTTCTCGATACTACCGTGATCCTTTTCTGCCTGGGTATGAATCAGGTTGTCGCGGCTGCATTCATGGTCTGGATCCTGGATGTAGCAGACAAGCTTCTGGATAAGACCTCCGACGAATCAAAGAAACTTATAGGACAGCTTTTGGGCAAGCAGGCAAGATTCGCCTATTTAGTTAAGGGTAAAAAGGAAGAACAGGTTCCGTTAGAACAGTTAGTTCCCGGTGATACAATAGTAGTGCACACAGGAGAACATATTCCTATTGATGGCGAAGTAAAATATGGGGAGGCAATGGTTGACCAGCATTCCCTAACCGGTGAATCAGCCCCTGTTGAAAAAATGCCCGGAGATAAGGTATATGCCTCAACTGTCATTCTGGGAGGGAAAGTATATGTAAAAGTTACCACTACATCTGAGAACACGGAATCAGCAAAGATATTGAGAATTTTAGACGAATCGGCAAGATATAAGACAAGGCTTCATTCAGCGGGTGAAAGGCTGGCTGATAAAATGGTACTCCCGACGCTAAGTCTGGGAGGATTGGGATATGCTACGGCAGGCCCCAGCGCGGCACTGGCGATTATTAATGCTGATTACGGAACAGGTATCAGAGTGGCAGCCCCGATGGCTGTGCTTTCTTCTCTGGCCCGGGCGGCAAAGGAGGGAATCATTGTCAAGAACGGCGCTGCCCTAGAGGAGTTGCTAAAGATAAATTCATTTTTATTTGATAAGACCGGAACGCTCACTCACGAGGTGCCGGAGGTGAGTGAAATTGTCTGTTGCAGTGGCAGGTTTGACCCAGAACAATTATTGGCCTATACGGCTGCGGCCGAGCAGCGTTTTTCCCATCCTATTGCCAAGGCGGTTACAAAAAGGGCGCAGGAACTTAAGCTCCGACTTCCCAAGCGTGATGAATCCAAATATCATGTCGGTTTTGGAATTGAGGTTATGCTCAACGAAAATCTTGTTAAGGTCGGTAGCATTAGATACATGGAGAGGGAAAGAATATCCATTCCCCGCGAAATTCAAAAAAGACTTAAGGAAATTAACCGGGGTGGAAGCTCGGCAATTCTTGTTGCTATAAATAATTCCTTAGCCGGTGCTATTAAACTTAAGTCAAGCCACCGGCCTGAGGCTTACGACGTAATTCAGGGGTTAAAGAAAAGGGGGATAGAAGATATTATCCTTATATCGGGTGATCATGAAGGGCCCACAAGAGATATTGCACAAAGGCTGGGGATTGAACAATATTACTCAGAAGTTCTGCCTCAGGAAAAGGCGAACTATGTCAAGGTGCTGCAACGTGAAGGGAAAAAGGTGGCAATGGTAGGAGATGGAATCAACGATTCAGTCGCCCTTTCGAGGGCCGATGTGTCTATATCTATGATGGGAGCCACTGATATAGCTACAGATGTTGCCGATATCGTTTTTATGGAAGATAGTCTGGAAAAGTTTGATACGTTATTTACAATCGCCCACGGCTTAAAATCTAATATACAGCGTAGCTTTGGACTGATAGTTGTTCCCAACACTATTTGCATTGCCGGAGCAATGCTGGGCTTGGTTGGGCTTCCCACATCGTTAATATTAAACAACTTCTTTAATTTTGCAGCAACGATGAATGGAATGTTACCGCTTTACAGCGCTATAGAATATGATACCAATGATAATCAAGGGATGGGTACATGAAAGAAAAGCTGTTGGCCAAAAGGTTGAAGACACCGCTAAATAGAACAACTAAAAAAAGGATTGAGTCCAAGCTAAAAAAACTAAAAAGGGATGATGGCAAAACCTGGAAAATTAACTACCATTGGGAAAACAGTGATAAAGAGAACAGTGATAAACTTGTGGTTGCAACAGCTATGCTTAAATGGGAAGCGGTTTTTACTCGTAAAAGCTGCACTGTCTATATAGATGTTCCACTATTATTAAGGCCGATGCTCTTTCCATTCCGTAATAGGACGGTAAAGATACTTACAGAAGAAATCAGCGGAATCATTGGCTGATTACTTCGATGTTCGTGGGGCGGCTTTAGCTTTTTCAAAACCCTCCCGAATAGCTTTAAATGAGTTTGCAAGGAATATTCTAATCTTAGGCCAGTTTTTGCCTACCATAATTCCCGCAATAAATCCTGATACTACTAAGAACTTCTTTTCCATGGGGCCTGCCTCCATTTTTAGTTATAACACCAGGTTATTGGGTTAACCTACACCGCTTCTGCTGTTTTTGCTATTGTCATATTGCATCACCTCCCTTTCCTTACAGGCCCTAATTAATACTTTGCCGCGATCGGCATTCTCCGTCCCGCTCCGAACGCTTTGCCGGTAACTTTGAGGCCGGGAGGAGCTTGGCGTCTCTTGTACTCATTTTTATTTACCGCCTCGATCACCCATTCCACCATCTCGGGATCGATCCCGAATCTCGCGATCTCGGCGCCGGACCGCCCTTCTTCAATATAATAATAGAGAATCCGGTCGAGGAGTGGATATGGAGGCAGAGTATCCTGATCCGTCTGATCCGGTTTAAGTTCCGCCGAAGGCGCCCGTTCAATAATTCCCCGCGGGATAATCTCTACCTCCCGATTGATATAAGCGGCCAGTTCATAGACCATGGTCTTGGGAACATCGGAGAGGACGGCCAGACCTCCGGTCAGGTCGCCGTAGAGAGTGCAGTATCCGGTAGCCGTTTCGCTCTTATTGCCGGTGGAGAGGACGAGAGAGCCGAACCGGTTGGAGAAGGCCATCAGGATGTTGCCCCTGATCCGGGCCTGGATGTTCTCCCGGGACACACTCGCCGCGGCGTTATCTTCGGGAAGATATTCTTCCAGACTCCGGAGGTAAGCCTGATATATGGAAGAGATGGGGATGGTGGTTAAAGTAATGCCGAGATTGTCGGAGAGCTGTCGCGCCAGTGATTCACTCTCGGGTGATGTGTACGGAGACGGCATCGATAGGCCGAATATATTATCGCTTCCGATCGCCCGTTGAGCCAGGGAGCAGGTCACCGCGGAGTCGATCCCCCCGGAGAGACCGATTACTGTCTGGAAGAAGCCGCACTTTGTTATGTAGTCCCGGATCCCCAGCAGAAGCGCGTCATGCACGGCCTCTATCTTATCGCGGGAGGTGAAGCGATCCTCGGAGCCGGGGAGAGTCGTGTCGATTGTTACCAACGCCTCTTCAAACGCGGGAAGGATGGTCACCGCTTTTCCCGCGCGGTCGAGGAAGAAACTCCCCCCATCGAAGATCAGTTCGTCGTTTCCCCCGACCATGTTGACGAAGAGAAGGGGGAGATGTTTTTCCCGGGCCTGACGCCGCATGACCCGGAAGCGGGTCTGATCGATCCCGGTTGTAAAAGGGGAAGCGGCGATGTTAATGAAGATACTCGCTCCTTTTTCAGCCAGGATTGCGAGGGGATCAACCGGATAGAATCTCTGTTCCCAGAGTCCCGGGACGTTCCAGGCATCCTCGGAGATCGAGATCCCCAGGACCTCATCTTTGAAGGCGATGGTTTTTATCTCTCCGGGGGGGGCGAAATACCTGGCTTCATCGGAGACGTCATAGAGAAAAAGCAGCGATTTTGGCTGTTCCAGGAGGATATCTCCCCGGTAGATCAGTACCGCCGAGTTGGAGAGTCCCTTGCCGGTCTTCAACCCGGTCGGGACGGGGATGCCCAGAAGGATCCCGGTCTCCGGGTAGCCGGTTGATAAGTCGATGACGGCCCGGAGGGCTTCCTGAGTCTTCTCGATAAACCACGGCTTCTCCAGGAGGTCACGGGGATGGCAACCGGTCAGGAAAAGTTCCGGAAAGACGATCAGGTCGGTATCCGGTTGCGTCCCTCCGAGGGCGGCCTTGACCTTATCAAGATTCCCGGTGATATCTCCCACGGTTGGATTGAGTTGAGCGATCGTTATCTTCATGGGAACTTAACCCCACCTTGGCGGGGGACTTTTTCAGACAGGATAACAGGATTAACAAGGATTTTTTAGTTTTATCCTGTTTTATCTTGTAAATCCTGTCAAAAATTACAATTTCCTATAGGATCAAGTTATATCCTGGTCAGGAAATCGGTAGCCGGTTTGATATACTGACTGGTTGAAACCAGAGATACGGTATCTCCTCCCCGGATAATGTAATTACCCCGGGGGAAGAGGAATTCACCTTCTTCTTCCCGGTAGACCCCCGTGAAGACGCACTCTTTCGGAAATTTTTTCTCCCGGGTAATATCCCGGATAGCCATCCCGATGCTCCGGGCCTGATCAGGGATCTTGACCGCGTAAATCTGGGCCTTCCCCCCTCCCAGAACCATGATCTTCCGGACCCGGGGCTGTTCCACTTCCATGATGATCTGGTTCAGGAGAAGATCGGCCATCCTGACCACCGAGGTCACCCCGGCCAGTTTGTAGGCCTGCTCATAACGGGGATCCATCAGCCGCGCGATAATCCGGGGAACTCCCAGGCTCTTTGCCAGGAGAGCGCAGGCGGGTTGTCGGCGTCATTATGCATCGCGCAGATAATAACATCCGCTTTCGCTCCGCCGGCTTCGCTCAGGACCCTGATATCGGTCGCGTTCCCGTTGACCGCTATCGCCCCGGTCTCGGCGTGTACTTTATCACAGACCTCTCGCTTAACATCGATAACAACCACGTCATGCTTGTTTCTGGTTAATACGATGGTTGTTTCATAGCCGATCAGGCCGGCGCCGGCGATAATTACGTACATAAATTATCTCCTCAGTATCCCTGGTTATAGCTTGCTGCAATAATATCAGAATATTAGCGAAACACGCAAGTTGTCATGACCGCCAGGCGCGGCGACTGAAAAGAAGCAGGACCGGTAAGATCTCAAGACGGCCGGCCAGCATGCCGAAGATATAAGTTATCTTGATCATCGGATGAAGCTGGGGTATCTCGGCCGCCGGGATATAACAGGGGCCGATATTACCCAGGGCGCTGAACATGCCGGAGAGGGCGGGGAGCCCGGAAAGCCCCGAGAAGGCGGCCGTGATAATCCCTCCCACCGCCAGCAGTCCGATCCAGGTGAAGAATAAAGCGCTGACCCGGCGGATCTCATCAGTAGAGACCGGTTTTCCGTCGATGATAATGCTGGAGACGGCATTCCGGGGAGCCCGGAAGCGGAATACCTCCCGCCGCACCGCTTTGATCATAATCGCCGTTCTCAGCACTTTGAAACCGCCGCCGGTTGAACCGACACAAGCGCCGATCACCATCATGACCAGAAATAATTGCCGGGCCACCGGCCCGAAAAAGGGACCGGCGATATTCCGGGTGGCAAAACCGGTGGTGGTGATGATGGAGATGACCTGAAAAGCTACCGCCCGGACATTTGTCTCAAACTTATCCCAGAAATCAGCCCCCCCTCGCATCCCCCGTTCGGCCAGGATGATAACGATAAAGAGAACGATAAACCCCAGCCAGTAGCGCATCTCCGTGTTATCGAAGAGCGAGCTTATCTTCCCCCGCAAGAAGCGATAGTGAATGAGGAAGTTGGTTCCGCCCAGGATCATCCCCAGTATGATAAGATATTCGATGGCGATAAAATGAGGGAATCCGGCCTGTTGATAGTAGCCGATGCTGGCATCATGGGGAGAGAAGCCACCGGTTGAGAGGAGAGTGAAGGTCTGACAGACACTGTCGAAGATGGGCATTCCAAAGATAATCAGTCCCAGGCAGATGAGAGACGAGAAGAGGAGATATATCCCCCAGAGTATCTTTAAGGTGTTGGCCAATCCCGGGACCGGCCGCTTGTATTCGATCTTATGGCTCTCCGCCCCGAAGAGCCGGTAGCCGCTCTCGCCCTGAAAGCTAACGGCCAGAAAGAAGGTGAGTATCCCCAACCCCCCGACCCATTGGGTCAGGCTTCTCCAGAAGAGAATGCTCTTCGGCATCCCATCCAGGCCGGAGAAGATGGTAATTCCGGTAGTGGTAAAACCGCTCATGGTCTCAAAGACGGCGTTGAGATAACTAACTTTAAGCGTGATCAGGAACGGGAGCGCGCCGATAATGGAGTAAGCGATCCATCCCAGGCTGCAGACCAGCAGAGCCTGGATTTTACTGAGTTCTCGGCGGGGAAGATATCTGCGGGAGATGGCCCCGAGCAGTATTGAGAGTGTGCCGGGCCCGGCAAAGGCCGCGAGAGTGAGGAGGCTGCTCCTGTATTCTCCGTAGATGAAGACGACGGCAATCGGCAGGAGGAGAAATCCTCCCAGAACAAATAACAGGGAGCCGACCTTCCTGAGAACCGCCTGGAATGTATGCCAATGATTCCGCATATAAAATTAATTCTACAATATAGTCTCAACCGAGTCGAGCCTTAATGGGTTGTTGGAAGTGATATTTGTGGCCCCGGCAATTATCTTGTGATACGATAAAACAGGTGTTTTCTTTTAAATAAAAAAGGGGTTGATCGTTGGATCTTTTTAAAACGTTATTCGGTCTAAAAGCGGCCGAAGTGCGGCGGACCTGCGTTGTTATGCCGTTTATCGTAAAAGGGGTCTTGGAAGACTTCGGAATAAAGAGACTCACCCGCGGCCGATTGTACGGCGCCGGCAACAGCTCTTTCTGCACCGTCCTCCATACCAGGATGGGGCCCGCTTTTACGGGAGACGCGGTGCTCTACCTTGACGCCACCCCGTGCCGGAATATTGTTCTCTTCGGCACCTGCGGTCTTCTCAGTTCCGCCGGCGGATTAAAGATCGGAACCCTGGTCAGCCCTTCCCGTTGTTATGCTCAGGAGAGTTTTACCGGCCTTTTGACCGGCGCTCCCTCTCCCCGGATACCGGTTTTTCCCGATCCCCGGTTTCGTCAATCTCTTCTCAGCGCGGCCGGCCGGGGCGTCGTCAAGGATGCTGTCGGCCTCAGCGTCGGTTCATTGAAACTTCAAGAGGGGAAGAAGGATGGTTGGCTTTCACAGGGGATCCGGGTAGTGGACCTGGAGTGTGCCGCTTTCTTCGCCGCCGCCGCCCGGATCGGAAGAAAGGCGGCCGCCCTTCTGGTGATTACCGATCTGGTAGAAGAGAAGCCCTTTTACGCCGATCTAGAGAAGAACCAGCTTAGTTTATCGATCCGGCAGGCATCTCACATTATATGCGAGTTTATAAAAGAGAAACGGAACGTCTGAAGCGCGCCGAGAATCTGATCGGAGAGAAGTTCCCCCGGTTCGGTGTGAATAAAAATCGGGAGATCGTACGGCTCATCTACGAGATCTCCAAAAGGGAAGATATCCCCTCCGAAGCTGTTCTGCCGGCGGATTGCCCGTTAGCTTTCGGTAGGCTGAAAGAGTATCTTCTGAAGAGACGATTCCCCGAGTCCAGCGCGGGTTCCGGTTCGTTACGTTCCTACCTCCCCGGGTTCTCGCTGGATCTTGAGAACTGTCTTCAACCCCGCCCCGGGCCCTTTCGGCCCCGGAGAATATTTGTTGAGGAGTCGGCCCGGAACTCCGACCTGGCCGGCGCCTTCAGAGCCGCCTTCCCCCGGGCGGAGTACTCTGAGATACCGACTCTCAAGCATTTCTTGGCCGGCCGTAAATATGGCGGTATCCCCGAGTATAATAAGCGAACCGAGACGGCCTTTATTGTCAGTGAAGAGTTTGACTTTTTTAAACGATGTCCCTGTACGCCCCGGGCCGTCCCCTGCGGTTATCATATCTTTAACCTGAGCTTCGGCTGTATCTATGAATGCGCTTATTGCTATCTCCAGGAGTACGCCAACGTACCCGGGATTATCTTCCCCGCCAACATCGAGAAATTCCTGGAACGGTTCGCCTCATACCGGAATCTGCCCTCCAGCCGGAGTTTCCAGAGAGGCCCCTTCCTCCGCCTGGGGACCGGGGAGTTCTCCGACTCTCTGATGCTGGATGACCTGACCGGTTATTCCATCCCCCTGGTGGAATTTTTCAGCCGGCAGGACGGGGTTATCTTCGAGTTCAAGACCAAGAGCGCGAATATCGAAAATCTTCTCAGGTTAGATCCGGCCGGGAAGATCGTTATCGCCTGGTCGCTGAATCCTCAAAAGATAATCGACGATAATGAATTATATACCGCGAACCTCTCCGAGCGGCTTGACGCCGCCCGCCGGGTCGCGGAAGCCGGGTACGGATTGGCTTTCCACTTTGATCCGGTCTTTTATTTCCGCGGCTGGGAGGATGAGTACCGGGGAGTGATCGAGAGCTTGTTCAGCCTGATCGACCCGGAGCGGATCGCCTGGATCAGCCTGGGGACGCTGCGGTTCAAGCCCTCGTTGAAGAAGATAATTGAATCCCGTTTCCCCGCGAATCAAATTCTCGACGCGGAAATGGTCCTGGGGTATGACAACAAACTGCGTTATCCGGCCCCCATCCGCTCCCGGATCTATCGCTTTCTGATCGATGAACTTGAAAAGCACCACCGCGCGCTCCCTCTCTATCTCTGCATGGAGGAACGATCCCTGTGGAGAGAGTTAAAACTCCCGTTCCCGTTTTGATTTAGCCATAATGATTGAGATTCAGAGATAACGAGTTGGCGCAACCGCCGCAATCTTGTAGTGCAGGACTTTAGTCCTACCTTCGTTGGGCAGGGCTGAAGCCCTGCACTATGAAATATATTGCAATTCCGAAGCAGCCCCGATAAATCGGGATGCAAGCACAAGTTAAAAGCAGCCAAGTAATGAAGATCAGCAACGCAGTCAGCGTGATAATACCGACCTATAATCGGAGTGCTCTGCTGGGCAATGCCATCGAATCAGTCCTCTCCCAGACCTTCCGCGATTTCATCCTGATCGTGGTGGATGACGGATCTACCGACGATACCGGCGCTCTGGCAGGGAGTTTCGGAGACAGGGTTATTTATATCAGGCAGGATAATCAGGGAGCGTCCTCCGCCCGGAACCGGGGGATTGAAGCCACCCGGGCGCCCCTGATCGCGTTTCTCGACTCTGATGACCGGTGGCACAGGGATAAGTTGCGGCGGCAGGTTGAGGCGATGGAAGATGGACCCCGTTATCTCATCTCCCATACCCAGGAAATCTGGTATAGAAACGGAGAGGTTTTAAATCAAAAGAAGAAACATGAAAAGCTCCGGGGGGAAATATTTGAAAGATCACTTTCCATGTGCATGGTGAGCATGTCCACGGTAATGGTTCGACGGGAGTTATTCGAGCGGATCGGCTTCTTTGATGAGGCTCTCCCCTGTTGCGAAGATTACGACTTCTGGCTCCGGGCCTCCGTCCGCCATCCCTTCCTGCTGGTCGATGAGCCGTTGACCTTCAAGGAGGGGGGGAGGGAGGACCAGGTCTCCGCGATCTATCGGATCGGGATGGACAGGTTCCGGATCCGGTCGATCATCAATCTATTAAAGAAAGAGATATTAACCGGGGAGCAGAGAGATCTGGCGGTGGCGGAACTGGAAAGAAAATGCCGGATCTACGGGAACGGCTGTATCAAGTGGGGGAGAGAGGAGGAGGGGAGGTATTATCTGGCCATTCCCGAAAGCATGCCGGTCCGGGGCGGATAGTTTCTTCCGCTGCCGATTCAGTGCTTTTTATGTAGTTCCTTCAGTTCAGTGAAGATCTCGTTTAATCTCCATTCCATCGCCGAGAGAATCCAGAACTGAAAATGTTCGACCTTGCTCTGTTTATGGATCATCCAGATAATTTTCATCGAGATCATCAACACCCCCAGGTCTACCAGGAGCAGAGGAGGAAGTGGAATAGGGGCCCCGGTCGCATGTCTGAGTATGTCCAACAAAAAGATGATGGCAATCATGACGATGAAAGTGGCGTTGATAATTTTATCGCGTTTGGCGAGTTGCTTTCCTCCGATCTTACCGACCAGTTGACGGATCTTCTCCTTCTCCTGACGGAATTGATCCAGTTCTTCTTCCAGTGTCTTGGTATCTATATCAGTCATCTTTTCCCCCGCTTAAGATTTTTCTTTGAAAACTTAATTATAGAGCCGCGCAAGAGAAATAACCAAGAAATATTTCTTGGTTATCTGTATAATCTAATGTATAATATAAAAACTTAAAGTCTCTTTAACCCTGTACTATATTCTCTATATCGCGCCGCAAGCGCCGATCTGCTCCTGAGAGAGCGATAAGATGAAAGCGGAAAAACCGGTCGAATGGCTGAAAAATACCCGGGGTCCGGCCTCTTGCTCCCGGGAGAAAGTAGGGGAGATTATTCCTCCGGGTATCTCCCGCCGGACCAGGGAGCTCCACCGGCAGCTCCTGGGTTACCGGATGAGCCCCTTGAAAGGGCTGGATAGACTCTCGGCCCTGCTGGGGCTGGGGAACATCTGGGTTAAGGACGAGTCCCAGCGATTGACTCTCAATTCATTTAAGGTCCTGGGAGGGACCTTCGCGATCTACAATTATCTCAAACAGCGGCTGGGCATTGAGGGGGAGGATCTCCCTTTTTCAGAGTTAACGTCACCCGGGACGGCCCGGAAGCTGGGAGATCTTACCTTCGCCGCCGCGACCGACGGCAACCATGGACGCGGTGTCGCCTGGGCCGCCGGTCGACTCGGGAGACCGGCGGTCATCTACGTGCATCAAGAGACCTCCCCGTCCCGGATCCGCGCTATCGAGGCTTCCGGGGCCCGGGTCGTTGTCGTCGATGGCACCTATGATGACGCCGTTCGCCGGATCAGGGAAGACGCGCTGAAAAATGACTGGCAGATCATAGAGGACACCTCCTGGGAAGGCTATGAGGAGATCCCGATCTGGGTGATGCAGGGTTATACCACCATGTTCGGGGAGATTCAGGAACAGCTGAGCGCTCAGGGTTTTATCAAGCCTACTCACATATTCGTGCAGGCCGGGGTCGGATCACTGGCGGCGGCCACCATAGGATATTACAGGGGCCTCTTCGGCCCGGAAGCTCCGGTTTCGATTGTGACCGAGCCGGACCGGGCGGCCGGTATCTTCGAATCCGCCCGGATCGGGGACGGCAGGCCCCATCCCTTCGGGGGTAATCTTGATACGATCATGGCGGGCCTGGCCTGTGGGGAACCTAACCCGATCGCGTGGGAGATTCTTCGTGACTGCGCCGATTATTTTATCACCTGCCCCGATTACGTGGCGGCTAAGGGGATGAGGGTCTATGGCGTTCCAATGGAGGGGGACCCCTTCATCGTCTCCGGGGAGTCGGGCGCGGTCACCCTGGGCGCGCTGATGTTCATCATGCAGCATCCCCAATGCGGAAAGTTGAAGAAGGAACTGAATCTAGGGCCGCGTTCTCAAGTCCTCCTTATCAATACGGAGGGCAATACCGATCCCTTTCACTTTCGCCGGGTGGTCTGGGAGGGTTCCGATCCCGTTCCTTTTGAGTATCGATCAATCTAAACTTTAAACCGGGGATATTTTTCCCAAGATTATAAGGAGGGAGAGCTGAAAAAGTTGGTATCGTTCAAATGTTGACGCCTGAGACTATTTTGACGCTTTGGACCCAGATGTTGAGATAGCCATGAATGCCCATCTTCTTAAGCCAATATTGTTTCCAGAGGTCTGGTCTATACTTCTTAATCA
>Ga0208905_1000046_pt1 | contig 60200 bp, 59 predicted proteins | sample AntAceMetag02UKS_FD_184776 | JGI IMG/M metagenome (GOLD analysis project Ga0208905, IMG submission 184776) | Saline lake microbial communities from Ace Lake, Antarctica - Antarctic Ace Lake Metagenome 02UKS (SPAdes) (version 2) | ecosystem: Environmental > Aquatic > Non-marine Saline and... | reverse complement strand
AAGCATAGAAGTTTTCTGGGCCTCGTTAAGCTCCCCCCTGCCGCCCTTCCGGTCGGCCTACGGCCTCCCTCCAGGGCGGCAGGGGGGGACCCAGGGGGTAAACCATGTACCAGTGTGTTCCCGCTGTAAGTAATCTTTTTCCTTCACAATCACGGTGGTATAATATAATATTGGTCTTTCACAATTTTTCAGGTTCTATCAATATAAAGTAGCCCCCCCCGGGGCGGGGCTACTTTATAAAATGGAGGATAGATATGCGGAGATATTCGTCTTTATCCCAACTCACTCTGATTAGCGTTGTCGTGTTGCTTCTGGCGGGCACGGCTTTTTTATTGCCTGCTTTTGCTGAAGAAGCGGCATCGGGCCCCAAAATCGAAGTCCAGGCGGGGAGCGGGATGTTCCAGCTGGTGGGGGGTGAGGTACAGCTGGAGGCGCTGGTAACCCGAAACGGCAAACCTGCTTCCGGAGTGCCGGTTATGTTCTGGATCGTCTCCGATCCGGCCAAGCCCAAAAAAATGAAGAAGGAGGCGACCACACCCAGCACCTTTCTGGTCGGCGGCGTGGAAATCCCCGAGAAAGGTATCCGGGCGGTCGAGTGGAAGACCGGCGCCGACGGGATCGCAATTGCTCCTTACCGGCTGGGGAGTAAGAAAGGCACCTATCAGGTCCAGGCTTCGGTTGAAGGATTAATCGGCAAGCCCGCCCTCTTTTCGATCAACTCCGGCCAGCTCCCGATCCTGATCATCACCCTTCTCGGGGGCTTGGGGATGTTCATCTTCGGGATGAACTTGATGGGGGACTCCCTCCAGCAGTGGGCGGGGGATAAGATGCGGTCCATCCTGGGCTTCTTCACCCGTAACCGGGTGGTGGCCCTGATCTCCGGAATTATGATCACTTTCGTTCTTCAGAGTTCCAGCGCCTGCACGGTGCTTCTGGTCGGTTTTGTTAATTCAGGCTTGATGACACTGGCTCAGACCATCGGGGTGATCCTGGGGGCCGATATCGGGACCACGCTCACCGTCCAGTTGATCGCCTTTGACGTCGGGCAGTTCGCCCTGGCCTTTGTCTTTATCGGCTTCGTCTGTATCTTCTTTACCAAGAACCCCAGTGTTAATTACGTAGGCCGAATTCTGATCGGTTTCGGTCTCCTCTTCTATGGCCTCAAGGTGATGGGCGGTTCAATGAAACCCCTCTCCAAGTATCCTCCCTTCATCGATATATTGCAAAGATCAACCGCTAACCCCTTCACCGGTCTGCTGGTCTCGACGATTTTGACCGGGATCATCCAGAGTTCGGCCGCCACTATCGCTATCGCGCTGGGACTTGCCATGCAGACGGTGGTTGGACCCGGCGGTGAACTGGTGCCATTGCTGTCCTTGAAGGCCGCGATTCCAATTATTTACGGAGCCAATATCGGGACCACGATCACCGCCGGCCTGGCCGCGATCGGGACCACCCGGGACGCCAAACGGGTCGCGCTTGCTCATACCATGTTCAAGGTGGTCGGGGTGATCATCTTCATGTTTCTGATCGGTCCGCTCAATGGCGTGGTTCTCAAGTTCGGCGGCAGCATCACTCGCCAGATCGCCAACGCCCACACTGTTTTCAACGTGGTGATGGCGTTGCTCTTTCTCCCCTTCACCCGGTTCTTCGGGGTATTGGTCATGAAGATCCTCCCGACGAAGCCGGAGGCGAAGGAGGCCTTTAAACCTAAGTACCTGGTCTCCGATCTCACCCGGACCCCCGGGATTGCCCTCGAACAGACCAAGAAAGAGATCGTCCGGATGGGCGGGATCGCCGTCAATATGAGCGATAACATCATCGAGTCCTTCAAGCGGAAGGACTCGGCCTTTGTCGACGAACTGATCGCCGAGAATCATAAGATCGAGATCCTGGAAGCCGCCATCCGCCCCTACCTGGCCGAGATCGGCAGCAACAAACTCAATAAGGATAACGCCAGCTATGCGCTCACACTCCTCAATATCTCGAACGAGTACCACGAGATGGGGAATACCATCGCTCATGATATATATCCGTTGACCGAGACCTTTATCGAGCAGAATCTCTTCTTCTCCCCGGAAGGGTGGGCCCAGCTCCAGAAGTTCCAGGATAAGGTCGGCGGAGACGTCCGGGATGCCGCCCGGGCCTTCGCCGAGAACGACACCAAGCTGGCGGAGGAGGTGACCGAGCGGAAGCCCGCCTTGGTCCGGTTGGAGAAGGAGCTGACCAAGGAGCATTTTGAGCGGTTGAGTAAGGGGATGGCCGAGTCGGTGGAGACCAGTGCCCTTCATACGGGGATCATGGGGGGGTTGCGACGGGTCAACTCCTACGCCACCAATATTGCCTATGCTGTCCTTGGACAGGTATGAGAAGCGATTCCTTTTTTCCCTTTTTTAAATCCCGGGATGATCCCGGGATTTAAAAAAGGGAAAAAATATTTGACTTCCCGGACCCCCGTTGATAGGATGGCCCCATTATTATTACGTTATCAGACGATCTTATTAAATAGTCATACCATCTATTCCCCTCAGTGTAGTGTATTCCCGGTGACATTAGCCACCTCAACTGCGTTCTAATAGTTTATTGATCCAAAAGTATCCGAACCCGTCTCGCCAAAAGCGGGAGATCACAAAGTAATGTAAGCGTCAGGCCCCGGTTTTTATCTTTTTCTCATTTTCTTTATTCCTCACTTATCCCACTGATGGAGAAACTTCTGTTAATCGACGGTATGTCCAACGCGTATCGGGCTTTTTACGCTATCCGGGATCTTACTACGTCCCGGGGGCGCCCCACCAACGCGGTATTCGGGTTTATAAAAATACTGCTTAAGATATTGGACGAGTATGAGCCGGACTATGTGGCGATCGCGGGCGACGCGAAGGGGCCGACCTTCCGGCATGAGGAGTTCGAGGAGTATAAAGCCCTGCGCAAGCCGATGCCGAAGGACCTGGCCGGTCAACTATCTCTGATCAAGAGAGCGGTCCGGGGCTACCGTATCCCCTGGCTTGAGGTGGCGGGGTACGAGGCTGACGATATCCTGGCCATGATCGCGGCCCGGGCCCGGGAGAGCGGGATCAAGACCTATATCCTTACCGGTGACAAAGACATGCTCCAGCTGGTTGATGAGTTCGTAACTGTGGTCAGTCCCCACGGGGATGGAAAACTTTTTGATGTCCGGGCGGTTGAAGAACGCTATGGGATCGGCCCATCCCGGATTGGCGATATCCTGGCCCTGATGGGCGACAACATTGACAATATACCCGGCGTGCCCGGGGTGGGGGAGAAGACCGCCGTTAAGCTACTGAAGGAATATCATACGCTGGAAGGTGTGCTTGAGCACGCTGGCGAAGTCAAAAATAAGCGAGTCCGGGAGAATTTAATCACCTTTGCGGATCAAGCCCGGTTTTCGCGTCATCTGATCGAATTAAAGACGGATCTCCCCCTGGAATGGGAGTGGGATGAACTACGCCGAAGAGAGCCGGATCGTGAGCAACTGAGGGAGTTGTTCAGTGAGCTGGAATTCAAGCAACTGCTCCGGGAACTTTTGCCGGAAGGGGGGAGCGAGATTATCCTCCGGCAGGTATCGGACGCGGCGGCCTGCCGGTCTTTGGTTGAGGAACTCAGAAAAGCCGGCTGGTTCGCCCTCCGGATCTCTGCTGAGGGAGCCGGTTTCCTATCCGGCGTACTGCGCGGCCTGGCCGTCTCGCATAAAAAAGGAGAGGCGGTCTTCATTGATCTGAAGACAGATACCGCTCGAAAGGAGTTACTGCCCGTTCTCCGCCCTCTGCTGGAGAGCGATGATGTCGGTAAGATAACCCATGAGGGAAAATATACAGATCATATCCTTCTCAACCAGGGGATTGGTTTGAAGGGGGTACTCCTGGATACACTCCTTGCTTCTTATCTGCTTCACCCATCCCGCCCCGGACATGATCTCCCGTCCCTCGCCTGGGACTTCCTGGGGAGGACGATCTCAGAAGGCAGGCGGGCAGAAGACCAGCCGGGGGAAAGGGAGAGCGAGCGTATCCTCGGAGAGGAGGCGGCCGTTATCCTGGAGTTGATGATTGTGCTGGAGAAGGAATTGGAAGAGAAAGAGTTGCTTGACCTTCTCCGGGAGATGGAGTTGCCCCTGAGCGGGGTCCTGGTGACGATGGAACGAAACGGCATTCGCCTGGATCGCGAAAAACTTGGCGCGCTCTCTCTTTCTCTGCAAAAAGAGTTGCGCGGTTTAACCGAAAGAATGTATGCCCTGGCGGGCGAAGAGTTCAACCTTAACTCTCCCAAGCAATTACGCGTGATACTCTTTGAAAAACTCGGTCTCCCCCCGCAGAAGAAGACCAAGACCGGGTATTCGACCGACGTGAACGTCTTGCGGAAACTTGCCGATCAGCATGAACTTCCGGCCCTGCTTCTGCAATACCGCCGGCTCTTCAAGCTGAAGTCGACCTATCTCGATACCCTTCCCGGGTTGATCAATCCCGATACCGGGAGGATTCATACCACCTTCCATCAGGCAGTGACTGCTACGGGACGGCTCAGTTCGAGCAACCCCAACCTTCAGAATATACCGATCCGGGGCGAACTGGGAAAGAAGGTCAGACAAGCTTTTATTCCCTGGCCCGAGGGGTGGCGGTTTCTCTCCGCGGATTACTCTCAGATCGATCTTTTGGTCCTGGCGCATCTCTCTCAAGATCCCCTCTTGCTGGATACTTTCCGGCGAGGTGAAGATATTCATGCTTTTACCGCGTCTCAGATATTTAGTGTCAACGCGGACGGCATTACCCCGGAGATGAGGCGGAGAGCGAAGACGGTTAATTTCGGGATTATCTACGGGATGGGCGCGTTCGGGCTCTCGCGGGACCTGGGGATCTCCTATCAGGAAGCGGAGGCGTTCATCAAGGCGTATTTTGATAAATATCCCGGAGTCGCCGCCTATATCGCGCGGACCATTGAAGAGGCAAGGAACCGCGGGTATGTTACCACGCTCTTCAATCGCCGGCGGTATCTCCCGGAGCTGAGCAGTGATCAGGAGAATGTCCGTCGTTTCGGCGAGAGGACCGCGGTCAATACCCCGATCCAGGGAACTTCATCAGATATCATCAAGCTGGCGATGCTTAAGATCGGAGACCGGTTGCGGAGAGAAGGTTTCCATGCCCGGATGCTACTCCAGATCCATGATGAGTTGCTCTTTGAGAGCCCTGAGGAAGAACTGGCCGCGCTCTCCTCTATGGTTCGCGGTGCTATGGAAGGTGTGGTCACCCTCTCGGTCCCGCTCCGGGTCGATCTGAAAGTAGGTCTTAATTGGGGGGAGATGGAGGAGGGATGGTGACTGGTGACTGGTGACTGGTGACTGGTGACTGGTGACTGGGGGATGGTGACTGGTGACTGGTGATTGGTGAATGGATTTTACCGAAATTGGAAGAACTATGGCTAAAAAGTATCTCCGGATTGGCTTGACGGGCGGTTTCGGGACCGGCAAGTCGACGGTAGCCGGGATCTTTCAGGAGCTGGGTGCGTACGTTGTCGATGCCGATCTCCTGGCCCGCGCCCGGCTGCGGAAAGGCACCGGCGAGTACCGGCAGGTAGTCGCGTCCTTCGGAGAAAAGATACTGAATAAAGATGGAGCGATCAACCGGCGGGCGCTGGCGGCTGAAGTCTTCGGCCGGCCGGAGTCGCTCCGCCGCCTGAACCGGATTATTCATCCCGGAGTTATCAAGGAGGTCAAAGAAGGGCTTGATCGGGCCCGGGAGATGGTTCGGATCGCGGTAATCCCCTTGCTCTTTGAGGTAGGTCTGGAAGACGGGTTCGATTACGTGGTTGTGGTGGCGGCGGACCGTGATAACGTTCGCCGCCGGCTTTCGGCCGGCCGGAAGATGAGCCCGGAAGAGATCGACCGGCGTCTGGAAGCTCAGCTTCTTCTGACGGAGAAAGTAAGGAAGGCGAATTTCGTGATAGACAATAACGGTCCCCGGAGCATAACCCGCCAACAGGTCGAGATGCTCTGGAAGACCCTATCCGGATGCTTAAGTGATACATAAATTGTTGATAAACATTTTTACAGAAATTTTTTAAGGAGGTTTGTAATGGCATTGATGGAGAATAAAACTGTCGAGAATAACGCGGAGGAGAAGATTGACCGGGAGGCTTCGGTGATCGACAAGGAGAAAGAGGAAGCGATTGCTACCGGGAAAGAGCCGCTGGATATGGGGCAGCTCCAGGAGATGACGGTCCCCAAGCTGATGAAGATGGCGCGGGATCTGAAGGTCCAGCCCCCACGCGGCATGAAGAAACCGGAGCTTATCTTTGAGGTTTTGAAAGCCCGTACGGAACAGAATGGAGCCATGTTCGGGGAAGGAGTGCTGGAGATACTCCCCGACGGTTTCGGTTTTCTCCGGTCTCCCAATTATAACTATCTGGCCTGTACCGAGGATATATATATATCACCTTCTCAGATCCGCAAATTTGACCTCCGCAACGGGGACACGGTCTCGGGCCAGATTCGGCCGCCCAAAGCGCGGGAACGATTCTTCGCGCTCCTTCGGGTGGAGGCGATCAATTATAAAGCCCCCGGGGTCTCCAAGCAGAATACCCATTTCGATAACCTTACCCCTCTTTATCCCGATCAGCGTTTTATTCTGGAGTCGAAGTTGAATGATATCTCCATGCGGGCGATGGATCTGCTGACCCCGGTCGGGAAGGGACAGCGTGGTCTGATCGTCGCTGCTCCCCGAACCGGGAAGACCATGCTCCTGAAAGGAATCGCTAATGCCGTCACGACCAATAACCCGGAAGTGAAGTTGATCGTTCTTTTGATCGATGAGCGACCGGAAGAGGTAACTGATTTCAAAAGAAGTGTTCATAATGCCGAGGTTATTGCATCTACCTTTGATGAGACTCCCGAGCGGCATGTGCGAGTGGCGGAGATCGTAATCGAGAAAGCGAAAAGGTTGGTTGAGCACGGGATGGATGTGGTGATCCTGCTGGACAGCATTACCCGCCTGGCCCGTGCCTATAACACGCTCCAACCCCATAGCGGCAAGGTACTTTCCGGAGGGATAGAGTCCAGCGCCCTGATTAAACCCAAAAAGTTCTTCGGGGCCGCCCGGAATCTCGAGGAGGGAGGGAGTTTGACCATCCTCGCTACCGCCCTGATTGAGACCGGGAGCAAGATGGACGGGGTCATATTCGAAGAGTTCAAGGGAACGGGCAATATGGAACTTAATCTGGATCGAAAACTGACGGAGAAGAGAATCTTCCCCTCGATCAATATTGAGAAGTCCGGTACCCGGAAAGAAGAACTTCTTCTCCACCCGGATGAACTGGACCGGATCTGGCTCTTGCGGAAGGCCCTGAGCGCGATGCAGCCGGTGGAGGCGATGGAACTCCTGATCCCCAAGCTGAAGAAGAGCAAGACCAATGCCGAGTTTCTGATGTCTCTCAAAACTTAAATTTCGCTTTGTAAAAATCAAACAATCTGAGAATTTAAGTTGAAATTGTTAGATATCGGAGTAATTTAGGTTAACAAAGAATCAAAAATAAATTAAATTTTTCCGGAGAAAATTTTTATAATGAAACCCAATATACACCCGGAATACAGTGAAACCACCATTGTCTGCGCTTGTGGCGCGATTATCAAGACCCGCTCGACCAAGCAGAACATCAGGATAGGGGTCTGTTCCCAGTGTCATCCTTTCTTCACCGGAAAGCAGAAGTACGTGGATACCGAAGGTCGGGTTGAGCGCTTCAAGCGCAAGTACGGCTTGAAGTAACCTGTATGATTCTCTCTGGTTAGGATTTCGGATTTATCTCCTATGTCTCTCACCCCCGAACAATCAAGTTCCTTCTCCGGGGACCGGGAGTTCCTGGACCGTTTTACCGGGAAGCTCGAATTCGCTCATGCTGAACTGGAACGGTTGAAAGAGCAACTCGCCGCCCCGGAGACCGGAAGCAATCCTCAGCGCTACCGGGAGCTGGGACGGGACTATGCCCGGCTGGAAAAGGTTGAGGTTCTCCACCGGCGCTACCTCGCTCTTCTCCAGGAACTGGAAGAGAATCAGGAGATGCTCCGGGGAGAGGAAGGAGACCCGGAATTTCAGGAGTTGGTCCGGTCGGAGATAGAGGGGTTGAATAAGGAGAAAGAGAGGGTCCGGAGTACTCTTGAGTCTCTCCTCCTCCCGCCGGATAAGCGGGATGAAAGAGATATCATTGTCGAGATTCGGGCCGGGACAGGGGGAGAGGAGGCCGCGCTCTTCGCTCTTGATCTCTTTCGAATGTATGGGAAATACGCGGAGAAGAAGGGATTGAGGATTGAGAGCCTGGACACCCATCCCGCGGCCCGGGGTGGCTTGAAGGAAGTTGTCTTCGGGGTGGTCGGGGGCGCTGCGTACCGGTATTTTAAGTTTGAGAGCGGGGTACACCGGGTCCAGCGGGTCCCGGAGACGGAGTCCCAGGGGCGCATCCATACCTCGGCCGCCACGGTCGCGGTACTGCCGGAAGCGGAAGAAGTCGAGGTGAAGATCGATCCCAACGATCTTAGAATCGACCGGTTCTGTTCGTCAGGCCCGGGCGGGCAGTCCGTCAACACCACCTATTCCGCGATCCGGATTACCCATCTCCCGACCGGGCTGGTGGTCTCCTGCCAGGATGAGAAGTCTCAGCATAAAAATAAAGCCAGCGCTCTCAAGGTCTTGCGGGCCCGCATCTACCAGAAGAAACAGGCGGAACAGGAGGCCGAACTCTCCCGGCAGCGCAGGGAACAGATCAAGAGCGGGGACCGAAGCGACAAGATCCGTACCTATAATTTCCCGCAGAACCGCGTAACCGATCACCGAATTAATCTCTCTATCCATCGGCTGGAAGCTGTTCTGGATGGAGACCTGGATGAACTGGTGGAGAAGTTGAGCGAGTGGGATCGGGAACGCAGAATAAACGGTGAGTCCCCGGGGCAGAATGATGGTTCCGCCGATTGATTGTACGGTCTCCTGCGGTACGCTGGCTTCAGTCCGGGGGGCGTTGTCATGGGCGACCGCCGAGCTTGGCCGGGGAGGAGTTGAATCTTCTCGCCGGGTGGCCGAAGATCTCCTTGCCCACTCTCTGGAGATCGAGCGCGGGCGGTTATATTTAGAAGATGACCGGTGCTTGTCATCCGGTGAGTCCGCGGCTATCCGGTATCTGGTGGCCGAGCGCCGATCCGGCCGCCCGACGGCCTATATCATGGGCCGGGTCGGTTTTTATAACCTGATTCTCAACATTGACCGGCGGGCGTTGATCCCGCGCCCGGAGACGGAGTTGTTGATTGACCGGGCCCTCATCCGGCTGAATGAATCTGCTCACCGGCGTTCGCGGGTAGTTGATATAGGATGCGGATGTGGGAATATCGCGCTTGCCCTGACTCGCGAGTACCCGGATGCCGTTGTCATGGCTTCGGATATCTCACCTGTGGCTTTGGATCTGGCGCGAGCCAATGCCCGGATCCTGGGGATGGACGGCCGGGTCAGCTTCCGGGAGGGAGATCTCTTTGAACCCTGGAGCGAGTTCCGGGAGGGGGGATTTGACTTGATCCTGGCCAATCCACCTTATCTCAATGACCGGGAGTGGGCCCGAACGCCTCCTGAGGTTAGAATGTATGAGCCGGCCGTGGCGTTGCAGGGCGGTCTCGACGGTCTGGATGTAATCAGAAGAATCGTTCAAGAGACCCCTAGATATCTGAAACCAGGGGGTCACCTTATCTTCGAGATTGGCGCCGGGCAGGGCGAAGCGGTCCGGGAGCTTTTAGAAGCAAATAAAGGCCTGACCTTCTCCAGGATCACCAGAGATTATGGCGGAAGGGATCGAGTAGTAGAGGCCGATAAATAAAATTTTTCCAGAGAAAAAATTTTATGGATAGCATAGAGATAAAAGGTGGAACTAAATTAGAAGGCGAAGTTCTTATCAGCGGCGCTAAGAACGCGGCCCTTCCGATTATGGCCGGGGCACTTCTGGCCCCGGGGCGTTCGATTATCCGCCGGGTCCCCCGTCTCCGGGATATCTTCACTATGCTTCAAATCTTCCGTCATCTCGGGGTGCGGGCGAAGTTTGTTGATGAAGATACCCTGGAGATCAACGCGTCGACCATCACGGACTGTTCAGCGCCTTACGAACTGGTCAGAAAGATGCGGGCCTCGATCCTGGTGCTGGGAGCCCTCATGGGTCGCATGGGCCGGGCCCTGGTCTCCCTCCCCGGCGGCTGCGTCATCGGCCCCCGGCCGATCGATCTTCATCTCAAGGGCCTCAAAGGACTGAAGGCCCAGGTAGAGATGGAGCATGGCTACATCAAAGCCTCTGCTCCCGAGCTGATCGGGGGTGAGATATATCTGGGAGGACGTTTCGGCTCCAGCGTCGGGGCGACGATGAATCTTCTTTTAGCCGCGGTGAAGGCCCGGGGCACAACCACCATTGTTGGAGCCGCCTGTGAACCGGAGGTTATTGATCTGGCCCGGTTTTTAAACCGGATGGGAGCCCACGTCTCCGGGGCCGGGAGTCCCCGGATTACCATCGAGGGCTCAAACGAGCTGCATCCGGCCGAGTATACCATCATCCCGGACCGGATCGAAGCGGGGACCTATCTGATCGCCACCGCTATATCGGGAGGGGCGATCATCCTGCGTAATGTCCGGGCGGACCATCTGGATGCCGTGATCGAGACGCTGCGCGAAATCGGTCTGAAGATTACGAAAGAGGAGGGGTCGATAACGGCCCGGTCCGGAGGACCACTCTCCCCGGTCGATATTACCACACTCCCATATCCCGGTTTCCCGACCGATCTCCAGGCTCAGATGATGGCCCTCCTCTGTACGGTTCCCGGCATCAGTGTGATCGTCGAGAAAGTGTACCCGGAACGGTTCATGCATCTCCCGGAACTGAATCGTCTGGGGGCCGAAATCTCACTGGAAGGAGCTACCGCGGTGGTGCGGGGCGGTTGCCGCCTCTCCGGAGCTCCGGTTATGGCCTCGGATTTAAGGGCATCCGCCGCTCTTGTCCTGGCCGGGTTGGTAGCGAAGGGGAAGACCACCGTCCGCCGGGTCTATCACCTGGATCGGGGATATGAACGGATGGTTGAGAAACTGACGGCGCTGGGCGCCCGGATAAAAAGAATTAAAGAGGATGCCTAACCACAGATAAGATATACTTCTAACTTTAGTCACCCTTCTTCGCTATTACATAGCTACGGCGGGTAAACTTTTTTATCCGCCGTAGCTTTAGCGAAGGCGGAAGCTCACTTTAGGCACTTCAATATGTTCGATCGCATAGCTGAAACATTTCAGGATATCTTCAAGAATATCCGGGGTCACGGGAGCCTGAGCGAGAAGAATATATCGCAGGCACTACGGGAAGTCCGATTGGCATTGCTTGCCGCCGACGTGAACTACCGGGTGGTTAAAGATATTATAGACCGGACCCGGGAGGAGGTTCTGGGAGAGAAGGTCTTGCGAAGTTTGAAACCGGGCCAGCAGTTTATCAAGGTCTTTCACGATCAATTGGTCCGGTTCATGACCGATCCCGAATCGGAACTGTACCTCTCTCATATACCCTCACTTATTCTCCTGGCCGGATTGCAAGGAGCGGGGAAGACAACTCTGGCCGCCAAGCTGGCGCTGATGCTGAAGGAGAACCGGGGAATCACGCCCCTTTTAGTGGCCGCCGATCTTCAGCGTCCGGCGGCGGTTGAACAGCTGCGGGTTCTCGGGGCTAAAGTTGGAGCGGAGGCGTTTCCGATCAAGGGAAATTCCGCTTTGAAAATAATCGGCGATGCGATAAAGTATGCTCGCTCCCAGGGATTGGGTTGCGTTATTGTGGATACCGCCGGTCGTCTCCATATTGATAAAAAGATGATGGAGGAACTTCGGAAGATCAAGGAGCGGTATTCGCCGGATGAGACGCTGTTGGTCCTGGACGCGATGACCGGTCAGGACGCGGTCAATGTCGCGGTTGATTTCGACCGTCAGGTCGGTATCACCGGGGCAGTTCTGACCAAACTGGATGGGGACGCGCGGGGCGGCGCTGCCATCTCCTTTCGCTCCGTAACCGGACGTCCGATCAAACTGGTCGGGGTCGGGGAGAAGCTCGGGGATCTCCAGGCCTTTGATGCCGCCAGGATCGTCTCCCGGATTCTGGGGATGGGTGATATTGTCAGCTTGGCGGAGAAGGCCCAGGCGGCGCTGGACGAGGGTGATGCCGAGAGGTGGGAGAAGAAGTGGAGAAAGGCGACGATTGATCTGGAGGACTTCCGCGTCCAGCTCCGACAGTTAAAGAAGGTTGGTTCATGGGACGCCATCATGGGAATGCTCCCCTCCGCTCTGCCCCGGCTGGACGATGGGGGCGGAGGGATCAAGCGGATGGAAGCCATCCTCGACTCGATGAGCCGGGAGGAGCGCGGAAATCCCGGCATCATTAATGGAAGCCGCCGGGAGAGAATTGCCCGGGGAAGCGGCACCAGCATCCAGGAAGTAAATCAACTATTAAAACAATTCAAGCTTATGAAGAAGATGATGGGAAAAGCGGGGGAATTACGGAATAAAAAATTAACGATAGGAGGTGTCAATTGGCCGTTGTCATAAGATTAAAACGGGAAGGGGGAAAGAAGCAGCCTCATTACCGGATTGTTGTGACCGACTCCCGCAAGCCCCGGGATGGGCGTTTTATTGAAAAGTTGGGTTATTATGATCCGATTAAAGGTCAGGAGGCTGCTTTCGTGGACCGGGACCGGGCTGTTTACTGGCTGGGTCAGGGCGCCCGGCCTTCCGAGACCGTTCGGAATATATTTAAAAGGTTGCATATCTAACCGGTAGGTGTTTGAATAGATTTTGGTTTCTAAAAAACGGGCCCGGTATGGACATTACCGACTAATCACCAGGAGGTGAATGGAATGAAGGAGTTGATCGAATATATCGTGAAATCGATTGTTGATTCTCCAGAGAGTGTAAATGTAACTCAGATTGACGGAGAAAGTACAATTGTATTTGAACTCCGGGTTCAGCAGGACGACGTGGGAAAAGTAATTGGAAAGAAGGGCCGCACCATCAACGCTATTCGAACGCTGGTCAACGCTACCGCGGCTAAGTCCAACATGCGGGCGATGCTGGAGATTGTGGAGGAAGAGAAGCAGTTTTAAGCCGCGTTTCTTGAAAAGTCAGACATCCTAACCAATGAAACCCGGCCGGCGCCCTGGACCTGAGCCGGCCGGGTTTTTATGAGATATACCCGCGTGCGGATCGATATCATCACCCTCTTTCCGGGAATGTTTACCGGGCACCTGGGCGAGAGCATCATGAAGCGTGCTCAGGAGAAGGGTCTGGTTATTCTCCGGCTGGTTAATCTGCGGGACTACACCCATGATCGCCACCGGACGGCTGATGATCGACCTTACGGAGGCGGAGCCGGGATGGTCCTGAGGCCTCAGCCCTTATTCGAAGCGGTAGAGGACCTGAAGACGCCGGGTTGTAAAGTGATACTGCTCTCTCCCCGGGGCGAGCGTTACCGGCAGCAAAAAGCCCGGGCCTTAAGCCGCGAGTCACATCTGATATTGATCTGCGGACATTATGAGGGGGTTGATGAGCGGGTGCGGGCCCTGATCGACGAAGAGATTTGTGTTGGAGATTATATCTTGACCGGGGGTGAGTTGCCCGCCTTGCTGATAATGGATAGCGTAATTCGCCTGATCCCCGGGGTTCTGGGAGACCCGAACTCGTTAATTGAGGAGTCGTTTTTACGCGGAAGACTCGAGTATCCACATTATACCCGACCGGTTGAGTATCGGGGAATGGTCGTCCCCGAGGTTTTACTCTCTGGAGATCATGAAAAGATCGCCCGGTGGAGGGAGAAGCAGGCGTTTATCTATACTTATCGACATCGCCCCGATCTGATTAATAAAATCCCTCCAACTGAGCGGGAAAAGATCTGGCTGAAAGAAGAGGGATTGGATTATGAATATAATTGAACGATTAGAGAAAGAACAGATCAAGCAAGATATACCTGATTTTCGGGTCGGTGACACACTCACTGTTCACGTCCGGATCGTAGAGGATGAACGCGAGAGGATCCAGATCTTTACCGGCATCTGCATCGCCCGGAAGAAATCCGGAATCAGGGAATCAATTACCATCCGGCGCGTAACTTATGGCCTGGGAGTGGAGAGAGTGTTTTTATTGCATTCTCCCCAAATCGCCAAGATAGAAGTTGTAAAACGTGGCGCGGTCCGGCGAGCCAAGCTCTATTATCTGAGAGAGAAGAAGGGAAAGAAGGCCCGGGTCAAAGAACGGAAGTAAAGCCGCGAAACAGTGGGAATGAAATCCCGGCTCCCTAAGTACTGCTTTATTGTGCCGCCCAGGATGCTCTACTGGGAAGAGAGGTTTGAAGGGAGTGGGGCTCGACCGGTCGCGGGTCTGGACGAGGCCGGCCGGGGGCCCCTGGCGGGTCCGGTAGTAGCGACGGCGGTTATCCTCCCCCGGCTGCTCAGTCACCCCGTCCCTATCATTGATTCCAAAAAACTCAGCTCTTCCCGGAGAGAAGAAGCGTTTCAATACCTGAAAGCACTTCCCGGCGTCTTCATAGGTGTGGGGATAGTCGATCAGACCGAGATCGACCGGATCAATATTCTGGAAGCGACCAGGAAGGCGATGCGCCTGGCGGTGGAGAAACTAGAGCTCTCTCCGGGATATCTGCTGATCGACGGGTTGCATCTCCCCGGCGTTTCAACTCCCCAACTAAAGCTGATCCGGGGGGAGAATGCCAGTATCTCCATCGCGGCGGCCTCGATCATCGCCAAAGTCACCCGGGACCGGATAATGATTGCTTATGACCGGGAATACCCCTCCTACGGCTTTGCCCGCCATAAAGGGTACGGGACCAGAGAGCACCTGGAGATGCTGGATCGCTTCGGCCCTTGTCCCCTCCATCGCTTCTCCTTCCGTCCGGTCCGGGAATGTTCTTCGGATCTCACCACCGCACCTTTTTAAGCAGGGCCCGGGTAGAAGGCATTAGTCCAGCAGGGCTTTCTCATAGGCCTCGAAGATATTGCGGTAGGTTACGACCCCCACGATTTTTCGGACTTCTCTGGACTTGATAACCGGAGCAATGCCGATAAAGGCTGTCTTCATCCGTTTGAAGACCTGGTCAACCGGCTCATCAGGATAGGCCGTTACCGGGTCGGACTTCATAAAATCCCGGACCGGCAGATCACGGTCCGGGGTGGGGTCTTCAATCCCCAGATGAATTTCTTTATAAGTGATGATCCCGGTCAGATCACCCTCCGAGTTGACGACCGGAAGGCTGGTATGGAGGGTGGTGCCGACCTGCTTCCTCAGTTCTTCCATCGTCATCGTCTCCGGGATGAACTGCACATCGCGGATCATCACGTCTTTAATACGCAAGTACTGGAGGATATCGACCTTGTCTTTCTTGGTGATATCGATACCTTTATGCTTCAGCTTTGCCGTGTAGATGCTCTCCGGCTTAATCCAGTGGGCGACCAGCGTGCTCACGACCACCGCGGCCATGATGGGGAGGATGATCTCATAACTGTCGCTCATCTCAAAGAGAAGGAAGATCGCGGTGATCGGCGCGTGAGCCGCCCCGGCGAAACAGGCCCCCATCCCCACCAGCGCGTAAACGGCCGGATCAGAGGTGTGCCCGGGAAATATCCTCTGGAGCAGGATTCCGTACAAGCCTCCGGCCATGGCCCCGATGAAGAGAGAAGGGGCGAAGATCCCTCCCGATCCCCCTGAACCAAGAGTGAAGCTGGTAGCCAGGATTTTGAAGACGGCCAGCATTGCCAGTGCCAGAACCAGCATCCCAATCCCGTGCGAGCCGAGCCAGGTCGCGTAGTTCTCGGGATTAAGCACCTGCCGAATGGTGAAGTAGCCGACGCTCAGAACGGAGAGAGGATTATTCAGTCCCTGGGCCGGGATGAACCGGGTGGCATAATAAGCCATCAAGCCGACCGCCAATCCCCCGGTTATCGGCTTGAGATATTCCGGGAACTTGATCTTGTCGTAGATGTCCTCGAAGTGTTCCAGGACGAAGTTGAAGGTTTTGGCGATAAAGGCGATAAAGACTCCCAGGCCGAGAAAGGCGATGATCTCCCAGGGTGAGGCCATGTAGAGGATGGCCCGCATCTTCTCGATGGCGAAGATCGTATGATCGCCGGTCAACGCCCGACTGACCAGGGCGGCGACCACTGAGGCGATGGCGACATAGATGAAAGAGAGTCCCCGGAACTCTCCCAGGATGACTTCCAGGGAGAACATGATCCCTCCGAAGGGGGCGTTAAATATAGCCGATATGCCTCCCGCCGACCCGCAGGCGATAAAAGTATTGAGCCGCCGAGGGGGCATTCGGAAGATCTGTCCCAGGGTGGAGCCGAACCCGGCGCCGATCTGAACGATCGGACCTTCACTTCCTGCCGAGCCGCCCGTCCCGATGGTTAGAGCTGAAGCGATGCTCTTGACGATCGCCACTACCGGCCGGATTCTTCCCCCGTTCTTGATCACCGCCGCCATTACCTCCGGGACCCCGTGTCCTTTCGCTTCCCGGGCGAATAAGTAGATCAACGGCCCTACCAGCAGCCCCCCCAGGGCCGGGATGATGATCAGCCAGGCACCAAGTGAGCTGGCGTGGGTTACGCTCTCCAGTCGGCATAACTCTTCCACCAGGTGGATGAGATAGCTGAAGACATAGGCTCCAAGAGCGGCCGCGATGCCGATGATAATGGAGAAGGTGAAAGTAATCTGGACCGGTGAGATCCGGAACCGGGAGAAGAGTTCGAGGAAGAATCTATTGAACCGGTAGGAGCGTATCTTTTTTGGTGATGAGGAAACTTGATCTTCCATAACTAAATTACTGTCATATCCGTTTTCTTAATGTTGCCGGTGGTTCTTATTCTTGTTCGACTCTTTACCGGATGCTAATATTATAATCTGGAACTCAGCGCCGCCCTGGCGCGGTGACTGCGAAAATGTCGTAGTCGTCGACCTTCAGGTCGACGGAATTATTGAATCATTGCAATCCCGAAGCAGAGACAGAAGGATCAGTTATTTCTTATGTAAAATAGCAGATAATCGGGAAGAAATCAAAACACAAAATTGGGGAACAATGGAATTTTTCCATGACCAAAGAACGGTTATCACTGGGTAAGTGGGGGGAGGAGCAGGCCGTCCGGTTTCTCCGGAAGAATCGGTTTAAAATACTGGAACGGAATTTTACCTGCCCATTGGGAGAACTCGACATTATTACCCGGCGGAAGGATAGACTGGTCTTCGTGGAGGTTAAGACGAAGACCAACAATGATCCTCCGGCCCCCCGATACTCGGTGAATCGGAGAAAGCAGCGGCGAATTATCCGGGTGGCTCGATATTATCTGAAAAGCCGGGGACTCTCTAATGTCAGATGCCGGTTTGACGTGGTGGAGGTCATCGCCGGGGAAGGGAAGTGCCTGGAGAAGATTACGCATCTTCCGGGAGCGTTTAGAGTTTGAATGGGGATTGGGGAATGGGGAATAGGGAGTGGAGATTAGACCTCTCAAGGTTTAATCCAGGTCATGCGCGCTTGATAAAGAATAATCCCGGCGGCGACGGCCGCGTTGAGGCTCTCTACCCGTCCGGACATGGGAACGGCGATCTTGAAGTCTGCCGCCCGCTCGATCTCTTCCGGTAGCCCCCGCCCCTCCCCCCCGATACAGATGGCAACCGGAGAGCGGTAATCAGCCCGATTATAATGAACTGCCGGGCCCGAGGTGGTTGCGGCCAGGATCCGGAGCGGGGTCTTTTGGGCCTCCGCGATGAACTCAACGACTCCGGCCGCCGCGCAAGGGAGCCGGAACGAGCTCCCCATCGCCGCCCGTAAAAAGCGGGGATGGGTAATATCTACCCCCCCCAGAAGCAGGCATCCCGTTGCCCCGGCCGCCTCGGCCGTGCGGACAATAGCCCCGGCGTTTCCGGGGTCCTGTATCCCGGCGGTAACGACCAGTCGTGACTCTCCCTTTAAAATATCAGACGCCGGGGTTTTTACCGGCACGATCACCACCGCGGCACCTTCCGGGTGCCGCAGCCCGGAGATCTTCCGGTAGCATCCTTCCGTGATTACGAGTACCTCGATATCCCGTTGTTGGGCCAGTTCTTTGAGCGCCTCTCCTTCCGGATTCCCGCACAGCTTCTCTGAGAGGACCAGGGTCCGGATCTTGGCATGGGTGAGTGCTTCCCGGGCCGGCCGTACGCCTTCAATCAAGGTAAGGCCGGTCTCGCGCCGCGTGCGGCTCTGGTGAAGGGCGGCCAGTATTTTAATCCGGGGATTGTGGGGGCTGGTTATCATTTTAATACAAGTAACCGGCGATAATCTCCGCGCAGGTTTGAGCGCCATCCAGAGAAATCGGGGGATAATTTTCCGGCATTTCCAGAAGTTGAAAGAGTTCTTCCTTAATATCACCGCTCCGCAACTTATCCTGAGAGATAAAAGCGGAGGGGAGATATCTCTTGATCCCCTCGACCAGGATGGGATATTCCCGAAATTCTCCCCGGGAAGTGTAGAGCATCCTGGTCCGGTTGGCGATGCACTCGGAGAGAATACCGTAGCCGGGTTTGGTGACCACCACGTCGGCGGCTTTGACCAGATCGGGATAACCGAGCCCCAATCGGTGAAGTTCTTCCCGTCTGATGTTCCGGCTTCCTTCCAGATCAAAGCCGACCCGTTCGCTGGCCAGCCAGATAAGATCCTTGATCCCGGTCAATCGTCGGTAGTACTCCTCTCCCAGGCTGAAACCTCCGAATGACAGGATGATCAGGGGCCGGTCATCCGGAAGCGAGAGCATTTCCTTGATCTCGTGTTTTGAACGGCGCGAACGGCGCGCGATCAGGGGGACGTCCCTGATCTCGGCAAACTCGGTCATCTCCCCGGCGAAGGGGAGGCGGAGCAGGAGGCCGGCTTTCCGGTAGTCACTCCGGATAGAAGTGAGCAGATAGCGGTATTCGGGGTAACGGTCCAGGTAGGGTTCATAGATCCAGTCCCAGCTGAAGTTGGCGACCCCCAGGGAGGGAATTCCGGCATCATCGGCGGCAGCAAAGGCCAGGGGGGGAATATCCCCCACGATCAGCCCGGGACCTTCCCCCCGGAGGAACCGGACCTCGGCAGTGGCCCGCTTCTCCCGGCCGGCGAGAAAACCGGCATAACTTTCCAGGCTCCGTCGCGGGTCCAGATTGAGACTGTCGGATTGAATTACGCCGGTGTCGCACTCTAGGCGGGAGAAGAGGAACCGGCCCGGGATCTGCTCCTGGAAGAACCATTCCGGGGCGGAAGTTTTGATGAAGATTTTTAAGTCAGGGTGATCCCGGATGAGAGCATTGATAACCTCAGCCATCCGGGAAGCGTGTCCGAAGCCGTGACCGGAGATATAGAAGATGACTGTCTTCATGATCATTAATTATAGCATGTCTTATTTCTCTTTCTCTATAATTGTATTTGTATATAAAAAACAATAGGATATATTTTAATTTTAATAGGAAGAAACTATCTACCACGACCGAGTTACATCGCATACAATGAAACGCCTGCGGATAATACCCTTTCTTATATTTATCACCATTGTTATCTGTTACGCCTACTTTATCCACTTTATCGGCGTGGAGTCATGGAATGCTACCAGCCGGCTGGATCTGGTCTATTCCCTGGCCGAGCAAGGCACGTTCCGGATCGATCCCTACCAGCAAAATACCGGCGATAAAGTGAAATTTGAAGGCCACTACTACTCGGACAAGGCTCCCGGGGTCTCACTCCTGGCTCTTCCCGGTTATCTCTTTCTGAAGTGGCTGGGCGTAAATTCGGAAAAATATATGCGTTACGGTCTGACCCTGATGGTAATCGGGATCCCCTCGGCCCTGGCGGGTGTGCTCTTCTATGGCTTGACCGGAATCTTCAAAGATGTCCCGGTCCGTCTGCGGGTGGTGGTTGCGCTGGCCTATGCGTTAGGTACACTGGCCTTCCCCTTCTCGACCGTCTTTTACGGGCATCAAACGGCGGCTGCTGGAGCGATCGCCTCATTTTTTATCCTGGTCCGGTTGAAGAAAAAGATATGGCCGGAAAGATTTCTTCTCTTATGGTTGAGCGGACTGCTGGCCGGCTTTTCCTTTCTGGCCGATTTCCCGGCGGGGATTATTATGTTGCTCCTGGCAGGGTACACACTAGTGGTTTTGCGGAAGAAGACCGGTTTGATCGCTTGGCTGGTCGGGGCGGCGATCCCGGTCGGCTTCCTTTTCTATTATAATAACGCCTGCTTCGGATCACCATTTACCAGCTCATACTCCCTTCACCAGACTTATATTCACAGCGCGGGACTCCTGGGGATTACCTGGCCGAAACTGGACGCCCTCTGGGGGATTACCTTCAGTCCTTACCGGGGAATCTTTTATCAGGCCCCGGTCTTGCTCTTTGCTATCCCCGGTTTCTATCTTTTTTATCGTTCGAAAAAGTATCGCCCGGAGTTTTATCTTGCCCTGTTGATCGTTCTGGGGTTCTTCTTCTTTAACGCTGGTTATGCGTACTGGGACGGGGTGGGGAGTGTGGGAGCCCGTTTCCTGATCCCGGCCCTGCCATTTCTGGCCCTTCCTCTGGTTTGGTCAGTCAGGAAATGGCCTGGACCGGTGACGGTCTTAACCTTCCTCTCCATTCTGATCATGGTGGTTATCGTCGCCACCGAACCACGGGTGGAGTGGAAGGTAAGGAGCCCGCTCTTTTACTACAACTTCTTTCTTCTCTCGCGGGGTTATCTCTCTGATAACCTGGGAAACTTCCTGGGGTTGAAGTGGTGGTCCAGCCTGCTCCCCCTGGCGGTTATTCTGGGCGCATTGTTGCTGTTGCTTGGACATTTGACCGCGGGTCGTTCCTGGCTGTCCATGAGAAGGAGAGAGATAATGCCCTCGCTCGGCCTCCTGGGCATGGTGGTCCTCTGGCTGGTGATAGCCGGCTGGGAAGAACCGTGCTTGCAAGAGAATGATAAAGCCGAGAGTCTCTTTCGCTATTTTCGCGGTCGGGGTGAGGTGCACTGGGAGGAGGTGGAGCGGCACTACCATTTGGCGATTGGAGCGGATCCGCGGTTTATGGATCCATACTTGAGACTGGCGGAGATCGCCCGGATGCAAGGAAGACCCCGGCTGGCGCTGGCCTACTATCGGGAGCTGTTAGCGAACCAGCCTGACTCTATTCCCATCCGGCGCGAGATTGCCCGGATCCAGGAACTGATGGAAGAAGTTGAAAAAGATATATCATCGCAACAGTCTCTCGGCGACCCCGGCAAAGATCAAGGCCAGTAGCGCCGCCGCTATCGGAGTAGTCACCCAGCCGATAAAAATTTTGGTCAGGGTCTTCTTATTGATCATGGCGGTACCGCTCATGAGCCCCACGCCGATTAAAGCCCCTACCACCGCATGGGAGGAAGAGACCGGGATCCCGATCTGAGTGCAAAAGTGCAAGGTTAGAGCGTGCACGATCACCACCACCAGAGCGGAAAAGGGAGAGAGAGGGGTGATCTTCTTGCCGATGGTAATCATTACTTTTTTTCCGTAAGTGAGAGCCCCCAGCGCGATACTGATCCCCCCCAGGGTGGCGGCCAGGGTGGCGGCACCCCGGGAGCCCACTTCACCGAACATGCCCACATTGTAATAGGCGGAAGTGGTGACCACCACATTGTTGGCTCCCAGGGCGTAAGCCCCGTAACAGCCGAAGATGAGAAAACCGATCTTGAAGAGGCGGTCCCGGGTGATGTTATTATGAATGAATCTCTCAATTATATATCCGAGCCCCTTCAGTAAAATCACGGCTAGCACCAGGCCAATAATCGGATGGAAGATCCAGCAGACCAGCATCATGAAGAATTTGTGCCAGTTGACGGCATTAAATCCGAAAGATGCGATCGTGACCCCGATGAAGGAGCCGATGGCCGCCTGGGACGTTGAGGTTGGGATGGAGAGATAGGTGATGAACGTGATTGTCAAAGCCGCGGTTAGGGTGGCGATCAGGGCCAGGGTGGCGGGGTCCAGTTTCATTGCCGGCGCCTCGGCTTCGGTTTTCTTCGCGAAATTGGTACTCTCACTCAAAAATAAACCCGGTCCCTCTATCGTTGAGCCGATGATGACGAAGACGGCGATCAGAATCACGGCGGTGCGGAAACGGAGCACATTGGTGGCGACCGCCGTACTGAAGATATTGGCGGCATTGTTGGCTCCGATTCCCCAACCCAGGTAGAGCCCCCCCAGTACCTTATAGCCGGAATTCGCGATTAAAAACTTTCCGATCATGCAGTCATCCTTCTACAACGGGCGCTTTATGACCATAATTCCCAGCCGTTCGCCGGCGTCCTCGGCCAGATCGGAGATGCTGGCGATATCCTGCACCAGCTCCCGGATATGGAGTTTGCGGGCCAGATCGAGATCGGATTTGAATAGTTTCTTGATCGTCTCCCATTCGATCTTGTCCGCTGCTTTCTCGAAGTTGACAACCAGGCCGATGGCTTCCTTCACCACCTCGCTATCCTGGTGCATTTTCTCCAGGGCGGCTTTAAAGGCGATGAAAGAAGCGATCGCCTTATCGAGAAGGAGCGTGATGTTGTCATTCAAGAATCCCGGGATCTCCGGACGGGTCAGTACGATCAGGTTGGCCGTCGTCTCCGCCTGGTTGGCGATCCGATCGATGAACTCGGCCAGCATAATATAATCACCCCGGTTGATGGGGAGAAACGCCCCCGCGTAGAGTTGCGCCTCGATGGCCTGTTTCACCCGATCCGCTTCTTGTTCACTCCGGTGAACCAGGAGGGAGGAGTCTTTAAATTCTCGATCCTGGTGCAGATAAGCGGTGATCAACTCCCGGAGATGCTCCAGGGCCTCCGCGACTTTATCGAAGTGATCCAGAAATAAACGGCCAACTTCCTTCTCCTTACGATCAAATAACATCTTTCACCTCCTTATTATTTTAAATATTTTTTTCCGTTGGGAAAATTTCTTATTTTCAATTCCAGCCGGTTGATGGTTAAAATAGCAAAAGATTTTTATCTTAACAATATAAAGTAAAAGGAATGATTCCTTGCGCAAAATGCGGATATGTATTATATGATTTCCCGGTTAAGATTTTTCTTTAAAAATTTTATGCGCCTGTAGCTCAGTCGGATAGAGCATCTGCCTTCTAAGCAGAGGGTCGCAGGTTCGAATCCTGCCAGGCGTATAAAATTTTATGGTGAGCGTAGCTCAGTTGGTTAGAGCACCTGGTTGTGGCCCAGGGGGTCGGGGGTTCAATTCCCCTCGCTCACCCTAACAGTCACCCTGGTTTTGCCTCTCTTTGTGATTTTACTTTTCCCCGTGTATTCCCCGAAATCGCTTTCCATAATAACCATTAAAGAAATAGTCCTTGATTATATTAGTCCACTTTCCCAGTATAGACCCTCGATATGACTTCAAAAATTAAGTTGCCATAAATAATCAGAATTATAGACAGGATACAGTTCATGGAAAAGCATTTCAGATCATTAATCTTCGATAAATGCGGGGGGAGACTGAAGTGGGAAAGACACAAGAAGGACAGAGAACGCTTCAGGAGTAAAAGAAACGCAATTTCTGACGGGGTGAAAATCCTTCTCGTTTATCCGAAGTATCCAGACACCTTCTGGAGTTTTAAGCATGCCTTAAAATTTATCCTCAAAAAGGCGACTAACCCGCCTCTCGGCTTATTGACTGTGGCCGCGATGCTTCCGGACGAGTGGGCTAAAAAGCTTATAGACATGAATGTAACAACCTTGAGTGACAGAGACCTTAAATGGGCTGATTTTGTCTTTATCAGTGCTATCTCCGTCCAGAAAGAAGCGGTAAAAGAAATCATTGCCAGATGTAAAAAAATAGGCGTTAAGATTGTGGCTGGCGGACCTCTTTTTACGACCGGATACGAAGAATTCGAGGGTGTGGACCATTTCGTGCTTAATGAAGCGGAAATTACGCTCCCGCTATTTTTGGAAGATTTAAGAAATGGATGTGCCAAACATATTTATACTTCTGATCAATGGGCTGATATTAAGAAAACAGTCATCCCGCTCTGGAAACTTATTAATATGAAAAAGTACGCCACGATGAATATTCAGTATTCACGGGGCTGTCCTTTCAATTGTGATTTCTGCGATATAACCCTCCTCTATGGACCCAGATCACGAGTGAAAGACAAAGAGCAAGTGGTAGCAGAGCTGGAGAGACTATACTCCCGGGGCTGGAAGGCGGGAGTATTTTTTGTTGACGATAATTTTATCGGGAATAGAAGCAAGTTAAAAAAGGAAATTTTACCGGCTATTGCCCAATGGATGGAGCAGAGAAATCATCCGTTCACTTTTTTTACCCAGGCGTCGATAGATCTTTCTGATGATGAAGAACTTATGCGATTGATGGTTGAAGCGGGGTTTGACACTGTTTTTGTCGGGATTGAAACTCCGAACGAAGATAGTCTGACCGAATGCGCTAAGTTTCAGAATAAGAACCGCGATTTAATCGCCTGCGTCAAGAAAATCCAGAAGTTTGGCTTGCAGGTGCAGGGGGGATTTATTGTCGGCTTTGATAGTGATCCACTTTCAATTTTTGAAAGACAGATCGAGTTCATTCAACAAAGCGGAATTGTCACGGCAATGGTTGGTCTGCTGAACGCTCTCCGGGGCACCGGGCTTTACCATCGTCTTAAAAAAGAGAATCGGCTGTTGAATGATATCTCCGGCGACAATACCGACTGCTCGATTAATTTCACTCCCAAAATGGACCATGACACGCTTATCGAGGGTTATAAAAAAATTCTCTCTACTATTTATTCTCCTGACTTTTACTACAAACGGGTCAGAACATTTCTAAAAGAATACAATCCGTTGCAAAAAGGTAGATCCCGATTCCGTTTTATCTACTTTGTGGCATTCTTCAGATCCATATTGCGTTTAGGCATAATCGGGAGAGAAAGGGTTCCTTATTGGAAACTGATTTTCTGGTCGTTGTTCAGGCATCCCCGAGTTTTCCCATTAGCAATAACTTTTTCTATTTACGGTTTCCATTTTCGAAAGATTTTTAAAGAATATATGTAAACCTCGTCTAACGGTATATTCCACATTTAACTATACCGAAATGCACTTACGCGTTTATAGGCTTACAAATGGAGCTTGGAAGGGATCATCCCCTGCAAAGGGTGAACGGAGTCAAATAGTCGAATAGTTTTTCACTTTATAAATCCCCTCACCTTTTCTCCCTCTCCCCCCAAAAAGTGGGGGAGAGGGAGATTTGTTAGATTATGTCCCACCCTGAAAAAACTTCGTTTCGGAGAGACAGCAGGAGGCGGTTCTATATATTAGGGCTGGACCCGAAAAGCGGATATACCGCCTCAGGTTAAAAGACCCCTCCCACAGTAAATGAGAAAAACTTTATTGAAAATTTAATAAAGTGTGGTAACTAATATATTGTTTTGTATTTATAGGTCACAAGCCTCCGTAGCTCAATTTGGCAGAGCAGCGGACTCTTAATCCGTTTGTTGAAGGTTCGAGTCCTTCCGGAGGTATCAAAATTTTAGTGAAGTAAAAATTTAAGGCCCCTTCGTCTAGTGGCCCAGGATGCCAGATTCTCAGTCTGGAGACAGGGGTTCGATTCCCCTAGGGGCTACTTGAAATGCCCCTGGTGGCATACCACCGGGGGCATTTTAATTAGGTGTGAGGTATATTTTTTGCAGGAATTTAGGGACCATGGCCTTAAAGAGTGTATGGGCCTCAATGTACTCAGCCAGGTATTTAGAAGAGTCGGGTTGGCCATGGACAATGAAAATCTCACGGATCCGTTGGAAATTCTTCAGCCAGGTGATGATCTGATGATAGTCGGCGTGACCGGAGAAGCTGCTCAGGTAATATGACTTCGCCCGGACCGGGACCGTCTTCTCTCCGATCTTCATCCACTTTGCCCCCTCCAGGAGCTTTCTCCCGATCATCCCCTCCGGCTGATAGCCGACGAAGATGACCACGCTGTCGGGATCGGGGAGATAGTTGGTCAGGTGAGTCCGAATCGATCCGACATTGGCCATCCCACTGGGGGCGAGGATGACGGCAGGGCCGATTATTTTCTCTTCCGGCTTATGTTCTTTCAAGGTCGGGAAAGAGAGAGGGGGCTTTCTCTGGCGGATCTCTTTCTTCGTCTCTTCGTTAAAGAGCTGGGAGTTCTTCCGGTAGATCCGTGTCATCTTATTAGCATAAATACTGTCCACGTAGACGTTGAATGAACGGTCGAACTTCTTATCCCGGATCATCTTGTTGATGAAGTAAAGAATATTCTGGGTGCGGGCCAGGACATAGCAGGGGATAATAACTTTCCCACCCCGGTTGATGGCGGTATTGATTGTTTCTGCAAACTTCTTCATGTCATCCGCCGCGTTACTATGAAGGCGGTTTCCATAGGTGGATTCGCAGATCAGGTAGTCGACATCCTCCACGATATCCTGCGGGCGGAGGAGAGGTGCGGCGGGGTTGCCGATATCACCGGTGAAGAGCAGTGAATAGTCGTCTCCTCCCTGCTCAAAGTCCAGGTAGATCATCGCCGAGCCAATGATATGACCGGCCTCCAGAAAGCGGAATCGGAGCCCGTCGGGGAGAGTGTAGGTCCGGTTATACCGGCAAGGAACCAGACGTTTGAGCGTTGCCTCAACGTGGTGTTGGTTGTAGAGCGGAGAGTCATGGGAGAGAATCCATGCCAGAAGTTTGAGCATCTCCCGGGCCACCTGGGCGGTAGCTTCCGTGCAGTAGATCTTGCCGGCAAATCCTTTCCTTACCAGATAGGGGATTCGGCCGATATGATCACCATGGGCATGAGTGACCAAGATATAATCGATATCCCGGGGTTGAAAGGGGAGAAAACGGTTTCTCCGGTCCACCTCCCGTTTCGGATACCCCTCTTCCTGGAAAAGACCACAGTCGAGGAGGATTGTACTTTTGCCGGTATAGAGAAGATGGCAGGTGCCGAAGATAGTGCCGTTGGCTCCGCAGAATTTCAGATAAGGGGTATTATCCGCTGCCGCATTTAAGAAAAGGAGAGGAGAAAGAACCCCGAGAAAGATGAAAGATAAGATAATAGCGCCAGGCTTTTTCATTACTACATTTTACCCCGGGATTTGACTCTAGCTGAATTTTACTCTATATTCCATTAATACACCAACACCTTAGCAAATATATGGGTAATGAGGTAGCATTATTCCCTCTCTCTCCCGTTGTTATAGTCCGGTGACCAACTACTTCATGGTTATTCTTGCTCAATCCAACTTATTATGGGAAGATACCGGGAGAACAATAATGAATAATATTACCTTCGATCCGGTAAAAAGAGCGGTGTGGAAAGAGGTGGCGAAGACATTTGCCGAAGATCGGAATGTGGAACGCTGCCTCTGCTTCGGGAGAGAGTTTTATAATTACCTGCGCCGGGAAGCGAGTCTTCCATTCCCGCTGGCGTATGTCCGGAAGAGCGGCCCTCCGATGCAGGAACATGATCTCTGTGATCTGATCGTTGGTTGGGAAGTCTTGAAAAAGAAGGCGGGTATCCCAATGCTTGAGTGGATGTATCGCACGGTGAAGAAGGGGGGGGAGGTCCGTCTCTTCGGTTATTATCTCCACCCCTCTCCCGATGACATCTTCTCCTGGGAGAGAGAGTGCGGCGTATCGCACCATCTTCCCGCGCCCGGAGCGATCTCTTTCGGGCAGATCACCGCGTGGCTCAAGTCCGCGCCGTTTGATAGATATACCGTTCGGAAAAGGGGGATTTATTATCAGGTCATCCTGAGGAAGGAATAAAGCTATGACCTTAATCCTTGCTAAAGCGATAATTGCTGTGATATTGATCTTCGCGTTCGTTCAATTTGGGGTATTATACGGTTCCGAGCCGCCCCCGGAGATCAACCGGATAATTTACGAGATGGAGGCGGTACGGGAGAAGATCACCGATCTGGTGGCGGTAGTGGAGAGGGTTTCCCGGGAACCGGGAAGTGGACGGGAGACGATCGCCGAGATCCGGCTCATTTATAAAAAGCCGGATAAGTTAAAGTTGGAGGTCAAAGATGGTCGCGAGGTCCTCATTAACGGTGGCCGGATGTGGATTTATTCTCCCGATCTGGAGATTGTAGAGACGTATAATCTTAAAGATGATGAACAGCGCAACGCCACTCTTTATGAGATGAGCTGGGGGCTGACCTCTCCGATCAAGTCCCTTCTGCGGGGTACCAATCGATCCGCGTCGACTCTGGAAGACGGGACTATTCTGGTGAAAGTCGCGCCGGATCAGAAGGACGCGCGGATCAAGGAGATCTTAGCCTGGGTTGATCCCCGGACCTGGCTGATTAAAAGGATGGTTGTCACCCGGGCCGGCCTCCCGCCGGTCAGGTTGCGGATCAAGGAATGGCGGGTAAATACCGGCCTCCTCGACTCTCTCTTTGATTTTAAACTTCCGAAAGGCGCCGACCTCTTCAAACCCCTGAACGGTCCCGGCGAGGTGTTGCATTAATCTCAAAACTCGATTTTTTAACTTTAGTCACTTCAAACTTTAGTCACTTTCAATAAATGAACCTGATCGAAAAAACCGGTGGCAAGATTCTCGACTCTCTCCAGGGGGTGGGGGGGACGATCGTCCTCCTCTTTCGGGGGCTCTATTGGTTTAAAACAGCCGTCAAGTACCGGGTTTCAATTTTTGATCAGATGCTCCTCTGCGGGGTTGAGAGCATGCCGGTGGTGATGGTGGTCGCGATCTTCTCCGGGATGGTGGTGGCTCTTCAGACCGGTCATGAACTGGCCCGTTTCCAGCTTGAAGGGACGATCGGTAATATCGTTGCCGCTTCCATCTGCCGGGAGATGGGGCCGGTCTTCGCCGCCATTATCGTGGCCGGGAGGGTGGGGTCTGCCATGGCGGCCCAGCTCGGGACGATGAAGGTCTCCGAGGAGATCGATGCACTGGAAGCGATGGCGATTAACCCGGTCCGCTATCTGGTAATGCCCCGAGTCTGGGCGCTCCTCTTCATGCTTCCCATCCTGACCATCTTCGCCGATCTGGTCGGCATATTAGGGGGCGGGATGGTCTCCCGTCTCCAGATCGGGATCAGCTACTATACTTTCTTCGATGGGGTAATGAATAATCTGGAGATCAAGGACATCTATGTCGGAATGGTGAAGGCGGTTGTCTTCGGCTTGACGATCGCGGCGGTGTCCTGTTATCAGGGCTTGAACGCTAAAGCGGGGGCTCGGGGAGTCGGCCGGGCGACCACCCGGTCACTGGTCTTTTCTTTCTTGTCAATTCTGATATTTGATTATTTTATCACCGCTATTTTTTATTGAGGGAGCATTAGTAATGCTCCCTCAATAAAAAATAATGCTAATTCATTATGATTCAGATAGAAAATGTATGGAAGGAAATGGGGGGGGAGGAGGTACTTCGGGGTATCACCCTCGAAGTAAAGGCTGGAGAATTGATGGTGGTTATCGGGGGGAGCGGCGTGGGAAAGTCGGTCCTTCTCAAGCATATCATCGGTTTCCTGCGGCCCGATTCGGGGGATGTGCTGGTTGACGGAGTGTCAATCCCGAACTGTTCCCGGAAAGAACTCTACGAGATCAGGAAGGGATATGGGGTGGTCTTCCAGTCGCCGGCCCTTTTGCAGTCGTTGACGATAGAGGATAACGTGGCCCTCCCCCTGCAGGAGCATAGCGGATTTCCCGATGATACGATCCGGGAGATCGTCCGGGATCGGCTGCACTGGGTTAAGCTGCGTGGCGTGGAAAGGAAATTGCCCTCCGAACTCTCCGGGGGGATGCAGAAGAGAGTGTCCCTGGCCCGGGCTCTGGTGATGGATCCGCGCCTGATGCTCTTTGACGAGCCCGCCACCGGCCTGGACCCGATTCTGACCGCGGCCATCGGGCAATTAATAGTTGACCTTCATGCCCGGATTGGATTTTCTTCTATCGCGGTGACTCATAATATGAATTTAGCCTATCTGATCGGGGATCGGATTGCGATGCTCTATAACGGCCGGATTATCGAAGTGGGGACCCCGGAAGAGATCAGGCGGAGCGCGGAGCCGCTGGTTCAGGAGTTTATCCACGGTATCCCGAATGAAGGGAGTTAATCTATAGATGGGTTTTTCAGCGGAAAAGAAAGTGGGACTGTTCTTCTTCCTGGGGATCGCGCTTCTAGCTGTCTTTACTATACTTCTAACGGATATCAATATCTTTAAGAAACAGTATACAATCAGCATTCTCTTTGAACGGGTGGGGGGGTTGGAACGGGGGGATAAGGTTACCCTGGGAGGAATGATAGTCGGGGATGTCAAGGATCTGGTCCAGGAACGGGGAAAGATCAGGGTTCTGGTCAATATCGATAGAGATATCGAGATTCCCCGTGATTCGGTCTTTAAGCTGGGAGATATCGGGCTTCTGGGCGGCAAACGCGTCGATATTACCTGGGGGCATGAATCATCGGGCTTCATCCGGCCGGGGGATGAGATCATCGGGGAAAGTTCTCCGGGGCTTTCCGAAGCGATCGCCAGCCTGGGCGAGGCGGGCGACAGTATGGATGAGATCCTCGCCTCGATCAAAGATACCACGGCCAAGATCGCCCGGGGCGAAGGAACGGTCGGCAAGCTGATCGCGGAAGATAAGGTCTATAATGACATCCGGCGGATCGCGGACCAGCTTGCTCAAGGCCGGGGGACGATCGGCCGGCTGATCAATGACAGTGTAATCTATGATGACATCAAGAAGTTCTTTGCCGATCTCAAAAAGATAATTAAAGAGAACCGCGGCAAAGTTCAGGAGATTGTCGCGGAGCTGAAAGAGACAACTCCCTCGATCAAGAAGACGATGAAGAATCTCAAGGAGATCACCGAGAAGATTAATAAGGGGAAGGGGACGATCGGCAAGCTGGTCAATGAGGAGGAGATGTATGATGAAGCACGGTCCACGCTATCCTCGGTTAATACCGCCAGCCAGAAATTAACCGATCTTGCCACCAAGGCCGAGCGGGTTCGCATTTACATCGGGGCCGAGTATGCCTACAATACCAGGAATAAACATGGTCTGACCAAGGCCTATATCCAGATCGAGCCCACGCCCAGCAAGCTCTATCAAATTGGGGTCAGCGTGCTGACTGGGGAGGGAACGGAAGCGGAACATACTGATGATCCTCACACCGAGATCGATGCCCAGATCGGGCTGCGCTTCTTCGATAATCACCTCACCGTCCGGGCCGGCCTCCTGGAGGGGAGAGTGGGGGGGGGTCTCGACTTCAGGATCTGGGGGAAGGATATAGTGGCCACCGTCGAGGGGAGGGACGTCTGGACCAAGGAGAAGGATGAAAATATTGACCCCTTCCTCCTCCGCGCTTTTGTGGATGTTCATGTCTGGTGGGGATTTTATCTCCGGTTAGGGGGGGATAACCTCCTCGATGAACCGGGATTCTACGGGGGAGCCGGGTTGAGATTGAGAGACGACGATATCAAGGCCCTCTTCGGTTTTATCACTCTAAATTAACGTCATCAAATTAATATGAAAATTACGGTTGAATCAGACGGATTAAAGTTTATTGGGTTGTTCTTCCTGATTGGGGTGCTCTTTCTATTTGTCTTCTGGCGTCTCTGGCCGATCGGGGTGATCTTTTTCCTGCTGACACTCAGCTCAACTCTCTTCTTCCGGGAGACTCACACCGAGACCAAATTTGAAGACTCGCAGATTGTAGCTCCCGCCTCCGGGAAGATTATTGATATCCGGGAGGTCCTGGAACCGGACTTCCTGAAGCAGAAAGTAAAACGAATCAGTATCTTTATGACCCTCTTTGACGAACATATCAACTACGCGCCGGCTACCGGGGAGGTTGTCTACCTCTCCCATCAACCGGGGGGATTTAAGAGGGCCTACCTGGATGAAGCGTCGATTAGTAATGAAGCCCAGAAGATTGGCTTTCAAAACGAGAAGACCGCCTGGACGATGAAACAGATTGCCGGTGTGGTGGCTCGCCGTATCGTCTGCCGCTGCCGGATGGGAGAGCGACTTCGGGCGGGAGAAAAACTGGGTTTGATCCGCTTTGGATCGAGAGTGGAACTCTTCGTGCTCCCTGAGGTGGAGATTACCGTTGTGACGGGAGAGCATGTTCGGGGCGGCCGGACCGTTATCGGGAGAATGTGATGAAAAAAATATATATTCTGCCAAATCTCTTTACTACCGCCAATGTCTTCTGCGGGGTCTACGCCCTCACCCTGATCTTGAGAGGGGATCCCCACCTTTATATCCGGGCCGCCTGGTTTCTTCTCCTGGCCATGATCTTTGATTTTATTGACGGACAACTGGCCCGTTTCTATAAGGCAACCACCCGATTCGGGGTTGAGTTTGATTCTCTGGCCGACTTTTTCTCCTTCGGAGTGGTCACCACTGTCCTGGCCTATCGGATCGTTCTGCAGCATTTGAAGGGTTTCGGTATCGGGGTGGCGTTTCTGTACATTGTCTTCTGTGCTCTCCGGTTGGCCCGCTTTAATATTCAGGTCAACAAGGAAGAGAAGACCGACTTCAAGGGGCTCCCTTCCCCGGTTGCCGCGGGTGTGGTGCTTTCATTCATCATATTCAATGACCATTTTCAGCTTGGCTGGGAGATGGCGATCCCCTTTATTATGATCGTGCTCAGCTCGTTGATGGTGACTTCTATTACCTATCCCACGCTTTTGACCCTGAATCTGAGGAAGAAAAAGCCGTTTCTCTATCTGGTGGCCATTGTCCTGATCCTTGTGATCTTGATTACCCATCATCAGATTGGTGTCTTTGTGGCTTTTATCTCATATCTGATCCTGGGCTTATACCAGGGGATCCGACTTGAGATCAGGGAGAGAAGGAAGGTCGCCGGTCATCCCGCGCTACCCCGGAAGATCGGGTAACCGCTTCTTTTTTCAATCAAGTTGTATATAAATTATGCGTGCCAAGGCTTTTATTATCGGGATAATTCTGATTCTGACTGTCGTTCTTCTTTTCTGGTTTCTGGCCGTCCGGCCGCGGGCGATGGAACAGAGACTGGAGACCGCGCTTGAACTGATCCGGTCGGGCGACTGCCGGCAAGCGGTGCCGGTTCTGCGCCATCTTCTCTCCGCGCCTCCGGATACCGCCCGGGGAAGAGAGGTCCGGCTTTTCCTGGCCCGCTGCCTTACCCGGCTGGAAGATTACTCCGCGGCGTCCGGCTTCTGGGAAGAGGTAGCCGCCGGTGAAGACCGCTTGCAGAAAGCCGAGGCGGAGTTTTATCTTGGCTGGATCGCTGAAAGATTAGGAAAGCGCAAAGCGGCGCGGGAAAGAATGGAGTTATATCTCCAGTTCTACCCCGGCTCCACATGGGAGGGAGAGGCACTGCTGACACTGGCCCGGATAAAGAAAGACTCCGGGGACCTGGACGGGGCCCGTGGTGATTACCGGAAGGCACTGGAGATTCTGCCTTCCGGAGATGATCTTCTCCGGGCCCGGAAAGAGCTGGGGGAACTCAACCTCTCCCTTCTCCTGTCACCGGTATTAGATGAAGAGAACCGGACCTACACGGTCCGGGCAGGAGATTCTCTGTCGGCGATCGCCCGCGCGTATAATACCACCCCGGCCTTGTTGCGGAAGATGAACGGGATCCCCGGAGAGATTATCAGACCCGGTCAGGTATTAAAAGTGCCCGGGTTTCGCTTTGAAGCCATTATCAGTAAATCATGGAATACATTGACGCTTCTCTATGGGGGATCGTTCTTCAAAGAGTATTCCGTTGGGACGGGCCGTGATAACTGCAGCCCGACCGGAGAGTTTGTCATTGTGACGAAGCTCATAAACCCGCCCTGGATTCATGGGGGGGAGGTGATACCGCCCTTTGATTCCCGCAATATCCTCGGAAGCCGCTGGATGGGGTTCAGCGATCCTTATGCCGACTTTGGGATTCACGGGACGATTGAGCCTGAGACAATCGGTTCCCAGAGCAGCGACGGATGCGTACGGATGCTTAATCGGGATGTGGAGGAGTTGTTCATGTTCCTCCCCCGGGGAACCGGGGTGGTTATTGAGGAATAGGAGAGAAAGATGAATCGGGAGATAAAAATGAAGCTCAGACAAGCTTATCCCCGAGACGGGGAGGGGATCCGGGAGATAGTGAACACCTATGCGTCGCAGGGCCTGATGCTTCCCCGTTCCCTTTCATCGATCTATGAGAACATCCGGGATTTCCGGGTTATCGCGGGCGGGGATCGGATCATGGGCTGTGCCGCCCTCCAGGTCTACTGGGAAGACATAGCTGAGATCAGGTCACTGGCGGTAATCGAAGAAATCCAGGGGGAAGGGTGGGGGAGGGCGCTGGTCGATGACTGTCTCCGGGAAGCCCGGGCGTTAAAACTTCCGCGCGTCTTTACGTTGACCTTTACTCCCCCATTTTTTAAAAAATTCGGCTTCTCCGAGATTGAGAAAGAAAAGCTTCCCCATAAAATATGGAAGGACTGTATTCATTGCCCGCACTTCCCGGATTGCAAAGAAGTAGCCCTGATCCGGGATCTCTAACCCCCGCCTCGCCCAACTGCATAATCTGGGTTTACATTCGTTCCAGCTCTTGGATTCCGATGATGGTCTTGCTGTCCATGATCTTCCCCGCTGTGATAAGGCGCTTGACCTCCTCCAGTGGTAGAATGACCGGTTCCAGATAACTCTCATCGGCCGGGGTTCGGCGCGTCGGCTGGAGGTTCTCCGCCAGAAAGACATGAATGATCTCAGTGCTGATACCGAAGGAGGGATAATAGCTGCGCAGATGGCGTAATCTCCCGGGCCGGTAACCGGTCTCCTCGATCAGTTCACGCCGGATACAGTCTTCCGGGCTTTCCCCGCTGTCGATCTTGCCTGCCGGTATCTCCAGGGTGACGCGCCCGGCGGCTTTCCGGAACTGCCGGACCATCACGATCTTTCCATCGGGAAGGAGCGGAACGGCGGCCACCGCCCCGGGGTGCTCCAGGATGATCCGCTTCTTCTCCCCCCCGTCCGGGTATTCGACCAGGTACTCCCGGAGGGAGAAGAACGGCCCCCGGTAGATCTCCCGGCTTTGTTTGGTTTTGTATAGATCGTTCATAATATTTAGCAAGCTCCCGTTATACTAATAAGATAATTCGGATATTTCAATTAATACCTCAAGCCCAGTGAAACGGTGAGCAGATCAATCCCTCGATTAGGAGACCTTAAACCGGCATTGCTCCGGTGCTCATAAGAAGTCTGGATGATGAAACGGAATATCCGGATCCCCAGACTCCCCCTTTCGATAAAGTTAAAATGCGTTGCTACCTCGGTATAACTGACCCCGGAATAATTTCCACCCAAACCAGCCAGGAGATAGAACCCGAAATCATTGCCCGGGTCAAGTTCGTACTTGAGATCGATCAGCAGACTTCCCTCCCCGGTATCTTTTGGTTTCCATAGGCAACCTCCTCTCAGCTCAAAGCCGAGTTCCAATGGCCGGGGATGGAGGATGGAGAATCCGTCATCCTGTCCGGGCTTGAACCAGAGCCGGTAAGCGAGAACCACTCCCTCGGTATTCAGGTTACGGAGCGTGGAGACGTAACTGCCAAGCATAAACTCCTGGTCGATTGTATTTCCCGGTGCCGGTGTAACTCCGGCCAGGCCTATACATAGCGATATTATGGTAGCGGAAAAAATACGCATTGGTTTTATTATTCATGAAAAAAGATTGAATGATTTATATCAGTATTTATAATTCCTTGTATTATTTAAGCAAAGGAGATAATTCCATGGGAATGACAATCGCCCAAAAAATATTGGCCGCTCATTGCGAACAAGATACGGTAGAACCGGATGAGATTGTGATGGCCAAACTGGACCTGGCTCTGGGAAATGACGTCACCGCGCCATTGGCCATCGAGACATTCCGGGGAAGTGGGGTCAAGAAGGTTTTTGATCGAGAGAAGATAGTGCTGGTCCTGGACCATTTTACACCTAATAAGGATATCCGGTCGGCTCAACAGTGCTTGGTGGTAAGAAATTTTGCTAAAGAATACGATATCCCGCATTTTTATGATGTGGGGGATGTGGGGATTGAACATGTCCTGCTTCCCGAGCAGGGCTTGGTACTGCCCGGTGATCTGGTGATCGGAGCCGACAGTCATACCTGTACCTATGGAGCGCTCGGAGCTTTTGCTACCGGGGTAGGGAGCACGGATCTGGCCGCCGCGATGATCAGCGGGGAGGCCTGGTTCCGGGTCCCTCATTCGATATTATTCAGATACAAGGGTGAACTTAATAGCTGGGTTTCCGGTAAAGACTTAATCCTTTTTACGATCGGGAAGATAGGTGTTTCCGGAGCCCGATATTGTGCGATGGAGTTTACCGGGCCGGTGATCAAGTCCCTCTCCATGGACGGCCGTTTTACCATGGCCAATATGGCGATCGAGGCGGGGGCCAAGACCGGTATCTTCCCTCCGGATCAGGTGACCGAGGAGTACCTGGAAAGCCGCGCCGGTCGGGATTACACGTTTTATTTTAGTGACCCGGACGCGGAATACCTGGATATTATCGATATCGACGTAAGCGGGATTGAGCCGGTGGTTGCCTGTCCGAACCTGCCGTCCAACGTGAAGCCGGTCCGGGAGGTCCGGGGGGTCACGATAGATCAGTCGGTAATCGGTTTCTGCACCAATGGGCGCCTGGAAGATCTCCGGATTGCCGCCGGTATCCTCAAAGGCAATAAGGTGGCCCGGCATGTGAGAACGATAATCTTTCCCGGAAGCCAGGGAGTATATCTTCAGGCGATCCGAGAAGGTCTGATTGAAATTTTCATTGAAGCGGGCGCCGCGGTTTCTACTCCCACCTGCGGGCCCTGTCTGGGAGGACACCATGGTGTCCTGGCCGCGGGTGAACGGGCTGTTGCCACTACAAACCGGAATTTTGTGGGCCGGATGGGACATCCGAAGAGCGAAGTTTATCTGGCCAGTCCGGCAGTCGCGGCCGCCAGCGCGGTGGCGGGGGAGTTAACCCACCCGGATGATATTTAAACGACCTCATAAGGATAATAATGAAACTAAAAGGCAAAGTCTGGAAGTTCGGGGATAACGTTAATACTGACGAGATCCTGGCTGCTCGTTACTTGATTACTACCGACCCCATTGAGATGGGGAGCCATTTGATGGAAGATATCCGGCCCGGTTTCCCGGGAGAGATCAATACCGGTGACATTATCGTTGCCGGGGAGAACTTCGGTTGCGGTTCCTCGCGGGAACATGCCCCGCTGGCCATAAAAGGGGCGGGAATTGCCGCTGTGGTGGCGACTAATTTTGCCCGAATATTTTACCGTAATGCTTTTAACATGGGGTTGCCGATCTTTGAATCCGCCGCGGCGGTGCAAGCTTTTAATGAGGGTGAAGAGATCGAAATCGATATAAGTTCCGGTCGGATCCGCAATCTGACTACCGGAAAGATCTGTCACGTGCAGCCGATCCCTATTTTTATGCAGGATCTGATTGACGCCGGGGGCCTGATAAAATACCTGGCAAAACAGCGTGACTGAATTATAGAAGAGATATTATCAAGAAGGAGTAAAGCTCATGCCTGACACATATCCAATAGCGGTCATCGGGGGAGATGGAACCGGGCCGGAAGTGATTGCCGAGGGGGTCAAGGTCATGGATGCCCTGGCTGATCGCTTCAACCTGAAATTTGACTGGCATTACTTCGATTTTGGCGGAGACCGTTACCTTAAGACCGGTGAGATTCTGCCGGATTCCGCGATCGAGGAACTGCGGCAATTCAAGGCTATCTACCTGGGTGCGGTCGGTCATCCCGAAGTAAAGCCCGGAATTCTGGAGAAAGGGCTTCTGCTCCAGCTTCGTTTTAAACTCGAGCAGTACATTAACTTAAGGCCGATCAAGCTCTACCCCGGGGTGGAGACCCCTCTCAAGAATAAAGGACCGGAAGAGATCGATTTTGTGGTGGTCCGGGAGAACAACGAAGGACTCTACCTGGGGGCGGGCGGTTTCTTCAAGAAGGGGACCCCCCAGGAAGTTGCCATCCAGGAGAGCATCAATACCCGTTTCGGCGTGGAACGCTGTCTGCGGTATGCCTTTGATTATACCCGGAAGAGAGACCGGGAGAAGAAGCTGACCCTCTGCGGGAAGACCAATGTCCTGACCTTCGCCTTCGATCTCTGGGAGCGGGCCTTTCACGAGATCGGGGAGAAGGATTACCCGGAGATCGAGCGCGATTACGCCCACGTGGACGCGATTTGCATGTGGATGGTGAAGAATCCGGAGTACTTCGACGTGATCGTAACCGATAATATGTTCGGTGATATCATCACCGATCTGGGCGCCATGATCCAGGGTGGCATGGGCATCGCCGCCGGCGGGAATATCAACCCGGAAGGGACCTCGATGTTCGAGCCGATCGGCGGTTCCGCGCCCAAGTACACCGGGCAGGGGAAGATCAATCCTCTGGCCGCGATCTCCGCCGGACAGATGATGGTCTCCTTTCTGGGGGAGGAAGCTGCCGCCGAAAGATTGGAAGACGCGATAATCAAAACCTGCGGGAAGCTGAAGAGCCTCTCCGCCGGCAAGATGGGTTACACCACATCCGAGGTTGGGGATATGGTAGCTGAATATCTGTAGCTGGAGAAATAATCATGAGTAAGAAATATAACGTTGTCCTCGTCGGTATCGGCGCGGTCGGCGCGGAGATGCTGAAAATTCTTGATCAAAGGAATTTTCCAATCGATCAACTGAAGATACTGGCCCGTTCGTCGCGTGAGGAGGAGATAGGGGGGCGAACCTATGAGGTCCGGGCGGCGGCCGAGGAGGAGTTGGATGGGGCCCATTTCGTATTCTTTGCCGGCACTGAAGGCGCGAAAGGAGCTTCAGCTACTTATGCACCGCCCGCTATAAAGCGGGGAGCGGTGGTGATCGATAATGGGGCCGACTTCCGGTTGGATCCCGACGTTCCCCTGATCATCCCCGAGGTTAACCCGGAAGATATCGGGAAGCACAGAGGATTGATCGCCAGTCCCAACTGCTCCACCATTCAGATGCTGATGGCTGTCGCCCCCCTCTACCGGGTCAGCCGGGTCACCAGAATCATCGCTTCCACCTACCAGGCGGTCTCGGGCACCGGCCGGGATGCGATCTGCGAACTGCGTGAGCAATCTCCGAAAGTCCTGGCCGGCGAACTGGATATTGAGTGTCATGTCTACCCCCATCAGATCGCCTTCAATGTCATCCCCCAGATCGGGAGTTTCAAGGAGTTCGGATTTACCACCGAGGAGTGGAAGATGGACCGCGAGACCAGGAAGATGCTCCACGACGACTCCATCCGGATATCCACTACTGCGGTTCGGGTACCGGTCTTCAACGGCCACGCAGAGTCGGTCTATATTGAAACCGAGAAGCCGATCGTGGTCGAGCGAGTGAGAGAGATCTTGGGGGAAGCGCCGGGTGTGGTCCTGATCGACGACTCGGAAAACGCCCGCTACCCGATGCCGATTGAGGCTTCCGGGGAGGACGGAGTCTATGTCGGGCGCATCCGCCGTGACCCATACGTGAAGAACGGACTCCATCTCTGGATTGTCTCTGATAATATCCGCAAGGGCGCGGCCCTCAACGTGATCCAGATCGCGGAGCGGATGATCGCGGACGGCCTGGTTTAAGTTTTGGGGTTGCCCATGAGAAAAGTTAAGCTTACTCTGGAATATGACGGCACGCGTTATGCCGGATGGCAGATTCAGAAAAACGCCGAGACTATCCAGCGCGAAGTCGAGGAGGCCCTGGAGTCGGTCCTCAGTGAGAAAGTCCGGGTTTACGGCGCCGGCCGGACCGACGCCGGGGTACACGCCCTGGGCCAGGTGGCTCATTTTGAGACCCGGAGTCAACTTCCGTTAAAAAATATCCGGGATGGAGCCAATACCTATCTTCCCCCCGATATTGTCATTCTCCGGGCGGAGGAAGTCGATCTGTCGTTCCATGCCCGCTACAACGCCCGGGAAAAGATATATCTCTACCGGGTTCTTCTCCGGGATGTTCGCTCCCCACTCGAACTCCATCGCGCCTGCCATATTGCCGTTCCCCTTGACGTGGAAGAGATGCAGCGGGGCGCTGGTTATTTTGTCGGGCATCACGACTTCTCCGCCTTCACCGCCTCAGGCAGTTCGGTAAAAAGTAAGGTCCGAACCATCTCCCGTCTTGATATTGAGAGGAAGGCGGAACTGCTCAAGTTCGAGTTCCAGGCGGACGGGTTCCTATATAAGATGGTCCGGAATATCGTGGGGACCTTGCTCGAAGTGGGGAAGGGAAAGCTCTCCGCGTATAAGATAGAGGAGATCCTGAAATCAGGAGAAAGGAAACTGGCCGGCCCCACCGCCCCGGCCTCCGGCCTTTATTTCCTGCGTATTCTTTATGGAGATAACTAATTATTATTGACTAGGTAGACCGATGATGGTAATTTCCCATCTTTGAATTTTTAAAGCTGATCGGAAGATGAAGACAATGAAGACATATTCGGCTAAACCGAAGGATATCGAGAGAAAATGGTACCTGATCAACGCGGAGGGACAGGTGCTGGGGAGGCTTTCAACCAGGATCGCCGACCTGCTTCGGGGTAAGAACAAGCCCATCTATACTCCACATATGGATACCGGTGACTTCGTGGTAGTAATCAACGCCGAAAAAGTTGTGGTGACCGGGAAGAAGGCGGAGCAGAAGGAGTACCAGCGTTACAGCGGATATCCCGGGGGTCAGAAGCGGATCCCTTATAAGCGGATGCTGGAAGAACACCCGGAGAGGATAATAGAGCACGCGGTCAGAGGGATGATCCCGCATAACCGCTTGGGACGCGCGATCTTCAAGAAACTGAAGGTGTACGCCGGCCCTGATCACCCACATGCCGCTCAGCAACCGGAAATGTTGGGAATAAAGTAATAGGTAAAAAAGGATTATCATGAGTGATACGGTAAGATATTACGCCACCGGCCGGAGGAAGACCTCCGTGGCCAAAGTCTGGCTGCGGCCGGGGGTGGGGAAGTTCAGCATCAACCGCCGCCTGGGCCTGGAAGATTACTTCCAGCGGGAGACGCTGGTGAAGATTGTGAAGGCTCCTCTTCAGGTAACGGACAACATGGGGCGTTTTGATGTCATCGCCCAGCTCAAAGGCGGCGGCAAATCAGGGCAGGCCGGGGCTCTCTCGCATGGGATTGCCCGGGCTCTGGTAGAAGCCAACGCGACGTTGAGATCCCCCCTGAAGTCGGCCGGGTTGCTTACCCGGGATCCCCGGAAGAAAGAGCGGAAGAAATACGGCCAGCCGGGCGCCAGGAAGAAGTTCCAGTTCTCGAAGAGGTAAAATTCTCCTTCGGGAGATGGACCTCTTTGGTAAAAAGCAGGCTTTAAGCCTGCTTTTTTTATATGTTAATTATCTCTTTTCTGGTAAAAATTAGGTTTGATTGGATATATTCTTATCTCGGAAATCTTAATAATACTGTTGACCTCCCCGAAAAAATTCGTCTCGGGGCAGGAAAGGTCGGCAGCTACGACATCTTCGTAGTCGCCCGGCAGGGCGGGGCTAAGTTCTAAAGGAGTTATCTCATGCTTAAGGTAGCGGTAGTCGGGGCGACGGGTTATACCGGCCTGGAGTTGCTGAAAATTCTCATCGAGCATCCCCGGGTGGAGGTAACGTCGCTTACAGCCAAAGTAGAGAAGACGGTGGGGATTCAGGAGGTCTTTCCTGAACTGGCCGGCCGGTTTGAACTGGAGTGTTCAAACCTGGTCCCGGAGGATGTCACCCACAAAGCCGATTTTATATTCCTGGCGTTGCCGCATACCGTCTCGATGCTCTTTGCCCCTCTCTTTATCAAGGCAGGTAAGAAAGTGGTTGATTTGAGTGCGGATTATCGGTTTGCCGATCTCGCTGTCTATGAGGAGTGGTACGGGCATAAACACGGTGACCCGGAGGGACTTCCGAATGCCGTCTACGGCCTTCCCGAACTCTTCCGGGAGGAGATCAAGGCTGCCCGGCTGCTGGCCAACCCGGGTTGTTACCCGACCGGGACGATTCTGGCTGCCTACCCGGCCCTCCGGGAAGGCCTGATCTCGGGAGATGATGTGATCGTCGATGCCAAGACCGGGGTGACCGGTGCCGGCCGGAAGGCCAGCCTGGATCTTCTCTTCCCGGAGGTGAACGAGAATTTCAAGGCCTACAGCCTGGTCTCGCACAAGCACACCCCGGAGATGGAAGATATCCTGAGCCGGACAGTCGGCCGGCCGATTGCCGTGGAATTTGTCCCTCACCTTCTCCCGGTCAACCGGGGGATCTTGAGCACGATCTACCTGAAATTGGCGGGAAAGACGACGGAAGAGGAACTACTAAAGATCTATGACCGTTATTATGGCGATGAGCCCTTCGTCAGGGTCTATCCGGTTGGGACACTTCCCCAGCTCCGGGAGGTGGTAGGAACTAATAATTGCCTGATCGGTATTCGGGTCAACCCTCGGACCGGAAACCTGATCGTGGTGAGCGTGATCGATAATCTTCTGAAGGGCGCGGCCGGCCAGGCGGTCCAGAACATGAATATCATGGAAGGGTTTGAAGAAGGGGCGGGGCTCCGGCCGGGAAAGTAACTGAAGTGAATATGGTGAGTGGACAGGTAAGGCGACTCAATACGTCTGAGATGCCGGCCGGTTTCAAGGCGGCGGGGGTGGCTTGCGGGATTAAGGGCCGCGAGAAGAATGACCTGGCCCTGATCTACTCGGAGACCGATACGGCGGCGGCCGGGGCGTTTACCGAAAACCGGTTGCCGGCGGCCCCGGTCCGGTTGAGCCGAAAGGTCATGGCCGGTGGGCGCTGCCGTGCGGTCATCATCAACAGCGGGAGCGCGAACGCCTGTACCGGCGTGGAAGGGTACGCTGACGCGGAGAGGATGGCCGGCTTGACCGCGGAGGCGTTGAAGATCGATCCGGGGTTGGTGGCGGTCTGTTCCACCGGACGGATCGGAGATCCCCTCCCGATGGATAAGATTGAGGGTGGGATAGCCGCTCTGGCTGAAATTATCCGGACGGGGGGGAATGGGGCGGCTCCTGAAGCCATAATGACCACCGATACCGGGCCCAAGCAGACAGCGGTTGAATTTGAGGAGGAAGGAATCACGGCCCGGATCCGGGGGATGGCGAAAGGGGCGGGGATGATCTATCCGCGGATGAGGGTTGAGGGACTCTCCCACGCGACCATGCTTGCTTTCATCATCACAGATGTTGAGGCTGAAGCCGAAACCCTGAGAGAGGCCCTCTCCCGGTCCCTGGAACAGTCTTTCAACCGGATAACGGTGGACGGTGACACCAGTACTAATGATACGGTTATTCTGATGGCCAATGGGCGGTCGGGAGTGAAGGCCGGGGTCCGGTTCCGGGAAGCCCTGGATTGTCTCACCCGGGAACTGGCCCGGATGATCGTGGCCGACGGAGAAGGAGCAACCAGGTTCATCGAGATTGAGGTCCGCTCCGCGCAAAGCCGGGAAGACGCCAGGGTCGCGGCCGCCGCGGTCGCCAACTCAAACTTGCTCAAATGCGCCTTCTACGGCGAGTCCCCCAACTGGGGGCGGATGCTGGCCGCTCTGGGATATTCAGGAGCGGAGATTGAAGAAGGAAAGGTTGCCGTCTTCCTGGACGAAGTTGAGATTATCCGGGATGGATTGTTGCGGGAGGTTCCGGAAGATATCATCACCGGGAAGTTGAAAGAAAGCTCCTGGAAATTTATGATTGATCTCGGCCTGGGAGAAGGGAACGACTTTTATTATACCTGCGATCTCACGCCGGAGTATGTGGAGATCAATAAGAGGTAACAATGGAGAAGATCATCGAGAAAGCCGCTGTTCTGATCGAAGCGCTCCCCTATATCCAATCCTTTCAAAAGAAGATCGTGGTAGTGAAGCTGGGAGGAAGCGCCATGACCTCTCCCGATTGCGTGGAGGGGGTGCTCAGGGATGTGGTCTTCATGGAAGCGGTCAAGATGAAGCCGGTGGTGGTCCACGGAGGGGGGGATGCCATCAGTCTCCGGATGAAAGAGGCCGGGATCGTGCCCCGGTTCAGGGAAGGATTGCGGGTTACCGACCCCGGGACGATCGGGATCGTGGAGGAGGTGCTCTCCGAGATCAACGGACGGCTGAAGGATCAGATCGAGGAACTGGGCGGCCGGGCCGAATCCTTGAGTACGCGTGACGATAACGTGATCAAGGCTCGCAAGCATATGCCGCTGCTCCCGGGCCCGGCGGGAAGTTCACGGACCGCGGATATCGGTTTCGTGGGAGAGGTGGAACGGATTGATGCGGCAGCCATAACCAGGATTACCCGGCGGGACAGAGTGCCCGTGATCGCGCCCCTCGGCAGAGATGAGGAAGGACAGGTTTATAACATCAATGGGGATCTGGCGGCCGGCGCCATAGCGGCGGCACTGAAAGCGGAGAAGCTGGTCTTTTTAACCGATGTCGAGGGGATCATGACCAAGTCAGATCAGCCCGGTCAGCAGCAGCTTCTTTCTACCCTGACCGGGGAAGAGATTATTCAGCTTTTAGATGAGGGGGTGATTGCCGGCGGGATGATCCCCAAGGTTAAGGCCGGCCTGCACGCCCTGGAGGGAGGGGTAAAGAAGATCCATATCATCGATGGGAGGGTCAAGCATTCCCTCCTGCTGGAGATCTTTACGGACAAAGGAATCGGGACGGAGATTGTGGGATGAGCGAGACAGAGAATATAATTCAAGAGTACGATCAGTTCGTCCTGGCGACCTATACCCGCAATCCGGTGGTGATCATGAAAGGAAAAGGATCGTGGATCTGGGACACGGAAGGAAAGAAGTACCTGGATTTTTTCCCCGGTTGGGGGGTCAGCAGCCTGGGACACTGTCATCCGAAAGTGGTAAACGCGGTTCGGGAGCAGGCGGCGCGGCTCATTCACATGCCGAATAACTTTTATAACGAGTTGCAGGGAAGACTGGCCGGTGTGATTGTGAAGAAGGCTTTCCCCGGAAAGGTCTTCTTCGGCAACTCAGGGGCGGAAGCAAATGAGGGAGCGCTTAAACTGGCCCGGAGATTCGGAGAGCCGAAGGGACGTTTCGAGATCATTACCATGGAGTCTTCGTTCCACGGACGCACCCTGGCGACCATCACCGCGACCGGGCAGGAGAAGTATCATACCGGCTTCGGTCCGCTCATCCCCGGCTTCCGTTATCTCCCTTTCAACGATCTGAAGCGGCTGGAAGAAGCGATCACCGAGCGGACGGCGGCTGTTATGCTGGAACTGGTCCAGGGGGAGGGGGGGGTTCACCCGGCCACCCCGGACTACGCCCGGGGGATCCGTAAAATCTGTAACCGGGAGGGATTGTTGATGATCGTGGATGAGATCCAGACCGGCATGGGCCGGACCGGCCATTACTTCGCTTTTCAGGAGTACGGGATCGAGCCGGATATCATGACCCTGGCCAAAGCTCTGGGCGGGGGCCTGCCGATCGGCGCCCTGGTGGTCAAGGATCGCTTCGCGGGTTTCCTCCCCCCGGGGACCCATGCCTCGACCTTCGGGGGCAGTCCGCTGGTCTGCGCGGCCGCTCTGGCGGTCTTCCAGGAGATGGAGGAGGAGAATATTCTGGAGAATGTCCGGGAGATGGGAGAATACCTGCGGGGGAAGCTGGAAGAGCTGAAGGAAGAATTTCCTCTGATCAAGACAGTCCGGGGGATTGGGTTGATGCTGGGGATGGAACTGGATCGGGAATGCAAGTTGGTGGTTGAGAGTTGCCTTGAGAAAGGCTTGATCGTGAACTGTACCGCCGGCAGTGTCCTGCGGGTGCTGCCCGCCTGCAACATCCGGAGGGAAGAGATAGATCACGCGGTTGGGATCATCCGGGAAGCGCTTGAATAAGGTTTGACTACAAACTAGCCCCGCCATTGGCGGGGCAACTACGAAGATGTCGTAGCTGTCGACCTTCAGGTCGACAGAGTTATTGAAGTTCAGAAACAGCAAGTCAGGAGCGGATAATGAGTAAAGTAGTACTGGCCTATTCGGGGGGGCTTGATACCTCCATCATTTTAAAATGGCTTCAGGTCGAGAAGGGTCTGGAAGTGGTGGCTTTCATTGCCGACCTGGGACAGGCGGAGGAAGTGGACGAAGCGGCAAAAAAAGCGGAAGAGACCGGAGCGGTAGCGGTTTACGTGGAGGATGTGAGAGAGGAGTTCGTCCGCGATTTTGTCTTTCCCGCCCTCCAGGCCAACGCGGTTTATGAAGGAACTTATCTCCTGGGGACAGCTCTAGCCCGGCCCTTGATCGCTAAAAAGATGATCGAGATCGCCCGGAAGGAAGGCGCCGAGTATGTCGCCCATGGGGCGACCGGCAAGGGGAACGACCAGGTACGGTTTGAAGTTAGCTGTATCGCCCTGGAGCCGACGATAAAGATTATCGCCCCCTGGCGGGAGTGGAGCTTCAAATCCCGGAGCGATCTGATGGCCTACGCCCGGGAACATGGGATTGAGATTCCGGTGACTGAAGAGAAGCCGTACAGCAGCGATCGCAACCTCCTTCATATCAGTTTTGAAGGCGGGATCCTGGAAGATCCCTGGATTGAACCGCCGGAAGAGATGTTTGTCCTCAGCGCTTCTCCCCAGGACGCTCCCGACCGGACTACCGCGATCGAGATTGAGTTCCGGCAGGGAGTCCCGGTCCGGGTAGATGGGGAGGAACTCTCACCCGCCGGGTTGCTGGGTCGGCTCAATAAACTGGGAGGGGAGAACGGGATCGGCCGGCTCGACATCGTGGAGAACCGCTACGTGGGGATGAAGAGCCGGGGGGTATACGAGACGCCGGGAGGGACCATCCTCCATATCGCCCATCGGGCGCTGGAGACGATCACCCTGGACCGGGAAGTCTTTCACTTCAAGGATTCATTGATTACCAAGTACTCGGAGCTGGTCTATAACGGGTTCTGGTTCTCTCCCGAGATGGAACTGCTCCGGAAGACAATCTCGGAGAGTCAGAAGGATGTGAACGGCACCGTTCGCCTGGAACTCTATAAAGGCAACTGCATGGTAACTGGAAGAAAGTCGCCTAACTCTCTCTATGATCCGGAGATGGTAACCTTTGAAGAAGATGACGTCTACCGGCAGAGTGACGCGACCGGGTTTATCCGTCTCAACGCGCTGAGGCTGAAGATCCGGGCATTAAAGAAGAAGTTATAGATATTGGAGGGTTATCTTATGGCTGAGAAACTATGGGGCGGCCGGTTTAGTAAAGAGACCGATGATCTGATGGAACAGTTCGGGTCATCACTCCCTTTCGACTGCCGGCTCTATCGGGCGGATATCAAAGCCGGGATCGCTCATGCCCGGCTCTTGCAGAAGGGAGGTTATATCTCCGGCCGGGAGAAGGACCGGATCGTCAAGGCCTTGCGGGAGATCGAGTCGGAGATCGATGCGGGGAAGATAAAGGTCTCTTCCGGCTATGAGGATATTCATAGTCTGATTCTGGACCGGCTCTCCCGGAAGACCGGGAACCTCGCCGAGAAGCTTCACGCCGGCCGCTCCCGGAACGATCTGGTGGTTCTGGACACCCGGCTCTATCTGAAGGAAGAGCTGGCGGGGTTGATCGGAAGCATTCAAAGTCTTCAGTCCGCCCTGGTCAAGAAAGGACTGCAGTATCAGACCGCGCTAATGCCGGGGTATACCCATCTTCAGCACGCCCAGCCGATCCTGCTGGCCCATCATCTGCTGGCGTATGTCGAAATGCTGGAGCGGGATCGGGGACGACTGGAAGATGCCCGGGAGAGGATGGATGTTCTCCCGGCGGGTTCGGCGGCTCTGGCCGGGAGCAACCTGAAGCTGGATCAAAAGCTGATGGCCGAGCTGCTGGGATTCAAAAGAGTCGCGGCCAACAGTCTGGACGCGGTCGCCGACCGGGATTTTATTGTGGAGAGTCTGGCCGCCCTGGCAATGATCGGGATGCATCTTTCTCGTCTGGCCGGGGAATTGGTCCTCTGGAGCACCACGGAGTTCCATTTCGCGGAACTAGACGAAGCTTACTGTACCGGGAGCAGCTTTCTTCCCCAGAAGAAGAATCCTGATCCCGCCGAACTGGTCCGGGGCAAGACCGGGCGGCTCTACGGCAATCTGTTGGCTGTGCTGGTCGCATTGAAGGGTCTCCCCCTGGCCTACAACCGGGATCTGCAGGAGGACAAGGAGCCGCTCTTCGATTCTCTGGATACCGTCAGAGAGTCGTTGCTGATCATGACCCGGGTGGTCAAGACTCTCCGCTTTGACCGGAAGGCGCTCCGGAATGGAGTAACCAGGGGTTTTTCTTCGGCCCCGGACCTGGCGGAATATCTGGTGGGGAAGGGGGTTCCTTTTCAGCAGGCTCATCGAACCGTTGGAAGGCTGGTCGTCTGGTCTATTGAGGAGGGGAAGGCCTCCGGGGAGATCACCCTGAAGGACCTGCGGCGCTTCTCTTTCAAGTTCGATGGACAGGCCCTGAAGCTCCTGACGCCGGAAGCTTCGGTGGCGAAGAAGTCGACCATCGGCAGTACCGCGCCGGCGCGGGTGAGACGGAATCTTCAGCGGTGGCGGAAAAAACTGAGACTTTCATAATTGTATAGGAAATTGTATTTTTCGACAGGATTTACAGGATAAAGCAGGATGAAATTAAAAAATTCTTGTTAATCCCGTTATCCTGTCTAAAAAAGTCCCCCCGCCAGGGCGGCGAATAAGTTGAGAAGATAGTAATGAAGTTAACGATCAACAGTAACGTCTGGAACTACCGGGAGGGGACCCTCTATTGTGAAGACGTCTCCCTTGATCTGATCGCCCGGAAAGTGGGGACCCCGGTCTATGTCTACAGCTACCGGCATCTGGTTGATCGCCTGAGGGAAGTCCAGGCGGCCTGGCGCGGGAGAAGACATCTGGTCTGTTTCTCCTTGAAATCGAATTCCTGCCGGGCGGTGGCGCGGGCCTTGATTGATCAGGGCGCCGGCATCGACGTGGTCTCGGGCGGTGAACTCTACCGGGCGCTGCGGGCCGGGGCGTCACCCGCTACCATCGTCTTCGCGGGCGTGGGCAAGACCGAGCCAGAGATCGCCGACGCTCTGAGGGCGGGGATCCTCTTCTTCACGGTGGAGTCGATCCCGGAACTTTACCTGATCAATCAGGTGGCGGGGGGGATGGGGAAGATCGCGCCGGTGGCCCTCCGGGTTACCCCCGATGTTGATCCGAAGACCCATAAATACATCACCACCGGTAAAGCCGAGAACAAATTCGGCCTCGACCCGGAAGCATCGATGAGTTTTTACCGTCGCTGCCGCGAACTACTCTGGATCAGCCCGGTCGGTATTCACATGCATATCGGCTCCCAGATTCTCCGGACCGGACCCTATCGGGAAGGAGTGGAGAAATTGATCGGTCTGGTCCGGAAGTTAAAAAGAGAAGGCATCTCCCTGAAGTATCTGGACATCGGCGGGGGGATGGGGATAAGCTACCGGGATGAGGAGCCACCCTCGGCCCGGGACTACGCCGATGCCCTGGCCCCTCTCCTGAAAGGTCTCAGGATAACTTTGATCCTGGAGCCGGGTCGTTTCCTGACCGGGAATGCCGGAGTGATGCTGGTCCGGGTGATCCGTGTCAAGAAGAAAGCGAAGAGAAATTTCATCATTGTGGATGGGGCGATGAACGATCTGATCAGGCCGGCCTTATACCAGGCTTACCATCAGATCGTGCCGGTCCGTTGTCGGGAAGCGAAGAAACTGCGAGCTGACGTGGTTGGGCCGATCTGCGAGACCGGAGACCTGCTGGGGAGTTCCCGGCCGCTGCCGGAGCCGGAAGCCGGCGACTTCCTGGCGGTGATGAGCGCCGGCGCTTATGGTTACGTGATGAGCTCAAATTATAACTCCCGTCCCCGTTCGGCGGAGGTGATGGTTCGGGGAGAGAAGTACCGGGTGGTAAGGAGGCGCGAGACCTATCAAGACCTGGTCCGGGGTGAGAGACTGCCCGACTTTATATTATCCGGACAATAACGCGTTATAAATGAAGATTGAATTTACCAAGATGCAGGGATTAGGGAATGACTTCATCCTGATCGATGATTCAGAAGGTGATCTCGCGCTCCAGCCGGAGCAGGTCCGTTTCCTGTGCGACCGGCATTTCGGGATCGGGGCGGATGGGATTATCACCGTGGGACCAAGCACGCGGGCGGATTTAAAGATGAGGATCTTCAACCCGGATGGGTCCGAGCCGGAGATGTGCGGCAACGGAATACGCTGCCTGGCCCTCTACGCTCGTCAACGGGGCCTGGTTACAGAGGAGGAGATCAGGGTTGAGACCCGGGCGGGGATTATGCGGCCTCGCATCAAAGACGACCTGATTGTCGTGGATATGGGGGAGCCGGAGCTTTCCGGCCCGCTGATACCGGTCAATCTTCCCGGGAAGGTGATAGACCATCCGGTAAAATTCGGGGGGACGGCCTTCTCCATAACCTGTGTCTCGATGGGAAATCCTCATTGTGTGCTCTTCTTCCCTCCTGATCAGACCCTTCCGGTGGAAGAACTGGGGCCGGTTATCGAGACCGACAAGCTGTTCCCGGGGAAGACCAATGTCGAGTTTGTTCAGGTGATAGACCGGGAGGAGATCAACCTGTCTGTCTGGGAACGGGGAGCGGGACGGACCCTGGCCTGTGGTACCGGGGCTTGCGCCGCCGTGGTCGCGGGGGTGTTGAATAATAAAATGGGGAGGAGGGTACTCGTTCATCTTCCGGGGGGTGACCTCCGGGTAGAGTGGGAGAGTGATAACCATCTCTTCCTGGCCGGGCCGGTCGCCTTTGTCTTTACCGGGGAGGTAGATGTTTGGGGAATAAGTAAATGGAATAAATGGTAAATGGTTGTAAAGGCGTGGTAAAGACGTGGGGATCAGATCTTTCCTCTTGACAATAGAGACTTACGCATCCTCGGCTTCAAGCGGATAATTGGGATGTCAGAAAGTGGATTCTCACTTTTCCGTCAGTTCTGCCGGATTTACGACCCATCAGGGTTGCCGGATCTCTGGCGCGTGAAAGATGAATTGAAGAGAGCAAACGATGTTTAAATCAAATTTTAAATATACCGATAGAATCGTTAAAAACCTCACTTCGATTGCCGAAGCAAGATCCGTAATACTCAATGCTCCCTTTATTCCTAAATGGGAAGTTTCTTTGAGGAGAGACGCACTACTGAGAAGTGCCCACGCTTCTACCGCAATAGAGGGAAATCCGCTTTCTTTGGAAGAAGTTACCGCTTTAGCGGAAGGCCGGGAAGTTATGGCCCGGAGGAGAGACAAGCAGGAAGTTCTGAATTATATTGAAGCATTGGAAAAAATACCAGAATTCGCTAAAAAAAAGCCCTTCACTTCTTCTGACCTTTTAGAAATCCACAGAGTTGTAGTCAAGGATACTCTGGAAAGCCCTGAAGACGAAGGTTCCTTCCGAAATCGGCAGGTGGTTGTTGTAAATAGGCTTACCGGGGAAATAATATTTACTCCTCCTCCCACTGAAAAAGTTCCCCAACTGGTGGAAGAATTTCTTGAATGGTTTAACTCCCCTGAAGTCGATGGAGTTGATCCCGTCATCGAAGCCGGTATAACTCATTATGAGATTGTAAGGATTCACCCTTTTGTAGATGGGAATGGAAGAACCACGAGAGTAATGGCTTCTCAGGTTCTTTATAAACGGGGATTTGATGTTAAAAGGTTCTTTGCTCTGGATGATTATTATGACCACGACAGGCGGTCCTACTATCAGGCTTTAAACAGTGTTGACCAGGGTACTCTGGATATTACCCAATGGCTGGAGTACTTTTCCGAAGGTGTAGCCTTAAGTATCAAAGCCGTGAAAGATAAGGTGATCGGCCTCAGCAAAGATATTAAAGTTCTCAAAGATAGGGGGCAGATAACCCTCACGGAAAAGCAAATGAAGATTGTGGAGAAGGCTGTTCGAGATGAAAAGATTACGGCAGGCGAAGTTTCAAAGATGTTCAGGATATCCCGTCAAGCAGCCTTGAAAGAAATGAATAAATTAGTGGAATTAGGCGTCTTTCGACTGCGAGGAAAGGGTCGGGGAGCCCATTATATTTTGGCCTGAGCTCGGTTGTCATTTAAGTTGTCATTGTGGTTGTCATTTAAAATTTTTCCTCTTGACAATAGAGACTTGTAAAACAGAATTCAAAACTAACCCGATTCATGAATAAATCGGGTTAAGGGAGAAGATTATGTTTGAAGGTGCCATGGTAGCGATTATCACGCCGTTTCAGAATGGGGATGTTGATTATGACGCTCTGGAGCGGTTGATCGATCTCCAGATCGAGAACAGCACTGATGTTATTGTTCCCTGCGGGACGACCGGGGAATCACCGACCCTGTCTCATGAGGAGCATGACCGGGTGGTGGAGTTCGTGGTGGAGAAGGTGGATAAGCGGGCGAAGGTGATTGCCGGCGCCGGTTCCAACAGTACCCGGGAGGCGCTGCGTCTGACCGAACACGCCCAGGCTGCTGGAGCGGACGGCGCCCTGGTAATCACTCCTTATTACAACAAGCCGACTCAAAGAGGCTTGATCGAGCATTTTGATCTTCTGGCCCGGGAGACTGATATTCCGCTGGTACTCTACAACGTTCCCGGAAGAACCGGGGTCAAACTTGAACCGGAGACGATCGCGGAACTCTCTTCCCGGGAGAATATCGTTGCCGTCAAGGAGGCCTGTGGTTCGGTCGATCAGGTCAACCGGATCCTCAGCCTCTGTGACATCACCGTGATATCCGGTGATGATATGCTGACTTTGCCGATGATGGCGGTGGGTGGTCGGGGAGTAATCTCGGTAGCTGCCAATATCGTCCCCCGGGAGGTCTCCCGGCTGGTTCACGCGGCCCTGGAAGGCCGATGGGAGGAAGCCCGGAAGATTCATTTTCAGCTCTACCCTCTCTTCCAGATGATGTTTATCGAAACCAATCCGATCCCGGTCAAGACTTCCCTATTTTTGATGAAGAAGATCGAAGAAGAACTTCGTCTACCGCTCTGCGGTCTATCTAAATTACACCGGGCTGAACTGGAGAGGTTGTTGATTGATTATGGGTTAATTTAATCGTATAAGAATTTCAATGATTCTGTCGACCGAAAGGTCGACGGCTACGACATTTTCGTAGTCGCGGACCTTCAGGTCCGCTAAGTTAAAAAGGTGAGAAGATGATTAAATTAATTATCTGTGGCGCTGCCGGGAGGATGGGGAAGAGAATCATCACCTGCGCGCAATCGGAGGAAGACCTGAAGGTAACGGCGGCGGTTGAGCGGGTCGGACATCCCGATCTGGGTAGAGACGCCGGCGAAATAAGCGGGGTCGGGGCGATTCAGGTTCCACTGACGGATTCGCTGGAGGGAGTGATTCGGCCAGGGGACGTGGTGATAGATTTTTCCGCGCCGGGGCCCGCTCTGGTGCATGCGGGTATTGCCGCCGCTTCCGGCAAAGCCCTGGTAATCGGTACTACCGGTTTCACTCCCGAGGAGGAAGATCAACTGCGGGAGACCGTCCGGGGAATCGCCTGCGTCTTCTCTCCCAACATGAGCGTGGGGGTAAATCTGCTCTTTAAACTGGTGGGAAAAGTGGCGGAGACGCTGGGCGATGATTACGATATTGAGATCGTGGAAGCACACCACCGATTCAAGAAAGACGCTCCCAGCGGGACGGCCAGGAAGATTGCCCGGATAGTCGCTGACGCCCTTGATCGGGACCTGGAAGAGAGAGTTGTTTACGGTAGAGTCGGGATGACCGGGGAGCGGACGCGGGAGGAGATCGGGATTCATTCCATCCGGGCCGGTGATATTGTGGGGGACCATACCGTCATCTTCTCCACTCCGGGGGAGAGACTGGAACTAACCCACCGGGCCCATAGCCGGGACACTTTTGCCCGGGGGGCTCTTCGGGCCGCGCGCTTCGCTGCCGGTTCCGCGCCCGGTTTCTACAGTATGATCGATATCTTGGAGGTTTGATGATGATTTTTGAGTTTTCCCAGCGTTTGAAGAAGCTGCCTCCCTATCTCTTCGCTGAGATCGACCGGATGAAGCGGGAGTTGCGGTCCCGGGGGAAGGAGCTGATCGACCTGGGAGTAGGCGACCCCGATCAGCCTACTCCTCCCCATATTATTGAAGCGTTAAGCCGGGCCGCCCGGGACCCCTCCACCCATAACTACGCCCTTGACTTTGGAATGACCGAGTTGCGGGAAGCGATCGCCGATTGGTACCGGCGGCGGTTCGGGGTGGAACTGGACCCGGCCACCGAGATCCTTCCGCTTCTTGGTGCCAAGGAAGGGATTGCTCATCTCCCTCTGGCTTTCGTCAATCCGGGGGAGGTTGTGCTGGTTCCCAATCCCGGGTATCCGGTTTATCTGTCGGGGACGATATTTGCCGGGGGTCTCCCGGTTTCGATGGGCCTTCTGGAAAAGAACGGCTTTCTCCCGGACTTCTCCGGGATTCCGGAGGAGACGGCTGACCGGACCCGGTTAATGTTCCTGAATTATCCCAATAATCCCACCGCCGCGGTCTGCGATCCGGGCTTTTTTGAAGAGGCCGCCTCATTTGCCGCCCAACACCAGATCATTCTCTGTCATGACGCGGCTTATACCGAACTGGCCTATGATGGATTTTCTCCCTCCAGCTTTCTCCAGGCGCCGGGAGCGAAGGAAGTCGGAATCGAGTTCCATTCACTCTCCAAGACTTATAACATGACGGGCTGGAGAGTGGGGTTCGCGGTGGGGAATGAAGAAGTTATCCGGGGATTGAGCAAGGTTAAATCAAATATTGATTCCGGCATCTTCCGGGCGGTTCAATTCGCGGCGATCGCGGCCCTCAAGGGACCCCAGGATTTCCGGCTCGAGTTACTCGAGACTTACCGGAGACGGAGAGATATTTTGGTGGACGGCCTGAACTCGTTGGGATGGAAGGTGGCCAAACCGCGGGCGACTTTTTATGTCTGGTGCCGGACGCCGGAAGGTTATGATTCGGCTTCTTTTGCGACGTTATTATTGGAAGAAACAGGGATTGTCACCACCCCCGGGGTGGGGTTGGGATCGTACGGGGAAGGATACGTTAGAATATCCTTGACCCGCCCGGAAGAGGAACTGGCGGAGGCGGTTGAACGTCTTAAGACTCTTAAAATTTTTCGATGAAAAATTTTAAGAATGAAGTTTTTATTTCACTGGGTTCCAATCTGGGGGATAGGAATAAAAACATCAGAGATGCTCTTCGCCTCCTCTCGGGACATCAGGAGATCGAACCGGATAAACTATCCGGGTTATATGAAACGGAACCCCGGGACTTCCGTGATCAGCCGCGCTTTCTGAATTGTGTGATCAAGCTGAAGACCGACCTTCCCCCGGAATCGTTATTGGCTTTCTGTCAGGAGACGGAACGGGCCCTGGGGAGGGTCCGAACGGTTCGTTACGGCCCCCGGATTATCGATCTGGATATCCTAACCTATGGCCGGCAGGTTATCGAAACGCCCCACCTGACGGTGCCTCATCCGAAGCTTTCGGAGCGGCGTTTCGTTCTGGAACCGCTCTGCGAACTTGAGCCCGGTTGGCGCCACCCGGTTTTGAACGCGACCGCGCAGGAGCTTCTCAACGGTCTGGGAAAAGAACAGCAAGTATCAATTGTCGTTCAACATTGTTAATGAGACATATAACGTTCAACGTTATATGTCTCATTATTATAATAAATCTGGCATTGTTCAAAACTAGCCCGATTTATGAATAAATCGGGCTATCAGGGAGAGATCAGATGAGTAAATTGACGAAAGTGACTGTCGCCACCATCAAGAAGAAGAAGAAGCGGGGCGAGAAGATTGTCACGCTGACCGCCTATGATTATTATACTTCCCGGATGATGAACCAGGCGGGGATCGACCTGATCCTGGTCGGCGACTCCCTGGGGATGGTGGTTCTGGGATATGAGAATACCGTCCCCGTGACCATGTCCGATATGCTTCATCACACCCGGGCGGTGGTCCGGGGGAACAGCCGCTGCTTGGTGGTGGCCGACATGCCTTTCCTCTCTTATCAGGTCAGCGACGAGGAAGCCCTCCATAACGCCGGTCGTTTCATCCAGGAAGCGGGGGCCCACGCGGTCAAGCTCGAAGGGGGGAAGGGGATGTCATCGCTGGTTTCCAAGATGGTTCGGGCCGGCATCCCCGTGCTGGGGCATATAGGTCTCCTCCCGCAGAATATCCTGAAAGACGGGGGTTACATTGTCCGGGGAAAGGACAGTGATTCGGCCGGAGAACTATTGGAGGATGCCCGGGCCCTGGAAGAGGCCGGCGCTTTCGCGGTGGTACTTGAGTGTATCCCGGCTCCGGTGGCGGGAGAGATCACCGACGCGCTTAAGATTCCGACCATCGGGATCGGGGCCGGTCCCTTGTGCGACGGGCAGATCCTGGTGGTCCACGACCTGCTGGGGATCTTCGATCAGTTCCAGCCCAAATTTGTGAAGCAGTATGCTGATTTGAGGCAGATAATGCTCGACGCTTTCAAATCCTACAAGAAAGACGTGGAAGAATCAAAATTTCCGCGGGAAGAGCACTCATACTGAATAAATTAGCCCCGCCAGGGGCGGTGCTACTTTATAAGATGGAAATTATCAACTCTCCAGAAGAGATGCAGGAGAGGGCCTTCGCCCTGAAACGGGCGGGAAAGACTATCTCCTGTGTTCCTACCATGGGATTTCTTCACCAGGGACATCTGAGCCTGATCAGGGCGGCCCGGGCTTCCGCGGACGTCCTGGTGGTCACAATCTTTGTCAACCCGGCCCAGTTCGGACCTTCAGAGGATTACCGGACTTATCCCCGGGATCCGGAGCGTGATCTCCGTCTCTGCCGACAGGAGCAAGTGGATATTGTTTTTGCTCCCGAGGCCTGTGATATCTATCCGGATGGATACTCCACCTATATCGAGGAGACCGATCTGAGCAGGTGGCTCTGCGGGGCGAACCGTCCCGGGCATTTCCGGGGAGTGGCGACGGTGGTGACCAAGCTCTTCAATATCGTCCAGCCTGATCTCGCTTATTTTGGGCAGAAGGATTATCAGCAGTCCCGGGTAATCATGAAGATGGTGAAGGATCTTAACCTGCCGGTCCGGATCGAGGTCTGCCCGATCGTCAGGGAAGACGATGGCCTGGCGATGAGCTCCCGGAATAAATACTTAAACCCGGAAGAGCGGCAAGAGGCCCTCTGCCTTTACCGGGCCCTGTCCAGAGCGGAGGAACTGGTGATAAGCGGAGAGTACTCGGCGGCTAAGATCCGGGAAGAGATGGAAGCCGTGATCGGGCAGGAAGTCCATTCGCGGATCGATTATATCGAGATCCGGGATGGGAAGACTCTTGAACCCCGGGATCAGGTTGGGGAGGGGACACTGATCGCCCTGGCGGTCTTTATCGGGAAGACGCGCCTGATCGACAACCTGGTGATTGGTAAGGTACCTGGATAGAGCTTACTCACTCAATATTCTTCGTTTTCTCTTCCGTTGATCCGGCCTGGGACTTGTAATCCTGATACCAGGCCAGCCAGGCCTCGCCGCTGGAGAGTTTTTCACCGGTAATCTTTCTCAAGGTGCCGATAGCGACTTTCCCCAATCCGGTCTCCTCCAGGATCCATACCTCTTCTTTCCCCCCGCCGGCGTTCAATCGTTCGAGCAGAATATTCTCTCGGCGATCGATAAAAGGTATTGCGGCCCGCACGGTCTCATCCCCGGGGAAGGCGCTCAGGCGATCCAGGATCAGGGCCAGGTTTTGAGGAGAGAGGTCCCTTCGTCCGGCAAACTCCAGCAGTTCCTCCCGGGAGAGTTCCGGGATCCCCAGTTGTGCGGTCTGCTCGTCAGAAACGTACCGGATCCGCTCCGCCCGTTTCTCCGCTGCGCCTTCTTGCTCCGCTTTCTTCGAGCAGCCGGCAAAGAAAGCCAGAGTCAGAATCATCGTAAGAGTTATTGATTTCATAAGGGTCCCTCTCTTATCTAATTTTTATTAGAAAAAATATAATTGAATTTAGTTCGTCATTCGAATTTTGTCATTTTTTTCCTCGCGGAGCCGAGGGCTCTCTGCTGGGCCTCTTTTAGGCTTGTCATTTCTCCCCCCCTCTCTGTCGGTGAGCAAGGAGAATAATATGTCTCAGTTCTTCTTTCCCCCGGGCTTCAAGCCACCGTCGGTCGAAGTCGGGGCCGTGGGCGATCTGGGCGATGGCCATCAGGGCCCGGAGGTGGAAGTTTCTTTCATCCATGGTCCCGATCAGGACGAACATGGCGTGGACCGGCTGGTCCACGGAGGGAAAAGTGATGCCCTCTTTTGATCGGACCAGGAGGAGTTGGAATATCCCCTCACCCTCGATCAGGATGTGGGGGATGGCCAGACCGGGCCGGATGACGGTACAGGACTGTTCTTCCCGTTCCAGGAACATATCGAAGAGAATATTCTCATCCTTCTTCACCATCGGGGAGAGAGTCCGGGCGATCTCCCGGAATACTTCCCGTGAGGTCAGGGGCGCCGGGAAGTCCATGATCGGGCAGGCATTGATCAAACGGTCGAAACGGTCCTCGACAATCTCATCTCGTTCTAACAGGATGTCTTTCAGTTCGCTTTCCAGTGTGGGGTGACGCAGTTCCCGGGCGGTGACCCGCTGGACCACGTGCATCAGGGCGGAATAGCGCTGGACCCGTTTTCGAGCGTAGAAAAAGTACCAGAAAGTTCCCAGTACCACGAATCCACCGGTAATAAGCAGGGGGACTGTTCCCATCTCGAAGATGAGAAATGCGTAAATGATGACCGCGCCGATCTGGATCCAGGGGTAGAAGGGCGATTTAAAGAGGGGCCGGTAACTGTGGATCTTGCTCTCCCGCATGATGATGACCGAGAGGTTGACGCTCATAAAGAGGAGTATCATCATGGTGGATGCGGTCTTGACCAGGTTCTCCAGGTCGAGGAAGAGGATCACGCAGATCATGAAGGCCGAGGTGGTGAGGATGGAGATGACCGGTGTTTTAGTACGGGGATGTACTTTCTTGAAAAAGGGGGGGAGGAGGTTGTCCGTACTCATTGCCATCGGAGCTCGGGAGGCGGAGAGGATACCGGCATTAGCGGTGGTGATAAAGGCGATGATCGCCGCCGCCGAGAGAAGGATCAAGCCGGGCATTCCCATGAAGGTCCGGGCGGCTAATGAGATCGGGGTAAGCGAGCCGGATAGGATCCGTCCAGGGAGCACCCCGACCGTGATTGAGATCACGATGATATAAAAGAAGCCGACTACAACGTAAGTGGCAATCATCCCCAGAGGGATATTCCGGCCCGGGTTCCTGGTTTCCTCCGCCACGCTCGCCACCTTGGTCAGTCCGCCGTAGGAAACGAAGATCAACCCCACGGTGGCGAAGACAACTTTCATCCCGGCGGGATTGAAATCTTTGAAGTGATCGAGTTCTATCTTCTGAATACCGAGGAGGGAGAAGATGGCCAGGATAACCAGCAGGACAAAGACCAGTGCGATCTGAAGTCTCCCTACGTGCTTGACCGAGACCAGGTTGACCGCGGTGAAGATGAGGCAGAAGAAGATCGCGATCATATCCATCTGGAATTCGGTTATTCCGGGGAAGATCAGGATGCCGAAGGCTCCCATCCCGGCGAGAGCGAAGGCGCTCTTGAAACTGAGCGAGAACCAGGTGGCCAGACCCGCTAGTGTCCCTACCCATGGTCCCAGGCTCCGCTCAATGAAGAAGTATGTCCCCCCTGACTTGGGCATGGCGGTGGCCAGTTCCGCCTTGGAGAGGAGACTGGGGATGATGATAATACTGGCCAGGATGTAGGCAAGGATAACTGCCGGTCCGGCCAGGGCGAAGGCCAGTCCGGGGAGGACAAAGAGGCCGGAACTGATCATCGCCCCCGTGGCGATACTGAAGATGCCGACCACTCCCAATGTTCTCTTTAATTTCATCAATACTTTGAATTATGGCATTGGTAGACGATTAGGTTGCTGCCATTTTTATAAATACTTGATTTTACTGCGAATACGTTGATATTTTAGGAATCGTAGTACGGTGCCCTTTTAGTTGCTATATTAACATTTATCTTAAAGGAGGATT
>Ga0208905_1000029_pt1 | contig 77394 bp, 67 predicted proteins | sample AntAceMetag02UKS_FD_184776 | JGI IMG/M metagenome (GOLD analysis project Ga0208905, IMG submission 184776) | Saline lake microbial communities from Ace Lake, Antarctica - Antarctic Ace Lake Metagenome 02UKS (SPAdes) (version 2) | ecosystem: Environmental > Aquatic > Non-marine Saline and... | reverse complement strand
AAAAAAGAGATTCGGTCAAGAATTATTTTTTTACAAGCTCTCCATTTGCTATAATCCTTTGTCGTTTTGATACTTTTGGACGTCGATAGTCCTTATGTCAGAATTAGAGTATTTGGATTCAGGCTTATCTGGATTCATCATCCAACCCCCGCCGGGTTCAGGCCCACCGTATGATTTAATTTCGCCGCCTGATTCCTCAGATCCCGTATTATATCCAGAGAAAATATTTTCTGCCGCAGACAGAAGATAGTGTTGTTCTGCCAGAGGGGATCCATATCTTCTTCAATCACTCCTTCATGAAGCAGTTGAGAATAATCCTTCGTTCCGGGGATGGGGGAATAAGCCGCCAGGTTAATGGTAGCCCCCAGACTGTGGACGAAATTAATGTCCCGCTCTACTTCGGAGGGTTTCTGTTCGGGGAGTCCCATCATCAGGTAGATGGTGATCTCCGACCGTTTAAATCCGGCTCTCTCCAGAAGTTCCAGGGCCCTGATCAGGTCCTTATTCTCTACCTTCCCGCCGGTCTTCTTCTGTCGTTCCGGCTCGGACGACTCCAGGCTGAGCCGCGGTCCGATAAAACCGCTCTCTTTCAAAAGATTGGCGGTCTCTTCATCAAGCAACCGGGCGTGGAGGCCGTTTGGCGTATGGAAACGGCAGGCGATATTTCTCTTGATGAGCAGGGAGAGAATCCGGTTAATATGTTTCGGGGCATTGAAGAGGAGTGCGTTATCATAGAAGGCGATATCGGTGGTTCCGAACTGCCGGACGTATTCTCCGATCTTGCCGACGATCGCTTCCGGCTCTTGTTGAGATATGACCGGCTCAAGTAGCGGGGCCGCGCAATAGGAACAGGAAAAGGGGCAGCCCCGGCTGGTCTGGACGGCCAGGGCCGAGCGATCGTTGAGCAGGTCGTAGGCGGGGGGGAGAAGATCCGGACCCGGAGAGGAGGAGGGGGGGAATCCCAGTTTTCCCAGAATCCGCGCCAGTTGAGATAGGCCGCCCCCGGCATGAATAGCGGTTGCTGTGTGTGAGGCGTGGGCGTGACCGGGACAGAGACGGGGGTAGATGCCTCCCAGGAGTGAAGGAGTACGGGGAAAGTAATCCCGGGCCAGACGCAGGGCCAGGAAGCACCCGGGATACCAGTATGTCATGGTCGATCCGACCAGGATCAGGTCCGGCTTTGGAACAGAGCGGATCTGTTGGTGGAACAACTCCAGGGGGAGCCCATAGCGGAAGTAGCGCCGGTCGATGTCTTTGATCGGGGCAGGTTTCTCGACCGGAACTTTCGGATACTTTCCGCAGCCGAACCGGTCGCGGCGGGGAACTCTATCCTGGCCGAACTCGGAAAGGCGGGGATGGAAACGGTCGAGGCAGTCTATGAAGTCCACCTCCCATCCCCACCGCCGGAGGGCTGCCCCCACCCGGAGCAACCCGGCCGGCTTGAGCCAGAGATCGTAGGCGGCGAAGTCATATATCCAGGGATTGATCAGGAGCGCGCGCATGATATCTTACATCTTAATAACACAGTAACTTAGCACAAATAATTATAGCTCGGTCCCGGTATCACACAACATTCCATTTTGCTTTGACATCGCCGGTATGCTCTGCTACCATCCTCCGCTCGTTTGATGATGCGTAACCCGATTTATTCATAAATCGGGTTAGTTTTAAACAATGCCGAAGTTAATATCGATAGCAGTGCAATAATGTATTGATTATATTATAATCTTGTGCAATCAGTTGCCGACAAGCGTCTATTATTGATTGCATTGTTGCGAACAGAAATTAAACGTTAGCCTGCCGGATAAGAAAAGACAGTCTACTGTAGTCGTATAACCGAGATTACTAAGTGTAATGTGTTGAACGACAATTGATACCCCGGATTATCCATGAAAATTTTCAATTTTCATGAATAATCCGGGGTAAGCATTTGTTGGTAAAAAATGAATAAAAATTACAAAGATACATTGAATCTGCCGAAGACCTCGTTTGGGATGAGGGCGAACCTTGCTCAGAAAGAGCCGCAGTTTCTTTCCCGCTGGAAGGAGATGAAGCTATACTCGCGAATCCGCGAGGCCCGCCTCGGGAAGCCCAAATACACGCTCCATGACGGGCCTCCCTATCCGACCGGAGACCTTCATATCGGAACCGGGATGAACAAGATCCTGAAAGATATCATCGTCCGGTTCCAGACTATGGGAGATCTCGACGCGCCGTTTATCCCGGGTTGGGATTGTCATGGGCTTCCGATCGAGCATAAGGTCATGACCGAGCTGGCGAGCCGGGCGCAGGAGATGACCGATTCTCAGATCCGGCAGCGCTGCCGCCAATTCGCTCTAAGATATGTCGAGGCCAATCGGAAACAGTTTCAGAGCCTGGGCTGTATCGGTGATTGGGATAACCCTTATCTGACGATCAATCCCCGGTATGAATCCGCGGTCCTGAAAATTTTTAAATTGATGGTTGAGAAAGGATATATCTACCGGGAGCTCAAACCGATCCACTGGTGTTTCTCCTGCCGGACCGCCCTGGCGGAAGCTGAACTGGAGTACCGAGATCGGGAAGATCCCTCCATCTATCTTCATCTACCGCTTATCTCGCCGATTGACCGACTCTTCCCGGGAGAAGAAACCGGCCCGGCCTCAATTCTCGTCTGGACCACCACGCCCTGGACATTGCCGGGAAACCTGGCGACGGCGGTCCACCCCGAATTTCAATATGTCCTGGTTACATATCCGGATCCGGAAAGCAAGCAGATACGCCGGATGATTGTAGCTGAAGGAACACTCGAACGCGTAGCCCGGGAGACGGGTGTTGCCGGCTATTCGATAGTGGGGAAGGTACCGGGAAGAGAGCTGGAAGGCCTCCTCTATCGCCACCCCTGGTTCGATAAAGAATGTCCGGTCATTCTGGCCGACTATGTCAATCTGGAAGATGGGACCGGCTGTGTCCATACCGCCCCCGGCCACGGGCAGGAAGACTACCTCTCCGGCCGGAAGTATGGTCTGGAAATTATCAGCCCGGTCGACGGGGATGGAGCGTTCACCGACGAGGTGACCGACCTGGCCGGCCGGAACGTCCTGGAAGCCAATGAGATGATTGTCGAGCGGCTGCGCGGTAAGGGATTGCTCTTAAGCCGGCAGACGATCTCCCACTCTTATCCCCATTGCTGGCGCTGCCACCAGCCGGTTATCTTTCGGGCGACCCGGCAGTGGTTTGTTTCGTTAACGAACCGGGGCCTCCGTGAGAAAGCCCTCGATGAAGTTGAGCGGGTACGCTGGGTCCCGAACTGGGGCAAAAGCCGGATCCGGGCCATGCTGGAGCGGCGGCCGGACTGGTGCATCTCCCGCCAGAGAAAGTGGGGGGTGCCGATCCCCGTTTTTTACTGCCGGAAGTGCGGAGAGATTCTGCTCGATCCGGGCGTGATAGAGAATATGATCCGGTTATTTGAAGAACGGGGTTCAGACTGCTGGTTTGAACTCTCCGAAGAAGATCTGCTTCCCCAAGATGTCTCCTGTTCCCATTGTGGGGGAAGAAAGTTCAAAAAGGAGAATGACATCTTTGATGTCTGGTTTGAGTCGGGATCATCTCATCGGGCGGTGGTGATGGAGAATTCGGAACTGCGATACCCGGCCGATCTTTATCTGGAGGGAACGGATCAGCATCGGGGCTGGTTCCAGCTATCTCTTCTCCTGGCAATCGCTACTACCGATCAAGCCCCCTTTCGGACGGTTCTTACCCATGGCTTTGTGGTCGATCAGAAAGGGGAGAAGATGTCCAAGTCACGGGGGAATTTTATCTCGGTGGAAGGAGCGCTGAAAAAATTTCCCGCCGACATTCTTCGCCTCTGGTTCTCTTCCGTGGATTACCGGAAAGACATCGGCGTTTCCCTGGACCTGATCCGGAAGATCTCCGAGTCTTACCGGAAGATTCGCAATACCTTTAAGTACTGCCTGGGAAATCTCTCTGATTTTAAACCGGAGACCGACCGGGTACCATTGGGGGAGATGGACGAGATCGACCGCTGGGCCCTCCAGGAAGTTGAAGAGTTGCGGGATCGGGTTACCCGCGCTTATCAAAAATTTGAGTTTCATAAGGTTTACCGGGAGATTCATAATTTCAGCGTTATCCAGATGTCATCATTCTACATGGATGTGCTGAAGGACCGTCTCTATACTTATGCCGCGAACGGCCCCGAACGGAGGAGTACTCAGACAGCGCTCTGGGAGATAACCTCCATCCTGACCCGGTTGCTGGCTCCAATCCTGGTCTTCACCGCCGAAGAAGTATGGGAATATCTCCGATCCATGACTGATCTGGAAGAGAGCGTTCACCTGTCGCTCTGGCCGGCCGAACAACCTGAATGGCGGGATGAGGGACTCAAAGAGAAGTGGGATCGTCTACTATTACTCCGGGCCGAGGCGCTGAAATTGTTGGAGAAGTACCGGGGAGAAGGGATGATCGGCACCTCGCTCGAAGCGGGAATTGTTGTCCAGGTCGCCGACCCGGAATGGGAACATCTCCTCAAGGAGTACGAGGACGAACTGCCGAAATTGTTTATCGTCTCCGAGGTAGAGGTCCAGCCGGTGACCAAGGGGGATTTTGACCCGGCAGCTCACGCTACGGAGTTACCGGGGATCAGGCTGTTGGTAGGCCGGGCGCGGGGAGAGAAATGCGCCCGTTGCTGGAAATATTCTCCAACGGTGGGAGACTTTCGGGACCATCCCCAACTCTGCGCCCAATGTCTGGAGCAGATGGCGATATGTTAGCGGCGATTACTGCATTGGTTATTATCATGGCCGATCAGGCCCTGAAACTGGCGGCCACCGGCGCTCTCATGGACGCACCGGGACGGAAGATCATGGTGATCGACCGTTTCTTTTATCTCACCCTGGTCCATAATCGGGGAGCCGCCTTTGGGATCTTTCCCCGGCAGAACCTTCTCTTCATCATTCTCTCTATCCTGACGATTTCACTTCTGCTCATCTTCTACCGCCGCCTCTTCTCCCGCGGGCACCTGCCCCAAATTTCGGCCGGACTGATCCTGGGAGGGGCGGTGGGAAACCTGATCGACCGCTTCCGGTTCGATCACGTGGTGGATTTTCTTGATTTTCAGTTTGGTAGTTACCATTGGCCGGCCTTCAATCTTGCCGATAGCGCTATCTGTATCGGGGTGGCCCTCCTGATCGGGGTGGTCCTCTTTGGCAAAGAGAAGAGCATAAAAGAAACTCAATAGAGATGTCTAAAAGACGCGAGTTCCAGGTCCGGGAAGACGAAGGTGGGCTTCGTCAGGATCTCTTCCTGGTCCGGCGCCTGCCGGAGTACTCCCGGAACCGGATCAAGGAGTTGATCGAGAATGGGCTGGTTCTGGTGAGCGGGCGGCACCTCAAGCCCCATCACCCCCTCTCCCCGGGAGACCTGGTCGAGGTGGACCTGCCGCTGTCCCCACGGTTGTCCCCTGATCCCGAGCCGATCCCGCTTGATATTATTTATGAAGACGAATCGATCATAGTACTGAATAAGCCTCCCGGGCTGCTGGTTCATCCGGTCCGGGAAGGGCAGGGGGGGACCCTGGTCAATGCCCTCCTCTTCCACGCGGGCCGGCTTTCGAATGTGGGGGGGATACTCCGTCCGGGGATCGTGCATCGTCTGGACCGGGATACGTCGGGCGTAATGGTGGCGGCGAAGAATGATCAGGCTCATGCCGAACTGACCCGGCAGTTCAAGGACCGGATGGTCGGAAAAGAATATCTGGCCGTGGTGAGAGGGGTTCCCCCCGCCGTTCACGACCAAATCACATATCCCCTGGGCCGAACCTACCGGAGGAGAACCCGGATGACGGTAAGATATCTCGTGGGGAGAGAGGCCAGGACCGAGTATGACGTCCTGGAGCGGTTCAAAGATTTTTCTTTCCTCCGGTTGGTGATCAAGACCGGCCGCACCCATCAGATCCGGGTCCACCTCTCCCGGCTTGGTTGCCCGGTCCTGGGTGATAAAGAGTACGGCACGAGATCCGGTAAAGGGGACCGGGTGATGCGGGCTCCCCGCCAGATGCTTCACGCCCACCGCCTGAGATTTTTGCACCCCCTGACCAGGGAACCGATGGAGTTTATCGCCCCCCTCCCCGAAGATATGGAAGAAATACTCGCCCTTCTCAGGAAGGATAAAGATAAACGATAGACAGGCTTGAGTTCTTTTGATACTTTTCTCCGAATTTAAAGAGGAAAATATAAAATACAATGCGAAGCATGACCGGATATGGAAATGGCAATTCCCGGACAGATGATTTTTCCGTTAAAACCGAGCTGCAGACCTATAATCATCGTTTTCTTGATATAAAGGTTAGACTTCCCGGGGAGTACCAGAGCCTGGAGAGTTATATTGTCAAGAAAATCTCCGCCCGGCTCTCACGGGGGAGAGTCAATGTCTTCATCGCTTTCCAGCGGAGTGGTGATCGCTATCGGGTGATCATTAATGAAGCCCTGGCGAAAAAGTATTGGCAGGCCCTGAATCGAATGCAGCGGGTGATCAAAGCTAAGGCCGGGATCGGCCCGGAAGTTCTAATTGGTCTCCCCGGTGTGCTGGAGGCAACTTCGGTAACCCCTTCGATCCGGGAATTTAAAAAACAGGTTGGGCTCAGCCTGGAGCGGGCTCTGGAGAAGCTTCTCGCCATGCGAAAAAAGGAAGGAGCGGCTCTTTCGGCCGATCTCTCCAAACACGTGAATCTCCTCACCGTGTGCGTGGCCCGGGTTCAGAAGCAGTTGGATAAAAAAGAGAGCCAGCGTCTAGCTCGACAGGAAAGGAAAGACGCCGGAAAAGCCGGGGAGCAGACATCGGCGGGAATTAATGTTGAGGAGGAACTCTCCCGCCTGGAGAACCACATCAAGCAATTTAAAGGGTATCTAATTTCGAAGAAACCAGTCGGCAAGACACTGGAATTTCTCTGCCAGGAGATGCTCCGGGAGGTGACCACCCTGGGTGATAAAGCTGCCGATAGTGTAGTCTCCGGCCAGATAGTAATGATGAAATCGGAACTGGAGAGCTTGCGGGAACAGGCCCGGAATGTGGAGTAGGGAAAGAAGTGACTAAAGTGACTAAAGTGAGCTAAAGTGTCTAAAGTTAGGGAATAGTTGCTGGTGGCTACGTACCGCTCACTGCTCACCGTTTACTGATTACTTTAAAAATTTTCGGAGATAAATTTTAAAATGAATGGCCATCTCTTTATACTCTCCGCACCCTCGGGAGCGGGGAAGACCACGGTCTGTGATGCCTTGCTCTCCGGGGTGAGTAATCTCAGAAGGGCAATCACCACCACAACCCGTCCCCCTCGCCCGGGGGAAGTTAATGGGGTTGATTACTTCTTTCTCTCGAAGGATGAGTTCCAAAGGAAGAACAGTGAAGGGCAATTTCTGGAATATGCCGTTATCTATGATAACTATTACGGTTCCGGCCGAGATTATATTGAATCTGAGCTGGAAGTGGGGCATGATGTTATCCTGGTAGTGGATGTTCAAGGCGCTTGCTCGATCAAGAAGACGGATGTTCCGGCAGTCTATATCTATCTACTACCTCCTTCTCTGAAGGTGTTGCGGTCCCGTTTGGTGGACAGAGAGACGGACACCTCCGAAGTGATTGAGAAACGGTTCTCCCAGGCGAAGAAAGAGCTTCGCCGGTATACGGAATATGACTACTGTATTATCAACGAAGATCTGAGTGAGGCCGTTGCTGATATTAATGCTATTATCCGGGCTGAGAAATGCCGGGTGAAATATTATACTGATTTTATTAAGAAGATTATTAAAGATAGGAGCTGAATAATGCGTGAGTTAACGACGGAAAGGTACCTGAAGAAGATTGGAAATGTTTATTCCCTGGTCATACTGGCCGCCAAAAGAACGGTCAGTCTTAAGCGAGGAGATAAGAGTCTGCTTCCCGATGTGAAGGATGAGAAGCCGTCCATGGTTGCTCTGGATGAGATCGCCGCCGGCAAGATTACCCTCGCTCTTCCGGAAGAAAAAGATGAAGAACAAGAATCTTAACGCCCCCTTATCCGGTTCCACGGTGGTTCTGGGTGTAACCGGATCTATCGCTGCCTACAAGGCCGCTGATCTGGCCAGTCGGTTGAAACAGATGGGTGCGGAAGTCTACACGGTGATGACCCCGGCCGCCCGGGAGTTCATCGCTCCCCTCACCTTTGAGACTCTGACCGGGAACCGGGTTTATTCGGATATGTTCGGTGAGGACCAGCATCTCTCACCCGTTCACATCTCCCTGGCCCAACTCTCCGACTTAACGGTAGTCGCCCCGGCGACCGCTGATTTTATCGGCAAGGTCGCCGGGGGCCTGGCTGTCGATCTACTCAGCTCGGTAGTTATGGCGACCCGCTCCCCGATTCTGCTTGCCCCGGCCATGAATAGCGGGATGTATGAGAACCGGATCGTCCAGGAAAATATCGGGAAGTTGACGAATCACGGGATTGAATTCATCGGCCCCGAGTCAGGCTATCTGGCCTGTGGCTATGAGGGGTTGGGGCGCCTGGCGGCTATCGATACAATCATCGCCAAGATCGAGGCGATATTATCTTTTTGAGAAAAAAATTTCTCATAACGGCCGGTCCAACCCGAGAGTTTCTCGACCCGTTCCGGTTTATCTCCAACCCCTCCAGCGGGAAGATGGGATACGCGCTGGCCCGGTCCGCGGTTGAGAGAGGACAGGAGGTGGTTTTAATCAGCGGACCGGTCGAGATGCCGCCGATTCCCGGAGCCTTACTGGTTCCGGTCACCTCGGCCCTGGAGATGAGAGCTGAAGTGAATAAGCACTTCCCTTCCGCGGACGTGGTTATCATGGCGGCGGCGGTCTCCGATTATCGTCCGGCCCGTCGATTCCCATTTAAATTAAAGAAATCCGAAAAGGAGATTTCCCTTTCCCTGGTAAAAATTCCGGATATCCTGGAAGAACTGGGAAGGGTTAAAGAGGATAAGATCTTGGTGGGATTCTCGGCGGAGACGGATAATTGTATTGACAACGCCCGAAAAAAATTAAAGAGTAAGCGCCTGGACTTGATAGTCGCCAACGACATCTCGATTCCCGGCAGCGGCTTTTCTTTAGATACCAACCAGGCGGTTTTAATCGACCGCCGTGGGAAGGTCGATGACTTGCCGATGATGAGCAAGGAGGCGCTGGCCGGCCTTATTATAGACCGGGTCATAAAATTGTTGGAGGGAGGAGGGTAGATTGAAGAAGCTCATATTTATCTTGTTGCTTCTTCTTGTCGCCGTCTCCTGTGCCTCTCCGCCACCCCGGCACCGGCCCCCTCGCCCGCACTCAGGAGCGACCTGGGTTCCTGTCCACTATGGGCCACATGGCCGGAGGGTTCCCGCTCACTGGAGATAAGCCGATAACAATGTATAGAATTTATTTTTCCAAAGGAAAAATAAATGGCGCGGTAGCTCCCGATAGTCATCGGGATTTAAGAATCTCATCCGAGTTATGAGCACTCCGCTCCGTAACTCGATCGTATAGGAAATTGTATTTTTTGACAGGATTTACAGGATAAAACAGGATAAAAATTCTTGTTAATCCTGTTATCCTGTCTGAAAAAGTCCCCGGCGAAGCCGGGATAAGTTCATGAGCTTCTAAAACAAGTGGAAATATTCTGCTGTCTTGTCTGTGTTAAGAGAAGAAGATGGCACGTTTTTCCGGCGCGGTAGCCAAGTGGAAAGGCGGCGGTCTGCAAAACCGCTATTCACCGGTTCGAGTCCGGTCCGCGCCTTAAGTCAAAAACCACACATCTAGCTACAATTTCATTTTCGTATAAGGCAGCCTGAGCACTCGGGCTGCCTTTTTTGCGAGAGGGGAGGAAAGAAAAAATACAATGAGCTTAAAAAGACGGATTAAAAAAATCGAGAAGGCATTGAGCAAAGAGGAAGATGAGCATGACGCGGAGATCCTTTACGTTGAGAAAGGCACTGTCTGAAATTATACGCGCCCGGATGATTGATTTTATCAAGTCTATCGCCACCGGAATTCATATTAAGGTGGACCGGGAAAGCTTGAACAATAAACGATTAAATTTTTGAAATCTCGGGTAGAACACAGAGGGGGGGATAATAACAGCAAGACAACAATCATCGACATTCAGCTTGCCGATCCAGTACAAGCGATTGCCGAATTAAATAGAATGGATGGTATTGGCATCCGGGAGACCAGGAATACCAAACGGCAAAAACGTAAAACTTAAAGAAGAGGGGTTGGCCTTCTGATAAATTAAACGAAGTAGGCAAGAGTTGAGCGATAAATATTTGACGGCAAGTTTGGGAGCCATGATGATCTAATCACCGCCTTAGGACTGATATGTCTGGCCGATAAAGTACGGGATTCGGGAGGTAAATTTAATTGCCGGTTTCTTTAAACCGGATTTCCTCCCGGACGTTAAATATTATAAAGCAGATCGAACATCGAATGCTATAAATCGTCTAAATGCCATAAGTCCAATAAAAGCAATAAAAGTTGCTTTTTCTCTTGGCAAAATTTGTTGCTGGGTATAAAATGGTTCCGCAGTTGAAAATGGAGCAAATATATGTTAAGTTTAAGTAGTCGTATTCTTCCTGGAACATGGGAGAATATCCCTAGGCGACTAAGGAGACGAATCTCTTAGGAGGCAAAGAGATGAGTGCAAAGTTCCCATCTACCTATTATCTCAGTGTATTGATCTATCCGAATGACGAAGGCGAGTATATCGCCCATTGCCTGGAGATGGATCTGATCGGGATCGGGGATACCCATAAAAAAGCCGTTGAAGACCTCGCCGATCATATTGAGATGCAAGTCTCTTTCGCCCGTCAGGAGGAATGCCCTGAGATGCTCTGGCATCCCGCTCCGAAGAGGTTGCTCAATAAGTTCGAGGAGCTGGCCAGGGAACGGGTGACGGGCATGACTCGGAAGAGGAAATATGATATAGCTCAAGTCCCGTATCCCAAAAAGACCCCGGCCCTCGCCTTCTGCAATGCCTAAGATTCTCAACCTACGAGAACTTTTCAGCCGCCTAAAGAAGCATGACCCCAGGTTTAAGCTGAAAGCCAGAGAGGGTAAAGGGAGCGAGCGAATAATCTCCCACCCGAATATTACAGGGCAGAAAACTTCGTTCCCGATAAAATGCCACGGCAAGAAAACTGAGGTAAAAAAAGGCTACTACCCCCGGATTCGTTCCAGGTTTAGGCTACCGAGAGACTTCTTTAAATAGCGACAAAATTATTTACTCCCCGTCGGTCCTCCTTCGAGAGAAGGGTTCAGACGGGGTTTTTCTTTTGGGGACAATCGTCGGGGTTACAATATAATCTGTAGTATTGTCGAGGCCAAAATAATTCCGGTCATTATTGCAATCCAGATTGTACAGGTCCGCATCTGCCGCGAGTGCCGGGCCATCTTTTGATTTATCTTCCTCTGCTCGCGTATCCAGAGAGCATTCAGCAAGAAGGCTGCGGTCCGATCGCCGGGGTGAGACTTGTTAAAATGCGAATAAATCTCCTCATCTGGCATTTTCAGGACATCTGATATATCTGCTCCGCCAATACTCATTTCTTATCACTCCTCCGGCAGCGCCAATCCGATAAAGTAGCGGTCCACGTTTTTGTTGGGCAAGACTCTTAATGATTTTATTCATCTTGCGCTCCATGCTCCCTACCATGACCTGATTTCTTGCTGTTTTGGATAAGATAGTGCAAGAAAATTAGTCTTCTATTTTTATAATCCACCGACCTGCTGGCTGTTCAATGCGCCCGGGGTCCCGTAACTCCCCGAGCCATAGGTGGAACTGGAAGGAGCCGCATTCCAGTTACTGAGTGTGCTCCCGGAGATTGCCGGGTCTTTACGCTCCATCGAGACCCCCTGGCTCCCGGCAAACCAATAGCTGGAACAGTTGACCGTGTCCTTGGTGGCGTCGCTTGAATCCACCAGAACCAGATTGCCCCCGCTGGTGTTCATCAGTTTTCCGCTATAAGTCATGTTGGCATTTACACCGCTGGGAGCATTGGTCGCCAGGACAAAGTACCCGCCGGCAGGGAATGAATAAGCGCCGGAGATCGATATAGTCCAGAGGGTGAAGTCGTCCTCCAGCTTCCATCCGTCCAGGCTGACGGCGGAGGTTCCGTTGTTATAAAGTTCGATCCACTGCTGGTCGGTACTGTCGAGAGTCCCGCCCCAGGCGATTTCATTGATGACCACATCCCCTGTGATTCCGGGGGAACCGGTGGGAACGGGGGTTGGGATCAGGATCGGGGTAGGGGTTGGGGTGGGTTCACCAAGACCACGACAACCACCGATGGGAATATCCCGACTCCTACCATAATAACAGCGTGTGAAATCTTTAATTGCCCATAATCCATTATCAGGGCGGTAGATTACAATATCATTCGTCCCGTCCCCGTCAAAATCCCCTTCAACTGGATTATCAGAAGCCGTACCAAAATAATATCGACTTATTCCCCGGATTGCCCATAGCCCTGATTCCGGTCTAAAAATCGCTATGTCGTCAGTTCCATCTCCGTTGAAGTCTCCGGCTTGAACCATTGCTGTTAATACCAGCAGTAAGATTGCTACAATGGATAGCTTTCTCATACTAAAATTCCTATATCTATCTAATGGTTATTTTAACGTTGGTTTTCTTAACCTGCTTGGCAAGCCTTGTCTTCATCATGCTTGTTCCTGAAAACCATTTTGATTCAAATGCTCCGAGGTTTACGTTGTCGTTTGACCAATCAACAATAAAATCATTTTTATCGAGCAACTCAAATTTAATGTAAATCTTCTTTGCTATATTTGTATTGTTCCTGAGCTTAACCTTCCATGAATACCGGGCATAATAATCACCGACTTCAATCCATTTAATCTCTTGATCCCATATTTGAACATCATGTTCTCCAGCATTTAGAAAAATCACAGAATAAAATACGAGAACCGTAGTCAAGATAAGCTTTTTCACTATCACTCTCCAGTATTACAGAGCCTCAATCAATTTAAGCGCAAGTACCTTTTTATATAGAGGTAAAGCAGGGAACTTTTCGAGCAGAGGCGAAACATCCACCTTGGGATTTTCTTTTTTCATCTTCTAAACAGCAGCAATGAATTTTAGCATCTCGGGATCTTTGAGAGCCTCTTGAACCAATTATCCTATTTGCTACCCTTAATTTGTGATCGATTTTTTTGATTATTTCTCTTTAATAAAAGTTAGTCTATCACAATAGGTCCCAGATACCGAAGGAAAAATTTTAAGTTAATCGTTATCATTAACCTTATCAACAGTGAAAATAAGAGGAACGTATGATAAACGGACAAGTGATAAAGGGCTTGTATTGATCTTCTCTGATGAGGCATAATCGGCACGTTATTTTTTGGTTTGAAAACCCTGTAAAATTTCATGCCGGAGTGGTGGAACTGGCAGACACAAGGGACTTAAAATCCCTTGGCACTTCGTGCCGTGCGGGTTCAAATCCCGCCTCCGGCATATAATTTTAATTTTTCGATTGTATCGGGGAACTAAAATTATAATGTTTCCTTGCGGGATGACCTGTGTCTAATCTGATTGTTTTTGATCTATCCAGTGGCCTGCGATATCCGACAAAACTTAATTCTGCTTATCTCTACTCTGATTGTGTTTGTGGTCGGGCACAGTGGTCTATCATTGGCGGAAGAAGAGATTGTCGTTATTGACGCGACCGGGCATAAGCTATTCTTAAAGCGAGCTCCACGGCGGATCGTCTCACTCAACCCTGATTTTACCGAGAATATCTTCGCTTTGGGAGCCGGTGATCTCCTCGTCGGAGCAACCGATTTCTGTCGCCTCCCGGAAGATCACGCCGGTCTGAGGCGGATCGGAGGCCTCTGGCAACCGAACCTGGAACAGATAATCGCACTCCGGCCCGACCTGGTACTGGCTACCAGGGAAGGTAATAATCCCGGGACCATAACCGCCCTCCGGGAACTCGGGGTAACGGTCTTTGTCATGGGACAACCGACCGGGTTTAAAGATTATCTTCAATTCCTCCGTAAACTGGGTCGTATTCTGGATCGGGAGAAGGAAGCGGGTCGGCTGATCGATGAGTTTACGATCTTGATCGGTCAACTCCGGGCCGGGGTGGACCGACGGTCTCAGGTCACCGTCTTCCTTCAGATCGGGGTCAGGCCGCTGGTCACCGCTAATAAAGATACCCTGATCGATGAGATGATCGAGATTGGAGGAGGAAAGAATATCGCGTCCGAGTTGTCCCCTCGCTACCCGGCTCTAAGTCGAGAGCAGGTGTTGGTCGATGATCCCGATGTGATCATCATCGCCGCTATGGGGAGCGAAGCGCAGCGATCTCTGGAGGTCTGGAAGGCCTTCCCGGAACTGAAGGCGGTTCGGAAGAACCGTGTCTTTCTCTTGGACCCGGACCTTATCTGCCGGCTTGGTCCCCGGCTTAAAGATGGACTGCGGCATGTAGCTTCCTTTATTAATTTCGATAAGTGATTGGAGCTGGCTCATTAGTGTAAAGAGCAAGAAAAAGAGGACTATCGGCATCTTTATCGCTCTGGCGGTAGTCCTGGTGATGATCTCTCTCTTCTCCCTCCGGGTGGGGACCATCACCTTCTCATATTCCCGGATCGCCCGGATGCTCTGGGGTTCCATCTCCGGTTCACCCGACCAGACGACGGCCGCGGTGATTATCTTTCGCCTCCGTATCCCCCGCATCATTCTGGGAATTGTCGTGGGTGGTGGTCTGGCCGTGGCCGGGGTGCTCTTTCAGGGGTTGTTCCGGAACCCCCTGGTCGAACCCTATACCTTGGGGGTCTCGGGAGGAGCCGCCCTGGGCATTAGCCTGGGCTTCCTGGCCGGGAGCGCGCTGCCCCGATTCTCCCTCGGCCTCTTCGGCTTCGCCGGCGCGTGGCTGGCGGTCTCTCTGGCCTACTCCATTGCCCGCCGCCGACGGTTTCTGAAGATCCCTTATCTGTTATTGATCGGGGTCATGATCTCGTTTGTCTGCTCGGCGATGATAATGCTCCTCCTCTCGGTAATGAATCTGAGCAAGTTCCGGGCGGTTATCTACTGGACCATGGGGTCGCTCCAGGGGGCCGACCCCGCCTTATTGAGATTCGCGGTCCCGGTTATCCTGCTGGGAGTATTGATTGCCGTGACCCGGGCCTGGACATTGAACGCGCTGGTCCTCGGAGAAGAGGGGGCGGTTCACCTTGGGATCAGGCTGGAGCGCGAAAAGAAGATTCTCTTCTTCCTGGGGTCGCTTCTGGCCGGTACCGCCGTTGCGGTTGCCGGGGTTATCGGTTTTGTAGGCCTGGTGGTTCCTCATGGAGCCCGGCTGCTCTTTGGGAACGATCATCGATCCCTGATTCCGGCATCTTTCCTGGCCGGGGGGGCGTTTCTGGTTCTCTGCGACACATTGGCGCGGACTGTGTTGGCGCCGGTGGAACTGCCGGTGGGGGTGGTGACAGGAATTCTGGGGGGTAGTTTATTTATCTATTTCCTGAGCCGTGATCAACGGGAAGGGGAGAAGTAAGTGAGCTAAAGTTGGAAGTGATTGAAGTGAGCTAAAGTTGGAAGTGACTAAAGTGAGCTAAAGTGTCTAAAGTTGCCCCGCCAGGGTGGGGCTAAGTTATATATGAATTGGATTTCTCATAATAACTCGGAACTGCTGGCTGCCCGGGGGATGAGCGCCGGTTATGGAAAGAAGCCGGTCCTGAATCGGATCGATATCGCTATCCGGCCAGGCGAGTTCATCGGCGTGGTTGGCCCCAACGGTTCAGGTAAGACTACCCTGATCCGCGCTCTGACGGGCATCATCAAGCCGCAAGAAGGCTCGCTCTTCTGGAAGGGGAACTCATTGACGGACTGCGACCGGGTGTCTCTCTCCCGTTCCATGGCGGTCGTCTCTCAGAGCCGGGGAGCCTCGATCGATCTGCCGGTGGAAGAACTGGTTATGCTGGGCCGGATTCCGTATTTTCGGAAGTTCCAGTGGCGCCCCTCCCACGGGGACCGGGAAGTAGTGGAGTGGGCGCTGGATGTAACGGAGACGAAATATCTTCGGGGCGAAAACTTTCAGAAGCTGAGCGGCGGTGAGCAACAGCGGGTACTGATCGCGATCGCCCTGGCCCAGGAGCCGGAGTTGCTCTTTCTCGATGAGCCCACTCTCCATCTGGATATCAATTATCAAGTTGAGATATTCTCCCTGCTCAGGAAGTTAAATCGCGAGCACCGGTTGGCTGTTTTTACGGTTCTTCATGATCTAAATCTCGCCTCCACCTTCTGTGACCGGATAATCTTTATCCGGGAGGGAATGATCTGGAAAGACGGGGCGGTAAAAGATTTGATAACCGGGGAGAACATCAGCGAACTCTTCCGGGTCCGGGTAGAGGTCCTGGAGCATCCGGAATCCGGACGGTTATTGCTCTTCCCGGAGGCCCGCTGAGTGGGCTCCTATGCTTGATATCTAATTGCTTTTTTCTTTTCACCGTCTTTGAAATCGGTTACATTCTCCCTCTTATGTATGAGATATTTATTCAGACCCGAATCTCTTCGGCCCATTATCTGCCCGGCTACCCGGGCCCCTGCCGGGAACTCCACGGCCACAACTGGGTTATCAAAGCCTCTGCGCAATGCGACGAGCTCAACGACCTGGGGATGGGGGTTGATTTCAAGTTTCTGAAGGAGAATCTGGACGAGATCTGCCGTGAACTCGATCACATCGTTTTGAATGAAATTGATTACTTTAAAGAACATAGCCCTACCTCAGAGAACGTGGCCCGATACTTATTCGAGAAATTGGGTGCCCGGATCAATGACGGAAGAGTCCGGGTCTCTGAAATCGAGGTCCGGGAGACACCCGGCAGCGGGGCGATATACCGGGAGTAGATAATATCACTCATGCTAATGTCCCATTTAAGGTATTACCTTAAATGGGACATTAAGAAATAGTGCTCAAGGTAAACGAGATATTCAAGAGTATCCAAGGAGAGTCGAGTTATGCCGGCCTTCCCTGTGTCTTTGTCCGGTTGACCGGATGTAACCTCAGGTGTTCTTATTGCGATACGGAGTACGCTTTTGAGGAGGGGGAGGATCTGGCTCTCGAAGAAATTATCCGGCAGGTGGAAAAATATAATTGTCCCCTGATAGAGATTACCGGAGGCGAACCTCTGCTCCAGCCCGGGGTGTTTCAACTGGCAGAAGAACTCTTGGATCGAGGCTTCCGGGTCCTGCTGGAGACCAACGGTTCGATAGACATCTCCGCCCTGGACGGCCGGATTATTAAAGTACTCGACGTAAAATGCCCGGGAAGTGGAGAGTCGAAGAAGATGAGATGGGATAATTTAAATCAAGTGGGACCGGATGATGAGGTTAAGTTCGTGATCAGTTCTAAAGAAGATTATGATTGGGCAAAAGATGTTATTGAGAAACGGGTTCCGGACGGACCGAAAGTTCTGATGGCCCCGGTTTTTGGTAGGGTGGAGCTGGCCGATCTGTCGGAGTGGATCCTGCGGGATAATCTCCGGGTCAGGCTCCAGCCCCAACTGCAGAAAATCATCTGGCCGGAGAAAGAACGGGGGGTATGATGAAGACGAAGATTGAGACCTTTCAAAACAAGTATCCCGACCGGGAGTACACGATCACTATTAGAAATCCCGAGTACACCTCGGTCTGTCCCATTACCGGAAACCCGGATTTCGGCACCATCATTATCGAGTACGTGCCGGACAAACTTTGCCTGGAGTTAAAATCTCTCAAACTCTACTTCTTTGGCTTCAGAAACAAGGGGATATTCTACGAGAGTCTGGTTAACGAGGTCCTGGATGATCTGGTGAAGACCTGTTCACCGCGCCGGATGAAGGTAACGGGGGATTTTACGCCCCGGGGTGGTATTACCTCTATAGTGACAGTGGAGTATGTCAAGCCTCCGCACCGCGGAAAGAGATGAAAAAGAAGCCGGCTGTCTGCTTGATGAGCGGGGGGCTCGATAGTTGTGTCACCGCGGCGATGGCGGCCCGGAGGTACGAACTTGCTCTCCTGCACCTTAACTACGGGCAGTTGACCGAGGCCCGGGAACTCCGGGCCTTCTTCGACCTGGCGGATTATTTTAAAGTCCCCAAGCACAGAAGACTGGTTGTTGAACTTGATCATCTGAAGAAGATCGGCGGCTCTACCCTGACCGATCCCGGGTTCAGGGGCCCGGATAATGACCTTGCCCGCGTCGGAGTACCTCCGACTTATGTGCCTTTTCGCAACGCCAACATACTGGCTCTGGGTGTCTCCTGGGCGGAGGTGATCGGTGCCGGAAAGATCTTCATCGGGGCGATGGAAGAGGATTCTTCCGGATATCCGGACTGCCGGGAGGAATTTTTCCGGGCTTTTAACCGGGTGATCGAGACCGGCACCCGGCCGGAGACCCGTATAGTCATCGAGACCCCGATCATCCACCTCTCCAAGGCCGAGGTGGTAAAGTGGGGAATGGAGAATGGCGCCCCGCTTTATCTCACCTGGTCTTGTTACACAAGTAACGGTCCGAAGGCCTGCGGAGTATGTGAGAGTTGCGCTCTGCGTCTTCGGGGATTCCGGCAGGCCGGGTATCAGGACCCGGTACCCTACAGGACGAGTTGATGAATAAGATCGCCAAGCTGGTGGTCACCGAAGATCTGAATTTCGCCAAAGATGCCTGCTATAACTTCTATCTGCCGAGAAAATATCTGGACCGAGTGGGGGAAGGTTTGGCACTGCGACGTGCAGACCCCGTCGGGCTGGACCCGGGTGATATCCGCGGACTTTGGTGTGGGCCCGAACAACCAGGATGTGCGAAGTCTTTATTCCGGAGCCTTGACTCCGCCCCGATTTATCAGGGGCAATCGGGGTTTCGGAAAAATATTAAATACATTCGAGATTAAGTTCTAGAGTCCCGGTAAGAGAGATTGGAAAACTGATTTTTTCGAAGATCTTCTTCAGCGCTTCTTCCCGGCACTCTTTTCCCCGGAAAGTCTTTACCCTGAACCCGGTGACATTACCCTTCTCTACTTTCAGGATGATGGTGATGCTCTTTAATTCCCATTCACGGAATTTTTTATTCAACTCGTTCTTTGCCTGGGCGAGAAGAACCTTCTCCGCCTGGTCCAGGGTTATTCCCGGCGGCAGTTTTCCGCCGGCAATAAGAATCCGGCTCGGTGCTGGTTCCCGGAGGAGTTTGGCCTCCTCTCTGGCGAGGTATCCCGCCTGGGGAAGCCCCGCGCTTTTTGTCGCCATGAGAAGTCCGCCATTGCCGATGGCATAGTCGCTCACACCCCGGGGGAGGGGAAGGGGTTGCTTGACGGTGATGATCTCGCCGGTATCCCTGACCACGGTGTCCACGGCAACAAAAGAGGTGTACTCGGTCATAAGGTGATACTTCAGACCAAGTCCGGTGACCTCTTTCGCCACATCTTCTCCGGTCCTCCCGTAGTCGGAAAGTCGGGCGATCTTCTCCCGGGCCCAGAGGTACTCGAGGGCGATATTCTCCCTGTCCTCCAATGCCGGGGTTACAGCGATCTCTTTTTCATATTTTCCCTCCACGGTCCTCCCTGATATCCGGATCTTCCCATTCGCGTTTTTATACTTCCCGAAAAAGATGAGGGGACGCTCGGAAAAGAGGTCGGGGAGCGACGGTGGCTCCACCTCGTAGGCGTCGAACCCCTCGAACACGACTTCGATATCGGTGAGGAGAGGAGATTCAATGTAGCGCGTGAATCTCTCCGCCGCCTTTTCCGCTTTCGCTTTATTGACCGCCACGAAAAGATCGCCCCGGCCCACCCGGGCGATGCCCTCGATGATGTATCGATTCACGCTGGAGCCGATCCCGAAGGCGAAAAAGTTGGCGTGACCCGGATTCTCCCGGATCAGGTCGAAGGTCTCTTTCTCCACCGAGACGTATCCATCGGTGGCGATGACGATTATGCGGGATAGGCCTTCTTGTTTCTTAAGAGCAAGGGCTTTCTTCATCGCATCGAGAATCCTGGTCCCTCCGCCCCCTCTCTGGGTCAATAGCATATTCAAAGCCTTTCCTATGTTCTCAAAGGTAGCGGGAAGGGGAGTGGGGGAGAGGACCTGCGAACCACCGGCAAAGAAGAGAATGTTGAAATAATCCTCGTGGCGCAGGTTTCCGAGTATCTTCTTGATCAGAGCCTTGGAGATCTCGAGCGGGAAGCCGTTCATGGATCCGGAGACATCGACGATGAAGAGATATTCGCGGGGGGGGATCATTTCCGGGGTTACTTTCTCGGGCGGTTCCATCATCAGGAGAAAGAACTTCTCGTCCTCACCGGGGTAGAGGCGGAGCCCGGACTGGATGGTCTTTCCCTTGAGGCTGTATTTCAGGATGAAGTCCCGGTTCCCTCCTTTTTTCTCCTTGGCCGCGAGCGTAATCACTGCTCTCTCCGGGGAAGGCCTCTTCACCTCTACCTGGTGGGAGCTGACCGAGAAGTCGGAGAGGGGGATTCCCGCGTTGAGATTTACCCGGATATCGAATTTGCCTGGGGGTTCTTCACCCTCATGGAGATAAGGGGAGACCGCCCAGCTATCTTTTCCTTTCAGTTTTTCTTCGCTCGTCTCTCCGGTGAAACGGGGGCCGACCACGGTGGGGAAGACGAATTCGTAAATCCCTCTTTCGGGGACCAGGAGTTCGGTGTACCTGACCTCCATCTCCACGATGTCACCGGGCATGATATTGGCCACCTTCATCTGGAAGACATTGGGCCTCTCCTGTTCCAGCAAAGAGGCCGTTTTGCCGTCGTCCCGGGCCTGCTGGTAGATCTTCTCCGCCATGTCCCGCTCTTCTATCTTCGCCTCTATTACCCGGTTGCCGATCTTCATCTTCATGGCGTGGATGGCGGACTTTGTTCCCAGCGGGAATACATAAACGGCCTTGATGGTCTTCTTCCCGTTATTCTTATAGACCTGGGTGAGTGTCACCTCGGAGATAACACCGGCAATATCAACATCCGCCTCGGTCTTGAGCAGGGGGAAGCTGTCGACTTCGGGGTCGCCCCGAACAAAGAAATACGGGGAAAGAGATTCCCTTCCTTCCTCCCCGGGCGAAGTCGCGGGTTTCCCCATTCCCCTCGGTGGAAAGACTTGAATCATGGCGGCGCCAAGTAACAGGGAAACAATTATTATCTGTCTTGAAAATAACAACTTTTTCATTATCAACCTCCTTGCCGGTTTTCAGTTCTGTTTTTGTTTCGTTTAGTACCGACAAAAAAGTTGGGGAAAAGTTCCCGGAAAATTTTTCCTTGGATGATCTTAGCGAGAGATAATTTCGATCCGCACCCGGATCGGGCGGTTATCTTTTCCGGTTGGACCGGCTCCGGTTTGCTGGAGATTGCCGAGTTCGTTTAATTTATTAAGAAAGGACTCATAACGATCGAAGGGGAGTTCGACCGTAATCCTTTGGGGGGATACTGCCTCTTCCTCCACCGAGATAATTTTTCCACCTTCCCGACTGACGAGCTCTTTCACCTGTGCGAGTGTCGATGATTTACGAACCTTATCTTTCTTTTCCGTTTCCGGCATTTCGATTTCTCTTAACCCTTTTAACTTTGCCTGGTGAACGGACGCGCCAAGCCGATTCAACCCCTCAGCATAATTCACTTCCGGCTCAATCAAAAGCGCCAGTTCAATCATCTTCTCCGCCCCGCGTCTGTAAGTTACCGACCGGACTTCCATGTAAGTTGATGGTTCTGCCGTCCCCATTTCCCCGGCAAATACTGCTGTTTCCTCTATTGGCCCCCTGGCGACGGCTGCCGGCCGGGCTCCGAAGAAAGTTGCAGGTTCGGTTACCTTCATTTCCCTGGACAGAAACGCTTCTTCCTCCATTAGCTTCCCGGCGACGGCGCTCGGCTGGAGCGGAGCAGGTTTTTGGGAGGGGGAAGAGATCAGGATGAAGACAACCAGGACCGCCGCCGCCGCTACCGCGACCGCTTCCAGCGGGATTTTTATCCGGGCGGGAACGAACAATTTATTTAAGGCTTTTTTCCAGGAGAACCGCCGCTCCAGTCGCTTGTGAACCATATTTAAAAAGTTCGGTGGCGGTTTTTCTTTTTCCAGCGAACTGAGACTTTTAAGGGATGCCTTCAGGTGAGCGAGTTCTTCCGCGCATAGCCGGCAGGTCCGGAGATGTTCCTCCACCAGACTCCGCTCCCGCTCATCGAGTACGCCGTCGATATACCCCGACAGAAGTTCATTGATTTCTTTGCATTTCATCTAATTGATCCCCCGAAGATATTTCCGAAGCTTTTGCCGTCCGCGGGCTAGTTTCGATCTCACCGTGCCGGGATTTAAACCGGTTACAGTTGCTATCTCATCGTAAGTAAGTCCTTCGATATCCCTGAGCACGATCATCGTCTTCTGTCCTTCGGGCAGAGAATCGATCGCCTTCTGAATTAATATCCCTTTCTCTTTTCTTTCCAGTTCTTTAACCGGGGACTGTGATTCATCCCCGATCTCAATTGCATAAGACTCCTCTTCCGGATCCTTTTGTTCATCAATCCGGATCATCTTTCTCCGATAGCGGTATTGCAATGACCTGAGCTTGTTCCGGCAGGTGTTGACCGCGATCCGGTAGATCCAGGTCGAGAAGGAAGATTCGAAGCGGAATCTCTTCAAGGAACGAAAAACTTTGACGAAGATATCCTGAGCGCTGTCATTCGCCTCTTCATAATTCCCCAGCAGTCGGTAACAGGTATTAAAGACCCGGTTCTGATATTTGAGAACCAGGCGGTCAAAGGCAACCTTATCACCGGCCAGGAAAGCTCTGACCAGGTCGGTATCTTTGCGCGCCCGTTCGGCCCCTTCTATTACTTCTTCATTCATTCAGACAATTTTTATGCCCGAAAGTTCCCTTTTAGCTTTGATAACCGTTTATACAAGTTGAAGAAAGAGCTATAGCGGCTTCAGCATGTCTCTGGAGCGGTATTTGCATATTAAACGTACTTTTGTTATAATCGTTTCATTCCAGTAAGAGCAAGGACAAAAGACAATAACAATGGAAATACATAAATGATCGTTGAATGAAATAGTGGGTTATAAAAAGATACAAATAATAAGGGATAAGGGCCTAGTAGATATGCCGACTTACGAGTATGAATGCCGGGATGAACTCCATTGAACAAGAAGAGATTTAAGTTGATTTTACTCGGGGGAGGTATCTTCCTGGCCGCCGTAATGGCGATGTTATTCCTCTTTGAGATCTGCCTTCGTTTATCGGAGACCCATATTATCAAAGAAAGTTCCGGAGCCGGTCTCTCCTCAGTGGAGAACGACGCGGAGTTTCTGGTGAAATATACCCCACGGGAGCGGCGGCTGGTACCGAACTCCCGGGTGCTGATTAAGAATCATCGAATCTCCGGCCGCGATATCGTGATGGAGATTAACTCACTGGGTTTCCGGGACGATGAGCTTCCCCCCGGGAAGAAGGAGGATGAACTGAGGATCCTGATCCTGGGGGATTCGATTACCTGGGCAAGTTATCTCGAGGCGGAGGAGACCTATGTCGAGCGGGTGGAAGAGTATTTACAGGGAGCGCTGAAAGACCGCTCCGTTGAGGTGATCAACGCCGGGGTGGGGGATATCGGTCTCAAGGAAGAGATAGAGATCCTGAAAGAGAAGGGACTGGTGGTAGAACCTGATCTGGTCGTGGTCTCTTTCTATCTTAATGATAGCCGGCCCCCCTGGGGGTTTCCCGGTGAACTGGGGCGAAGGGGGTGGTTGAGGAGGCATAGCCTTCTGGCGGAGACGATCTACAAAAATCTGAAGCTCCGCCGGTGGATCAAGGAGCAGGGGGAAGAGAGGTTGGGCTGGACAACCGCCATGAATGAATTGGATTGGGCCGGCGATCGAGCAACTTTCCTCCAGCTGGCTTCGCGGGCCAGATATGATTGGGGAGCGGCCTGGCAGTCCGAATCGTGGGAAGCCATCGAGCGGGAGTTCCGGAGACTGAAGGCGCTATCTAAAAAACACAACTTTAAAGTGGCGGTGGTCGCTTTCCCGGTCGCTTTTCAGGTCTACGCGAAGTTTGTTGAGGATACTCCCCAGAACATACTCCGGAAGAAGGTGGCTGCCCGGGGCTTTTATTATCTTGATCTGTTGCCGTATATCCGCGCTTATCGGGAACGGGAGAGAGATATCTACTATGATTGGTGTCACCCTACGGTTAAGACCAATGACTACATCGGGAAGATAATCGCTGACTTCTTAATTAATAAAGTGTGCGAGGTAGGGGTTAGTCATTGAAACTTTTAGCTGATTTGGCGGAGACATGGCCCTCCTCGTCCCAGCCTCTCTTTTTGTAATAAAGGGAGAGGGCTTCCTGGAACTCCTCCGGATCGATCACGCGCCCGGCGTTGGGGCCGGTCATGGATGGGCATTCCCGTACTTTGTAAGGGAGGCTGTCGTCCTCGCGGCTTACCCCGAGCCGGGAGTTTATGAGACGGGTCAGATCGTAGATATCGTTGGAGAGCTTGAGCAGTTCTTCCAGGGACAGATCATTGCCGGTAACGTACCGGTAAAAATTTTCATAGTGCCTTTCATTCAGACCCAGCTCGATCCAGGGCAGACGGCAGACACCGAGCATGTCGAAGAGCGGCCGCAGGGTCTGATGGTAGATAAGAAGATCGACTTTCTCTTCGATCGACCAGTCTTTCCCCTCTTCCAGTTCCCGGGCGAGGGTCCAGGCCCGGGTGTGATGGGCGCCGATATCCGAGGTGGCGTAAGCCAGGGCCATGGAGAGAGCGGCCCGGCTATCATAGGCCGATTGCTCCAGCCCTTTAACCTGGAGAATGATCTCGTCCATCGCCGGCCATCTCTCAATAATCGCCTTCGAGCCCCCGGCCAGAAGATCACCAATTCCTTCCCGGTAGGCGATCTTCCGGATCATTTCCAGGATGGCGTCTTCTTCCCCCCAGGTGATCTCACGGTGATCAAGGTCGGAAAGATTGATAATTCCTTTCTCATATCCTTCGATTATCGCCCCCACGAGATTCCCGGTCGAGATGGTGTCGATCCCCAGTTCGTCGCAGAGCTGGTTGGCGGAGAGAATGGCGGCAAAGTTGTCCACCCCCAGGTTGGGACCCAGCATGGCACATGATTCGTATTCAGGTCCCTCGGTGACCACGCCGCTGTATTTGCCGTCCTTGACCAGGCAGATGTTCCCGCAGCACATCGGGCATCCGAAGCAGGCGGAATCTCCGATCTTGTAATGATCGAGCATAATCTGGCCGTTGATCTGTTCGTGCCGGGCAAAGACGCTGTCTTTGAAGTTATAGCTTGGAAGAATCCCGATACTGTTAGCGTAATCGACGACCGTCATCAAGCCCTCCCGCTGCCAGAGCTTGAAGTACGGATGTTGTCGGAGGTAGGTGACAGCCCGGTCGTTCTCCGCCATCAGCTCCTTGAGGTTATCGACCGGGAGGTCCTGATCACCCCGGACCACAATCGCCTTCAAGTTCTTCGATCCCATCACGGCCCCGATTCCGGTCCGTCCCGCGTTGCGGCTCCAGTCGGTATTGACGCAGGCGAAGTTGACCAGGTTCTCCCCGGCGACGCCGATTACGGCGATGCTGACTCCGTGACTACCGAGACGCGACTTGATCAACCCCTCCGCTTCCAGGCAGCTCTTCCCCCGCAATTCGGGGGAAGGAATGATTGCGGTCTCCCCGTTGTCGATGAAGAGGATGGATAATTCCGGCCCCCGGCCGCTGATGGAGAGAAGGTCGATCCCGGTCTGCCGGAGTTCAACCCCGAAAGATCCTCCAATCGAGGAGTCTCCGTAGAGGCCGGTGGCCGGGGAGATGGTGATGAAGGAGTTCTTCCCCGAGGAGGGAAGATACGCGCCCGTTAGCGGCCCCGGTGCCACGACCAGGAGATTCTCCGGCCCCAGGGGCTTGACCCGGAAGTCGTTCTTCCGAAGATTGTCCCAGACCAGTTTAGCTCCGAATCCCCGTCCCCCGATATATCGTTCCAGGAAGGAATCGGAAATCTCGACCCGTTCGGCCTTCCCGGTGGTCAGATCGACTGTGAGATGCTTCTTGAAGTAGCCGCTCTTTATCATAACTCCTCTTTGCCGACCTCAGTGTAATGAATGACTTTCTTCTCTCCCTTTTCGTAGAACTCGATCTCTTTCATGTGGGTGTAGCTGAGGAGATTACCGATTCGCCGGATCTCTCCCAATGCCTGCTCGGGAATCATTCGGAGGGCGCCCTTGGGACAGTTCTTGACGCACTCGGGATCGCCACCGCAAAGATCGCATTTAATCGGTTCTTTGCAGTCCTGATGAGCGTAGATTGCGCCGAAGGGGCAGGCCTCCACGCATTTATAGCAGGAGATGCAGAGGTCCGGATCCAGTTTAACGATGTCGTTGATCCGGTACAATGCGCCCACCGGACAGACCTCCGCGCAGGGAGGTTCCTTGCACTGGCTGCAGACGATCGGCATCCGGATGACCGGATGAGGATAGGCGACCATAACCCGGATCGCGCTCTTCTTCGGGTTATTTACCCCGAAGTGCTTGGCGGCGCAGACCAATTCGCAGATCCGGCAACCGGAGCAGAGTTCCGGGATAACTGTCAATTTCTTGCTGATTGTTTTATCCTCTGTAATTCCTGGGAATGATGGAGAGAGGATCGCCGCATAAAGGCGCTTAACGTTGGCCTGTAATCCGTTTAGCGCGCTGAAAAATTGGCTACGATCGGCTTTACCAGTTTCTCAAAGTCCTTATAACTCATGCGGATAAGTTCCCGGTGTGAACCGGCATTGAAGACAATATCCCGGTCTTTGGCCAGGCTCTTGTCCACGAAGACCTGCAGGTTATAAAGGTTGCCGAAAGGTGACATTGCTCCAACCTCACATCCCGGAAAGAGATCCTTGAACTCCCCTTCACCGGCAATCTCGACCTTCTTCGCTCCCGCGGCCTTGGCCAGGAGATCGGTATCCACGCGAAAAGAAGCGGGGAGGACGGCCATGGCCATCTCGCCGTCGATCTTTGCCATGATGGTCTTGACCAGTTCCTTCCCCGGGATGTTGGCTGCCGCCGCGATCTCCTGAGCGGTATAGGCCAGAGAGTGGTCGATGGTTACATATTTGACTTTCTGGTCGTCCAGAAACTCCTTCAATTTCTTCGCTGGCATGAGATCCTCCTTTACGGTTAATCCCCAAGAATAAAGGGAAAAGTTAAAGTAAATAATAATTATATTATACATCTTCTCAATATTAAATCAAAACTAAAGGAATTTTAATTTACAGCACCGCTCAATCATATTATTATGGAAAACATGAATTATGAAACCGTTATCGGCCTGGAGGTCCATGTTCAGCTTAAGACCCGGACCAAGATCTTCTGCGGTTGCCCGGTGGGGTGGGGAGGGGAGCCGAACACCCGGGTCTGTCCCGTTTGCCTGGGCCTTCCGGGTGTTCTCCCGGTCCTTAACCGCAAGGTGCTGGAGCTGGCCGTCCGGGCCGGGTTGGCCCTTAACTGCGAGGTCTCGGGGTTCAGTAAGTTCGACCGGAAGAACTACTTTTATCCCGATCTCCCCAAGGCCTATCAGATCTCCCAGTACGATAATCCATTGAGCGGGCCCGGCTGGATAGATATTCAGACAGAGGGCGGAAAGAAAAGGATTGGGATCACCCGGGCTCACCTGGAGGAGGACGCCGGCAAGCTTGTTCATTTTGAGAAGGAAGGCTATAGCGGGGTTGACTATAACCGGACCGGCATTCCACTCCTTGAGATCGTCAGCGATCCCGATTTTCGCTTTCCCCGAGAGGCCTATGAGTATTTAAAAACTATCCGGACCGTGATGCGCTACATCGAAGTCAGTGACTGTGACATGGAGAAAGGGAGCTTCCGGTGCGACGCCAATGTCTCCTTGCGTCCGACCGGGGAGAAGGAGCTGGGTGTGAAGGTTGAGATCAAGAACATGAACTCTTTTAAGGCGGTGGAACGGGCACTGGCCTATGAAGTAAAACGGCAGGGGGAACTTTTAGCCGTCGGTCGGCCGGTTGTCCAGGAGACTCGTCTCTATAACGCCGATCTCCAGAAGACCTTCTCGATGAGGAGTAAAGAGGAGACGCATGACTACCGCTATTTCCCGGACCCCGATCTGGTTCCGGTTATTTTGGAGAAGGAGTGGGTCGAAGAGATCCGGAGTTCTCTCCCCGAACTCCCGGGCCCTCGCAGTGAGCGCTTCCGCGAGCAGTACGGACTCCCCGAATATGATGCCGGGGTCTTGACCGCGGAGCGGCCGCTGGCAGACTACTTTGAGGCCGCGGCCGCCCATACCTCCAACTACAAGGCGCTCAGCAACTGGGTAATGGTAGAACTGCTCGGAAAGTTGAATGACTCCGACTCTACTGTCGAGGAGAGCCCCATCTCGCCCGAGCAACTGGCCGGGCTCCTCTCCCTGATTGAGAAAGGTGCTATCAGCGGGAAGATCGGGAAACAGGTCTTTGCCGAGATGTTTGCCGGCGGGAAGGATCCGGAGGTTATTGTGGAGGAGAAAGGGCTGCTCCAGATCAGTGATGAGGGGGAGCTTGACAAGATTGTCGAGCAGGTGATCTCGGAAAATCCGGGGTCGGTCGCGGACTTCCGGGGGGGCAAGGAGAAGGCGATCGGTTTTCTTGTCGGCCAAGTGATGAAAATAACTCAGGGAAAGGCCAACCCCGGTCTGGTTAATCAGCTTCTTCGCCGGAAACTAACCTGAACTTCGCGAGTGGGCTGATTAATAGAAGAGGTGATGAATCATGATCAAAATAATGATAGTGGACGATGATGCTGTCATAACCACTCAACTGGAAAAACTGCTGACAACTATGAGGTATGAGGTTGTGGGCAGCGCCTCTACCGGTCAAGAAGCCTTGGAGCTGGCCCGGAAGTCGCGCCCCGATATAGTCCTGATGGACATCGTTATGCCGGGAAAGATAGACGGTATCGAAGCCTCCAAAAAGCTGAAAGCGGAGATGGATATTCCCGTTATATTTCTGACCGGCTCCGCGGATGATGAATATCTCAAAAAAGCGGAAGTTGTGGAACCTTTCGGATACATAATAAAGCCGTATCAAAAAAAAGAGATAAGAGCGTGCATTGAAATCGCCCTCCACAAGAAGAAAGTGGAAAGAAAGCTCTGGGAGAGTGAGAAGCGTTTTAAGGATCTATCCTATAGTATGGCAGATTGGATCTGGGAAGTCGATAAAGATGGAAGGTACACCTTTGCGTCCGGAAAGCTAAGGAAGATTCTCGGCTATAACCCCGCAGAACTTATGGGGAAGACTCCTTTTGAATTAATGCCGGAAGACGAGGCCCAGCGCGTTGGAAAAATTTTTAAGGCGATCGCATCTGAAAAGAAGCCGATTGTCGATCTTGAAAACTGGAATCTGACCAGACAAGGTGAAAAGATTTGCCTTCTCACGAATGGTGTGCCGATACTTGATGATAAAGGTAAACTGGCCGGCTACCGCGGCGTGGACAAAGATATCACCGGGCGCAAGAAAGCGGAGAAGGAAATGCTAAAATTAAGCCGGGATCAACAGATCATACTTGATTCGGTTCCCGCGCTGATCTGGTATAAAGATACCGAAAACAGGATTCTCAGGGCGAATAAAGTAGCGGCTGAATCCGCGGGTTTGACACTGGCGGAGATAGAAGGAAATTCCTGTTATGATTTATTTCCCGCAGAGGCTGATCGTTATTATCAGGATGACCAGGAGGTAATACAATCCGGTTTGCCCAAATTGGGGATCGTCGAAGAGCTGCAAACCGTCTCCGCGGGGAAGAGGTGGGTATGTACGGACAAGATTCCGTGCCGGGATGACCAGAACAATATTACCGGGGTCATCGTCTTCGCGGTGGATATCACCGAGCGCAAGAGAATGGAAGAAGAACTATTGAAGCTGCAGAAACTCGAATCAGTCGGTTTGCTGGCCGGGGGCATCGCCCATGATTTTAATAATATCCTGATGTCTATTCTGGGAAACGTATCTTTTTTAAAAACCGACCTGGACCCGGATAATGAGATATTCAAGGCTCTTTTCGAAGTCGAAGCGGCCTGCCGCCAGGGGAAGAATTTAACCTACCAGCTTCTCACCTTTTCCACCGGGGGGAGCCCGGTCAAGAAGACCGTCCCCATTTCCGATATATTAAAAGAAGCCGTCGGACTCGCTTTACATGGATCCAACGTCAGGTGCGAATTCATCTTTGCCGACAACCTAATGCCCGTCTGGGTTGATCCCGGTCAGATCAACCAGGCCTTCACCAATATCGTCATCAACGCCGACCAGGCCATGCCGGAAGGGGGTGTGATTACGGTGAGCGCGGAAAATATTGAGGTTGACGGAAAAGCGGGGCTCCCCCTGCCGCAAGGGAGTTATGTCAGAATAACCTTCAAGGATACTGGGATCGGCATAAAGGAAGAAAATCTCCCTAAAATATTCGATCCCTATTTTACTACCAAGGCGAGGGGAAGGGGACTGGGCCTGGCCGGCAGTTACTCGATTGTTAAAAACCACGGCGGGTTGCTTACCGTGGAGTCAAAGCTGGGTAAGGGGACGACATTTGTTGTCTACCTGTCTGCTTCCGAAAATATGATTGATGAGAAGAGAGAACCGGAAGAAAAAATAACTATTGGAACAGGTCGGGTCCTGCTGATGGACGACGAGGAATGTGTGCGGGAGGTCGTGGTGAAGCTACTTTCCCGGTTGGGTTATGAAGTTGAATCGGCCGAAGACGGTGCTAAAGCGATTGAGGTGTTTCAGAAAGCCCGCGAGGAAGGTTTCCCCTTTGATGTTGTCATCCTTGACCTTACCGTACCGGGGGGGATGGGGGGAAAGGAGGCGGTTCGAAGATTGAAAGAGATCGATCCCGGGTTAAGAGCTATTGTCTCCAGCGGATATTCCAACGACCCGATAATGGCGGAATATAAAAAGTTCGGTTTCGATGCTGTCATCGCCAAGCCTTATAAAATTATGTTGTTGGGCAAAGTATTGAATCGGGTAATGGAAAAAAAATGATCCCCATCACCTCTTCCTTATTATACAAATATTACCATGTAATATTTGTATAATAAGGGATTACAAAACCCGGGAGGGTAATTTGAAGTTTGACTCTTCCGATCTTTCTGCTATATTTCTCCCGTCATTCAGCGGTCGGGTTGCTTCCCACTTATCGCTGATTTTTCGCGCCCGTAGCTCAGCTGGATAGAGCGCTGGCCTCCGGAGCCAGAGGTCGCGCGTTCGAATCGCGCCGGGCGTATTAAAGCAAGTATAAAAGGTAAAGGGGAAGGGGGAAAGACCTTCCAAATTATACCAGTGATGAGAAAGGATGGGAGAGAGACCGATCAGTTGCGGCCAGTGAAGATCGTTCCCGGATTTGTGCAGCTTCCCGCGGGATCAGCCCTGATTGAGATGGGGAAGACCAGGGTAATCTGTACGGCCTCGGTGGAAGATCGCCTTCCTCGCTGGCTTCACCAGGCCCAGCTTAAAAGCAGCGAGAAGAGCGGCTGGATCACGGCGGAGTATTCGATCCTTCCCGGTGCCGGCCCCAGCCGGACACCCCGGGAAGCAACCTTGGGGAGGAAGTCGGGCCGGACTTATGAAATACAGCGGTTGATCGGCCGCTCGTTTCGCGCGGTGGTTGACCTGAAAAAACTGGGTTCGCGGACGGTCTGGATCGATTGTGATGTCATCCAGGCGGACGGCGGTACCAGGGCGGCGGCTGTCACCGGCGGATTTGTGGCTTTGATGGAAGCTCTGACGGCCCTGAAACGGGATGGACTCATTACCGAGATCCCCGTCAAAGAGTATCTGGCCGCGGTCAGTGTCGGAATACGGGGGGGTGAGGTCCTGCTTGACCTGGACTACGCGGAGGACAACACGGTGGACGTCGACTGCAACGTGGTGATGACCGAGAGCGGGGAGTTGATTGAGATTCAGGGGACCGGGGAGAAGAAGACCTTCTCCCGGGAGCAGTTGATGGAGATGCTTGACTACGCGGGCAATGCTATTAAGGAGTTGATCGTACTTCAGAGAGAAACACTTAAAGAGATAAGGAGTAATAATCATGGAAATCGTGGTGGCCAGTCATAACCCCGGCAAGGTAGCTGAGTTGAAGAAGTTATTGGAGCATCTTTCCGTAACCGTATTTTCACTCGATGATTTCGATAACATCCCTGAAGTGGCTGAAGACGAGGCGACATACGAAAAGAACGCGATCAAGAAGGCCCGGGCCATCTATGAAGCGACCGGGAAGATTGCCCTGGCCGATGACTCCGGCCTGGAAGTAGACGCCCTTCAGGGCGATCCCGGGGTCAGATCGGCCCGTTTCGGCGGGGAAGGACTCACCGACCATGAGAGGAATATGAAGCTCCTGGAGCAGTTGCGGGAGGTACCCGATGACGATCGGGGCGCTACCTTCCAATGCCGGTTGGCGATCGTTGGTCCCAAAGGGCTGGAAAAAGTCGTCTCGGGATCCTGCCGTGGCACTATCATTCAATCACCCCGGGGCGGAAGCGGTTTCGGATATGATCCGATCTTCCTGCCGTTTGAATACAGCCATACCTTTGCGGAACTCTCTCCGGAGATAAAGAACAAGATCAGCCACCGGGGCCGCGCGTTGGAGAAGGCCGCCCTTTTTCTGGACGGGTATCTCTACTCCAGGATGCAGAAGTGAGGCCGGGGTTCCCCCGGCCTCACTTCTGCCTGCTCTGCACCAATTGTTTTCCCCTGTTTGTTGATACCGCCGTATAATCTTGGGTAACTACTCAGGTTTAGGGGTTCACGGTTCACGGGTTCACGGTTCACGGTTGCCTGGTTCCCGAAACTGCAGCTTTATACATGTTTTCAACCGTGAACCGTGAACCTTGAACCTGATAACCTGAGTAGTTACAATCTTGGCACATCTCACCAGCCTTCGCTAAAGCTACGGCGGGCGGGTCCGCAATAATCGCTCAACTTAGATTAAAATAATAATGATCTATCTATTGGCCTTTTTAATGAATATTACCACCGGCTTGCTGATTATAAGCAATCCGTTGCTGGCCCTGGAGCGTTTTCACGCCGACGCGCTCTTGCTGGGAGTCCTGGGGACGGGGCCGGCCATCATTTACGCGCTGGGATGTGCCGGCAGCGGATTCTGGACTGAGCGGTTTGGCTACCGGAAGATGATCATATTGGCGTGTTCTCTCCTGTTCCTGGCCTATAGCTCAATCTTTCTGGTCGACCGGTTCCGGCTTCTTCTCTTTCTGGCGTTGGTAGTGGGCCTGGGGGCTTCTTTCTTCTGGCCCGCGATGATCCGGTGGCTGGGGGAAGAGGATCGGGTCGATCTGCTCCGAATCCGGGTGGGAAATTACAATATTGCCCTGATCGGTGGAGTTATGGTGGGGCCGCTTCTCGGCGGGATGCTGATCTCCGTCGATTACCGGTACCCGTATCTTATATCCGCTTTACTGGTTCTCGTTATCCTAACCATCTTCATGATTAGCAAAAAGCCGAAGGCGTCCGGTAACGGAAGTACGGATTCCTTAACAGATCGTGAAGAAGTTGAGGAGAAGTACACTCCTGGTTTTATCTACATCGGCTGGGCGGCAAATTTTGCGGCCTGGTTCGCGATCGGCGGTTCCCAGGCGCTCTTCCCCCAGTTAGCCAAGACCCTGCCGTCGTCGATCAACAATCGGATGCTGGGAGTTCTCATCGCCCTGATACCCCTGGGCGAGATCATCGTTTTCCTGATCCTGCGGAGATCCGGTCGCTGGCATTACAATTACCCATTGCTTCTCATCTTTCAGTTAGCAGGAATAGCCGGACTGCTGATTCTTGCCCTGAATAAACACCTCGTCCTTTTTTTTCCGGCTTTTTTGGGGATCGGCTTCGCGGGAGGAATGACCTACTTCTCCAGTATCTTTTACAGCCTCCACCGGCAGAAGGCAAAGGGGAGGAAGAGCGGATTTCATGAGTCGTTCCTGGGCCTGGGAGTGGCCCTGGGTCCGATCACCGGGGGACTGGCCGCCCGACAATGGCATCTCCGGGCTCCGTACCTTCTCGCAATCGTGGTTTTTGTAGCCAGCATTATTGTCCAGCTGATAATTTTAAAGAAAGGGAAGTAACTTCTCAATGAGTTGGGGTAGATTACATTTACGACTATTCACTGGATTCCTGCTTTCGCAGGAATGACGGGCGCTTACATCCAAATGTCATTCCGGCGAAAGCCGGAATCCAGACATCTTACCCTGAGTTATTGAGAAGTTACAAAGGGAAGATGGGATGATAATAAAGAATGACGAAATTGTTGGATGTTGCTATTTCTGCCCCGACATGATAGGTTCACCTCAATGAAATATTTCGGACCTCGATAAACCTCGATAAATCGGGGCGGAGGCGGGGCGGAGAAAAAATTTTAATGAAGACAGCTTTTTTCTGTCAGGAATGCGGTTATAAATCCCTGAAGTGGATGGGGAAGTGTCCGAGTTGCGGGGCCTGGAATTCGCTTGTTGAGGAGACGGTTGAAGTAACGAAGCCGGGCCTCTCCCATCCCCGCTGGGAGAAGAACAAGCCCCGGCCGATCACCGAGATCAAGCCCCGGGCCGATATCCGCACCAGAACCGGAATCCGAGAGTTTGACCGGATTCTGGGGGGAGGGATTGTGGCCGGATCGCTGATCCTGGTCGGGGGCGAGCCCGGGATCGGCAAGTCAACACTCCTCCTCCAGGTCAGCAACGCCCTGAGCGTATCCGAAAAGACGGTCCTTTACGTTAGCGGTGAGGAGTCGGTCGAGCAGTCAAAGCTCCGGGCGGAGCGGCTGGGTGCCTCTTCCCCGGGGCTCTTCCTGGTCTCGGAGACCAATCTTGACTTAATCCTGGAGTATATCAGGGAAGTCCAGCCTGCTCTGGTAATCATCGACTCAATCCAGACGATCTTCAAACCGGAGATAACCTCCGCGCCGGGGAGTATCTCCCAGGTCCGAGAGTGTGCCGCGCGCCTGCTGGTCACGGCTAAATCGGAGGGATTCGCGATCTTCTTGATCGGCCATGTGACCAAGACCGGGGCGATCGCCGGTCCCCGGGTTCTGGAACATATGGTGGACACCGTTCTCTACTTTGAGGGAGACCGTCATCACGTTTACCGGATTCTCCGGGCGGTCAAGAACCGGTTTGGCTCCACTGACGAGATCGGGATATTCCAGATGTCGGAACGGGGATTAAAAGAGGTTAAGAATCCCTCCGAGATATTTCTCTCCCAGAGGGAGTCCGGCCTGACCGGTTCGGTGGTCGTGCCCTGCCTGGAAGGGAAGCGGCCGATCCTGGTAGAGATCCAGGCTCTGGTATCTTATTCCGGCCTGGCCATACCCCGCCGGCGGGCAACCGGTATCGATGTTAACAGAATCTTGATCCTGATGGCGGTCCTGGAACGGAGAGCCGGGATGCGGCTTCAAAATAAGGATGTCTTCATCAACGTGGTAGGCGGGGTAAAGGTCGCGGAGCCGGCCGCCGACCTGGGGATCGTAACGGCGGTGGCTTCCAATGTAAAGAATGTTCCGGTCGCTCCGGAGACGGTGGTCCTGGGGGAGGTGGGGTTAGGCGGTGAGATCCGGGCGGTTCGACAGATGGAGCAGCGATTAAAGGAAGCGGCCAAACTCGGGTTCAAGCGGGCGATTATTCCCGGTCACAACGCGGACGAGATCAAGGGGATCAAGGGGATGGATATTATTCCGGTCCGGAGGATCCGGGAAGCGCTCAGTATGGCATTGGAGCAAGGATGACGAAAGAATATAGCATGAAAGCGGGAGCGGTTATCGTTGCGGCAGGGGAGGGGAGTCGGATGGGGATGGGAGGGGAAAAATTGTTTACTCGGGTCGGGGGCGTTCCTCTTCTGGCTCTGACCCTGAAGGCCTACCAGGGACATCCGGGGATCGGCCCGATCGTCCTGGTCGCGAGCAAAGAGGTGCAAAAGCGGTTTGACCGGGAGCTCCGGAGACATTATGGTCTCTCAAAAGTTGTAGCGGTAGTGGCGGGCGGTCGCCGCCGTCAGGACTCGGTCTATAAAGGTCTGCTGGCGTTTCCCAGTCCTCCCCCGGCAGTTCTTATCCACGATGGAGACCGTCCTTTTGTTGACGATACGATTATCTCGGCCGTACTGGAGGGTGCCGCGGATGGAGGCGCGATCGCCGCGGTCCGGGCCAAAGATACGATCAAGCGGGTGACCGGGGAAGGAATGATTGTGGCAACGCTGGTCAGAAGTGAGCTCTGGTTGGCCCAGACCCCGCAGGGATTTCCCTATCGCTTCATCCTAAACGCTCACCAGAGCGCTCAGGCGGAAGGCTGGGAAGTTACCGACGATGCCTCCCTGGTTGAACGATTAGGAGTTCCGGTCCGGGTAGTGGAGGGGAGTTACGACAATATCAAGATAACGACTCCGGAAGATCTTGAACTGGCGAAGGTGATCTATAAGAGAAGAAGTGACTAAAATTTGGGAATCAAGAGAACAATAATTTGATGAGAGTCGGGATCGGATATGATATTCACAGGCTGGTGGAGGGAAGGAAGCTGATCCTGGGCGGTGTGGAGATCGAATTCCCCCGGGGACTGCTTGGGCATTCGGATGCCGATGTCCTGACCCACGCGATCTGCGATGCCCTTCTGGGTGGAGCGGGAGAGGGGGATATCGGGCGTCATTTTCCCGACCGCGATGAGCGATACCGGGGGGTATCGAGTTTAACGCTTCTCAAGAAAGTGGGGGACCTGATCCGGGCGGGAGGCTTTCAGATCGGAAATATCGATGCCACGGTAATCCTTCAGGAACCGAAATTGGCTTCCCGCGTTGCCCAAATGGAAGCGACCCTGGCCTCCGTGCTGATGCTTCCGGCGGGGAAGATTAATATTAAAGCAACCACAAATGAGGGACTGGGCGAGATCGGACGAGGCGAGGCGATCGCCGCGTGGGCAGTGGCGGTAGTGGGGAATGGGGAATGGTGAATGGGGAATGGGGAATGGTGTGATGAAGAAATTGCATGTTTATAATACCAGGAGCCGCCGGAAAGAGTTATTTGAACCGATGGAATCCGGCCGGGTGGGAATGTACGTCTGCGGTATCACGGCCTATGATTACTGTCACCTTGGCCACGCCCGTTGTTATGTTGCCTTTGACGTTATCTACCGTTATCTGAAGTATCTCGGGTACCAGGTTACCTATATCCAGAATATCACCGACCTCGACGACAAGTTGATCGCGAAAGCGCAAGAGGAAGGCGGTGAAGGCGATATCAAGTCCCGGGTGGCCGATATTGCCCGGAGATATACAGAGGCCTATTTCAAGGACACGGATCGGCTGAATATCATCCGGGCCGGGTCCTATCCTACCGCAACTGGAAATATTCCGGAGATGCAGGAGATTATCTCTGGGTTGATTGAGAAGGGTTACGCTTATCAGCGGGACGGTGATGTCTTCTTTGAGGTCTCTTCTTTTCCGGATTACGGAAGCCTCTCCGGGAAAAATCTAAAAGATCTCCGGGCCGGGGCCCGGGTGAAAATCGATGAAAAAAAGAAGAGCCCGCTTGATTTCGCGCTCTGGAAGAGCGCGGCCCCCGGAGAACCCTCCTGGCCCAGTCCCTGGGGGGAAGGGCGTCCGGGCTGGCATATCGAGTGCAGCGCCATGAGCATGAAACTTCTCGGGCCCTCCTTCGATATCCATGGAGGCGGTCAGGATTTGATCTTTCCTCACCATGAGAATGAGCGGGCTCAGTCGGAGGCTTACTCCGGCCGTCCTTTCGCCCGCTACTGGCTTCATAACGGTTTTGTAACTATCAATCAGGAGAAGATGTCGAAATCCCTCGGGAATGTCTTCAACCTGAGGGATATCTTTCAGCGGTATTCTCCCCGGGTGGTCCGGTTTTTCCTTCTCGGCCAGCACTATCGCAGTCCGGTAGATTACAGCGAGGATGCTTTAAAAGAAGCCAAGCGGGCGCTATTTCGGCTGGATAATTGTTACGGAATGGTACTGGAGGAGGTTGGTGATATATCTTCCATTACGCTGGATGAAGATTCGATGCGCGAGTTTGAATCGGCTATGAACGATGATTTCAACACGGCGGCGGCGCTCGCCGTTGCTTATAAATTGGCCGAAGAATGGTACCGAAACTATCGCAAGCCTGACTTATTGGAATCGCTCAAGTCCAAGATGGCAGCCCTGAAAAAGATCTGCGCCATTTTAGGAGTCGAGCTTATTAATCCCATTCATGACGTTTTAAAATCAGCTCAATCTATAAACCTTTCAGATTATCCCGGTCTGGCGGACCGGATAATCCGGGAGGGAAAACTGACCGAAGAGAATATCGGTACTCTGGTCCTCTGCCGGGAAGAGGCCCGAAAAAACAAGGATTGGGCTCGGGCCGACCGGATACGAGATTATCTAAAAGGAAGAGAGATCATGGTAATGGACCGGCCGGGAAGGGGCCCCGGCATAGTTTACTATCCGGAACAGTTAGATTGATAATGGACGATCACGGTAATTAATCAAGACAGCTGAACAATCAAAGGGAGAAACGATGAAAGGAGTATTTATTACTTTTGAAGGAGGGGAAGGGAGTGGCAAGAGTACCCAGGCGCGGCTTCTGGCCGGTTACCTGAAACAGGAAGGGTATGACGTGGTAGGAACCCGGGAACCGGGCGGGACGGGGATCGGAGACGCAATCCGGGCGATCTTGCTTGATCCCGAACTCTCGGAGATGGGAAATATCACCGAACTGTTGCTGCTGGCCGCCAGCCGGGCCCAGAATGTCTATGAACGGATCAAACCGGCACTTTCAAGGGGAGCGGTGGTTATCTGTGATCGGTTTATCGATAGTACCCTGGCCTACCAAGGCTACGGGCGAAATTTTGATCTCAAATTGCTTAAATCCCTTAACCGTCTGGCTACCGGAGGGGTAACGCCGGATCTGACAATCCTCCTCGATCTCCCGCCGGAGATCGGCTTGGAACGTTCCAAGGTCCTGGATAAAGCGGAAGCGAAGAAAGGGGAAGGGGACCGCTTTGAGCAGGAGGATATCGAGTTCCACCTGCGGTTGAGAGAGGGATTTTTAAAACTAGCCGAGGCCGAGCCGGAACGATTCAGAAAGATCACAATCCAGGAGGATGTGGAGACTACTCATAAACTGATAGTTGAGATAGTGAAGGAGTTTTTGAAAAGCCATGCTCTGGGATAAGATAAAGGGACAAAGAGGGGCCGTTAATTATCTCCGGCAGTCGATAAAGAAAGAGAGAGTGGTCAGTTCATATCTCTTCCACGGACCGGAAGGGGTGGGCAAGACACTGACCGCTTCTGTCTTCGCCCGGGCGCTCAACTGCCGGATCGCACCGGGGGATGGGTGCGGATCTTGCCCGGATTGCCGGGATATAGAGAGAGGTTCACATCCGGATGTTCTCTTCCAGGCTCCCAGCAGCAAGTCCCGCTTAATCGTAGTTCAGCAGATCCGGCAATTACAGAAGATGGTTTATCTCCAAGCCCGGCGTGACAATTGGAAGGTCTTTGTGATAAAGGAAGCGGACCGGATGAATATAAATGCCCAGAATGCGTTCTTGAAGACTCTGGAGGAACCGCCGGAAAAGACTATTTTAATCCTGGTTACTCACCAGCCGGAGTTGCTTCTTCCCACTATTCGCAGCCGCTGCCAGAGTGTATCGTTCTCTCCCTGGCCGTTTGAGATGATGAAACCGTTCTTAATGGAAAAGCTCGGCCGGGGGGAAGCTGAGTGTTATATGTTGCATTGCATCTCGGGAGGGAGCCCCGGTCGGGCTCTGAGGTTGTCACGTGAGAGAATTCTGGAGATACGCCGGCAGTTGATTGGACCGATTCTGGAGGGAAGATTCTTGTCGGCCGCAGAGGTGATCTCCCGGGTAAAATCCTGGCTGGACTATTTGACGGAGCGGAGCCGGTCCTTGAGCGATGAGTTAGCCAGAAACAGGGCCGATTGGGGAGATGCCCTGGATCCCGCTCAACGGAAGGAATGGGAGGAACGGGACGATGCTGAGGTCGCTGCCAAAGAGAGAGCGGAACTGGAGATGATTTTTGAATTGATCTTCAGCTGGATCCGTGATTTGTTTATCTACCACGAGGTCGGCCTGGAAGCGCATCTCATCAATCAAGATCTGGCCGAACGGATTAAAGCTGAGGAGAGTAACCGATCCGTCGCTCAGTTGCACCGGATGATGGAGTGGGTTGAGAAGAGCCGGCGGTTGGCAGTAAAAGCCTCGGCCCGCACAACCCGTCAATTAATTTTTGAGAATATGTTGATCCAGCTCGGTTACTGGCGCCCAAATTCGTAAAACTTATAAGGTAATTGAACCGCAGAGACGCAAAGAGCGCAAAGAAAGAAAATTAGAGTATATCGATTAAACCTGTTTTATTCCAGTAGCGCAAAGAAGCAATAACTTAATCAATTACTGAGTCAATTACTTTTAAATCCTCCTTTGCGTCCTTTGCGTCTCTGCGGTTCAAATAAATTGAGTAGCTAAATTCTAATGAATGATTTGGTTCTGATAAGAAGAAGAGCGTACGGTAGAGATCAGTATTACCGGCGGAGGGAGCTCCGGATTGAATTGGGGGATTATTGCATTCTGGAGGCGGAACGGGGCGTCGATTACGGGAAAGTGATGGCGTTGCCCGGGGAGATAAAGAAGGAGGATTTGAAGAAACAGCCGAAAAAGATTATTCGGGTAATGACGAAAGAAGATCACGGTCAAATCGAGGTGAATCGGGAGAAGGCCCGCAACGCTTTCCAGACCTGCCATGAGAAGGTGATAGAGAAAGGGATCACGATGAAGCTGGTGGCGGCCGAATACTCTTTTGACCAGAGCCGGCTCCTCTTTTATTTTACGGCTGAGGGACGGATTGATTTTCGGGAACTGGTCAAAGATCTTGCCGCGATCTTCAAGACCAGGATTGAGCTTCGCCAGATCGGGGTGAGAGACGAGGCGAAGATACGCGGTGGGATTGGACCCTGCGGGCTTCATCTCTGCTGTTCCTCATTCCTGCGGAAGTTCGATCCGGTCAACATCCGGATGGCAAAAAATCAACGCCAGCCTCTGGATACGGAGAAGATCTCCGGTGTCTGTGGGCGACTGTTCTGCTGTCTCAGGTATGAAGACAGCTTTTACCGTACGGCCTTCCGGAGGTTCCCCAAAGACGGAGACATGGTGATCACCCCTCGGGGAAAAGGAAAGGTAATCGACCTTAACTATATCAAAGAGACAGTTCTGGTAGAGATGGAGGATGAGATAAAACAGGAGTTCTCATTAAAGGATGTCAACCACGAATAATATATGGGTAAGAAGTATTATATAACAACACCGTTATATTACGTCAATTCTCCACTGACGATCGGCGGGGCCTATACTACCATTGTGGCCGATGTTCTGGCCCGCTACCAGAGGTTAAGAGGGAAGGAGGTATTCTTTCTGACCGGTTCCGATGAGCATGGTCAGAAGATTAAAAAAGCCGCTGAAGAGGAAGGGATCAGCCCTCAGGAACTGGCGGACCGGGTGGTGGGAACGTTTCTCGAACTATGGGAGATGCTCGAGATTACCAACGATGACTTCATCCGGACGACGGAACCGCGTCATGAGAAAGTGGTAGAGGAAGTATTCCGCCGGCTGGTAAAGAAGGGTGATATCTATTGGGGGAGCTACGAGGGCTGGTACTGCACGCCGTGTGAGACGTTTCTGCTGGATTCACAACTCTCCGAAGGCCTCTGCCCCCAGTGCGGCCGGCCGGTAGAGAAGCTGGTGGAAGATAACTACTTCTTTCGCTTCTCCCGCTATCAAAAACTTCTGGAGGAGCACTTTCGAAATAATCCTGACTTCGTCCGGCCTCCCTCGCGTTACCGGGAGATGCTGAACCGACTGAAAGAGGGCTTGAATGATATCAGTGTCAGCCGAGCCATCAGTTGGGGAGTGCCGGTCCCCGGAAAGGAAGAGCAGGGGATCTGGGTCTGGTTCGACGCGCTCCTTAATTACATCTCCGCTCCCAACTCTCTCACTCCCGGTGGTGAGGAGGAGATCTGGCCCGCCGATATTCATCTAATGGCCAAAGATATTGTCTGGTTCCACAGCCTGCTCTGGCCCGCCATGCTGATGGCGCTCGATCTCCCCCTGCCGCGTACCGTCTATGCTCATGGTTGGTGGACGATGGGGGGGGAGAAGATCTCTAAATCAAAGGGGGCCGCATACGCCCGGGATGTGGTGGAGGAGTTTGGGCCCGACCCTCTGCGTTATTTTATGCTCCGGGAGATTCCACTGGGCTTGGACGGGGACTTCTCGTTTGAAGCATTGGCCGTTCGCTACCGGAGTGACCTGGCCAACGATCTGGGCAACCTTCTTCAAAGAAGCTTGAGCATGATAAAAAAGTACCGGAAGGGTCGGTTGCCTGCTTCGGGAGAGGATCCGGCCGGGAAAGTGATTCTGGAGGAGATCGCCAGCTTCTGGCCCCGCTACCACCGGGAGATGGAGGATCTGAAGTTCAGCCAGGTTCTGGAGGGGATCTGGTCCTTTATCCACCGGGCCAACCGTTACATCGAAGAGAGCAAGCCCTGGCGGCTGTACCGGGAGGACCGGGAATCGGGCAGACTGGACGGGGTACTCTTTACTCTGGTCGCGATCCTTCTTCATTCGGCATCCTGGGTCCAGCCTTTTATGCCGGGGACGGCTGAAAAGATCTGCCGGCAGATCCAGCCTTCCTCTCCGATAGTGCCCGCTTTCTCCCAAGCAGAAGCCAACCCGTCCGGGGTGGTCCGGAGCGGGCAATTGATCGGTAAGATTGAACCGCTCTTCCCAATTCTTTTTTCGGAGAAAAAAGAGTGATGAAGATATTACTGACCGGCGGCGCCGGGTTTATCGGCTCCCATCTTGCCGAGGCTCTATTAAAGAAAGGGTACCGGGTGGTGATTGTCGATAACTTCAACGATTACTACTCTCCCCGCCGGAAAGAAGAAAATCTGAACGGGATCCGGGATCATCGCCGGTTAGAGGTGGTGCGGGCCGATATCCGCGACCGGGAGCGGATGGAGGAACTCTTCTCGCGTCACCGGTTTCCGGTGGTTATTCACCTTGCGGCCCGGGCCGGGGTCAGGCCCTCACTTGCTCAACCGCTTCTCTATCAGGATGTTAATGTCGGCGGGACTCTGGTCCTGCTGGAATCGGCCCGCCGGGCGGGGACGAAGACTTTTTTCTTCGCGTCATCTTCCTCCGTCTACGGAAACTGCCCGCGCATTCTTCTCCGGGAGAACGAGCCGGACCTGAGACCGATCTCACCCTATGGACTGACCAAATTGAGCGGGGAACACCTCTGCCGGATCTTCCACCGTCAGTACGGGCTGCGGATCGTGGTCTTCCGGTTCTTCACCGCCTATGGTCCCCGTCAGCGTCCCGATATGGCCATCCACGCTTTCATTCGTCTCATCTCCGAGGGGAGAGAGATCCCGGTCTTCGGAGACGGCACCTCCCGCCGGGACTACACGTTTATCGATGATATTGTCACCGGCATCCTATTGGCACTGGACGGCGAGTTCGATTACGAAGTCTTCAACCTGGGAGGCGGGCATTCAATCACACTCTTCGAGCTGATCAACCTGTTGGGAGATAAACTGGCGCGGACCCCGACCCTGAAACGGCTTCCCTTTCAGCCCGGCGACGTGATGGCTACCCGGGCCGATGTTAGTAAGGCAAGAAAACTACTGGGCTACCGACCGGTCACCGGGCTTGCTCAGGGGATTGAAAGGTTTATCACCTGGTTCCGGGAAGTTGAGGAGGAATCCACGTGAGTCGATGGAATAAATACCCCCTTTCAGCGTTGGCTGTCCTCTCCGTGGGGCTCTCTTTTGGCGTCTGCCATGCCGCCGGGGGCGTTGCTAAGCAACCCTTCCCCCTTGCCATCCCCTCTCCCAGTTCCATCATCACCACTTCGCTTCCCACGCAGACGATCTTGCCCTTCTTCAGCCCGGAGCCTTCGCCGACGATCTGTCTCACCCCCGGACAGCCGATGATCAGCTCTCCCACCCCCGGACCCACCCCCCGCCCGGCGATCGTCTGCGAAGGGGATCGGGTAACCTACCGTGATAATGGGAAGATAATCGTGGCGGAAGGAAATGTTAAGATCGGCTACAAGGGTCTGGAACTGACGGCCGACCGGGTCAAAGTCTATGTCGAGCGGAAGGAGGCCTTCGCGGAAGGAAACGTGACCTTGACCCAGGGGAACAATGTTATTACCACCGATAAGATCAGGTATGATTTTATCAAGGAACAGGGTATCCTCTCACCGGGTTCCGGGTATTACGCTCCTTGGTATGGCCGGGCGGAGACGGTGGAGACCGAGGGAGAGAAGAAGATCTCATTTACCGAGGGTTTTGCCACCATTGACGACTACGACCAACCCGACTACCGCCTGGAGGCAAGTAAGTTCATCATCTACCCGGATGATAAACTTATCGCGCATAACATCATATTTTATGTCGGGGATGTCCCCATCTTCTGGCTCCCGTATTATCGGAGAACTCTAAAAGATAAATGCGGGGGATTTTTTTTATATCCGGGCTATCGTAATAGCTGGGGCTTATTCTTTCTCTCCGGATACAACTGGTGTGTTCCGGGCCTGAAGAGCACCTTTCATCTCGACTATCGATATCGCCGGGGACTGGCCTACGGGCTGGATGGACGTTTTTACGTCGGCGATTCAGGGAAAGGGGAATGGCAGACTTATTACCTGAAAGACCAGGAGTATGAAGATTACGGAGGAGAAAAATCGACCCGGGAACGCTACCTGGTGGAGTTTGACTACCGGCAGGAACTGTTCTCCCGGATCGGGAGTTACCTCTCCGTCCATTATCTGAGCGACGCTACGATTCGGAGAGACTTCTTTCGCCGCCAATACGATGCCGATTCTCAGCCTGAATCATACCTTTATCTTGATCGACGCTGGGATAATGTTAATTTGAGCCTGAAAGTTCGTCCCCGGCTGAATAAATTTTATAACGTGGTCGAGAAACTTCCGGAGGCGAAACTCCAGGTTCAGGAGTTCCAACTCTGGGATAGCGACTTTTATTATCAGGGTACAAACTCGGCCACCAACTTCAAGAAGAAGTACGCGAACCTAGCCTCTACCAGCTACGAAAGTGGTCGGTTCGACACATTCCACCAGTTAAGCTACTCCGATAAATATTTCGGCTGGCTCAACTTTTATCCTTCGGTCAGCATCCGGGGTGATTTTTATACCAAGGGCCCCGGAGATCCCGAGGAGGTGATTACACCAATCCCTGATGCATCCCCGACACCGGAACCGGTGGAACCGCCGGAGCGTCATGACTTCTGGCGAAGGGTCTTCTCTTACAGTGCAGGGGTCTCCACCGATATCTATGGAATCTTTCCCGCCGAGAACGACTGGCTGGAGATACATAAGCTTCGTCACGTCATCACCCCCTCGGTCAATTATTACTTCACTGATAACCCCAGCGTCTATTACGACCGGATCTATCAGTTTGATTCGATCGATAAGATCAGGCGGATGAATTACTTCCTGCTGGGATTTCGCAATCAGCTCCAGACCAAGCGAAGTAGCGAGAGCGGGGAAGAGAGCTGGACACTGATTGATCTGATCCTCAAGACTCCGCTCTTTACTTACCCGGACCGGGACAATAACGGCCGCCTGATCGGCAATCTGTCGGGTGAACTCGAGGTCACCCCCTTCCCCTGGCTCGGCCTCGACCTCGATATGAGCTATAATACCTACGACAATCAATTCAAGGAGGACACCCTGAATATCTGGGTTCGGCCGGAAGAGGACTGGTGGGTGACTTTTTCCCAAAATTATCGCCGTTCCAAAGACCGCAACCGGGTCAGCTCGGAGGTCTATTTTCGGATCAATCCCATCTGGGCTTTAAAAGTTTATGCCCGTTACGATATGGTCAACGATAAATTTGAGGAGGAGTCGTTCACCATTTACCGCGACCTCCACTCCTGGAAGTCATATCTTCGTGTTCAGAGGCGTGATGCCGAGGACGAATATTCGTTCTACCTGGCATTCTGGGTTAAAGCGTTCTCACAATCCCCCCTCGATCTCAGCAATTAGGAGCCGAAAGTAAAAAACTATAGTAAGTAAAAAAGGGCTTTGTTATCATGGCAGGCTTTTTAGTTATCTTTCAAGTCGATTGACCTAAAAGGAGATTTTATAATGAAGGTATGCATTATCGGAGCCGGTTATGTAGGCCTGGTAACCGGCGCGACTCTCGCCGAACTGGGTAACCGGGTGATCTGCGTGGACAATAACGAAGAAAAGATCGCCATCCTGAACCGGGATGAGATTCCCATCTACGAGCCGGGCCTGAAGGAGATGGTCCGGGGTGCGCGCCAGGCGGGAAGGATGTCATTCATTACCTCGATCGCCGAAGGAGTCAAGGCCTCGGATATTATCTTTATCGCTGTCAGTACACCCCCAAAAGCCGACGGATCGGCCGATCTGAGCGCGGTTGCCGCGGTGGCGCGGGAAGTGGCGGAGAATCTGAACGGTTACAAGGTGGTGGTGGACAAGAGCACCGTGCCGGTGAAGACAGGGGAGAAGGTGGCCGAGACGATCAAGCGCTATAGCAAGGGCAACGGGGAGTTCGACGTCGTCTCCAACCCGGAGTTCCTTCGGGAGGGGTCGGCCATCTACGACACCTTCCATCCCGATCGCATCATCATCGGGACCTCGAGCCGAAAAGCGGCCGATCTGCTGATCGAACTCTATAAGCCGCTGAACGCCCCGGTCATTGTTACCGACATCAACAGCGCGGAGATCATCAAACACGCCGCTAATTCTTTCCTGGCCACCAAGATATCCTTTGCCAACGCCCTGGCCCATATCTGCGAAGCGTCGGGCGCGAATGTGGAAGAGGTTACCAGGGGCGTAGGGCTCGACAGCCGGGTCGGGAGCAGGTTTCTGAATGCCGGCGTCGGCTACGGCGGTTCCTGCTTCCCTAAAGACGTCTCCGCCTTCATCGCCATCGCGGAAGAACTGAGGTATGACTTCGGCTTGTTAAAAGAGGTCGAGAGGATCAATAAAACCCAGGTCGATTACTTCTTCAACAAGATCAAGGAGACTCTCTGGATTCTTGAAGATAAGATCATCGGGGTCCTGGGGTTGGCCTTCAAACCCGATACCGACGACATGCGGAACGCGCCCTCCGTGAAGATCATCTCCCGGCTCCTGGAAGAAGGCGCGAGGGTCAAAGCCTTCGATCCCAGGTCGATGGAGAAGGCCCGGGAGATACTCCCCGATATCGAGTACTGCGATGGCCCCTATCAGGTCGCGGAAGGCGCCGAGGCGCTGGTTATAGTCACCGAGTGGAACGAGTTCAGGGAGATGGATCTGAAACGGATCAAGGAACTCCTTCACCAGCCGATAATCTTAGACGGCCGCAATATCTATGACCCCGCGAAGATGGAGAAGCTCGGGTTCATATACAAGAGTGTGGGAAGGTAGGAGGGGAGCTTACTCGCGAAGCTCATCAACTCTACAATCCTGAATAATGAATATACTGGTCACAGGCGGGGCCGGCTTTATCGGATCCCATATCGTAAAAGCCTTGTTGGCAGATGGGGACCGGGTCTGGGTGATCGATGATTTTTCCACGGGACGTTCGGATAACCTCGCTGCCGTGCGTTCCCGGATTACACTGGTGGAAGGCGATATCCGGGATCGGGATCTCGTCGGCCCGGTCATCGGAGAGGTCGAGGCGATTCTGCATCAGGCCGCGCTGCCCTCGGTTCCCCGTTCCTTTGCCGACCCGGTCGGGACCACTTCCGTAAACGCCGCCGGAACACTGAACCTGCTCGAGGCCGCCCGGGGTTCGAAGATCAGTCTCTTCGTATTGGCTTCCTCCTCCTCGGTCTACGGTGACTCCGAGGCTGGGCCAAAGCGGGAAGAACTTCCCCCCGCGCCGCTTTCACCTTACGCCGTCAGCAAATTGAGCAGTGAGTACTACTGTCAACTTTATTACCGGCTCTACGGTTTGCCGGCGATCAGCCTTCGCTATTTCAACGTCTTTGGGCCGGGCCAGAATCCGGCTTCGCAATACGCGGCCGTCATTCCCCTGTTTGTCACGGCAGTTCTTGGCGGCAAATCGCCGGTTATTTACGGGGATGGGAAGCAGAGCCGTGACTTTACTTATGTCGATAATGTGGTCCAGGCTAACCTCCAATGCCTATCGGCTCCACCGGAGGCCCGGGGAGAGGTCTTTAATGTAGCCTGCGGGGAGATGGTTGATCTGCTCACTGTCCTGAATATTTTGAGCGATATCTCGGGAGAGAATATCTCGCCGATTTTTCAGCCACCCCGCCCCGGGGATATTCGTCATTCTCGGGCGGATATCGGGAAGGCTAAACAGATCCTAAAATATACCCCCGGAGTATTGTTTCCCGAGGGGTTGAAGAGAACGTTCGCCTATTTAAAGACCATAATATAAATTAGCGCCTTCGGCGCAAATTTGGGGAATAGGGATTAGAGAATAGGGATTGGTTCACCAAATTTCTATAAAATGTTGCCTATTCAGTAGTTTTATTGAAATTCCGAAAAAGTAAATTAGCCCCGCCAGGGAGGGGCTAATTTAATAAGGAGGAATCATGTCTGTACCGTTGCTGGATCTTCCGGCTCAATACCGGGAGATCCAAACCGAACTGGAGAGAGAAGTCCTTGATATCTTACGGAGCGGTCGTTACATCAAAGGGCCGAAGGTGGGGAAACTCGAAGAAGAATTGTCCCGCTACTGCGAAGTCGAGCACGCGATCGGTTGCGCCTCCGGGACTGATGCCATCCTGCTGGCCCTGATGGCGCTCAAAGTCGGCCCCGGGGACGAGGTGATAACCACCCCTTATTCTTTCTTCGCTACCGGGGGGTGCATCTCCCGCCTGGGGGCCCGCCCGGTCTTTGTGGATATCGACCCCGTCACTTACAATATTAATCCCGCCCACATTGAAGGCGCGCTGACCGAAAAAACCGCCGCCATCATTCCGGTCCATCTCTACGGACAATGCGCTGATATGGACCCGATTCTGAGACTGGCCCGGGAGCGATCGATTCCGGTGATCGAGGACGCCGCTCAGGCGATTGGAGCCACCTATCGGGGAAGAAAAGCCGGTTCGATGGGGGCGATAGGCTGTTTCAGCTTCTTCCCCTCCAAGAACCTGGGGGCATGTGGGGACGGGGGCTTCATGACCACCAACGACGGATCGCGGGCCGAACGGCTGTCGATTCTCCGGGAGCACGGAGCCAGCCCAAAGTACTATCACAGTCTCATCGGGATCAACAGCCGGCTCGACGCCCTGCAGGCGGGGATTATCCTGGTCAAACTCCCACACCTGGAGAAGTGGCATCAGGGGCGAAGGGAGAACGCCGCCTTTTACGATGAGCACCTTTCCGGACTTCCCCTGACTCTCCCCCGGGTCAGTCGGGACTGTGTCAGTGTCTTCAATCAATACGTTATCCGCGCCCCTCGGCGGGACGACCTCCGGGAGCACTTGAAGACGCGCGGAATCGGCAATGAGGTATATTATCCCGTACCGCTTCATCTCCAGAAATGTTACCGGGACCTGGGCTACCGGGAAGGTGACCTCCCCGAAGCGGAGAGAGCGGCTCGGGAGACGGTGGCTCTTCCGATCTATCCGCAGTTGACAGATGATCAGCTTCTTGAGGTAGTCTCATCCATAAAAGAATTCTATGAATAAGAAAGCCGGTGAATTTACCCCCCGGGGGATGGCAACGTCGATCGGGAGTTTTCCTCATTCCGATCCGGAGCAGGCTCTGGAACTGGTCAGCAAATATTTCCCTGACGCCCCCGCCTGGCCCCAGCTGCCCAAAAGAGGTTTAAAAGAAAGTATGTGTCCCCAGTTCAGCCATGGAATGCCCGCTCTGCGTCTGGATATGGATGAAGGGAAGATCTTATTCCAGGTGGGAGACAATCTGATGGCGGAGCTGGAAATATTTTATCAGAAGGTGATTGAGGACGATCTGGAATTCTTTGATCTTACCCCCGACTACGCGCTGGGGTTTGACGCATTCTTGAAATATCTGGGAACCGGGCATCGGTTTCCCTATATCAAGGGTTGTGTGACCGGCCCGATTACTTTCGGGCTCAGCATCACCGACCAGGACCGCAAGCCGTCGCTCTATTATCCGGAATTGTTCGACGCGATAACCAAGACCATGGCTTTAAAGGCCCGCTGGCAGATCAAAAAGTTAGCGCCATTCTGCGAGCGGGTGATCATCTTCATTGATGAGCCGTACATGGCATCGGTCGGCTCGGCTCTGGTCAGCCTTCAGATTGATGAGGTGATCGAGAAATTGAATGAGGTTATCGCCTCTATTCACCAGGAAGGAGCGATCGCCGGAATCCATTGCTGTGCCAATACCGACTGGTCGATCCTGTTGGGAACAGGTATAGATATATTGAGCTTCGACGCCTTTGGTTACGCGAAGAACCTGCTCCTCTATGTCGGACAGATCCGGGAGTTCTTCGACCGGGGCGGCTGCCTGGCCTGGGGGATAACTCCTTCCACGGATGATATAGACCGGGAAGATACTTCATCTCTCTGGGGGCGGCTGATGGCCTCCTGGAAGAAGATGGAAGAAGATGGATTCTCCCGCCGGGAGCTGATAGACCGGGCCTTGATCACACCGAGTTGCGGAATGGGGACGGTAACTGTGGAGCAGTGCCGGAAGATTTCGAAGATTAACTATGAAATATCCGAGCGAATTAAAAATAGATAGATTATCCGGGAAAAAACAGTGGCAACGATTATCGGCATTTGCGGCAAAGGCGGGGTAGGGAAGACCAGTCTCACCGCCCTCCTCGTGAAATACTTACTTTCGAAAGGAACACTCCCACTCCTGGTTGTCGATGCCGATCCCAATGCCAACCTGGGCCGGGTTCTGGGCATCACTCCGGAAGGTGATATCGGTACCATCTGTGATGATCTGCTGGAGGAGACGAAGAAGAATCCCGGAAGTTTGAGCAAGCCTGAACTGCTCCGGATTGGGCTGGAGGAGAGCATAGCGGAGGAAGATGGTTATGATCTGATCACCATGGGAAGGCCGGAAGGTCCCGGCTGTTACTGCTATCCAAACCAGGTCTTGCGGACTATTCTGCAGACCATCTCCAATCAATACCCGGTCATGGTGGTAGATAACGAGGCGGGGCTGGAGCACCTCAGCCGCCGTCTTCTTCGACGGCTGGATCTCCTGATTATCGTCTCCGGCCCCAGTCCCCGGGGACTGAGGACCGCCGCCCGGATCCGGGAACTGGTGCGGGAGCTGAAGATCGAAGCAAAAAACGAATATGTTGTCGTCAATCAGACCGGGGCCGACGGCACGGATTGGAACACACTCTCAGAGCCTCTGGGATTCTCTCTCTCCGGGACGATTCCCCGGGATCCATTAATTGAAGAGTATGACCTGGAAGAGCGTTCGCTCCTCGCCCTTCCCGATACATCTCTCGCTCTTCAAGCCGCGTTCGCGTTCTTTAAAAGAGTGATTCCGCCCATCTCCTCAGGGCAGTGATATTATTTTTCTGCCCCGATTAGTGCTTCGGGGCGGGGCGAAAAAATAATAGTTGTATATCTTAATCAAATGTTTATAAATTTGCGAATGAAGTGAGCTAATTTATATTGGACAGAAGCCAAGAAAAAATAAAAGAACTCCTCTACGACTTCCGTCGTTACTTCGATCAATTGAAAGAGGAGGGAGTAGAGTACGCGGAGACAACCCATCTCCCAGGCACCGGGGAGAGAGGAACCGGTAGCGGTGGTCATTCGTCCGCCGCCGTCCGGCTAAGATCCAGCCGGAAACAAGAAGGGGTGTTATCCTCCGGGGAGCGATTCCGGGCTCTGGTAGAGACAATTCTGAAATGTAAGAAGTGTGGCCTGGCCTCGACCCGAAAGTGCGTCGTTCCGGGAGAGGGAGGGAACAAACGAAGGGTACTCTTTGTCGGGGAAGGGCCGGGGGCGGAAGAAGATCGGTTGGGCCGGCCCTTCGTAGGACGCTCCGGGCAACTGCTCGACAAGATCCTGGCCTCGATCTCTCTCAGCCGGCAGGACATCTATATCACTAACATCGTAAAGTGCCGCCCCCCGGGAAACCGCGATCCTCAGGCCGATGAAGTCATTGCTTGCTGGCCCTACCTGGAAGAACAGATCAAGCTCCTCAAGCCCCGGGTCATCGTGACTCTGGGATCTCCGGCGGCCAAGACCCTCCTTAATACCAATACCGGGATCGGAATGCTCCGGGGACGATTTCATGATTACCAGGGAACCCCGCTCCTGCCTACCTATCATCCCGCTTACTTGCTCCGTTCCTATACCCTGGAGAATCGGAAGAAAGTCTGGGAGGATATGAAGATGCTCCGGGAGTTTTTAGATGAAGACTGAATGTTAGATGAAAGAATGAATGCTCAACGATGAATAAAGGAATGAACGTTCAACGTTCAACGTTCAACACTCAACGTTCAATGTCGCCGGGAGAAAGCCGCTGGTAACCGATAATTGACAACTATTATTTTGAGTCAACCAAGTGTTACAATAAAAATATTTAATCATATGGCAAAATAATGGATGCCAAGGATTACAACTTAGAAGATCGATTATTAGCGTATGCGGCGATGATTATTCGGTTGATTGAACGGTTGCCGAATACACGAACGGGGAATCATATCGCCGGACAACTTCTGCGCTCCGGCACTTCTCCCCTTCCAAACCATGGTGAAGCGCAAGCAGCCGAATCACCGCGGGACTTTATACATAAGCTTCAGGTCTGCTTAAAAGAATTACGGGAATCAAGAAGATGGCTTTTATTGATAAAAGAGTACCTCTGATTAAACCCGTTTCATCAGTTGACCAGGCTCTCAATGAGACCGAGGAATTAATAAAGATATTCTTTGCCAGTATTAAAACAGTCCAGAGAAAGCAAGCAATAAGGAAAAATTGAACGTCCAACGTCCAACGTTCAATCCGACCGGTTTTACATTGACGTTCAATTCGTTGAAAGTTGAGCGTTGAGCGTTGAACGTTGAACGTTCATCTTTTATTAATGATTTCTCCCCCTCAATGTATCGATAATCACCACGCCGAGGTGGTTCTCAATCTCCCGGTCGATCTCTGCCTGACCTACACGGTACCCGATAACCTGTCAGGGAAATTACAGGTCGGCCATAATGTCCTGGTCCCATTGGGTAGCAGGCGGGTGAACGGATTTGTTACCACTTTTCCCGCCCCGCCACCGCGACGGAGCGCCCGATCGGTTATCCGGATTCTCCTCTCCGATCCGTTCTTCGGGGATAACCTGGTCTCACTGATCCGCTGGGTCTCTCGGTATTACTTCTGTTCCTTTCCCCGGGCCTTCAAGACCGCGCTTCCCTCACCAATCCGGAAGAGCATGAAGTCGCCCCGGGTTTTATGGGCCGCGCCGGCTGTTCCCATGACCGAGATCCGGGAAGAGATGGAACGGCTGACCGGACGGGCTCCTCGCCAGGCCGCCATCCTCGGGGTACTGCTCAAACGGGGGGGGGCGATGCCGTCCGCCACCCTTTTGAAGACATCCGGCGCGCCCCGCAGTTCACTGAGCGCCCTTCAAAAGAAAGGTTTGGTTCTTCTCAGCCGAGAGGAGCGGCCCGCCGGGAGGGAAGAGGAGATTCTGCCGACCCGTCCTCTTCGGCTTAATGAGGAGCAGAGCATCGCCTTAAAACGGATCAGGGAAGAGATTGAAAAAGAGAGTTTCCGGGTCTTCCTCCTTCATGGAATTACCGGCAGCGGCAAGACCGAGATCTACCTCCAGGCAATCTCAACGGTACTTAAGAAAGGCAAGGGGGCTATTATTCTGGTCCCGGAAATATCCCTGACCCCCCAGACCGGGGAGCGGTTTCAGGCCCGCTTCGGCGACCGGGTCGTAATCATCCATAGCGCCCAATCCCCAGGTGAGCGTTACCGGGCATGGATGAAAGCCGCCTCCGGCCGGGCCCGGATTGTCCTGGGGCCGCGTTCGGCGGTCTTTGCCCCGATCAAAGAACCTGGTCTGATTGTTGTCGATGAAGAGCACGAGACCTCGTACAAGCAGTCCGCGATCAGCCCATTTTACCACGCCCGGGACGTGGCCGTGATGCGGGCCAAGCTCGAGGGGTGTCCGGTGATTCTGGGTTCGGCCACGCCCTCGGTCGAGAGCTACTATAACCAGGCGAAGGGGAAGTACACGCTCCTTTCTCTGAGGACCCGCCCGATGGCGGCGCTGCTCCCGGTGGTGAAGATCGTTGATATGCGGGTTGAGCGGGAGTATCACCGGGGTGGGGTCTCTTTCTCAAACATTCTCCTGGAAAAGATGAAGAAGGGTCTGGATGAGGGGAGACAGACCATCCTCTTTCTGAACCGGAGAGGGTTCTTTACCGTACTGGCCTGCCGGGCGTGCGGGTATGTCGCCCATTGTCCGCATTGCAGCGTCTCACTTACCTACCATAAGAAAACCCGCCGGCTGGTCTGTCACCTCTGCGGATATACCTCGCCCCCGCCGCGGCGCTGCCCGGTCTGTCAATCAGAAGATCTTGTCTTTGCGGGAAGGGGGACTCAGCGGATAGAGGAGCAGATCAAAAAGATTTTTCCTTCCGCCCGGGTCCGGAGAATGGATACCGATGCCGTTGGAAAGAGGGATTCTCATCGGAAGATTCTGGAGGAGTTCAAAGCCGGCCGGATCGATGTCCTGGTCGGAACCCAGATGATTGCCAAGGGCCTGGATTTTCCCAACGTGACCCTGGTGGGGGTGATCATGGCCGACACCGCCTTGAATCTGGCCGATTTTCGGGCCACTGAATATACCTTTCAGATCCTGACCCAGGTGGCCGGTCGGGCCGGGCGAGGGGAGTTGAAGGGGACGGTGATCGTCCAGACCTATTCTCCCCGCCATCCCGCCCTCCTTGCCGCCGTCCGGCAGGAGTATGAGTTATTCTTTCAGAGAGAGATGATCGGGCGCCGGGAACTGGGATATCCGCCGCTTAACCATTTTGTCAACCTGACGGTCCTCTCCCGGAACGAAGAGAAGAGTCTGCGGGTCTGTGAGCATCTTGCCCGTCTCCTCCGTCCCGGTCTGTCCGGAAGCGACGAGATACTGGGACCGGCCCCTCCACCGATCAACCGGATCAGAGGATGGTACCGTTATCAACTGATGATCAAGACGCGGGGGGTTGTCTCCACCCTCCGGGCCCTGCAGGCGGTTCTACCCGGTCTGGGTACTGCCCGGGACGTAAAGATCGAAGTGGATGTTGATCCGATCTCGATGCTATAATTTTTCCCCCGGCTTTTACGAAGGAAAAAAATTAACTTACCCAGGAAGAGAAAAATTATAAAAGCTTGTGGGGTCCGAACATTTCCGGGTAGAGTTCGGAGAAGCGGGTCTCCCGTACGGTTCCTTTCAAATTGGCGGCCAGGATCAGCATCTCGCCCCGATCGAACTCCGCCAGGCTCTGTCGGCAGATGGCGCAGGGAAAAGGAGGCGGATCGGCGTCGGTGACCACCGCCAGAGCCAGGAATTCTCGCTCCCCGGCTGCCACCGCCGCGGCCAACGCATTTCCCTCGGCGTGGGTGGTGGTAGTCAGGGCCGCGTTCTCTACGTTACAGCTGCTGTAATAATTCCCGCCGGCAGTGAGTACCGCCGCTCCCACCGTGTAGCCGCTGTAGGGGGCGTGAGCGTTCTCCTTTGCCTTCCGGGCCAGACGGATTAATTCGTCTTTCTCTTTGGGTGTAATCATAGCTTGATTCATCTGGGAATATTACCAGAAGTTCACGAAGATCACGAAGAAAAACTGAATAAAAAATTGGTTCAATCATATTCTTTGAACGGGCCATAATGACACATGTTTCTTATTATCTAGCCTTCCTGTGTCATAATTACTCAGCTATTTATCACACCAGCATAGTAATTTTTATATTAATATTTTACTATCCCTTTATATGTAAGCAGTTATAATAAATATTTTATTTTTCTGAATATTTATTGCAGATGGCACGCTAATTGCTTATTTAAGGTAGCCGACAAAAGTAATCCATCAAGTATCAAGGAGGAAAAATAAAATGCCTAAGGTGATCGGAATAGATTTAGGAACCACCAATTCATGTATGGCGGTAATGGAAGGGAAAGAGCCCAAGGTTATCCCCAACGCCGAAGGGAGCCGGGTCACCCCTTCCGTGGTTGCCTTTACCAAGACCGGTGAGCGTTTAGTGGGACAGCCTGCCAAGCGGCAGGCCATCACTAACTCGGTCAATACCATATTCTCAATCAAGCGCTTTATGGGGCGGAGATACGACGAAGTCGAGTCCGAGATCAAGCTGGTTCCCTATAAAGTAATAAAAGCCGAGAACGGCGACGCCCGCGTGGAAGTTGAGGGTAAAATCTACTCTCCCCCCGAGATCTCCGCGATGATCCTGCGGAAGTTAAAGCAGGACGCGGAAGCCAACCTGGGTGAGAAGGTGACCGGAGCGGTTGTTACTGTCCCCGCCTATTTCAACGATAGCCAGCGCCAAGCGACCAAGGACGCTGGCAAGATCGCCGGTCTTGAGGTTCCCCGGATCATCAATGAGCCGACCGCGGCCGCGTTGGCCTACGGCCTGGAGAAGAAGAAAGATGAGAAGATCGCCGTCTTCGACCTGGGGGGAGGCACTTTTGATATCTCGATCCTGGAGCTGGGGGAAGGCGTCTTCGAGGTTAAGTCCACCAACGGCGACACCCATCTGGGCGGTGATGACTTCGACCAGCGGATCATTGACTGGATCGCCGCGGAGTTCAAGAAAGATCAGGGGATCGACCTCACCCAGGATCCGATGGCCATCCAGCGGCTGAAAGAAGCCGCGGAGAAAGCCAAATGCGAACTCTCCAGCACCATGGAGACGGAGATCAACCTCCCATTTGTCACCGCCGACGCGGCCGGCCCCAAGCACCTCTCAATGAAACTGACCCGGGCCAAGCTGGATCAGCTCTGCGAAGATCTGATCGCGCGGACCAAGGGCCCCTGTGAAAAGGCGCTCGAAGATGCCAAGTTGAAGGCGGACCAGATCAACGAAGTAATCCTGGTCGGAGGCATGACGCGGATGCCCGCGGTCCAGGAGATGGTCAAGAAGATCTTCGGGCAGGAGCCACACAAGGGAGTCAACCCGGACGAAGTGGTCGCGATCGGCGCCGCCATCCAGGCCGGAGTACTGGCGGGAGACGTCAAGGATGTCCTATTGCTGGATGTGACCCCGCTCTCCCTGGGGATCGAGACCCTGGGTGGCGTGATGACGCGGCTGATCGACCGCAACACCACCATTCCCACCAAGAAGAGCGAGATCTTCTCCACCGCCGCCGACAATCAAACCCAGGTGGAGATTCACGTCCTTCAGGGTGAGCGCGAGATGGCCGCCAACAACCGGACTATCGGCAAGTTCCATCTTACCGGGATCCCCCCCTCGCCCCGGGGCATCCCCCAGATCGAAGTCTCTTTCGATATCGACGCCAACGGCATCCTGAACGTCTCCGCCAAGGACCTCGGTACCGGCAAGGAACAGAGTATAACCATTACCGCTTCCAGCGGTCTCTCGGAAGATGAGGTGGGGAAGATGGTGAAGGAGTCCGAGCAGCACGCCGATGAGGATAAAAAATTGCGGGAGGCGGTCGACGCCAAGAACCAGGGTGACGCGGCGGCATATCAGACCGAGAAGCTTTTAAAGGAGAACGAAGAGAAGATCAACGCGGATTCCAAAGCTAAGATCGAGGCCGCGATCGAGCGGCTGAAAGCTGCCTTGAAGAAAGAGGACACGGGTGAGATAAAGTCGGCTACCGAGGATCTCAATCAGGTCTGGCATTCGGTGAGCCAGGAGATGTACCAGCAGGCCACCGCCGCCGGTCAGGGGCCTCAAGGTACCCCCGGCGCCGGCCCGGGCGCCGGTCCCCAGGCGCCGCCGCCGGGAGCGGAAGAAGCCAAGACCCCGGAAGGCGAGGTGATCGACGCTGAGTTTGAGGTCGAAGACGAGGGCAAGAAATAAAAGGAGGTGGAAAGACAGACTGGAAAATTTTTCAAAGGATTCAGCAGTAAGCAAATATAATTGGCAGATAAGTTAAACTATTATTTTTCGAACTCCGATAAATTGGGGCGGGGAGAAATAATAAGAAAAACAATAAGAAGGAGGGAAGTGTATGAATATCCAACCATTGGGTGACCGGGTTCTGGTCCAGAGACTGGAGGCGGAAGAAACGAAGAAGGGAGGGATCATCATCCCGGAGACCGCCCAGGAGAAGCCGATGGAGGCCAGGGTGATTACGGTCGGTACCGGCAAGGTTATGGAAGACGGAACTAAGGTCGATTTCGAGATTAAGAAAGGCGACCGGGTCTTGATCGGGAAGTACTCCGGGACGGACATCAAGGTTGAAGATGTGGAATACCTGATCTTAAGTCAGGACGATATTCTGGCTATAATTAAGTAAGCAAATAAACAAAGGAGATAATCTATGACAGCAAAACAATTGAAGTTCGATGATGCCGCCCGCCAGGCAATTCTGCGCGGTGTGGAAGAGTTGAGCCGTGCGGTTAAGGTCACCCTGGGCCCCAAGGGGCGGAACGTTGTTCTGGACAAGAAGTTCGGCGCACCCACGATTACCAAAGACGGTGTGACCGTGGCCAAGGAGATTGAACTGGAAGACCCCTTCGCGAATATGGGCGCTCAACTCGTCCGGGAAGTGGCCTCCAAGACTAGCGATGATGCCGGTGATGGAACAACAACCGCCACTATTCTGGCCGAGAGCATCTACCGCGGCGCCTTGAAGAGTGTTACCGCCGGGTCCAATCCGATGGCTATCAAGCGCGGCGTGGAGAAGGCCGTCGAGGCCGTGGTCAGGGAGTTGCAGGAGATCAGCAAGAACGTGAGTGACGACCGGTCGGATATCACCGCCGTCGCCACCATCTCCGCCAACAACGACACCACCATCGGTGCCCGGATCGCCGAGGCGATGGACAAGGTTGGAAAAGACGGCGTTATCACCGTCGAAGAGGCGAAAGGGATTACTACCTATCTCAAGGTGGTGGAAGGGATGCAGTTCGATAAGGGATATCTCTCCCCGTACTTCATCACCGACGCCGACAACATGGAAGCGATTCTGGAAGATGCTTATATTCTTATCTTCGAGAAGAAGATATCCAATTTGAAGGATTTCCTCCCGCTCCTCGAGCAGATCGCCAAGACCGGCAAGGCGCTCCTGGTCATCGCCGAGGACATAGAGGGCGAGGCACTGGCCGCCCTGGTCGTCAATAAGATCAGGGGAACGCTTAAAGCCTGCGCCGTCAAAGCGCCCGGCTTTGGCGACCGCCGCAAGGCGATGATGGAAGATATCGCCATTCTGACCGGCGGCCGGTTGATCTCCGAGGACCTCGGGATCAAGCTGGAGAAGGTCACCCTGGAAGATCTTGGTGAGGCCAAGCGGATCTTGATCGAGAAGGATGATACCACAATCATCGAGGGCAAAGGGACCGCGGCCGATATCCAGGCCCGGGTCGGCCAGATCAAGAAACAGATCGATGATACTGACTCCGATTATGACCGTGAGAAGCTCCAGGAACGACTGGCCAAGCTGGCCGGCGGTGTGGCCGTGATCAACGTTGGTGCCGCCACCGAGACCGAGATGAAGGAGAAGAAGGCCCGGGTGGAGGACGCTCTCCACGCCACTCGCGCCGCGGTGGAAGAGGGGATCGTCCCCGGCGGAGGAGTTGCTCTTCTGCGTTGCATCGGTTGTCTCGACAAGGTAAAGGCGCCCGGTGACGAGAAGATCGGGGTGAAGCTGATCAGGAAAGCGTTGGAGGATCCGGCCCGGCAACTGGCTGATAACGCCGGTCAGGAAGGCGCGATCATCGTCCAGGAGATTTTAAAGGGAAAAGGTGACTACGGCTACAACGTAGAGACCGGAAAGTACGGTTCCATGTACGCCGACGGTGTCCTCGACCCGACCAAGGTCACGCGGACGGCGCTGCAGAACGCGTCCAGTATTGCCAGCTTGATGATCACCACTGAGTGCATCATCACGGAAGTTCCGGAAGAAGAGAAGATGCCCCCGATGCCCGCCGGAGGCGGTATGGGAGGTATGGGCGGTATGATGTAAGAAGCCCGAAAAAAAGCGGCCCCGCCGAAGCGGGGCCGCTTTTTTTATGCCGATCGAGAATTGAATCAGTTATATTTGTGAAACCAAGTTCTTTATCCTGTTAATCCTGTCTGAAATAGAATGAGTGAGAAAATCATGCCGCCGAAGATCGTCCTCTGGTTTCTGCATCTTCTTTTCCCGAAGGAATGCGTCCATTGCGGATGTATTCTTGACTACCGGAATCTGGAATATCTCTGTCCGGTCTGCCGCCAGCTGGTATCCCCGATTCTCGGCGCGATCTGCGATAGATGCGGCCGCCCTTTAGATGGAGAGATAATCCCTCCGGTGGAATGCCCCTCCTGCCGGAAGACCCCACCTTTCTTCCACCGGGCCAGATCAGCCCTTCTTTTTAAAGGAGCGGGGAAGAGCCTGGTCCTTAAATACAAGTACAGCCGAAATCCATATCTGTCGGCTCCCTCGATCAGGTGGCTCCTTAAAGCCGGGGAAGAAAGCTACAACTGGTCCGACTATGATCATGTAATTTCAGTTCCGCTCCATCCCCGGAAGGCGCGGGAACGGGGTTTTAATCAGTCTGCTGTGCTGGCCGCCGGTCTGAGCCGGCGGACGGGGATCAATTTCTCCCGGAGAGGATTGGTCCGTGCCCGTTATACAAACTCCCAGACTCGTTTGAGTAGAAAGGAGCGACAGGAAAATGTTAAAGGCGCCTTCCGGATCACCAACAACGCCGGTTTTTCCCGGAAGCGTCTCCTCCTGATCGACGATGTCTATACCACCGGCGCCACGGTCAATGAATGCGCCCGGGTATTAATGAAAGCGGGAGCGCAGCAGGTGGATGTTTTAACACTCGCCCGGGCGGTATGAGAATGCCCGGCTATCCGTGTTTCAGAGCTTGTGCAACTTCAGAAATTCTTGAGCCGATACCCATTCCGGGGACTGCGGAGATCTCCGCATAATTTCTTTGATGACTCCGGAGGCCCGGCGGCGAAATTCTTTCTTTTCCTTGTCGTCGGAAGTTCTTTGAACTAGATCCAGATACTTGTCTGCCAGAGCCCGGGAAGCCTTTTCCCAGAATTTACTTCTGGGGAAAGCCTTCCGGAGGTTTCCGTAGATCAGCACCGCTTCCTTACCAGAGGAAATTTCAGCTTTTTTCAAATAGGCCCGGGCCGCGTAAAGACTTTGGGGGCAATGGGAGATTACCTGATCCAGGACGGATTGGGCTTCAACCTTCTTCCCTTGCCGATTGTAAGTCTCGGCCAGATAAAGCTTGGTAGAAAAGGCAATATTTGTGTCGGGATATTTATTGATTATATTTTTAAGGTGATCGATCGCAGTCTCCCGGTTACCCTCCGCTACCATACACTCTGCGGTTCGTTCTATTGCTTCCCACATAACATTTCCGTGATAATAGTAATCGGTAAAGTATCCATCAATACCAAGCGGGTCCAGCACCAGGGCCAGCGCGCTCACCGTCGATGAGAAATACTTCTGTCCCTGGTCGACTTTGCTGAATAGCAGCTGGGCCTGAGCGGCTACTTCCGGATAAAAAAAGCGAGCCTGGTAGTAAGCATTTTTCGCTTTTTCGAACTTATTTTGACGGAGATAACTATCTCCCAGAAAAAGGATCGCTCGCCCCGCCTGTTCGGGGAAATTACTCATTACCTCCCGAAATTTTCCCCGTCCCGTCTCTTCTTCGCCCGGACTATGAAAGGCGTAGACTTTGCCAATCCGCACCAGGGCCAACCCTCGGGAATTAGGAAAGTAATTCACCACCATCTGATAAGCGTTCAGGGCTTTGTGCTTCAAGCTTTGCGCTTCTGCCCGGAGAGCGTTAATCTCTCGGGTCAAACCATTTTTTTCCAGCTCGCCGAGTTTTCCCCTGAGATGGGACTGCTTATCCTTTAAAAGAGTGAGATAAATATCCCCGAGGCTCAACCAGGCTTTCTCCGCTTCCCGGGTTTTCGGGAATTGACGGATCAACTCCTCAAAATTATTAATCGCTTTGGTGGGTTGTCCCACCTGGAGATAATATTGCCCCCGGGAGGCGTATTCTACTTTGAGTTCCGGCTTTTCAATGCTGGCTAACCCGGTAGAAGTCAAGAGCGGTCCCGCCAGAGCTATAATCAAAACAGATTTGAGTGCTTTTTTCATTATAACCTCCTAATTTTATGATTTAGGTTTAAACACATCAATAATATTATACTATATATTATCTTTGGAGCTATTGCAAGTTATTTTATGAAGTCTCAGAAAATACGACTGCAGAAATACCTCTCTCAAGCCGGTGTGGCGTCGAGGCGGGAGGCGGAGCGGCTGATGCTCCGGGGACGGATATCGGTAAATGGGCGGGTGGTGTCCAAACCGGGGACGCTCGTTGATCTGGAAGATGACCGCGTCGAGTTGGATGGCCGGAAGGTAATTCCCCAGGAGAAGTTCTATCTTATGCTCCATAAGCCGTCCGGATACCTCTGTGCTTTGAAAGACGGCTTTGGTCGACCCTTGGTGACCGATCTGATCAAGGATATTCCGGCGCGGCTCTACCATGCCGGACGACTGGACCTGGACTCGGAGGGACTCTTGATCATGACCAATGACGGGGACTTCAGCCAATGCATTACTCATCCCAGTCACCGGGTGGAGAAGATCTATTTTGTTAAACTGAAAAGCCCGCTTGATAATCGGCAGAAGACCGCCCTCAGTTCAGGAGTGCGGCTTGATGACGGTTTGATGACCGGAGCCGCCCGGGTCCGGATTGTCTCTCGCGACCGGCGGCGGGTTGAGATCGCCATCCGGGAGGGGAAGAAACGCCAGGTCAGACGGATGCTGAAGGCGGTCGGAAACCAGGTGATGTACTTGAAACGGATCGCCATCGGCCCGGTCAAACTGGGAGACCTGCCGACCGGGAAGTGGCGGAAACTCACGGCCGCTGAAATTCAAACTTTAAAAACTATCGGCGATAATAGATAATAAAAAAGCTGATTTTACTGAATTAAATAGTTATTCAACAGGAGGATTCAAATGGATTTTAGTAGATTCACCTTGAAAGCGCAGCAGGCATTAAAAGCCGCCCAGGACCTGGCTTCCGAGCATAATCAGCAGGAAATTCTCCCGGCTCATCTTCTCATCGCCCTTATCGATCAGGATGAGGGTCTTACCCGGCCCATCCTTCAGAAGCTCTCCGTAGATCCCGGAGAAGTCAGGGCCCGGGCGCTTGAGATCATAAAGAAGGTTCCCCAGGTCTACGGTGCGGGTCCCCAGACTGCCTATCTTTCTCCACTTCTGAACAAGATTCTGAACGTGGCCTGGGATGAGGCGAAAAAACTGAAGGATGAGTACCTGAGCGTGGAACATATCCTGCTGGCTCTGGCCGAATCCGATTCCCCGTGCGGAAAGTTATTGCGGGGGCTCGGCGTCACCCGAGACAGTATCCTCCAGGTCCTGGTCGATATCCGGGGCAGCCAGCGGGTGGTCGATCAGACCCCGGAAGAAAAGTATGAGGCGTTGACCCGATTCGCCCGAGACCTCACCGATCTGGCCCGAAAGGGCAAGCTTGATCCGGTAATCGGGCGGGATAATGAAATCCGGCGGGTTATCCAGGTGCTTTCTCGCCGGACCAAGAATAACCCGGTTCTGATCGGTGAGCCGGGTGTTGGCAAGACCGCCATCGCGGAGGGGCTGGCCACCCGGATCATGACCGGGGACGTGCCGGAGGGCCTGAAGAACAAGCGCCTTTTGGCTCTCGATATCGGAGCACTGGTAGCCGGCGCCAAGTATCGGGGGGAGTTCGAGGACCGTCTTAAAGCGGTTCTGGCGGAGATCGAAAAAGCCGGGGGGCAGATTATTCTCTTTATCGATGAGCTCCATACCATTGTTGGAGCGGGTGCGGCCGAGGGGGCGATGGACGCCTCCAATATGTTGAAGCCCGCCCTGTCCAGAGGAGAACTCCGCTGCATTGGATCCACCACCCTTGATGAATACCGGAAACACATCGAGAAAGACGCCGCTCTGGAGCGGCGTTTCCAGCCGGTTTATGTGGGGGAGCCTTCGGTCGAGGCGACGATCGCTATCCTGCGGGGGTTGAAGGAGCGCTATGAGGCATACCACGGCGTCCGGATTACCGATCCGGCGTTGATCACCGCCGCGACTCTCTCCGACCGATATATCAGTGACCGGTTCCTCCCCGACAAAGCGATCGACCTGGTCGATGAGGCGGCTTCTAAGCTTAAGATCGAGATCGACAGTATGCCGATCGAGGTTGATGAGGTGGAGCGAAAGATCGTGCAGCTGGAGATTGAGAAGCAGGCCTTAAAAAAGGAGAAGGACAAGGCCAGTAAGGAACGGCTGGCCGCGCTGAACCGGACCCTGGGAGACCTGAAAGAGGAGAGCAAGGGACTCAAGGCCCATTGGCAGAATGAGAAGAAGGCCATTGCCGAGATTCGTTCGCTTCTGGAACGGCTCGACGCCCTCAAAGGAGAAGAGGCGAAGGCCGAGCGGGAAGGGGATCTGGAACGGGCGGCGGAGCTCCGGTACGGCGAGAAGATCGAGATCCAGAAGAAGCTGGAGGAGGCCAACCGGCGGCTCAATGAGCTTCAGAAAAATCGCCGGATGCTCAAAGAAGAGGTGACCGAGGATGACATAGCCGAAGTTGTCGGCAGCTGGACGGGGATCCCGGTTAGCCGTTTGCTGGAAGGCGAGATGGAAAAATTGATCCGGGTGGAAGAACGGCTCCATGAGCGGGTGATCGGCCAGGAGGAGGCGATCCGGGCCGTCTCTAATGCCATCCGGCGGGGCCGGGTGGGGATGTCGGATCCCAACCGTCCCCTCGGCTCTTTTATCTTCATGGGGCCGACCGGGGTGGGGAAGACCGAACTGGCCAAGGCCCTGGCCGAATATCTCTTCGACGATGAGAAGTCGATGGTCCGTCTGGATATGTCCGAGTACCAGGAGAAGCACACTGTCTCCCGGATGATCGGTGCCCCGCCGGGATATGTCGGCTATGATGAAGGAGGCCAGTTGACCGAGGCGGTTCGCCGGCGTCCCTATTCGGTGGTCCTCTTCGATGAGATCGAGAAAGCCCACCCGGATGTCTTCAATACCCTCCTCCAGATTCTGGATGACGGAAGATTGACCGACGGGCATGGGCGCGTGGTCAACTTTAAAAATACTGTGGTGATCATGACTTCAAATATCGCTTCCCCGATCATCCAGGAGTATTCCGGGAAAAATCCCGAGAAAATGAAAGAAGGTGTAATGGAGGCTCTCCGGCAGCGGTTCCGCCCTGAGTTTCTTAACCGGGTGGATGAGATAATCATCTTCAACACTCTGGATCAGGAAGAGATCAAGCGGATCATCGATCTTCAGGTCTCTCACCTCGGCAAGCGGTTGGCCGCCCGGAAGATGGGTATCACCCTGACTGACCGGGCCAAGGAGCACCTGACCCGGGTCGGCTACGATCCCTCCTTCGGCGCTCGCCCTCTCAAGAGGGTTATCCAGCGGGAGATTGAGAATCCGTTCGCGCTCCGGATCTTGGAAGGGGAGTTTAAAGAAGGAGATGATATCAAAGTCGATTTTAATCCCGAAAAAGATGAAATATTATTCTCAAAAATAAAGATCACCGATGAGTGATAGAAAGCTTATTATCCTTGCCATTTGCTTGATAGTGATTCTGAATTTTATCGCTTTCTCTCCGATCTTAACGGCGAATTTTCTCAACTGGGACGATGAAGAAAATGTTGTCTACGCCGAGCGGATCAGGATGGTTGGTTCGGACGGCTTACTCTGGATCTTCACCGATTTCACGGTCGGTGATTTTAAACCGCTGGCGTGGCTCAGTTATTGCTTCGACTATGCTTTCTGGGAACTGAACCCGTCCGGATATCACCTCGGCAACCTTCTTCTTCACGCCGCTTCCGGCGTTCTGGCGCTGCTCCTGTTTTTTCGACTGGGTTCACGTTTCTTCCCGGCGAGACACTCCGGCTTAATTTTTCCCGCTTTCCTCTCCGCCCTCTTCTTTACCCTTCACCCTCTGCGAGTGGAGTCAGTGGCCTGGATCAGCGAAAGGAAAGACGTTCTCTGCTGTTTCTTCTACCTGGTCTCAATCATCGCCTATCTCCGGTACACCGCGCGAAGACAGCCCGGATGGTACGCTTTTGCCCTCATCTCCGCCCTCCTCGCGATGCTCAGCAAACCGATGGCGGTCACGATTCCTATAGTTATGATCCTGATCGATCTTCTAAGCGCCCCGGAGGGAGAACGCCGCTTCCGATTAGTAGAGAAACTCCCCTTCTTTCTCCTATCCATAATCATCGGCTCCCTTGCCATCTATGGACAATCCCGGCATCAAGCTCTGGTCTCCCTTAGAATAATCGGCCCGGGGGAACGGATTTTCCTCTTCTGTCGCGCGCTTTCTTTTTACCTTGAGAAGATATTTTTCCCGGTCCGGATCTCCGCGGCCTATCCGGCATCCGCGATATTTCCCCAGATCCCCGGCGGAGGGACGGCGCCGGTTATCTTGATTATTTCCCTTACCCTGGCCGCGTTCCTTTTCATTCGCCGGGGGGGGAGGGGATTGCTCTTCTTCTGGCTCTGGTTCGTAGTTACGATCCTCCCGGTGAGCGGAATCTTGCCGTCCGGAATGGTCTCGGCGGCTGACCGTTTCACCTATATCCCTTCCTTCGGGATCGCGGGTTTATTATTCCTCGGTCTGGTCTTTCTGGACGGGGACGGTGGATCGCGAAAGATCATCTTCCCTTCCCTGGCCGGGATATTCTGCCTCCTGCTTCTCACCTCTCGGCAGGCCGGGGTCTGGAAGGATTCCGAGACGCTCTGGGGAGACGCCGTAAAGAAGTATCCCGATACCCCGATGGCCCGGGCGCACCTGGGGCAACTCCTTTATCAACGGGGAGAGGATGAAAGCGCGATTTTTCACCTCCGGGGAGCCCTGGAGCTGATAGAAAAAGACCCGATGGCCCGGGGTGATATCATCTTCGCGGTCAAGAGCAATCTGGCCCGGGCCCTGGGGCGCATCGGACAGCCGGCCGCGGGCGCGGAGATTCTGGAAGAGATTTTAGAGAGCCGGGATGACTGGGTGACCCACCACTCTCTGGCGGGAATGTACTCCCGAATGGGGAGGAAGGAAGAGGCCGTCGTGGAGTATGAAGAGGTTCTCCGAACCCGTCCCGCTTTTGTCCCCGCGCTCTGCGAGTACGGCCTGCTCCTGGCCCAGTCCGGCCGGATCGAGCGGGCGATCGCCGTCTATAACCACGCCCTGGCGGTGCTTCCGGACAGCCCCCGGGCCCGGTATAACCTCTCACTGGCCCTTCTTGATCGGGGGAAACCGGAGCGAGCCATTCCGCTCCTAAAGAAACTGGCCGCTGAATATCCGGACCGGGCGTTGGTGGCCCGGGCCCTGCTGATCGCCTACCGGGTCGCGGGGAGAGGCGAGGCGGCGGACCTGATACGAAAGTTCACGGGGAAAGAAGAGAATGGTTTCGATAATCAATTGCCTTACAGCAAAGGGGAACGGCCGGACGTACTGGTCCCGATCCGTTAGAAAAGAAGTGCCTACTCCGACTCCCACCACTGACGCCATCTGTCGGCATACTTCTTAATCCAATCTGTGGCGGCGGCGGAACCGATATCGTGATGAACCTTCTGGGATTCAAGCCACTTATGGGCGAGAATCTGCTCCATCTGGTTCCGGGAAGAGAGTACCATCCGTTTCTGCCGCCAGATCTTGGCATAGTTCTTCTGCCAATCCTCGATCGTCTCCTCTATACTGACCCAGCGATGGTAGCGCTGGGAGAGGAAATATCGGTGAACCCGAAGGGCCTTCCACTCCGCCGGGCTAAAGCGGCGCTCATGAATGGGATTCTTTCCGTTCTTTTCTATGAGCTCCTGCTGTTTCTTCCTCCATTTCTCGGAGTAGTATTTCATCCAATTCGCGACGGTATCTTTAAGACAAATCTCATGTCCGGCTTGCTTGGAAAGATAATATTTATGAAGATGAATGGCGGACCACTCCGCCGGGCTGAAGAGGTAATTTGATTCCGATGTCATAGTTCTTAGGGAGCTGTCTTATGATGGAGGGCAGATATATACCTGATAGATAAAAAAGAAGCAAATAAAAAGTGGTAACTATTCTATCGGAATTGATCATATAATTAATACCTGATAACATGAAACTTGAGAACATGATGAATGATTTTAAGTTAGGTGAACTGTTGATGGTGGGGTTTGAGGGGTATACCCTGAATAAACTCCTCCGCCGGTATATACGCGAGTGGCAGGTGGGAGGGGTGATCCTCTTCGGGAGGAACATCCGGAATCCCGACCAGGTTGCTGAACTCTGCGGAAAACTGGCGGAGTTGCGGAGCCAGGTCTCGGATCTCCCTCTCCTTATCGCGGTGGACCAGGAGGGAGGAACGGTGGCCCGGTTGAGGGAAGGGGTGACGAACTTTCCGGGAAATCTGGCCCTGGGGTTTGGGGGGACGGTCGATAACGCTTTTCACCAGGGATTGATCACCGGTTACGAGCTGTTATATTATGGTTTCAATATGAATCTGGCGCCGGTTCTGGATCTTTATTCCAATCAAGGAAGCCACAGCCTTGGTCTTCGGTCGCTGGGGAGCGATCCGCACCGGGCCGCCCGGCTGGGCGTTGCCTTGATCAAGGGAATGCAGAAAGCGGGGATCGTTGCTACCGCCAAGCACTTTCCGGGGAAGGGGAGTGCCCGGCGAGATTCCCATGAAGAGCTGCCTGTAATCGGGAAGACCGTCCGGGAGCTGAAACGCCGGGACCTTCTGCCTTTTCGGGCGGTGATAGACGCCGGGGTGAAGGCGATCATGACTTCTCACGCGGCCTATCCGGCTTTTGAGGGCGGGGTACTCCGTCCGGCCACCCTCTCGCGCTTGGTGATGACCCTTCTTTTAAGAGAGGAACTTCATTTTCCGGGCCTTCTGATCAGTGATGACCTGGGGATGGGGGCCCTCCGGAGTGGTTACTCAATCGAAGAGGCGGCGCTTAAGGCCCTCAAGGCCGGGGTGGATATGCTCCTCCTCTGTCACGACCCCTTGGCCCGGGAGCGAGTTCTGGACGCTTTGAAAAGGATCAGTAAAGGGGATCGCTTGATCAGAGAACGGCTGAAAGAGAGCGGCAAAAGGATCTCCACCCTCAAGGAGGGTCTCCTCCCTTCGCCCCGGTCCCCCTCTTTTGATCAGGTACCCGAGCATGATCTTCCTCTCAAGATCGCGCGGGGAGCTATATCGGTTCGGAAGTCCGCCGGGGATGTCCTCCCTCTGGAGAAAGGAAGTCGATTCCTCCTGATCTGGTTCAAGCCCGAGTTGGGAGCCGAGGTGGAAGACCCGGGGGAACGGGACGGTGAGCCAGGCAAACATCTTCGTGCCGAAGGTCTCTCCCCGAAGGTTCTCCCTATCTCCCTTTGCCCCTCTCCGGAGAAAGGGGAACGGATTCTCGATAGGTTGCGGGCTGTGCCGAGAGTCGTTATTACCAGTTACGACGCCTATCGTTATCCTGACCAGCGGAGGTTGATCGAAGATGTGCTGGAGCGCCGACCGGGCGCCGTCCTGGCAGTACTGCGGGATCCGCGCGACCTGGAGCTCTTTCCCCGGGCCCGAACGGTTCTGATCACCCGTGGTTACGGCCCTCCCTCCATTCAAGCGCTGGCCGAAACGCTCTCCGGAAAGTTAAAGCCGCGGAGAGAGGGATAAGAAGGCGGTCTCGCGGCATAGTTCAAAAGATAAATTTGCGACCCCCGCATTTTATCCCGATTAAAGCTTTGGGACGGTGACGGGATAGACTCCGGGAGCTAATTTACTGCTTCGGAATTTCAATAAAACTAATGAATATACAGCATTTTATAGGAATTAGGTTAACCAATCCCTATTCCCCAATCCCTAATCCCCAAATTTGCGCCGAAGGCGCTAATTTATAATATGAAGGTTACAATTATCGGCTCAGGCGTGGCGGTCCCCTCGCTGCGGAGGAGATCGCCCGGCCTGGTGATAGAGGCCGGTGGGGAACGGCTGCTCTTCGACTGCGGTCCGGATATCCTGCGAGGGTTGCTGAGCGCCGGGTACCGGCATCAAGAGATTGATCGGATCCTGATCACTCATTTCCACCCCGATCATACCCTGGGGCTGCCCCATTTCCTTTTCGCTTCCCGGTATGAACTGGAGCCCCGAACGCGGGACATCCTGATTGGAGGACCTCCGGGGCTGGAGAATCTCCTGGAAGGGTTCAACGCTATCTACCCGGAGTGGCTGGAGGGGAGGGGGTACCGGGTTCTCATTCACGAGATCATCGACAATGAATGGTCCGGCAGCGGCTGGAAGGTACGGACCGGGCCGGTTCTCCATAATCCGGAGAGCATTGCCTACCGCCTGACGGATGAGCGGGGGAGATCGGTCGTCTATTCCGGTGATACCGGCTACTGCGAGTCCCTGATCGAGCTTGCCCGGGGGGCGGACCTTCTGGTCTGTGAATGTTCCTTCCCGGATGTTGTCGATCTCCCCACTCATCTTGGCCCTTCCAAGGCCGGCAAGATTGCCGCCCGGGCCAATGTTAAAAAGCTCCTTCTCACCCACTTCTATCCGCCCTGCGACGAGATCGACGTGGTCGGTGAGTGCAAAAGAGTGTTCCACGGAGAAGTAATTCGGGGAGAAGACGGTTTGAGTCTGGAGGTGAGTTAAATAATGCGGAATTCCCATCTTATTTTATAACTACTCAGGTTGTCAGGTTCAAGGTTCACGGTTCACGGTTTGTTGCCTTGCGCACTTCAATATCTTCAAACTGTTCAATCTTCATCATTCTATAACCTTGAACCGTGAACCTCTGAACCCCTGAACCTGAGTAGTTACCTTATTTTAATAACCGTATCATTCACGGTGCTCGTTCCCGGCCTCTTCCCTATAATGATTTGTTTCCCGTCATCTCTGCTAAAAAACTGAATACTTTTGGTGATTTTTCGTAAGCTTTCAGTAAACCCCGTTCCTTTGTGTTCGTAGTGCAGGACTTCAGTCCTGCCTTCGTTGGGCAGGACTGAAGTCCTGCACTACGAACTTATAGAAATTCCGATGCAAGGACGTGGTTCACTGAAAGCTTACGATTTTTCCATTGACGAGCAAAGATTTATGTTCTATAAGGCATAATGAGTATGCTTTTAAAAGCATAATTTAGATGAGCAAGGGAGAATTTTAAATGGATAATGGGATAAGAGAAATTCGGCAAAAGGTACTCCAATCTATGACCGATATTGATGGCCATTCATTTGCCTTGGCCGGTGGAAGTGCGCTGGAGATGTTCTATTTAAATCATCGGTTTTCTCGAGATCTCGACTTTTTCACCAGGCGTTATAACGGGAACGAGATTGAAGAAATTGTTGGTTTATTGAAGAAGAAACTTGGCTATCCTGTTTCAAAAGATATTGAAATTATGACGCCCCACCATGCTCGAGCTGTATTCTATATGCTTGATGCGCTAGGGCTGGAGCGTCCTTTGAAGATAGACTTTATCGAAGAAGTGTTGGTATCAAATCCTCGAGTAAACATGTTTAAAGGCTTGCCGGTATATAGGGTAGAAGATATTTACTATCATAAGATTTTTACCATTGCGGGAATACGTGATGCCACCAACGGCGCCGGAAAGTATATATTCACAGGCAGAGACGAACCGAGGGATGCGCTTGATATCTATTATCTGTCGCGAAAAGTGCGGCCGCTCCATGAGTTTCTTGAAGAAATCCCGGATCTGCAGCAACGAATGTTTGTTGCCTGGGCGCGGACGTACTCACGCATGGATATGAAGCTCGGGGTGCTGGATCTCGATATCTATGATAAGAAGTTTGACGTCAGGGAGATGATTAAACACATTGATGATGAAGTAGAAGAATTTATGAGGGGCATCTTATGAACCCTATAGTGAAGAAATACTTCTGGAGTTTAAACGATCAGGCCTTGGAGGAAACCGCCCGGATTTTGCGTGATCCAAGTGACAAAAGATTCTTGATCAAGGCAATCTCTCTGCTCTCCCATTGCACCAAACCTCACGATCTTTTTCGGGCTATTCCCCGTGAGATCTTTTTTGAACAATGGCCTTCGATAAAACGAAGATGGAACCGCGTGGGTGGAGTAAAAACCAATATTCCTTGGTGGGATTCCATTTGTCATATGCTCGTCTCCCGGGAGGGAAAAATAACCCCCGACCAGTGGTCAGCCTATCTGGGGTTTATCGGGAAGCAAATTAAGGAAGCTCGTCTGAGGAAGGAGTGGAGCCAGGATAATTTGGCGAAAAGGATAAAGGTCGAACAACGGCTTATATCACAGGTTGAGTCTGGCAAAGCGAATATAACTATGGAAACCCTCCTTAAAATCGCCAAGGTTCTGGGGATTGAAAAAATCGAACTGGGAATAAATGAAAAAATTAAAAAATGAAACCACCCGAAAAAATCAAACGTTTGGTTGATGTATTTGATCGGAATCTGGAGGCTTATAAAAGTTCCGGTTACAAAGAGGCCAACGTCCGCTTCGAGTTCATCGATCCTTTCTTTGAGGCCCTTGGTTGGGACATCTACAATAAGAAGGGCTACGCTGAGGCTTACAAGGACGTCATCACTGAAGACGCCATCAAGATCGGCGGCGTCACCAAGGCTCCCGATTATTGTTTCCGGATCGGAGGAGCCCGTAAGTTCTTCGTCGAAGCGAAGAAGCCCTCCGTCGATATAAAAGGGGAAGTCAGCCCCGCCTATCAGCTCCGCCGCTATGCCTGGTCCGCCGGGCTTCCCCTCTCGATTCTCACCGACTTTGAAGAGTTTGCCGTCTATGACTGCCGCGTCCGCCCTCACCTCGGGGATAAATCTGGTAACGCTCGGGTTATCTATCTCACTTATAAAGAGTACCTGGACAGGTGGGAAGAAATCACCTCCATCTTCTCCAAGCAGGCGGTTATGGAAGGACTCTTCGATAAGTACGTAGAGTCCAAGCGGAAGAGAACCACGCAGGAAGTCGACGTGGAATTTCTCAAGGAGATTGAGAACTGGCGAACGCTCTTAGCGCGGAATATTGCTCTGAGAAATTCTTCCCTGGGAATACAGGAAGTCAACTTCGCTGTCCAGAGAACGATCGACCGTATTATCTTCCTCCGTATCTGCGAAGATCGGGGCATTGAATCCTATGGACAATTGCAGGCACTCCTCAACGGGACTAATGTATATGAACGATTGCAGAAGATATATCGACTGGCCGATGATAAATATAACTCCGGCCTCTTCCATTTTCGACAGGAGAAAGAAATAGTAACCCCTCCCGATGAACTAACTCTCAGTATCAAAATTGATGACCGGGTCTTAAAGGAGATCTTCAAGCAGCTCTATTATCCGGAAAGCCCGTATGAATTCTCGGTATTGGGGGCGGATATTCTCGGCAATATCTATGAGCAGTTCCTGGGAAAAGTCATCACTCTGACCAAGGGCCACCACGCCAAGGTGGAGGAGAAGCCGGAAGTCCGCAAAGCCGGGGGCGTATATTATACGCCGACCTATATCGTCGATTATATCGTTAAGAATACCGTCGGCAAACTCTGCGAGGGAAAGACCCCGAAAAAGATAGAGAAACTGCGGATACTCGATCCCGCCTGCGGTTCCGGCTCCTTCCTGATCGGTGCCTATACTTCCCTGATCGATTACCACCGGGACTGGTATCTTAATAACCTCATCCCCCAGCTTGGCCATGAAGGCTACATCTCAAAGACGGCTCTGAGAAAATACGTCCCCGGCAAGAAACCCGAGATGCCGATCTATCAGGGGAAGGGCGGCCAGTGGTATCTCACCACCCGGGAGAAGAAGCGGATTCTACTCAACAATATCTATGGCGTCGATATTGACAGCCAGGCGGTGGAAGTAACCAAGCTCAGCCTCCTGCTCAAAGTCCTGGAGAATGAAAACCAGGATTCACTGGAGCGTCAGATGAAACTCTGGCGGGAACGGGCCCTCCCGGATCTGGGCAACAATATCAAATGCGGTAATTCCCTGATCGGCCCGGATTTTTATGAGGGTGAGCAGTTGACGTTACTGGATGATGAGGAACAATCTAGAATTAATGTTTTCGATTGGAACGCCGAATTCCCGGAGATCATGGAGAAAGGCGGTTTTGATGCCGTGATTGGTAATCCGCCGTATGATGTTTTGGAAAAAGAACGAGGCAAGACATCTTGGCCGCACTCTGTTCTCAGTGAGTATGTCCGCTATAATCAAGACTATAAATATGCTCTTGGAGGGAAAACAAATCTCTTCAGGTTTTTCTTAGTTCGCTCAAAGACTCTTATGAGAATGCATGCTAGGTTTGGCATGATAGTCCCACTTGCATTGCTTGCCGATATCAGTTGCGCAAAAACGCGCAGGTATCTACTACTTGGCTCAAGTAGCTTCATCGCTGACTGCTTCCCTCAGAAAGATAATGCCTCTAAGCGAATATTCAAGGATGCTAAGCTATCAACTGTCGTTATCACATATATGAAAGAGCCGAAAACAGATGAAAAGGTAGCTAGACTACTTGTTCGTACTTATCCTTGGAATCGGTTCAATGATCCTTGTCGTGAAAGCATGATCAATTATTTAGATGCTGCTATATTGAATCCCAGTACATTTCCGATACCAATGGTTGATTCTGTTCAATGGCGGCTATGTCTTAAACTTCACAAAAATAAAAATATTCGCCGGCTTGGCGATGTTAACGATTTTAAGGTAAATCGAGGAGAGATTAACCAGACGATATATAGACGGTATATTGTGGCTGACTCAAGAATGGCGCGCTTGCTGAAGGGCGTTGAGGTAGGACAGTATTGTATCCATGTGCGCCTTAGCCAGGGCAAACGTGAGTGGTTTGATGAAAAACGATTCCTGCAAGACAATTCGCCCCGAATGGTCACAACCAGCCGCCGGATTGCCACCCAGAGGATTACCGGCGTTGATGAACGCCTCCGCATAGTTGCCACCATTGTTCCAGAGCATACATATTTTGCCGATTCAACCAATTCGATTTCGATATACGACGATTCAGCATATCGGCTTGAATATATCCTGGGATTACTCAACTCTCAGTTATTTCAATGGCGGTTCAAACTCACCAGTTCAAATAACAATGTCGGCACGAACGAGCTCAATTCCATGCCATTTCGAATGATTGATTTTGCGGTCGCGGAAGATGTGATGAAGCACACCAAGATGGTATCATTGGTCGAGCAAATGCTGAGTTTGAACAGGCAACTTGCGAAGGCCAAAACGCCTGATGAGAAAACTAGGCTTGAGCGCCAAATCAAAGCCACCGATAAACAAATCGACCAGCTTGTTTATGAATTGTATGGGTTGACTAAAAAAGAAGTTGAAATTATTGAGGATTTTTCAAGATGATTGTTGAACCGGTTACAATACCAGAATTATCAGAAACAGTAAGTTCATTCGAAGAAGCAAAAAATATTATATTGGGGCATCTTTCTATAAAAAAAACTGAATTGCCTCCCGGGTCAGATAGTGATTTATATAAAGTTTTAACAAAGTATTATTCAAAGATAATTAATGATAAGATTTTAAAGGAGTCACCATATCCAATAGATTGTAAATTGATAAGGGATCTATTTTTTAAGTTTGATGCTAAAAATATTAATGAGTTTGGAGATAAACTGAAAGCCATAGAAAAAGCCCATGGAAAAGTTCTTTTATGTAATATCTTTGAAGAAGCTAGAGGACAAAAAGGGATTGAATTAACGCAAAAATTGTCTTCTCTACAAGCAGAAATATATTGTGCTTATTTGTTAGCTTCCCTTGGAACTTTAAAGAAATTAATCGATGGAAACGGCTGTGATTTTATTTTCCAATATAATGGTGAAAAATGGTGCATACAGGTAAAACGAAAAAACAATGAATTTCATAACTTATGTTTGATTGCAGATGCTGTCTCAAGCGAATTATATATTAGAGATAATAATATTTTACGTGAATTTACTAGAGTTCGTTTCGATGGAGAAGCTATAACCTATCATTTGAGGCGTGACATAGTGAAATTTATCCATAGTGATCTATTTGCTAATACGTTTAATGAATGTGTCAAATTCAGCGAGGGAAGTTTTAAATTTTATGAGATCGAATATCTATTTAATGACATTTCAATTAAAGTTATTGGCAATGAACAAAAGACAGAATTTATTTTTAAACATGAAGATAAACAAACAAACATAGAATTTAAAAAAAACGGAAGTCGTTTTCAACATTATGACTTGAAAAATTCCGTTTATTATCCAGATGAAGAAAATTTACAAATTGATAAGCTCTCCAATAGATTGAGTAAGATCATTGAAGAAGCTAAAGACAACTTTCCGCAATGTTCAAACGTCAAAAAGGCTTTATTCATTCAATTAGATATAAGTCCACAAAATGAAAATAACTTTAAGAATCGAATTGATGTAATGAAGAATCTTATAGAAGAAAAAATCTCTAATTTCCCAACATTGATTTTCCCCTCTTCATGCTTTGAAAAATTCAAGCCGATTTTAAATCAAGCTGCGGAAAATTCTATATTCAAGCAATTTTACTAGTAATAAAGTTGACATAAATGCACCATCAACACGCTCAAAAATCCAATTTGCCGACTGAGATGTGCCACGTGGCACATTTTTGTGTATAAGGAGATTAGGCCATGAAACTGTTGATGATCGATCGGGAAAAGATAAAGATCGAGGGCTATCGCCTACGGTTTAAAAGCGGGAGGGTGGATATCGAAGATATGGTCAACTCGATCAAAACCCACGGCCTGCTCTGCCCGATTGTCGTATCGAAGAAGAAGGATTACTTTCAACTGATCGCCGGGGAAAGAAGACTCTGCGCGATGGATCAACTCGGCTGGGAGAAGATCCCCGCGATCGATAAGGACAGCGAGGGAGGAGCGGATATTTTAATCAAGGGTTTGGTGGAGAATATCGTCCGGCTCAATCTGTCTCCCTTAGAGCGGGCGATGGCGATGCAGGAGATTATAGAGACGTATAACTATACCCAGGAAGAGTTGGCCGAAAAGCTGGGGATAGACCGGACAACCGCTTCTCATTTTCTGCGGATGATCCATATCCTCCATCCCCAGGTATTGAAATACGTCCACGAAAGCAGCATCACCTTCGGTCACGCCAAGGTC
>Ga0208905_1000028_pt1 | contig 78299 bp, 68 predicted proteins | sample AntAceMetag02UKS_FD_184776 | JGI IMG/M metagenome (GOLD analysis project Ga0208905, IMG submission 184776) | Saline lake microbial communities from Ace Lake, Antarctica - Antarctic Ace Lake Metagenome 02UKS (SPAdes) (version 2) | ecosystem: Environmental > Aquatic > Non-marine Saline and... | reverse complement strand
GTTAGCGAAGCAATCTCAATAGGTTATATCAAAGGGATTGCTTCGTCGCTGCGCTCCTCGCAATGACAAAGTGAAACAATATATATATTATAATGCGTTACCTGAGACAAGTGCATACCCCCAATAAATAAATACTGAATGAAAAATGTCATAACCGGGAGGATGTTATGGATAAGCTGGAGACTATACCTCTGGAGGCCATCTCTATCCCCAAGAACCATATCCGCGTTCAGAGCGTTGACGAGAAGGCTTTGAAGAAGCTCTCCGATTCGATTCTCTCGGCCGGCCTCCTGGTCCGGATCATCGTCCGGCCGGTGGGGAAGGGGAGATATGAGCTGGTGGACGGTGAACGGCGTCTCCGGGCCTATCGGATGCTCTTTGAAGCGGAAGGGCGAAAGTGGATCGGGATACCGGCTATCGTGGAGGAGATGACGCCGAAAGAAGCGATCAGCCGCCAGGTGGCGATCAATGAGAATCGGAAGGACCTCACCCCCTACGAGAAAGCCAAGGGGTATAAGCAGGCCTGGGAGACCGGGTATTTCAAGAGCTATCGTGATCTGGCTTCAGTAGTCGGAAAGTCTCATACGTCGGTGATCCGTTCGATCAATATATTTGAACGGTTTCCGAAAGAGATCCTCCAGGCGTTTGAGAACGGAGATCTTAAGCAAGCTCACCTGCAGTACTTTTACAGTATGCCGAACCGGCAGGCGATGCGGGCGCTCTACCAGGCGATCATTCGGAACAAGTTAAAATCAACCGAGGCCCGGGAACTGGCTAACCGCCTGGATGAACGCTGGCTGAGCGGGGACCGGGAATTATTGCGGCAGATCGCCGAGAAAGATGAACGGATTAAGGATCTGCTGGATGAAGAGATCATCATCTCGGACCTTGTCAACAAAAGTAAATGTACTCTGACCTATACAAATTTGAGCCGATTTAAGAGATTGATTTTACTGCTGGCAGAGATGGTAAAAAGTGGTGAATTTCGCACCACTTTGTCTCAAAATGCTGGTCAATAACGATTTATAACCACGCTGCGTAGAGAAAACGCGCCGCCGGATTGACAAGAAAAGAAGGTTAGAGATGGGTGAGATTAAAATATCGGATCCGGTCAAGCTGATCTGCGGTTTACTGGCGGCGGACCCGGTTTGGCTCTCCCGTGCGCGGGAGGCGTTGGCCGGGCGGTTCGGGCCGATCGATCTGGAGAGCGAGATCATCCCGTTTGACTTCACCTCGTATTATGAGAAAGAGCTGGGGCCGGAGATCCTCCGCCGGTACGTCTCATTCGGAGAGCTTATCTCCCCCGAAGACCTGTCTGCGATCAAGCTTACTACCAACCGGATGGAGGAGGACCTCTCCGAGTCAGGAGTGAGGAGAGTCAATCTTGACCCCGGCTACGTCGATCTTTCCAAGATGGTTCTGGCCACCACCAAGGACGCCACCTACCGTGTATATCTCTTCGATGGCATCTTCGCCCAGTCGACTTATTATTTTCAGGGGGGCACCTACCACCCCTGGGAATGGACCTATGCCGATTACCGAACCGATGCCGCGATCTCCTTCTTCAACCGGGTGAGAAGCGATTATAAAAAGCAAGCGCGCACCTGACATTCATGGTATAATTTTACAGGAGGTCGAAGATGAGGAAGACAGTCGTTATCATCGTGGCTGCCGCTATCGTGGCCGTTTATGCGTCCTATCTTTCGCCCCGCCATGGCAGGGGGCCTCTGGGCGGTTAGAGAATTCACCCGGCTCTATTTTGGTGGGAGTGGAGATGTGCCGGTGACAAGATAGGCAGTGGGGAGTGGGCAGTGGGAAGTGGATGGTGCGCGGGGAGAGTTAACAACTTTCCGGTTTAATCTACTTATAGAGGTTGACCGAGTCCACGTAGCCGACGCAGACCGCCCGGACCACCCCGGTCGGGCCGGTCTCGAGGACCTGCCGGGCGCTGTTCCCTTCGTCGATCAGTAAAACGACGTCATCTTTTCCCGCCTGGCACCGGTCGAAGGCGACCAGGGTCTCGGAAGTTTCAGTACCGTCCGGATCGAGGATCTTGACCAGGAGCATCTTCTCCCCGATGTACTGCTCGAGCTTCAGTGTCGAGACGACGGTTCCGATGACTTTTCCTATCTTCATTGGATGTTACTATTCCCCAATCCCCATTCCCCAATCCCTAATCAACCTCGTCGACGATCGAGGTGATGGTGGCGTCCGAGGGGTTGAAGGGGTCCGGCAGGGGGAGCGAGGCCTCCCTCCCGCCGATATAGGTTACGATCTGGCCCGGTCCGGCCTGCTGGCTGTCGCAGGCGACCACGGGGGCGCCGGACGGATTTAGATCCTCATCCAGGGGCTGAACAATCAGCAGCTTGACCCCCACCAGGGACTCAACCTTCTTTGAGCTGACGACGGTCCCGATGACTTTGCCCAGGTTCATTTTGGAGACTTCTTCGGGGTGATGGTTTTGAACTTGTGATACTTCTCCACCCCGCCGACTTCCCACTGGTCCACCACACCGAGGATTACAGCGTCGTTGGGACGGTCCCGGGTCATCTCGGTCTGGCGGGCGGAACTCCCCTTGGAGTAGAGGACCACCTCCCCCCGGTCGACTCCCATCGGGTCGGCGGCTATTATCGAGCCGCCGGAGAGTTGGTTCTCCAGGTCCAGGTCTCTCAGAACCATGAAGGGAACCCCCACCATCTTCTCGTCCTTCCTGGTGGAGACAACCGTACCCACTACCCGAGCCAGTTGCATAATAATACTCTACTCCGGAAGCGTTTGCTTGCGCTTTGCTGATTGCGATTGATACAGGATACAGATTAAATAGCCCCCGGGGGGGTTGTAAAGAAAAAAATGATCCGCGCCGTTGCTGCTATGTTAAAATATCTTCCCCGGATTGAGGATATTAGCCGGATCAAGGGCGCGCTTGATCCGGCGCATGGACTCGATCGCGGCCGGCTTGAGAGCCAGCGGCAGGTAATCCTTTTTGCTGATGCCAATTCCGTGTTCTCCCGAGATCGTTCCTCCCAGCTTGATGGACAGGGTGAAGAGATCCGTGGTCGCCTGGTGGAGAGCCTTCTTCCAGCTTTTTTCGTCCAGGTTCCTCTTTAAAAAGTTGACGTGGACGTTCCCGTCCCCGGCGTGCCCGAAAGAGACGATCTCCAGGCCGTGCTTCCGGCCGATCTTATCGGCTCCGTCGAGGAGCGCGGCGATCTCCATCCGGGGGACCACCACATCCTGGGCGGAGATGATCGGACTGACCGCCCGGAGCGAGTCCCTTAGTTTACGCCGGGTGGCCCAGATTTTTTCCTGGTATGTCGGCGAGTCGGCCACCATCACATCCCCCGCCCCCTCCGCGAGGCAGACCTCCCCGATCGCCTCGTACCGACGTTCCACGTCGTCTTTTTCCATCCCATCCATCTCGATCAGAAGATGGGCCTCCGCGTCCGCGGCGCTGATGCCTTCACCCAGCACCTCCCGGCTGATCCGGAGGCACTTCCGGTCCATGAACTCGATGGCGGTAGGGCGGAAGTGCCGGCGAATGATGGCGGCCACGCAGTGGACGGCGGATCGATAGGAAGGGAAGGGGACCAGGAGGTCGACCCGGTGTTGGGGTTTTACCAGCAACCGGACTGTGATCTCCGTGATGACGCCCAGTGTCCCCTCGGAGCCGACCAGGAGATGGAGAAGATTGTAGCCGGTCACGTTCTTGGCCAGTTTTCCGCCGTATTCGATGATCTCTCCGGTGGGAAGAACGGCTTTGATTCCGCTGATATAATCACGGGTTACCCCATACTTGACTGCCCGGGGTCCACCCGCGTCCTCGGCCAGATTTCCCCCCAGCGTGCAGTCCTCGAGACTGGCCGGATCGGGAGGGTAGTATAACCCCTTTGCTTCAACCGCCTTATGCAGTTCCCCGGTAATAATCCCCGGCTCGACGACCGCCATCATGTTCTCCTCGTCGATCTCCAGGATACGGTTCATCCGCTCCAGGCTGATAACCAGCCCCCCGAAGAGAGGAAGGGCGCCCCCGGTGACACCCGTGCCGCTGCCTCGGGCCACTACCGGGAATCGCTCCCGGTTGGCCAGCAACAGGAGTTGGGATATCTCCCCGGCGGAAGCCGGTTTGGCGACCGCCTCGGGGCGGGCGAAGAAGTTGGGGTTCTCGTCGTGGGAGTAATCCTCCATCTGCTCCTTCCCGGTCAGAAGATGTTGCGCTCCCACGATCTCCCGCAGTTTGTTTATCAGCTTGCTGTTTAGCTTTTGATACATGGTGATTCGCCGTTTTTGGAAGAGTAAGAATTTTAACAATGATACGTTATTAAAAAATTTGAGCAAATAAATTGTTGACGGGGGTGTTATTTCGGCTAATAATAACAAAACTCATGCGAGATGGGTGAAGAAAATTGCTAAGATTAAATAAAAGAACATGGAACAGAACAAGATTGAAAGAATCGTAGAGGAAGTTATCAAACAGGCGACCCCAATCGTGAAAGGTGCCGCCAACGAGGTTCCCATGACCAGTGTAACCCAAAAGAGAGGGATGGTAAAACGGATCGCCATTGGTTCCGATCACGGCGGTTTCCCGCTCAAGGAGGAACTGGTTCGCTTCCTGGAGGCGAAGGGTTATATCATAAAAGACCTGGGGACCGACAGTACCGAGGCGGTTGATTATCCCGATTTCGCCGAGAAAGTCGCCCGGGCGGTCGCTTCCGGCGACTGTGACCGGGGAATCATGATCGACAGCATCGGGATGGCTTCCGCGATGGCGGCCAACAAAGTCCGGGGGATCCGGGCGGCCATGTGCTATGACCTGACCACCGCCCGATCCAGCCGGGAACATAATGACGCCAATGTCTTGACCCTGGGAGGGAAGGTGGTGGACGCGGCCCTGGCGGGGGAGATCGTCAGCCTCTGGCTGACCACCGATTTCGCCGGCGGCCGACACTGGCCCCGGGTCAATAAGATCATGGCCATCGAGAGAAAACGGTAAATTAGCGCGAAGCTTCACTACAGAATTATTCAAATTTTATGAGGGAAAAGTAAATGGATACTCAAGCATTGATTGAACGAGTGACTAAAGAAGTAATGGCGGCCCTGGAGGGCGACGCCCCGTCCGCTCTATCCGCCTCGGCCTGTGCCGTGGAGAACGGCGCCTCCTGCTTGGAATGCGGCCAGTGCGTGACCAATCGCCCCGGCTTGATCAATGCCCTGATCTTAAACGGCGTCTGCCGGATCAGCACCCAGCTGGGGATCGGCGAAGTTGAAGCGAAGATCGCCCATATGATCGATCACACCCTGCTCAAGCCGGAGGCGACCGAGGACCAGATCCGGCAGCTCTGCCGGGAAGCGTCCACGTACTGTTTCGCCTCGGTCTGCATCAACCCGGTCTGGATCGAACTCTCGGCGAAGTTATTGAGGCGTTCCGGGGTCAATGTCTGTACGGTGATCGGCTTCCCTCTCGGCGCCGATACCTCCGAGACCAAAGCTTACGAGACCAGAGATGCTATCGCTAAGGGCGCCACCGAGATAGATATGGTGATCAACGTTGGCCTTATAAAGTCGAGGCAGTATCGTCGGGTCGAGGAGGACATCCGGGGGGTAGTCCGCGCCACCCGCCCTAATATTCTGGTCAAGGTGATTCTGGAGACCTGCCTGCTGACCGATGAAGAAAAGGTCAAGGCCTGCGAGCTGAGTGTCGAGGCCGGCGCCGATTTTGTCAAGACTTCCACCGGGTTCAGTACCGGGGGAGCCACGGTTGAGGACATCGCCCTGATGAGGAAGGTAGTGGGGCCGGAGATCGGGGTTAAGGCGTCCGGAGGAGTGCGGAGCTTTGATGATGCCCAGGCCATGGTCCAGGCCGGGGCCACCCGCCTGGGGGCCAGCGCCAGTCTTAAGATTATCCGGGTCAAGGATGCCGGCGGTTCGTCCGGTATAAAGTAGCGACCTTCGATGCAGCAGCATACTCAGTTGAATCATCCGGTATATATCCAGAAGAAGAAGAGCGTCTGGCCGTGGATAATCGCCGGGCTCCTCATCGTAATGCTGGCCGGGGGCCTCCTGATAAGTCTGGTGGCCAATATTGTTCTGATCAAGGGGAGCGCCCGAAAGGGCGCGGTCCGGGTCGGCCGGGACCGCTTCTCGGAGGTGCTGGTAGAAGGAGAGGGGGACAATAAGATTGTCATCATCCCGATCAGGGGCCTTATCAGTTTTACCGGTTCGGAGAGCATCTGGAAGAGAGAGAGCATGGCCGACCTGGTGCTGGAGAGACTCCGGGCCGCGGAGGACGATCCGGCGGTTAAAGCCGTCATCTTAAAGATTGATAGTCCGGGGGGAGGCATCACCGCCAGTGATGTTATCTATCACCGGGTGAAGGAACTTCAAGCGGCCGGGAAGAAGGTGGTGGCCGCCCTCGGTGATCTGGCCGCTTCGGGGGGATATTATGTGGCCTGCCCGGCGGACTGCATTGTCGCCTATCCCACCACCATTACCGGGAGCATCGGGGTAATTATCCAGTCGTTTAATCTGGAAGGCTTGATGGGGAAGATCGGGATCAAGGATGTCACCGTTAAGCAGGGGAAAGAGAAGGATCTCCTTTCTCCGTTCCGAAGCCTTACCCCGGAAGAAAGGAAGATGCTCCAGGGAGTGGTGGATGAGATGTACGAGCGATTCCTCCTGGTCGTGGCCGAGGGGCGGCAGATGGACCGGGAAGAGCTGGAAGATATAGCGGGGGGGCGTATCTTCACCGGGACTCAGGCTCTGGCCAACGGCCTGGTGGACACGATCGGTTATCAGGATGCGGCGGTCGATAAGGCTCTTGAGTTGGCCGGACTGGAAGAAGCCCGGGTGATCGAGTACCGCAAGGTATATTCCCTTTTCGACCTCTTCCGCAGTCAGCTCTCCCGGGGTCTTTCTCTTCCGACCGGATTGGATTTTCAGCAACTCTTTGAACCTCAAACCCCCCGCCTGTTATACCTATGGACCATTTAACAAAACCCATAACCTCCTATACCGTTAAGCTCAATCGGGATCAGGCTGCTCGGTTGAAGTTTGGTTTGGAGAAGAAGGATTTTATTTTCAAGACCGTTCCTCATGCCCACTTCGGCGCTTCCCTGGGGCACCTCTCCCTTACTCTGTATAAATCGGGAAAGCTTTTAATTCAGGGGAAGGATACCGTTGATTTTGTTCAGTTCTTCCTGGAGCCGGAGATATTAAAAGAGATTCGGTTTGGTTATGAGAATATCCTCGAAAGTTTCCAGGGCGAGCGGATTGGGGTTGATGAGAGCGGCAAGGGAGATTATTTCGGCCCGCTCGTGATAGCCGGGGTCTTTCTCGATGCTGAGAGAGAAAAGAAATTACGAGACTTGAATGTGCGGGACAGCAAAAGAATCTCCGATCGCCGGATTCGGGAACTGCGGACGGTTATCCGCCGGGATTGCCGCTACTCCATTGTCGCTATCGGGCCCGAGCGCTATAACCAGCTCTATATTACTATGGGTAATCTGAACCGGATTTTAGCCTGGGGGCACGCGCGGGTGATTGAAAATATTCTGACCAAGACCAGCTGCCACAAAGCGATCCTGGATCAATTCGGCAAGAAAGACCTGGTGCTGAAAGCGTTGATGAAGAAAGGCCGGTCGATTGAAATCGTGCAGAAAGTCCGCGGCGAATCGGATCTGGCGGTGGCGGCCGCCTCCGTCTTGGCCCGGGGAGAGTTCGTCCTTCGCCTGAAGAAACTATCGGACGAGTTCGGGGTAAAACTTCCTCTGGGGAACAAGAAGGATGTGGTGATCGCGGCGGGCAAGAACATCATCAAAAAGGCGGGAATGGAAGCGCTGGTCAAGGTGGGGAAGATACACTTCAAGACTACTAAAGAGATTCTGGCGGTCATTTAAACTCACTTTAGGCACTTTTCTCCGTCATGTTCGCCCACCTCCACTGTCATTTTTTCGGTTCGTACTCGGACAGCCTCCTGGACCCTGACCGGGACCTCTCATACATCAAAGAGATGGGACAGGAGGCGGTCGCCATCACCGATCACGGGGTGCTTGATTACTGTTATCCTTTTTACTGGTCCTGCCGCCGGGTCGGTCTCCACCCGGTCCTCGGTTGCGAGGTCTACTTTGTTGACGATGCCCGGAAAAGTATCGAGACGAACGATTCTTATCGGAACCACCTGATACTGCTGGCCCGGGACAACGAGGGATTCCGTAACCTGGTCCGGCTGAACAATCGCAGCTGGCTGGAGAACAACTTCGGTGAGACCCGTGGATTGGTGGATTGGAAGCTCCTGGAGGAGTTTCACGATGGCCTGATCGCGCTGAGCGGATGTTTCTGGGGATCGCTCCCTCAGAAATATATCACCGGCGGGATGGAGGCTGCGGAGAAAGAGTTCCGGCGCTACTATGATATTTTCGGCCGCGATTTTTATCCCGAACTGGGACGGCACGGGATCACCGACGAGGAGAAAGCGAACGAAGGGCTGATCGCCCTCTCGAAACGATTCGGGGTGACGCCGGTGGTTACCAACGACTCCCACTATCGGCTGGCCCGGGACTGGCGGTTCCATGATATCCTGATCAAGACTCGATTTGGCTACCCGACGGACTTTGAGCTTGGTGTCCGCAATTATTATCTTAAAAGCGAAGAAGAGATGCGGGTACTGGGGTTCCCGCCGGAGTATTACGATATAACGATGGAGATCGCCCGGCAATGTCGGGTGGATCTGGACGGGATACAGATGGTTAAGTCCTCCGAAGCCTTTCGCCCGGAGGATGGAGCAGTCTTCAGTAGTAGGCCGGTGATTATAGACGTCCGTCAGGCCCTCCGGGATGTCACCGGAGTTTGGAAGATCAAGGATGATCGGTTGCCGGAGATTATATCTTTGATCCCCCCGACCCTGGATCCGGCCGAGGCCGCCCGGGAGGTCCCCGCGCTCGGAGAGTGGCTGGAGGGGAGACCGCGGGTCCGCGAAGCGATCGGCAAATTGGTGGGGATACCCCGGCGCTCTCTCCCGGACTTCAGCGCCGTAATCGACCTCCCGCTTCACCTGATCCGGGAGTTTCTCCCGGTCCGGAGAGCCCGGGGGGAGATTATGGCTTCCCCCCCGGGATGGGCTCTGCGGAAGCTCTCCGTGCCGCTGGTCCCGGTTGTTTCCCTGGCGGAGTCCGCCCCCGATTTCTGTGCCTGGGTGAAGAAACTCACCACTCTGGAAGAGGCCCGGGAGAAGTTCGAAGAGAGAAAATATGCCTCGGCGGCCCTGATTCTAGAAGGACTTCTCCGCGTCAATTCGGATGACCTTGAGGCGCGTTTTCTGCTGGCCGAATCGTTATATTTTCTCCATAGATATGAGAAGGCGGTGGAGGAGTACGGGGTATTGGAAGAAGAAAATTATAACCCCTGGCGGATGCCCCGGCTGCTCACCAGGAAGGGATGGGCCTGTAACCGGCTTGGCCGACCGGACCAGGCCCGCCGATCCTTCCGGAAGGCGATTGAACTCAAGGAGAATTACGGCCCGGCCCGGTATGCCCTGGGAATTCTTGACTACCGGGAGGGGAATAGCAAAGCCGCGAAAGAGAACCTGCGGGCTTTTATCGAACTTCGCCCGGAAGGAGAACGGGCGGACAAGGCCCGCGCGATTCTAAGACGGTTGGACCCGGGTTTATAAGTTGCAATTAACCCGAGCAGTTAGTATTTTAGCTTTAGTTCACTTTAGTCACTTTAGTTCACTTTAGTTCACTTTAGGCACTTCAGAATGAACGGCGAAACGACATTCTGGGAGAGGATCGAGGGTTGCCCTCTCTGGAGACTTATTCTTTATGTGTTTCTCTTTGCCCTCTCCGAACGTCTGGTCGTTACCCTGATATTCTTTCTCCGCTGGGGATGGCACACGGTCAGCGGGATCGAACTCTGGTTTTACTACGGCGTGGCCAAGGGAACCTTCGACCTCTACTCCGTCTGGGATCCCAGCTGGTGGATACTGAAGGTCCTGGGAGCGTTCCTGAGCGGGCCGGCTCTCCTTTATGGAACTTACCTGACCTCTTCCCTCAGTTCATCTCTCAACGCCGCTCTCTTCTGTCTCTTCGTCTCGGAACTTCACAACAAAAAGACGGGCTTTCTGGCCGGGCTGATCTATGGCTCAATGGTTCTCCCGATGTTCAACAGCGCCGGTACCGTGACCCATGATATCTTCGCGTACCCCTATCTGATTATTTCCCTCTATGGAGTTCTGATGGTCTTTAAGCGGCAAGGATGGAGCCGGCTTTTTTATGGTTTCCTCTGCCTGTTCTCTCTTTTCCTGGGAAGACATGTCGGCCCGACGATAATGGTTGGAGGGGGAACTATTATTATCTTCCTGCTCTGGCAGGGCATCCGAGCTTTTCTTAGCTCCAGACCGGTTAAAAGATACTCTGTGCTGGTAATTATACTGCTGGCGGCAGTTCCACTGGTATCGCTGGGGTACAAAGAACTTTATTATGTAAGTAAATCTATCTACTGGAGATACGTGCCCGACTACCTGGGCAGCCACTCTAAACCTCCCGGGCAGAGATTCTCGGTCAGCGGAAAGATCACCGGGGCTGATCAATCTTTTTCGACCGGGGAAATCACATTGTATTTTGATAAAGATGATCCGGATGCCATCTCCATCAAGATATCCTCTCAAGTGGCGTCCCGAATCACTCCGGATCCTTCTAATTTCTTCAAGGGTAAGACGGTAACTGCTTACGGGAAGATCGACTATACCCCCGACCCGGTCCTGCTGATTGACAATCTTGAAGATCTGCAGGTTGTCCGATATCCCTTCCGGTTAATTTATCTCACGGTTATTTTCGTCTTATATACTTTTATTATATGGCAACTGGTCCGGTTCATCTCCACCCGCGAGTTGTACCGGTGGGGGGCGGCGCTGATAACAGTCGCGGCTCTTCCGCTGCTGTTCTTTATCTATCAGAGTCTGGCGGATACAACCGGTTCGGTGACCTGGCGGGCCGAATATATAAGAAAACCGGCAACGGTGAGAGGGATAATCAAGAATACCCGGCTGACCTCGCCGGCCGGCGATCTGCTCCTTAAGTTCAAGGGGGAGCCTGATCCTCCTCTAAGCCTGGTAATCCAGAAAGCCGATCTGGCAAAGTTTCCTTATAACGCCGCTGCGTTTTTCACGGGAAAGCTTGTCAGCGCCCGAGGTCAGGTGGTATGGGGAACAAACCCGGTCTTGATTCTTTCCGGCGCTGACGATCTGAAGATCAGTGGTTTCAGTTCTCAGTTCATCCTTATCGCCGCGGCGGCCGGCTTGATCTTCTTTCTGTTCTGGCACTTGTTTTTCATAAGGAAGGGCTTTAAATATCTGTCGGTGGTCTGTTTTCTGGTAATGACTGTGGGCCTGCTGGTTCTGCTCTACCTGGAAGTCATGCCGGTATTGATGGAGAAGACTTTCAATCTGGCGTTGGGAAACAGGGGAATCAATGTCCTGAGCCAGATCAAGGCCGGTTCCGGCGATCTTCTGGCCAGTTCTCTGGGCGATTACTGGCTCCGGTTCAACTTTCTCCTCTTCTTCCTTCCGATCGGTCTCTATCTGGCTCTCAAGAAGAAAGATATGCTGGGATTGGCGTTGCTGATGGTGGCTTTTCTGGCCTCCCGGACGGCCGACCGGGGGACCCGACCCCTGACTTTCGGCTTTGCCCTGATGGGGGCGTTGGCATTTGTCAACTGGCGTTCCGCCTACAGCTGGATCCTGGCGGCCTGGATGTGCTTCATCATCGGCCTCTTCGGAGGCAAGTACTCGACGGAATACGCCGTCTTCTTCCCGGTCGCGGCGCTCTTCATCTATTATTCCATCCAATGGCCGAAAGAGGACCGGCGCTCGATCCTCAGCCTGATGACCGTGGCCGCGAGCCTCATCGGGATTGGGGCCGTTCTTATCTTCCTGCCGTTGCCGTCCCTGAGAGACAGCCTCGGCATCTTCGACCTGCCCGGTATCCCCGGAGGGCTCCTCCGGTCCGCTCCCGGTTTCGCTTATCTCTTTATGTTCTTTTCACTGGTTGTAACAGGTTTATTTATCTATCTCGGGAAGCTCTGGATTAGGGACGGGAAAAAACCGAAGTGGATCTGGGCGATCTTCTCCCTCACCGCCCTCTGGATGCTGATAGGCGCGGTCTTTGGCGGTCTGATCTTCCAGGTCAAGGAACTGGGGCAGCCGGACAATCTTAAACTCCTTGATGGGATCAGGACGCTTGAGCCGGCCCGGCAGGTGGAGGTGATTAACAAGATCCTCCCCCGGCTTAGCTTGTATATAAAAACCATTCGGAATTATTGGTCGGTCCAGGTCTGCCTTCTTGTTCCGGGATTCCTGATGATCCTCCTGGCCTTGACCAGGCCTTTGAAAGACAGGAAAGCCAGAAAGCAAAGCTCCTCTATGCTCGAGAAGGGCGCCTTTTGCCTCCTGCCTGTACTGGGTCTCCTTTTCCTCTTTCTGGGCGCCGGAAAGTTCTGGGCTAATCTCTATCTGATCGCCCCCCCCTTCTTCGGGGTTCTGATCTTTCTTCTGATCCGGTCCCGGAAGAACGGGGAGATCAGGAATCATCTCTGGGGTGTGGCGGTGGTTTGCTGGCTCTTTGCCACGATTATCCCTTCCATGAATCAGACCGCGAAGAGCACCGAAGGAGAGTATCGGATCTATAAATGGCTGAATGATCACGCGCCGGCCGGTGGGCGAATCTTTGTCCCCTGGAGTGACGGATATATGGCCGAAGCGATATCCGGTCTCGATTCGGAACTCTCCCCGGATAATATCGATTTTCAGTTTCCCCAGCTCTACTGGAAGTCGGAGGAGACCGCGGCCCGTGCCCTGGCGGCCCGAGGTCTGAATTATATTATTATCTCCTCCAAGTACTTCAAGCTCATCCGCTACAATACGCAGACCGGCCAGTTTCAGTACAGTTTCTCGCCGGACATAATCTTCCAGCCCCAGCAGATGGGCATCAACAATATAACACAGCTCAAGGAGAGCACACTCTACCGGCTTCTCGATCTTCCCAACCTCCGGAACCTGAAACATTTTCGTCTTCTTCATTATGAGCGTGACCTCTCCGTGAATGAGGCTTATATGGTCTATCAGGTGGCCCCAATAAAAAAATAAGTTTAAGCTTGTTTCTGAGTTACAAATTAGATAAAACAGCATTATTTTTCAGCGAAAAATAATGGTTGAACGTTGTTTAATCGGCAAACAACTTGCTGCTTCGGAATTTTCCCGATATCCATCCCGACAGAAATCGGGATTTGTTCAATTCTATATATCGGGACAATAAAACTATTGAATAGGCAACATTTTATAAGAATTAGGTGAACCAATCCCTATTCCCCAAATTTTAATGGCAAAGAAGATAACAGTTAAAGATATGAAGCACGATGGCCTGGTCGAGGCTGTCGCCACCACCGCCGGCTTCATGCAGAGATACCGGGGGATCTTTTTTACCCTGGGGGTGGTTCTGGTCATCATCGTCGTTATCATTGCGGCTACCTCTTATCATTCTTCCAGCATGACCAAACAGGCGGCGACTGAACTCAGCCAGGCTCGTTCGAAGGAGGCCTTGAGCGGTATCTATGAAGAGTATCCGGAATCCCCCGCCGCCCCTCTGGCCCTGATTCAGTTCGCCGCCATACTGTATGATGATGCCGAGTTCGAATCGGCCGGGGAAGCATATAAATTATTTCTGAAACGGTATCCCGGACATCCTCTGGCGTCTTTCGCGCAGATGGGGAAGGCTTATTGTTTGGAGAGCCGGGGAAAGCTGGAAGAAGCGGTGGGCGAATATGTCCGGGTGGGAGAGATCTATCCCGCGTCTTCGCTCATTCCGGAAGCCGGTATTAATAAGGGACGGTGCCAGGCCCGGCAGGGTCAGGCCGTGGAGGCGATCGAGAGCTATCGCGAAGTTATCGAACGCTTTCCCCAAAGCCTCTATGCCGGTCTAGCCCGGGAAGAAATGGTCAATTTGCTGTTTTTAAAAGCCAAAAATTAAAATAACACCGCCGACGCTAATTTACGGTTGACGGAAAACTGTGTTGCTGGTAACTTTGTGCCACTTGGAAAATAATTTAAAATAAGGAGGTCTTTGAATGAGAAGATTAATAACGGCATTACTGGTTCTCGGGATGCTTGCGGCTTTCTCGGCCACGCTGAAGGCTGAGGTACAGAATGTGCGCCTGGGTGGGGATATCCGGACCCGGATGTATTATACTAAGAATCTCTATAGTGTGGACCAGGAGGATGATCAGGACGACTTCTTCTTCCGCCAGAGAACTCGTGTCTCCGCCGAGGCTGATTTGACCGACCAGATCTGGGTGGTATCCACGGTGGAAGCCGACGGTGTCTGGGGACAGCAGGTGGTGAAGCAAGATGCCACCGGGTATACTAAGGAGAGGAATGAATGGGATGTTAATGTCGCCGAGGCTTATATTCAGCTCAGCGAGATAGTTTACAGCCGCTGGACTGCCAAGCTCGGTCGCCAGTATCTTAATTACGGCCGGGGCTTTCTGATCAGCAGCCGGGAATGGGAGTATAAGTTTGACTGCTGGAGAAATATCCTGGACTTCTTCCCTTGGACGATCGACCTCTTCTACTCCCGTCTGGTTGAGTCGGACCGGGCAGCTATGGGTGGTGGTATCGTCAAGGCGGCCGATGATGAGGATCTCTTCGGTCTTAACTTGAACTATCAGGCCGACTATTGGACGCTGGAGGGATATGTCTTCGGCAAGCGGGATCAGTTTGGAGAAGATTACGGAGACGCGAAACAGGCCCCGATCGCGGTTGGGATCAGGTTCGATGCTTCCCCGGTAGAGGCCTTCGATATCTGGGGTGAGTTCGCCTACGAGTTAGGAAAGTACCAGTCCACCACAATGGCTGAGGATGAGAGCATGAGGGCCTTCGGATTCGACCTGGGCGCGGTCTATGTCTTCGATGTTGCCTGGCAGCCGGCGATCGCCCTCTCTTACACCTATGGCTCCGGCGATAAGGGCGAAGACGCCGCCAACCCCGATCAGAAGACTTTTGATCCGCTCTTTAATTACAACTATTACGGCTACGCCTACAGCCCGAAGTTATCCAACATCGGCATCCTCAATGCCCAGCTGAGTGTTCTCCCATCTGAAGCCGTCGCTTTTATCATTGATTTTTATTACTACACTCAGTCAAAAGACCGGGCGATGCCCATGGGCAATGAAGACATGGACAACGGCGGTGTGAGCGCGAAGACCAACGGGGAGGACAAGGCACTGGGAATGGAGCTTGATGCCATCCTGGAGTATGATTACACTGAAGACGTGAGTCTCCAGCTTGTGGGAGCCTGGTTCAAACCCGGTAAAGCCTATGATCTTCCCACCAACGATGAAGATCCGGATGATGTTGTCGAAATCCGGGCGCAGGTTCTGGCCAGCTTTTAAATTATCCGTTTCGGAGAACATAAAAATAAAAAAGCCGCCCCCGCCGGCAATGGTGTGGGCGGCTTTTTTATTTGAAGGGATAGAAGTTATTGCAGTCCTGACTTATCCGGTTTAAAAAAATATTAATGATGAAATTCCGGTTCGCATATATCAAATGGCCGCTCCTGATTCTGATCGGCGGGGGATTTATCTGGGCCAAGACCTTCGGGTTCCACTATTCGGTAGGGGGGGATGAGAACACCTACTTCTATATGGCCCGACTGATGAGCGAGGGCAAGCTCTTCTACCGGGATTTTTTCTTTGCCCATCCGCCCCTCCAGTTGCTCCTTCTCTCTTCAGTCTATCTCATCTTTGGATTTCACCTGGTAGCGCTCAAGTTGACGGCCATCCTGCCGGTTCTGGCTGGCGCCATTGTTATCTACCTCTGGTTCTGGAAGAGGAGGAACGGCCTGACCGGGATCTTCTTTCTGATCATATTTCTTTTTAACTATGAACTGCTCAAGATCACCACCCATCCCTTCGGGCTCAATCTGACCGCGTTCTTCCTCCTCCTCAGCCTCTATTATTTTCTGGAAGACCGCCCGCTTCCCTGCGGAATTCTCTGGGGACTAGCCTCCGTGACGGGCCTCTACGCCCTTCCCTGGGGAGTGGTGCCGTTCGGGTATTATCTTCTTCGCCGGGATCGGCTGAGGACCACAGCGAGGTTTTTAGGTGGCTTCCTGGTGATCTTCGGAGGGGTAAACGGCATCTTCCTCATCTTATTTGGAGATAGATACCTCACCCCGGTCTTTGTCTACCACTTTCTCAAGCCCCGGGGTACCGAGCTGGTGGCTGATATCTACATCAGGGTGATCCGGAGGAATATCCTCGTATTCTTTCTTCCGTTTCTCTATTTCTGGGTTCCCTGGTCCGCGAAGCGGACCGCCGTCCTGGGGGCTGGGTTGGTTTACCTAATCTTCCTGGCGGCGCTCAATCCGCTCTTTACCCAGTATTTTATGCTTCCCCTGCCGTTTCTCTCCTGGATCGGAGCGGTCGGGTTGGCCGCGAAAATCCGGCAATTCCCGGCGCGTTGGTCACGAGTGTCCGGCCTGATCGTCGCGATACTTATCCTCGCGGTCTTCAGCGGGGATGACCTCCGCCGTTATCTGGTGCATGAGAAGGGGACCGGATTCACGACCCGGGAGCAGTGCCGGGATTTTATCCTCCGCAACTCCACTGAAGACGATCTCCTCTTCGGCCATGTTACGACCGTTCCCCTCCTGGCCCTCCTCACCGGTCGTGATATCGCTCTGGACATGGTGGATACAAATCATATGCGGTTTAAGGCCGGTCTGGCGCGGATCGAGGAGATGTTCGACAGATTAGCGGCTCAACCCCGCTTGAAGTATTTTATTATCCAGGAGAGCCGCTTCTGGCTTGACCCCCGGATTCAGGCTTTCCTCTCCCGGTATGAGCCAGTGGCTGTCTTTGAGGAACCCAGAGAGAGAATTATCTTCTTTGATTGCCGGAAAAAATGAGTGGTAAAATTTTCCCTTATTATTTATTGTGAACAAACCATCTTCAACGATCGTACTATAATTCGAGTTCCCCAATGTAAACTCAGTGAGAGCGAAGTTCTAAAAAAAACAAGAGGTCAATATGAAATATCGACATTTATTGTTATTGTTTGCTCTCTCTCCCGTTCTTTTCTCCTGCGCGACTCCACCCCCTCCCCGCTCGTACAGTGTTCAGGTTCATACCGTTGATAATCAGCAGATTAATCTCTGTAATTTTAAAGTATTCGAGAAGAACTATAACTTGGAAAGCGAGGAGTTCAGCGCCCGTTGGAGGCAGAGTCTAAAATTGGTAAGGTTGCCCTTTGAGGAGGTCGCCTCGGCCCGGAAGATCGGAAGGTTTATCACCCGCGTTAAGTTCCGGGACGGAGCCGATGACGATTTTACTGAATTTTTTGTTGATGATTACAACCTGATGGGTTGGTCGGAGCATGGCCCCGTTGAGATTAACGCTACCCTGGTGCGGGGAATAGTCTTCGTGGATGAAGACGGCCGGCCGGTGGTGGGAGGGGATTCCAGCTTTATCCCTCCGATCATACCTCTCCCTGATACCGAGGACCGGTTTGTTACTTTTGACGGCGATATCATCTCCGGTGAACTGCAGGCAACTCATTTTAAGATCCGGACTGCATATGGGACCTTGATTCTGGATCGGGACTTGATTTTGGAGATTCTGATCGACCGGGAATCGGAAGTCCTCCAGCAAATTGCCAAGCTGAAGAACGGGGATATTATCAGCGGGTTTATGGAACCGACGCAGGTTAAGATGTTGATCTCTGATGACCAGCTGGTCACTCTGAACGTGGACCAGTTAAGCCGGATCCGCTTCTCCCGTCCCGTTGTCCACGAAGAGGAAGAGGAACGATGAGTTGTATTTTTTGTGATATCCGCGAGAAGAAGGTCCCGGCGGAGATCGTTTATGAAGATGAGGATATCATGGCATTCCGGGATGCCGATCCCCGGGCGCCGGTTCATATTTTAATCATTCCGAAGAAGCATATCCTGAGCCTCTCCGAGATCGACGAAGAAGACCGGGAGTTAATCGGCCGGATCTGCCGGGTCGCCGCCCGGATCGCCCGGCAGGAATCAATCGCCCGCAGTGGCTTTCGTCTGGTCGTCAACTCCGGTCCCGATGCCGGCCAGGCAGTCGATCATCTTCACTTCCACCTTTTAGGGGGAAGAAGCATGAGCTGGCCCCCGGGTTAATATGGGTAAATTGGGGTCAAACCTTCACTAGTCACTAACGCCCCTTGATAATTTAGGTCTTAATTAGCGTGAATATAATCCGGATAGAGGTGAGGAAGAAACCGGGTTTTGAAGACCTGGAACTCCCGCGTTACATGAGTAATGGCGCGGCTGGGATGGATCTGCTGGCGGCAGTAGAAGAAGGTATCTCCCTTCAACCGGGAGAGATAAAGTTTATTCCCGCCGGGATTTATATAGCATTACCCCCTGGATATGAGGCGCAACTGAGGCCCCGCAGTGGCTTAGCCCTGAAAAACGGCTTGAGCATAGTTAACTCGCCGGGGACAGTCGACTCTGATTACCGAGGGGAGATTGGCGTGATTATGATTAATCTGGGGAAGGATCCGGTTTTGATCCATCGGGGGATGAGGATCGCCCAGATGGTCATCCAGGAAGTGGTGAGGGGGAGATGGAAGGAGGTCGGTGAACTTGATCAAACCCCCCGTGATTCCGGCGGGTTCGGCCATACCGGACAATAATGGGGTCAAACCTACACTAGTCACTACGAGTATTTGTTTTTTAATTAAATTAATAATATAATTATATATTTTATGATTAGTCTTAGTTTGACCGTATAAAAAAATAAAAATTTTAATATGTTTAGTGACTAGTGTAGGTTTGACCCCATTATTACATTTTAAAGGAGATAGTATGATGGCGGAAGCGAAGATCGGAATTATCGGCGGCAGCGGGTTATATCAGATGGATGAACTTCAAAACCCACGGGAAGAGAATATTGAGACACCTTTTGGTGAGCCATCCGATGCCTATCTGCTGGGTACCCTCAACGGCCGGGAAGTTGCCTTCCTCTCCCGCCATGGCCGAGGGCATCGATATTTTCCCAGCGAACTTAACTATCGGGCCAATATCTGGGGATTCAAAAAGCTGGGGGTGGAATGGATTATTGGCGTTAGCGCTGTCGGGAGCTTGAAAGAAGAATTGAAGCCGATGGCTATAGTTCTTCCCGATCAGTTCTTTGATCGCACCAATCAGGAACGGAAAAGCACTTTCTTCGGAGACGGAGTGGTTGCTCATATCGCTTTCGCTGACCCGATGTCAAAAATTTTAAGGGATATTATTTATCAGGCCGCAGTTGAATTGGGGGCTGTTGTTCACCTGGGAGGAGTCTATCTCAATATGGAGGGACCCGCTTTCTCCACACGGGCGGAATCAAATGTTTATCGTCAATGGGGAATGGATATTATCGGAATGACTGCCTTGTTGGAAGCCAGGTTATCCCGCGAAGCCGAGATAGCTTATCAGACCATGGCCATGGTGACCGACTACGACTGCTGGAGGCATCATGAGGGGATAGATGATGTCTCCGTTGAAACCATATTGACGAATCTGCGCAATAATATATATCTCTCTCTTCAAATCATTCAAACAGTTGTACCGAGAATTCCGGAGGAACCTGATCCGGTGTGTGCCAACGCCCTGAAGAACGCGATCATGACGGAGCCCTCGGTGATCACGCCCCAGGCCCGCCAGCGTCTGGCCCTGATAATTGGGAAATATATTTGAATTGGGCAAAGTAGTATGAAAAAATTAATCGTGGTTGCGATAATTATTGCCGGATTCTTTCCGCAGTTTTTAATGGCCCAGGAGACGGAAGCGATCAGGCAGGTGCTCCAGGATAATTATACTGTTCTCTCCATCTACCAGAAAGGTTCTTTCGCCCGTGCCGTTGTCAAGGAACCGGATGGAAAAGAAGTCAAGATCTACTTAAAGAAAGATCAGGCTGGCTGGTGGAAGATCTTCCCGGAGAAAGATAGGCCGCTTGATGTCATCAAGGAGACGGAGAAGCAGGATATCGCCGACGACATAGAGGAAGACCGCGATTAGAAATCCATCACAATCCGCCGGTCGAATCCGCCCCGTATGGCCGCTTTCTCCCGGCGCATCTTCTCTAAATCCGCCGGGGTCAGACCGACTTCCCGTCCCAGTTGATTTACTACCTCCAGAATATCGGCCAGCTCACCCGGCTCTCGTCTTTCCAGGAACTCCGCCACCTCTTCCTTAAGCTTGTCTCCCAGGAGGCGGAGATATTCGGTCCGCGAGGCTATCCGGAAGGGAGCTCTCTCTCCCCGGGCCGCGGAGACGATCTCCGGTATCTTGTCTCGAACCAGTTTTTCCATCTTTTCCTCTATACAGTATCAATTTAGGTTTAAATATCAAGGTTCTTACGAATCTTCTGTGTCCCCGAAAGATTGGGCTGGAGCCGGAGGGCTTTTGCGAAGTGCGATCGGGCTCTCTTCAGATCATTGAGATTATAGTAGCATTCAGCGATTTTCTTATGAAAGAAGGCTCGCTCTTTTTTGGGGAAGCTGTATTCCCTCAACAGCTTTCGGTAGTAGCCGATGGCGACGCGGGGCTTGGCTTGTCGGGCTAATTTCCGACAATAGATATCTCTGATCCGCTGCTGCAATTCAGAACGGAAATGACGGAAGTAGTTCCATTTCAGGTCTTCTTGGAATGCATCCTCATAATACCGGGCCGCCTCTTCATACCGGCATTGCCGCTGATAGACCTCGGCCAGGAGAAAAGTGCAGTCCAGATAGTCGGCAAAGCCGAGCAGACTGAGCAGATCGATGGAATCACCATCGCGTTTCATTAACTGATTATAGTTAAATATCGCCCGGTTGGCAGCTCCATTAAGGAGATCGTAGAAGATCAGGAGCGCCCGGGCGTAAGGATCGTCTCCTCGTTTTTCTAGAGAATCCCGGTAGGAACGGCCTCGATCACTTCTTTGGGGTTTAAAACGGAGATCATAAGCGGTCCGTTTGTCCACATCCATTAAGATACGGTACGCCTCTATCAGAATATGCATCCGGCTGGTCGCGGTTTCCGGATCGAGGTGGCTGGTGTCGGGGTGATATTTCTTGGCCAGCCTCCGGAAAGAAGCCCGGATACTCTTACGGGATGCGGAAGGACCGACATTCAGAATCCGGTAGTAATTTTTAAATGCTCTCATGAAACAAAATACCGCCGGCATAATACCATAAAATTGGGAGCAAGTAAAACTCCGGAAATTTTCTTTCCCTCAAACCATGGATATGATATATTTAAATCTCTAACAATGATAGTAATGCTCTTATTATTTCTGGTGATTTTGCTCGGATTTTCCGCCTTCTTCTCCGGATCGGAGACGGCACTCTTCTCTCTCAATCATTTGGCGGTTGAGAAGTTGAAGCACATCAAGCCGGAGCGCGGGCTTATTATCTCCCGTTTGCTCGGCAACCCCCGTCGCCTTCTGGTCTCGATCGTGGTGGGGAACATGCTGGTCAATATACTCTCTTCCACTATCGCCGAACGTGCCTCCGCCGGTATCTTCTCTTCCGGACCGCTTAGTTCCCTGGCCTGGGTTTTCTCCACTATCGTGATGACCTTTCTCATCCTGATTCTGGGCGAAGTGGCCCCGAAGATACTGGCCATCAACCGGGCCGAGAGCTTTTCCCTGGCTGTGGCGCCGGCGATCTCCATTTTGGAAAAAGTGGTGGCGCCGATCAGAACCGTGGTGCATTTTACCAGCGACCGGGTTATCTCCCTCTTCGAGAAGAAGAAACCTTCTCCGGATACACCACTGACCAGGGAAGAATTAACGACCGCTCTCCACCTGGGATCCCGGGAGGGGACCCTGAACGGGGAGGAAAAAGAAATGATCACGGAGATATTCAATCTTGGGGATAAAAGTATTCGGCAGTTGATGACCCCTCGCAATGAGATTGTTTCATTTGAGGTCGATACGCCCCTGGAAGAGATAGCCGCCGTGATCAAGGAAAAGGAATATTCCCGGATCCCGATCTATTCCGGCAAGGTGGAGAACGTGATCGGCATTTTTTATCCCAAAGATCTGGTCATGACCCTGGCCCGGAGGGTGGAACGGATTGCCCTGGGGGATTGTCTCCGCAAACCATACTTTGTCCCCGAGATCATGAAGGCCTCCCGATTGCTCAAGGAGTTTCTGGCGAGAAAGATCCACATCGCCCTGGTGGTGGATGAGTATGGGGGAATCTCAGGATTGATTACCCTGGATGACCTGATCGAGGAGATAGTGGGCGAGATCAGAGAACGGGGAGAAGCCCCTCCGGACTTCGAGATATTGAATGAGGATACCATTCAGCTCCGGGGCCGGATGGAACTGGATTATGTAAATGATGAGTTTGATCTTGACTTGACCGGAGATAAGAATGTGACCCTGGGAGGGTATCTCTGTGAAAAGCTCGGACATATTCCCCAGCCCGGTGAAACCTATCAGGAAGGGAGCCTCTGGTTTAAGGTGGTTAACTTAAAGGGGCGCCGGATCGGACAGGTTTTGATAAGCCGGAAGGGAATCGGGAAGGAGGCCGGGATTCGTCCCCTGGATAGATCATGACTATCGGAGTCTGTCTTATCATTATTGTCGGGTGTCTGCTTTTACAGGCGTTCTTCTGTGCTTCGGAGATGGCACTTGTCTCCGCCAATCGGCTTCGCGTTCGTCACCTGGCCGACTCCGGGAGTCGCCGGGCCCAGGTGATCCAGGCCTTGCTGGAAGCCCCGGAAAAATTTCTCTCCACCACCCTTGTGGGGGTCAACCTCTTCTTGGTCCTCGGTGCGACCATAGCGTCCTATCTTCTCTCCTATCGTTTTCAGCTCGAAGATCGGGGGGCATTCCTGGCCGCCGTCATTATGCTGCCGTTGATTCTGATCTTTGCCGAGATTATTCCCAAGAATCTTGTCCGCCCCCGCGCAACCCGGGTCAGCCTTCTCTTGAGCTTCCCCCTCCAGGTGTTCTATTACCTTTTCTATCCCCTGGTCCAGGTTGTCTCCTGGCTCTCCCGGCGCTTCCTGGGGCTTCTCGGAATATCCCCGGCGAAGAGCAAGCTCTTTACCTCGGTGGATGATATCCGCCTGCTGATGGAAGAAGGGAGGAAACAAGGGGTCCTGACGGAAGATGAAGAGAAGATGATTGCCCGGGTCTTCGACTTTGGCGAGACCGAAGTCTCTGAAATTATGTTGCCTCTGATCGACGTTACCGTCGCGCCCGAGGATTCAACCGTGGATAATATCCGGAGGATAATCAGCGAGAGCGGGCATACCAGGATCCCTATCTATCGGGAACGGGTGGATAAGATCATCGGCACCGTCCAGGTCACCGACCTGTTGATGACTCCGGGCAACCATAATATCGCTACCCTGATCCGGGAGCCATATATTGTTCCCGAGAGCAAGCCCCTGGATGAACTTCTGGAAGAGTTACGTAACAATGATGTAAATATGGCGATTGTGGTTGATGAGTATGGTGGAGTAGCGGGGATCGCGACCCTGGAGAACATCATCGAGGAGATCGTGGGGGAGATCCGTGACGAGTATGATTTGGATGAGGTTTCACTGTTCAGGATGAAAGGAAACGCGGCGGAGGTCTCCGGGCGGATGAGACTGGATGAACTGAACGATATTTTGAACCTTGACCTCCCGGAAGACAAAGAGGAGGAGACGATCGCCGGTTTTTTAATCGATCTGCTGGGCAAGATCCCGTCTGCCGGAGAGAAGATCAACTATGGCGATCATCTCTTTACGATCACCCAGGCAACCGATCGCCGGGTGGTCCGGTTGGAGATCACCGGCCCGGCAGTTGAAGAGAGAAGAAACAAGATTGAAAAAGGAGGTGATAGCGGAGCGGAATACTGATCAAACCTGATATGAATACATAATAGTAATGAGAAGGAGAAGGAAAATGAGAAAGACAGTATCTATGGCGGTTATCTTATGTGGCCTGGCGATCGGTTCGATCGCCGCCGCCGGGATAATCGAGAATGTTGAGATGGAGGCCGGCCTGGAAATCGGAGATTTTCATTATAGGGAGTCCCACTTTATGCGGGAAGACGGCGTCCAGGGCGGTATTTATGGATCGATCGCGGTTCTGGCCGCCCGGCCCTGGTACTTTCAGTTCTATATGTCGATGGTCGGCGGTGATGTGGAGTATGATGGGGGATACCAGGGGGGTGGTTCCCTTAAGGGAGACACATCCAATTTTATCTATAATTTTCGAGGTATTGCGGGCTTTATGATAGATGAAGATGGAGTTTGCATTATGCCTTACAGTGGTTTTGGTTATCGCTTTCTCAGTAATGACCTGAATGATTTACCAGGTCCGGGAGGTTATAAACGCGACCAAACTTATGTCTATCTGCCCCTGGGATTGGATCTTTCTCTCCCTGTTTCAAGTAACAAACAATGGAAGATCGGGTTAAAAAGTGAGTTTGACTGGATGTTCTATGGCTATAACAAAAGTGGCGATACTAAATTTACCGGGCAAAACGGCTATGGGTTTCGCTTTACCCCTTATATCCGTTATGATATTAACGATAAGATAGGGTTGAAGTTGGAGATCTTTGGTGAATATTGGAAGATCCAGAAATCCGATGTCAAGGATGGTTCTATGGAACCGGAGAACGCCAGCAACTACTACGGCTGCAAGTTCGGCTTGGTCTTTTAAACGTCAAAAATTTTTATATTAAGTTTAGAACTTAGCCCCACCTTTGGCGGGGCGACTACAAATATTGTAGTGGTCGAGCTTGCTCGACGTGGAGCAGAGCGAGCTCTGTCACTACAGTTATTTTAATTCAGCAGCAGTAACTTAGCGCCGCAGAAGATAACTTACAAATGGATTTAGAAAAGAAGATTGCGTTGGCCCGGGGAGAAAAGAAAGCCGATCTCCTCCTGAAAAACTGCCGGTTGGTCAATGTTTTCTCCGGACAGATTGAGAAGACATCGGTCGCCATTGCCGGAGAGGTCGTGGTGGGGATCGGTGATTACCGGACCAAAAAGACCATCGATCTGAAGGGAGCTTACCTGGCACCCGGTTTTATGGACGCCCATGTCCATATCGAGTCCAGCATGGTTACCGTCCCCGAATACGCCCGGGCCGTTGTCCCCCGCGGCACGACCACGGTCATCATCGATCCCCACGAGATCGCCAATGTCTTCGGGATCAACGGGATTCGTTATATGATAAATGCCAGCCACGGCTGCCCGCTCAATGTCTTTGTCATGCTCTCTTCCTGTGTGCCGGCCAGCGATCTTGAGACCTCGGGGGCTGATCTGACCAGCCGGGATCTCTCGTTTCTCTGGGGTGAGGAGCAGGTCCTGGGGCTGGCCGAGATGATGAACTACCCCGGGGTTCTGAGCCGGGATCCGGAAGTTATGGCCAAGCTTAAAGCGGCGGGGGAACGTCCGATCGACGGGCACGCACCCGGGTTGACGGGGAAGGATCTCAACGCCTATGTGGCGGCCGGGATGCGCTCCGACCACGAGTGCTCGACACTTTCTGAAGCGCGGGAAAAACTTGCTCGGGGGATGTTCATCATGCTCCGGGAAGGTACCGCGGCCAAGAACTTAAAGGCTCTGTTGCCCCTTTGCACGCCCACCGCCAACCGCCGCTGCCTCCTGGCTACAGATGATCGCCACCCCGGGGACCTTCTGACTGAGGGGCATATTGATTTTTTGATCCGGACTGCGATCGGGGAGGGGATCGATCCGGTCGACGCCGTCCGGATGGGAACGCTCAATCCGGCCCGTTACTTTGGCCTGGATCATCTGGGCGCGATTGCTCCCGGCTATCAGGCCGACCTGGTGGTATTTAATAATTTTAAGGAATTCAAGATAGAACAGGTATTTAAGGACGGGCGACTGGTAGCGAAGAACGGGAAGATGGTTATAAAAGGCTGGGAGCCGGAGCTCCCCCTGCTCCGCGGATCTATCAATGTCAACTGGGCCGGGATGGATGATCTCTCCGTCAAAGCTCAAAAGGGGAAGGCCAGGGTGATCGGTGTGGTGCCGGGTCAGCTTATCACCAGGCAGTTGATGCTATCATTGAAGTCGAATAACGGCCGGGCGGTCTCCGACATCCGACGGGACATCTTAAAGATCGCCGTGATCGAGCGGCACACGGCTTCCGGGAATGTTGGTCTGGGTTTTGTGCGGGGCTTTGGTCTGCGCTCCGGCGCCATCGCTTCCTCGGTTGCCCATGACTCACACAACATAATCATTGTCGGCACCACTGACGAAGATATGATGACCGCGGTCATTGAGATTGTTCGTCTTGGTGGGGGACAGGTTGTGGTCGATCAAGACATGATTAAAGCCGCACTCCCCCTTCCCATCGCCGGCCTTATCTCTCCCAAACCGCTCTCCGAAGTCCGCCGCGCTATTATCCGCCTGAACAAAGCCGCCCATTCACTGGGGTGTGCCCTGAAAGATCCTTTTATGACGCTCTCTTTCATGGCGCTCCCTCCTATCCCCGCGCTCAAAATAACCGATAAGGGGTTGGTGGATACCATCCGGTTCAAAATTGTTCCCCTTTTCAAGGATAACTAATATAGCAAATGAGCGCGCTCTTTCTTGCCTTGGTCTCGATTGTCGGGTTTGTACTGGCCTACTTCCTCTACGCCCGTTTTCTCCAGGAGAAGATATTTCGTCTCCGACCGGATGAGAAGATGCCCTCACGGCAGCGGGAAGACGGCATTGATTTTGTTCCCACCCGGAGAAGTATCCTGTTCAGCCATCATTTTGTCTCCATTGCCGGGCTTGGTCCGATTATGGGACCGGCCATTGGGGTGATCTGGGGATGGTTGCCGGCTTTTCTCTGGGTCTTCTTCGGGACCATATTTCTTGGCGCGGTCCATGATTTCGGATCGTTGATTATCTCTCTGCGTAATGAGGGACACCCAATCGGGGAGGTGGTGCGGGACCTGATCGGATTTCGGGCCGGAACCCTCTTCATGCTGGTTATCTTCTTCCTGCTGGCTCTGGCGATGGGGGTATTTGCCCTGCTCATCGCGGTTCTCTTTACCGATTTTCACCCGATAGCTATAATTCCGATCTTTTCGTTAATCCCGATCGCCATGATGGTTGGGTATATGATGTATAAACGGAACGTCGCCCCGTTTATCGCCACTATCATCGGTGTTATCCTCATGTTCGGAATGATTGAGGTGGGGCTTCAACATCCGATTTCTATCTATCAACGGTTTCTTCCCCGCGATGATTGGAACCGAATCGTCAAATTGCATGAGACCGGGCGCCTTAGTGATATTTCTCGGCCCGCTCCGGTCGCCGAATTTTTTAATAAAGCCGGTGATGAAGAATCCATCCGATTGATCAATCAGGCCCGTCTCCGCTCGATAGATCTCTGGATTTACCTACTCCTCATCTATGCTTTCTTCGCGTCCGTGCTTCCGGTCTGGTTTCTTCTCCAGCCCCGCGATTATCTCAACTCATTCGAACTTTATGTTGGCATGATTCTGATCTATATAGGAATCTTTATCATCCGGCCGGAAGTGGTGGCTCCTCCTCTTCATCTGGGTGTCCCGGGTGTGCCACATCTCTTCCCCTTCCTCTTTGTTATCATTGCCTGCGGGGCTATCTCCGGCTTCCATAATCTGGTGGCTTCCGGCACCACGGTCCGTCAGCTGGGCCGGATCGGTGACGCGCGATTTATCGGCTATGGCGGGATGCTGGCGGAAGGGTTGCTGGCGGTAGTGGTGATTATCACCTGTACGGCTACCTTCGGGACCCGGGCCGCTTGGTTGAGCCAATACGGAGATTTTTCCGCGATGAACAGCCTGGGGCCGAAGCTCAATATCTTCATTGAAGGTTCCGGAACCTTTATCTCCAGCCTGGGGATTCCGTACGATTTTGCCATCGGTCTTATCTCAGTTGTAGTAGTATCCTTTGCCATGACCACCCTTGACTCGGGGACCCGTCTGATGCGGTATAATATTGAGGCTTTAGGCTCGACCTTTAAGATCAAGCCTCTGAAAAACCGGTATCTCTCCAGCCTGATTGGTGTCGTCGCGATCGGATACTTTGCCTTGATGAAGATCGGCGGCCATCCGGCCGGAATGACACTCTGGGAACTCTTCGGGACCACCAATCAGCTCCTGTCCGCTTTAGGATTATTGGCGGTCAGTGTTTACCTCTTCGAGATCAGGCGAAACGTCATTCCGTATATCCTCCCGATGGGATTTATGCTGGCCGTTACCCTGACCGCTATGATCTTTAAATTGATTGAGTTCTGGGAGCACAAGGACATCCCTCTGATCATTACCGGGGCCGCTATCTTTATCCTTTCCCTCTGGCTCTTGGTGGAAGCCTTTGTCCTGTTCCGCTTGTTTCGTTCCGCCCGTAAAGAAGCGGCGAGGAAGATATAGCTATGCTTGAAACATTATATTAAGATGCTGTATAGCCGAAACGCTAATTTATTATGCACGAACAAGAGCATCTTATTATCCTGAATCTGGTTCGGGGATTGGGCTCGATCAGGATTCGAAGTCTGATGGAGCATTTCGGCTCGGCCGGAGAGATCATCAAACAGCCGACGTCCTCTCTGGAAAGGGTTGTTGGGATCGGTCCTCACCTGGCGCGGTCCATCAACCGCTGGGAGGAACTGGAGTACCGGGAAGAGTTTCGGCTGATAAAAAAATTAAATATCAATATTCTGACGGTCTTTGATCCCGGTTATCCTGAAAATCTGAAAGAGATTTACGACCCGCCGATCGTGCTTTATATACGGGGGAACCTGATCCCGGAGGATAAACCGGCCCTGGCCGTCGTTGGCTCCCGGCGCGCGTCGCATTACGGGCTGCAGACAGCGCAAAATATCTCCCATCAACTGGCCGCCCGCGGTTTTACGGTGGTGAGCGGAATGGCCCGCGGGATCGATTCCCGGGCCCATCGGGGGGCGCTGGCAGCCGGGGGCAGAACGATCGCGGTTCTCGGGAGCGGATTGGGCAATATCTATCCCCCGGAGAACGTGAGATTAGCCCGGGAAATTGCTGCCTCCGGGGCGGTAATCTCTGAATTCCCCCTTCGGGCGGTTCCGGACCGGCAGAACTTCCCCCTTAGAAACCGGGTGGTGAGCGGCCTCTCAATGGGGGTTCTGGTGGTGGAGGCGGCACAGAGAAGCGGGGCCCTGATTACGGCCCGGTTGGCCATGGATCAGGGCCGGCCGGTAATGGCGATCCCGGGGCGGATCGACAGCTTCTCCGCCCGGGGAACCAATGCCCTGATCCGGGATGGGGCCAAGATGGTGAGTGGTATTGACGATATTCTGGAAGAGTTTGAGTATCTCTTCCCCCGGACCACTCCCACCGCTCCGGACCGCCCGGTGGAGGGTCTGTTAAAAAATCTCTCTTCCGAGGAGCAACTGGTCTATAGCCTCCTCTCGGAAGAAGAGACGGGGATGGAGCGGATACTCTCGGAGACCGGGCTCTCATCACCGGTCATCTCCTCGGCCCTGATCTCCCTGGAGCTCAAGCGGTTGATCAAGCGGTTGCCGGGAAAGATATTTATCAGAAATTTAAACCGGTAGGTAGTTCTTGTGCCGACTAATTTTGAGTCATACATCGACGCCTTCATGCGGTATCTGCGGCTGGAACGGAATGCCTCCCCCCATACGCTCCGTAATTACCGGTCGGACCTCCGGCAGTTTCAGGGCTTTCTGGAGTCGCAGGAGACCGCCGGCACGATCGGAATAAAGAAGATCGATCGTCTTACCCTCCGGGGGTATATGGCATTTCTGCAACAGACCGGGATCGGCAAGCGCTCCCTCTCCCGGAAGATATCAACCCTCCGTTCCTTCTTCCGGTTTCTGCGCCGAGAAGGTGTCCTGGAGATCAACCCGGCTCGCCAGGTTTGGCTCCCACGGCAGGATAAAAAACTCCCCACTTTTCTGATTCAGGAAGAGATCAAGTCCCTCTTGGACGCCCCGGACCGGAACACGTTGCTGGGTTTGAGAGACCGGGCCATTCTGGAGACCCTCTACAGCACGGGGATGCGGGTGGGAGCTCTGGTCTCCATGAACCGGAGAGATATCGACCTGATCGGAGAGGTGGTGAAGGTGCGGGAAAAAGGAAAGAAGGAGCGCCTCTGCCTCCTCGGGAGTTACGCCCTTCGGGCGCTTCGTGATTATCTGAAACACTCTCCGGAGAAGGCGGATAGAGATCCGGTGTTTATCAACCGGTCATTGGGGCGCTTATCCGCCGAATCGGTTGCTAAACTCCTCAACAAGTACATCAAGCAAGCGGCGATCCATAAGAAGATCACCCCTCATGCCATCCGACATTCCTTCGCCACCCACCTTCTGAACGCCGGCGCCGATCTTCGTGCCGTCCAGGAGCTCCTCGGTCACGCCTCTCTCAGCACGACCCAGATCTACACTCATGTATCAAAAGAGCGATTAAAGAAAGTCTACAACCGCACCCACCCCCGCGCCTAATAAAATGAGATATAAGATATAATGAGACAAGTAACGTTGAACCTTATATGTCTCATTAATATAAAATGAATAAAAATCAAAAGATTGTTGTCAAAGCCAGGGGAATTAAACGTTCTTTTCACCCGCGTAAGAAGCTTAGTTTACCTGGTCTCATCTCTCATATTACCCAGAGAGCGACAGGCCGGGAGCCATTATTCTTAGAAGATAGTGATTATCTGTATATGCTCAAACTGATAAAGCGAACAGCAGAGGAATTTAAGCTGGACGTGCTTGCGTTTGCTCTTATGACCAACCATGTCCATATATTATTTTTTCAAAACGAAAATAATCTTACTTGGGCGATGCATAATCTTTTTACCCGTTATGGGATATACTTTAATTATAAATATGAAAGAAAGGGGCATGTATTTGGTAGCGTATTCCGGCAAGCCGGTTGCTTTGATAAACATTACTTAATAGGGATATCTACATATATTCATCTAAATCCGGTACGGGCCGGCCTTGTCCAGCATTACTCAGACTATCGATGGACGACCTGGAGATTATATTGTCAGGACACCGATCCGGTGACTTTTGTGAATTGGCGGTTTATCCTGTCGATGATTAATCCGGATTATATCTTGGCAAGGAATCGATATCGGGCTTTGCTAGATGAGGCGCGGCGTTTTAAAATGGGAGATATTTTGGAAGACAAAAGAATTTTCGGGAAGTTGGGGATCTGGATTAAGAAACGCTATCCCGGAATTCTAAAGAATGGAGAGAATTTTGAATGGGGGAGTCTTTTAGGGGAGGGTTATGCTGATGATGAGGAATTGGAAAGGATAGTGGCAAGTCTCAGCGAAAAGAAACGATTGCGAAAGCCGAGTGATATAAAAGCGAGAATATTTCTTTTCGAGCAGCTTCAGTCACGGGGTTATGGGGTAGATGAAATTGCCGAATATTTAGGAATTTCTCGGGCAACAATATACCGGGATTTAAACATATTAAAGGAAGAATAGTTAATGAGACATATAACGTTCAACGTTATATGTCTCATTATTTATACGTGATGATGGATGAGTTTGTAGTCGCGGTTGATAAAGCACAGGACTCCAAAGAGATTGTTGCCGCTCTGAATAAATTCCCGCAGTCCGCGGAAGGTGCTAAAGAAGAGATGTTGCAGATCGCGGAGAAGTACCCTGAATTTGTCGCGTCCCATTATAAATGAGACTGGCGTTTCACTTTAAATGAGACTCACTCCTCACTTGTCTCACGCCTCACTCGCTCTGTAGTTTTGAAGAACAGTTAAACTCATGCTCATGCGCAAACTCACGCGCGCGAGCATGAGTTTTTTGTGTTTATGGTCTTCCCGCCGGAGTGATACTTTATAAAGGGAGGTAAAAGGAAAAAGGGGTGGGACCACGGGTGAACGGCACCCGTGGCCCCCGGAACTACAATAATTGCATACAAGGAAGCCATTCCAGTTCCGTTCCCAGTTTTATATTCTATGCTTTGCGAGCTCGCCGTCAAGGGTGAATCGCTGGGGGATAACTCTATTTGCCCGGGGTGCCTGGTTTCAGGCCGGCTATTTTTTACAAGCACCTGGGTTGCCCGGGGTATTATCTGGTATGGGAAAGATGGCCGGCGTATTTATCAGGAGATCAAAGTTCCGGAAGCCGGCTGCCGGGAGTGTGGGGGACGTTTCCGCGTTTTATCCGAAGAGATCCTGCCCTATAAGCTCTTTTCCCTGCCGGTAATTGAAGATCTTTGCCGGACCTATGTACAGCCGGATCCATATGGTCCGGGGCTCAGGAAAGTCGTTGAAGGTCCGGTCGAAGTTTCTCCCAACTATTCCACCCTGCACCGCTGGACGGAAGGTTTGGGGAGCCTGTCCCGAGGCATCGAGGGGAAAGAGTTCTGGACCGGCTTCGGGTTATAAGTGATGTCTCAAATAATCCGGACCAGAAGTCATTATCCTTCCCCGAACCCTGGCTGCCCGCGGCCGCTCTGATCTCCGAGAGCGCGAAGAGGATCAACTTCGGAGCTCGGGACCGATGGCGCCAATCCCATGAAATCCCCTCCTGGGAGTATCATAGCTCCAGACGCCATGATCAACTCCAGGGCTGCGCCCGGCTGTTTGATGTTGCCGACTTTCTCTTCCCGAATGAACCCCATCCCCTGACCGCCTGGCAGGGGCAGATCATTGAATATCTCCATGTGGCAGGGTGGTGGTTCCCCACCGGTTATAACTGCACGGGGTTTCAACTCTCACCCGGTGGTTCATATCAGGTAGAGTGCCCAGCAATCTCGAAAACCCGGAAAAAGGAGGTAAATCATGGTCCGAGATCCCCTCCGGACGGCCTGGTTTCGGTTTGAACAGATCAGTCCGCTCCTCAACCCGGAGCTTGCCGCGCCCGAAAAGCGCCGTTTAATGAAGGCTATGGCCACCGTACCGGTAATCTGGCCTTCGGGACGGATAGCTCCGGTGCCGGTGAGCACTCTCTACCGCTGGCTGAAGGCTTATCGACGAAAGCCGAGGATCGAGTCGCTCTTTCCCCGATCCCGTGATCGAGGAAAAAGTTCTCCGGCTATCCTCGAACAATGGGTCCGGTATGCCCTGGCCCTGCTGGAAGAAGAACCCAAACGACCGCTCTTTGTCTTGATCCGCCGGCTGAAAGATCATTTTAATCTGGAAAAGTTGCCGGCCCGCTCCTCTCTCTATCGAGCTCTAAAGAAGGAACCGCGGTATCGCAAACTGAGAAGACGAGCCCGCGGCGAACGGAAGCTTCGCCGCCGTTTCCAGGCCCGCCGACCGCACGACATCTGGCACGCTGACGCCAAAGCCCCTTTTATAGTGCGCTTTGTTGATGGAACAAAACTTGAAGTCAGGATCCTCTCCATCCTCGATGATTGCACCCGCTTTGTGCTTCGCGCTCTGGTAGTCCCATCCGAATCCACCCGGGCGGCGGTGACCATCTTCCGACAAGCCGCTGCCCGGTATGGGCTCCCGGCCCGGTTCTATGCCGACCGTGGTTCCGCTTACGACTCGGGGATCTTTCGGAAAGGTCTGGCCATCCTGGGGGTGCACCGGATCAATACTAAAAGCCGCAACCCCTCGGCCCACGGCAAGATCGAGGCATACCACCGTTCACTTCAGAGATGGTTCGTCATCGAGTTGCGTCATCAGCCGGTCCGGGACCTTGCTCATCTCCAGGCCTTGCTGGACGCTTTTATAGACCAGTTGTATCACGAGCACGTACACCGGGAACTGAAGATGACCCCAAAAGAAGCCTTCGGGAATTGCCTCTCGAAAAGGCTGATCTCTCTGGAGAGACTTCGGGAGGCTTTCCTGGTCGAAAAGATACTGACCCCCCACAAGAAAGACGGAACCATCCGGGCAAACGACCGCCTCTTCCAGGTACCCAGGCGGTTGGTCCTCGGAGCCGAGAAGCGTCAAATCAAAGTCTTCATTGATCCCGAATATCCCCAAAAGCCCTATATAAGACTTTCGCATGGTGGTATAGAGGCGCTTAAGCCCGCCTTTCAACCAGCCGGCACAAGTAAGACAAAACCTCCTGAGGATCATCAGGATGAACCGGTCGGCTCCCTCACTCCCCTTCTGGAGAGATACCGGGGAAGAAAATTGCCCCAGGCCCGACCCGGCTTCGGCCTCCCCGAGATATATCAGGCCTTCTCCGAAGCCCTGGAACGTCAGGTCCCGTTCACCGAACACGAAGCCGGCTTGATCCTTGATTGGCTCAAACGCTCCGGCCCCTTCGCTCCGGCTTCCTTCCAGAGCGCGCTTGCCTCGGTTCTCAAGCGGCTGGGAAGAGGCCGCCCCCTGGCGCAGATCGTATCCGCGCTGGAAAAAATAACATCTCAATCTTCAACCAAAAAGGAGGCCTTATGAAAAGAAAACTCTCAAACCGATCCCCCCGGTCACCATTTATATACCAGGACTTCAAAGAAGCGTTTATATCACTCAAATCCGCTCTCACTCAGGGGGTCTCCTACGCCCTGCTCCTGGGAGAATCGGGAACCGGCAAAACCACGCTGTTGCGCGCGCTTAATGCCAAGCTCGCTCGCCGCCGATTCCACATCCTCTACCTCTGCCATGGTCAGCCTTCTCCCTCCGGACTGGCCCGCGTCCTGGCCGAGGCTCTCCACCTGCCTCTGCGCCGGACCCGGGCTGAAACCAGCCGTCTACTTGTCCAGACCCTGCGCAACCTCCCCACCCGACTATTATTCTGGATTGATGAGGCCCAGATGATAAGAGATGACACCCTCCACGAGATCCGGCTCCTCTCCGAGGCCGATCTGGAAGGACCGCCGCTCTTCTCCGTACTCTTGAGCGCTCTGCCCGACCTTAAAGACCGCCTCCTTGCTCCCCACTTATTCCCTCTCTGGCGCCGAATTACAACTCGGGTCAGCCTCACCGGTCTTCTGCGGGAAGAACTGCGCCCCTTCCTGATCCACTCCTTCTCCCAACAGCCCGTTGAACGGTTCTCCGACGACGCCCTCTCTATCATCTTCGAACAGGCCAGAGGAATCCCCGCTCTCATCCAGTCCTTTGCCGCTCATTGTCTGAAGATATGCCCCCAGGAAAAGATTACTACCGATCTGGTGGCTGAGGCGCTCGACCAACTGGAATCAACATAAACCCAGGGAGATAATAAACCATGAATACAGACTTCTCGACCATGCGGGAGCTGATAGCTAGGGCCTTCGCGCGTTATCTGCGCGTTCTTCCCTCCGGCTTCCAGCTCTCCGCCGATAATATCGTCCCCTCTCTCCAGGCAAAAGTCATCACCTTTCGCCCGGCGCGTACTCTATATAAAAACCGCAAACCGGTCTGCCGGAGTCTGGACGGCATCCATGCGCTCTCCATAAATAAAAACTGTGCCGCCTGTCTCTCCCGCAAGACCTGCACTCCACAGATCTGTCTGGAGATAATTCACCAGGGGGTCCCCTGGCGGTTGATCCTGGCCTATACTTCGGCCAGAAACTTCCTGCTCTTTATCAGTACTCTGAAAAAGAAGGGGATTACACTCGAAGACTCGACAATCCGGATTGCCGTCCGGGACCGCGGAAGGTGGGGGGAGGTCTGTTTTAGTAATGCTTTACCGGAGGAGAGTTGTTAATCTATTGCTAATCTATTCTCATTTACCTGGGACGCCAGTCTCATTTATAATGGGACGCGACACTGAATTGAAGGATAAGAGTAATCCTCCCGAAGAATTAAAGGATGAGGTTAAAAAGATGGAGGAGTTGATGCCCCGGTTCTTCGGCGCCATGATGAAGCTTGGTCAGGAGTATGGCCAGGATCCGGAGGTCAAGAAGGCATTGGAGAAGATGCAGTCTCTGGGTCAGGAATAACCGACTAAATAATCGAATTGAATCCGGGATAAGGGTTATCACCCTTATCCCGGATTTTTTTTATTCCCCATCTGCTGACGGGTACTGGAGAAGAGGAGATAGAGGACCGGCGAGACCAGGAGCGCCAGAAGACCACCCCCGATCATGCCGCCGATCGAGACGATGGCCATCGGAGCCCGGAAACCCCCGCCCATGCCGAGACCGAGAGCGAGCGGAATCATGGCCACGACCGTGGTCATATTAGCCATCAGGACCGGGCGGAGACGGACCTCGCAGGCCCCGACGATCGCGTCCTCGATTGATTTTCCCTCTTTTCGGAGGAGGTTACTGTAATCGACGATGACGATGGTATTGTTGATGACCAGTCCGACCAGCATGACCATCGCCATCAGGGAGAAGATATTGATGGTGGTGTCGGTCAAAAAGAGGGCGAGGAAGACCGCGATCATGGCCAGGGGAAGCGAGAGCATGATCATGGTTGGGTAGCGGTACGACTCCAGGATGGCCGCCAGCATCAGGTAGGTGAGGACGACCGCCAGCCCGAGCGCGATGAAGATCTCCCGGAAGTTCTCCTGCATCCGCTCGATCTCCCCGGCGAAGAAGTAGCCGTAGCCGGAAGGGAAGCGCAGTTCCGTATCGATGAGTTCTTTCAGCCGGCTATAGACCTCACCCGATGACGAACCCACCACGTTGGCGGAGACGGTGACCATTCGCTCCCGGTCCTTGCGGGTAATCGTGGTTGGTCCTTCCCGCTGCTCGATCCGGCCGACCGCGGTCAGAGGGATGACCTCCCCATTCTTTGCCCGGAGCGTGATATGCCGGATCTGTTCCTGGAAGTTTCGGTCTTTCTCCTCCAGCTTTACCCGGATATCGAACTCGTCGTCCATCTCCCGGTAGGTGGAGGCGATCACTCCGGTCAAAGAGGATCGGAGAATTTCGGCGATCTGTCCCACCGTGATCCCGTACTCGCTGGCCCGCTGCCGGTCGGGGATGATCCAGATCTCAGGCTTGCCCATCCGCCAGTCGGTGTCGACGTCCACCGCGCCGGGGACAGTCCGGGCCAGTTCAACCGCCCTTCCGGCCAGCCTGTTCAGGGTCTCGATCTCATCGCCCCGGATCTCCAGCTGGATCGGCTTCTCGGCGCCGGGCCCGCCCTGCTGGGTCTCCTGGAGGGTGAAGGTAGCGGCGGGTATTTCGGCCAGGATCGATCTGAGTGAATTCATGACCTCCCGGGTGGTCCGTTCGCGCAGTTCCTCGTCGACCAGGTCCACGTTGACCCCGGCCAGGTTGACCCCCTGGTTGGTCCCCCCCAGAAATCCGCTCACTTTTCCCACCGTGGTGAATATCTTCTCCTGTTCCGGGAGCTCCCGGAGGATCGATTCCACCTGTCGGGTGACCCGGTCGGTGGTAGCGAGGGGGGAATCGACCGGTGTCTCGATCATGACTTTGAATGAGCCCTGGTCGGTCTTGGAAAAAAACTCGAAACCGATCAGGGGAGGGAGGTATTTCATGGAGACGATCAAGACGATAAAAGAGACGATGACCACCGGCCATCTGTGGCGCAGCAGCCTGCGGACCAGGTTTCCGTAGCTTCGGGAGATGGAAATATAAAAATTGTCCCAGTGGCGGAAGATGGAGGCTTTGTTTCCGGATTCCTTCAAGTACTTGGAGGAGAGCATCGGGGTGAGGGTATAGGAGATAAAGAGCGAGAAGATCGTGGAGAAGACGATTGTCATGGCGAACTGCCGGAAGAACTGACCGACGATGCTGGACATGAAGGCGATCGGGACGAAGACAACGATGTTGGTCAGAGTGGTGCTGGCCACGGCGGCGGCGATCTCCGAGGTCCCGCGCCGGGCGGCGGACACGCGGTCGTTGCCCAATTCCAGATACCGGTGGATATTCTCCAGGACCAGGATGGAGTTATTGACCAGGATCCCGACCGAGAGGGCCAGACCCATCATGCTCATGACATTGATAGAGTAGTTGAAGATGAAGAGGAGGAGAAACGTGGAGATGATGCTGGTCGGCATCGCTACGATAAGAATGAGAGTGCTGCGGATATTATGGAGGAAGAGAAAGAGGGAGATAGCGGTGAGGACAATACCGATGATCATGTTGTCCCGCACCTCATTCAGGGAGCCGCGGATGAAGGCTGAGCGGTCCTCGGCGATCTCGATGGTGATGTCGGGGGGGAGCCTCTTCTTGAGAGAGTCGATCCCTTCCATGACCCGGTCGGCCACTTCAATCGTATTGGCGTCGGCCCGTTTCTTGATGATCAGGCCGAGGGTTTCCTGGTTCTGGAACCGGGCCCGCTCCCGGATCTCTTTGACCGTGTCATCAACCATTCCCAGTTCGGTGATCCGGACCTTCCCCCCATCAGGGGTGGGGATATATAGAGAGCCAAGGAGATCTACCCCCGTGACCTTACCCGCCAGCCGGACGGTAAATTCGATCCGGTCCTGGGTGATGTGGCCCGAGGGCAGTTCCAGGTTGGCCGCCTCGATCGCGGTTATGATATTATCCGGGGTGAGGTGATAGGCGTTCATCCGCTGTTGATCCATCGCGATCACGATCTCCCGCTCCTGCCCTCCGATGATCTCAACCTCGGCCACTCCCTTGATCTTGGCGAACTGGGGCTTGATCTTGTTGTCGGTGAAGAGATAGAGAGACCGGGGAGAGCGTTTCCCCGAGACGGCCAACTGCAGAATCGGCTGGGCGTTGATATCGAACTTGCTGATCAGAGGTTTATCGGCGGCGTCGGGGAGTTCCGGTTCCACCAGGGCGACTTTATCCCGGACATCGGCCGCGGCGACATCCAGGTCCTTAGCCAGTTCAAATTCAAGTGAGACCAGAGAGATCCCCTCCTGGGAGATTGATTTGACGTGCTTCAGTCCATCTATCGTGCTCAGCTCCTCTTCCAAGGGCTTGCTGACCAGGGTCTCGATCTCCCGCGGCCCGGCTCCCAGGTAGGTGGTGATGACCGTGACATAGGGGATCTCGATCTTGGGAAAGAGGTCGACCGGGAGCTGGAGGTAGGCGACGCCCCCCAGGAGGAGCATGATCAAGATTATCACCGTCATCAGGACGTGACGTTTAATTGAGAGATCGGAGAGGAACATAAAATTTTTCTTTGAAAAAATTTAACTCGAGTTATAAATCACTGATTATTTTTACCTTGCTCCCGTTCTCCAACCGGTTCTGACCGGAGACCACAACCCGGCAGTCTCGGTCCAGGTCGGATAAAATCTCGACCATCCCGAGTTTCCTGATCCCCGGCGTGACCGCGGTGAAGGAGGCGGTTATTCCGTCATGGACGATAAAGACTCCGGGTTGTCCCTGGGCGTCTTTTATGATCGCTTCCTGGGGGAGGACCAGGATGCCACGATGGTTATCCTTGATGATCTCTACCCGGGCGTACATCCCCGGACGGAGGAGGAACTCGGGGTTTTCGACGGCGATCTTGATGGTAAAGAGGCGGCTGATCTCCCGGGCAGTCGGGTTGATGGTGGTAATAGTCTCCTCCCAGACCCGGTCGGGATAGGCATCGAGGGTTATCCGGACCGGCTGGCCGACATGGACATCCTTGATCTGGGTCTCGGATACCGGGCAGTGAACTTCCACGTTCTCGATATCGACGATCTCTAAGATAGGTTTCCCCTTATCCGACAATTCACCCGGTTCCCTGTATCGCCGGGAGACCAGGCCGGTCAGGGGGGAGGTGATCCTGGTGTCGCGGACTCTCTCCCGACTGCCCGCGTGCAGGGCTGTCGCCCGGAGGAGGTCCACCCGGGCCTGGTCCAGGTCCTGCCGGGCAATCGCACCCGAGTCAAAGAGCGCCTGGGCCCGCTTGAAGTCACGCTCGGCTTCTTCGAGCGCCGTCTTGCTGGCCTGGAGATTACTCTCCAGCGCCTCCTTCTCGAGATGGACGACGAGATCATCTTTCCGGACCGGGTCTCCTTCTTCGACGGTGATCTCCTTGATTATTCGGTCGATCCGGGAGGTGATGACCGCCTTCTTCTCCGGCTTAACACTGCCGTCCACCAGGAGCACCTCTTCCAGATCCCGGACGACCGGCGAGATGGTCTTGACCGGGATCCCCTCTTCCTCCTGGATCTTTTCGATGGATGGCGGCGCCCGGTATCCTTTCTTTGCTCGATAGGCCCGGATAAAAAGGAGAGCGATTACCCCGATGGTGATAATCAGGACAACAATTAAGAGTATCTTCTTTTTTTTCATTGTTATGTCTTCCCGGTAAGTTCTTCCGATTTGGGTTGTAACGTCGCTTTAATCTCCTTGATCGTTAACCCGACTGCCCGCTCCAGTTTAGCCAGGGCAATCCGGTAGTAAGTGAGAGCTTCCTGGAGCATGATGCTGGCCTCCGATTGGTTTAACTCGGCGTCGGTTAGCTCCAGGGAGGTGCTGATCCCGTTCTCCCAGCGGATGCGGGCGATCTTATAGGCTTTCTCCGCCTGTCCGACCGTCTCCCGATGGGACTCGACCACCTTCCGGGCGGCCTTCAGATCAAGATATGCCTGTTTGATGCTTAAAAGGACCGTGCGGCGGGTATCCCTGGTCTCGATCCGGGCCTGCTCATACTGTCCCCGCGCTTCCCTGACCAGTCCGGGCGTCATCAATCCGTCAAAGATATTCCATTTCAGTGTTGCCCCGGCCGTCCATTCGAATTCGAACCGGTCCTCGGGCGGGAGTCCATACCGGGGTTGCTCACCTTCATAGGCGGCAAAGAGAGAGAGAGAGGGTTGATACCCGGACGAGGATGCCCGCAGGTTCTGTTCCATGATCTCTTCATTGAGTAAGACCTGTTCGATTAACGCCCGGTGCTCCAGCCCCAGTCGGTTGAGATCGTTAAGCTCCCCGCTGAAAGGGGTCAAGGCGAGGCTTCCCTCAATTTCGTAGTCCTGATCTTCCCGGCCCATCTCTTTGGCCAGTGTGGTCTTGAGAATATCTACCCGATTACTTGCTTCGATCAGGGGAGGGCGGGAGTTCGCCAGTCGGACCCGGGCGGTGATCAGGTCGAACTCCGAGGCGGTTCCTTGATCGTATTTCTTCTCAGTGATCTGGAGGTAATCTTCCATATGTTCGACTGTGGTCTCTCTGACTTCCACGATCTTTCGGGCGAGAAGGAGATGGTTGAAGAGTTCCTTGACCCGAAAGACGACCGTTCCCCCTGCTTCCCGGAGATAGACTTCTGAATACCGGTCGTAGATGAGAGAAGCCTTGATACCGGCAAATATCTTGCCTCCCTTATAAAGATTCTGTTCCAGTGTCAGGCCGGCCCGGTAATTATCATGGAGGTTGAGCGCCAGTTCCCCCTCTTCCGTTTCGTAGGTATTGATGGTATTGAGATACGTATAACCGGCTTCTCCCTTGAGGTGGGGGATGGCTTCAGAGAGCGCCTGGAGTCTCTTCCCGGAAGCGACCTCCATCTCCTGCCGGGCCTTCAGGATGACCGGGTTGTTCTTATCCGCCATGCGCAGACAGTCAGCAAGGGAGTAGACCGGTGCCGATTTCCTTTCCTCTCCTGAAGCCAATCCCATCCCGATGAGGATGGAGAAGAGGTGGAGGGATACTGTCAGCCATATTATCTTCATCGCCTTTCGATCCCCTCCAGAAAGGTAGAAAGAATCTCCTCCGGCCGGCTCAGGGGAAGTTTTCCTTCATCATTGAGAATCAGCAGAACCTGGATATGAATCATCCCGATCAGTTGCAGGCTTAACTGGAGTGGCTCGACTTCCTTGAAAGTACCGGTTAATTTGCCGTCCCGGATGATTCCGGCGATCGATTCAACAATCGGCCAACCGACGGTTCCTATGTCAACATCGGGGAGAGAGGAATCACTCCGGTATATGGCCATCAGGATCAGTTTAACTTCCCGGGGTGATTCACGGCAGTGATCGAGGTAGTACCGGACGACCTTCAGCAACTTTTTCCGGGGAGGGAGTTCTTCGGCGGCAATTCGGGCGATCTCTCGGTTGAATCGCTCGAAGATCTCTTTCAGGATAGATCGGTAGAGGTTATCTTTGCTGCCAAAGTGGTAGTAGAGAGTGGGTTTGGTTACCCCGCAGATCTCTACAATCTCCCGGGTAGAGGCTCCGGCGAACCCCTTCTCGGTAAAGACCCGGAGGGCCGCCTCCAGCAATAATTTATTTGTATTATCGGCAGTACCTTTCATTAGTATACCTACCGGTAAGTATATAAGATATTATCAGGCATCTGTCAATGTTTTATTTGAGCAAATCGAGGGAATTACCCGGACGGAAGTGGAAGAGATCAATAAGTTTTTATCCGCGTTGATCCGGAAAGCTCTACCCGGGATTTTGCAGGCTGTCTCTTGACCCGAGTTATTACTTTTTATGAAGCTCTTTTTCTATCGTCTCAAATTCTTCCCGGGTTTCAGCGGAAGCCTTCTCCAGCTCCCGGAGAGCGACATTGAACTTCTCCCGGGAGGCCTGAGCGGTGTAAAGCCCGACCAGGCGGGCGACCAGGATGGCCAGATATAACGACCCGACGATCACTTCCAGGTTACTGAGCACCATAGTCAGTTTATTATTGGGGATAATATCGCCGTACCCGAGAGAGCAGAGGGTGGTAAAGCTGAAATACTGTATTTCTGAAAAGATGTCCACAGGCGTGCCGTTTGCTTTGATAATGGAGTCGGGATTTATAATAAACACCGCTGCATAAAGGCAGGTCCACATCACTCCCAAGAGGAGATAAGAGACCGCCGCGCCGTAGATCTTATCCGCGGTGACTTTCTGTCCCGAGAAGAGGTCTTTGATGATAAAAAAAATGAGAAATAAGATCAGAAGACTATAGCCGAATAAAGAGATAATGGTCGGCAAATCAAATAATAGGTCTGTCAATCCGGCGCCTTTGCCTCTCCTCATTAAAGAGTGCAGAATGCTCCCCGTAATGTCCGAGAGAAAAGCTATCAGGGCAACTACCCAGACCAGCCACTTGGTATATTTTTTTTCAGGTGTAATTCCCCGGGTAGAGATTGTCTTGAGAGATGAGATCAGAAAGAACAGGAAAAAAATCGAGACGATAAGGTTGTCCAGCAGCCTATAGCCGGCCTCCATGAAAGGCATCACAGCAATCAGGGCGAGTAGTGTGATCAGAAGACCGAGGTAGGATCTGGACTTGAGCGATATCTTTTTCATTATAATCTGCTTGTTTTATTGTCTGCAGTATGCCAGATTGCATCTGATTAAGTCGAGCATATAATCCCGAAGATGAAGGTGGTCTCCAGAATGAAGAAAACCAAGATAGTCTGCACGATCGGACCGGCCTCTGATTCTCCCCGGATGATTGAACGGTTGCTCAAGGCGGGGATGGATGTGGCCCGGTTGAATTTCTCCCACGGGACTCATGAGGAGCACGCGGGAAAAGTCCGGATCATCCGAGAGTCCGCCGAACGGCTGGGCCGGTCGGTCGCCATCCTGACCGATATCGCGGGGCCGAAGATCCGGATCGGTGAGATCGCCGAAGGAACTGTGGAGTTGAAGAAGGGCCGGAACTTTATCCTGACCGACCTCCCGGTCGCCGGTGATGAGAAGCAGGTCTCGGTGACCTATAAGAATCTGCCGGGACTGGTGCGGAAAGGGGATAAGATTCTCCTTAACGATGGGGCTCTGGAGCTTAAGGTAACCGGCCGGTCGCAGAACCGGATCAACTGCCGGATTATTACCGGCGGTCCGCTCAGTTCTCACAAGGGGATTAACCTACCTTCCCGATCGGCGGGCATACCGATCCTGACCGAGAAGGACCATCGTGACCTTCGGTTTATCATAAAGCAGGATGTGGACTATATCGGGCTGTCATTCGTCCGGACGGCGGACGAGATAGAAGAAGTACGCTCGTTGCTCAAGAAAAGAAAGAGCGATATCGCCCTGGTGGCCAAGATTGAGAAGCCCGAGGCCGTCGAGAACATCGACGCGATCATCGAGGCGGCCGACGGGATTATGGTGGCCCGGGGAGATCTGGGGGTGGAGGTTCCCTTCGAGCAGATTCCGGTCCTCCAGAAGATGATTATCCATAAAGCCAACCTGGCCGGCAAACCCGTCATCACGGCGACCCAGATGATGGAGTCCATGGTTGAGAATCCGCGTCCGACCCGGGCCGAGGTCTCGGATGTGGCCGGCGCGATCTTCGACGGGACGGACGCCGTCATGCTCTCCGAAGAGACGGCGGCGGGGGCCTATCCGGTCAAGACGGTTCAGGCGATGGCCCGGATCGCCCGGAAGGTAGAGTCGGAATCTTGTTACCGGGAGTTGAACAAGGATTGGATCATGAAGCTCGTCAGCGAACAGGGTGAGCTGCCGGTGGAAGAGTCGGTGGCGCGATCGGCCTGCACACTGGCGGCCGGCATCGGGGCGGTCTGTATTATGTCTCATACTTCCTCGGGGAGTGCCGCCCGCCGGGTGGCCAAGTACCGGCCGGATCACCCTATCCTGGCCGCGACTTCGAACATCTCCACTTACCGCCGTCTCGCGCTGGTCTGGGGTGTGGTTCCAATAATGATTCCTCTGACCGACGATTTTGAGGAGATGGTCCGGGAGACGGCCGGTCTCTCCATGAAGTCCAATTTTTTAAAGAAAGGGGATCGGGTCGTCGTGACCGCGGGGGTGCCGCTCAACCACCCGGGACACACCAACGTGATCATGGTAATCACGGCGGGGGAAGAAGGGAAGACCTTTTGAAATGACATAACCCGCCCCACAAAACCCAGCCGTTGCCCCGGTCAACTTCACACTTCGAACTTGAAAAATAATGGATTTTTCCCAGATAATTATACTGCTGCCGATTCTGCTCTTCTCGGTGATAGTTCATGAGTTCGCCCATGGATGGGTAGCATTAAAATGCGGGGACCCCACTGCCCGCGACGCCGGGCGGTTGACCTTTAATCCACTACCCCATCTTGATTTATTTGGTTCGATTATTCTCCCCGGAGTTTTGCTAATAATGGGAATGACGCCAATAGCGATGGCGAAACCGGTCCCAGTTAATCCATATTTATTGCGGAGGGGTGAGAAAGATAATGTTCTAGTTTCGATCGCCGGTGCCGCGGCCAATATCCTCCTGGCGCTGGTCGCGTTCTTTCTCTCCCTGATAGTTGTGCTGATCTTTAAGAAGACCGGGGCATCGGTCTGCATATCCGCGCTCAGATTTTTAAATCTGATTATCTTCCTCAATCTCATCCTGGCCAACTTCAACCTTCTCCCGATCCCACCTCTGGATGGCTCTCATATCCTGGCTTATTTTTTGAAGGGAGAAGCGAAGATCTCCTACCTGAAGCTGCGGCGATACGGCTTCATGATTCTGATCGGGATATTCATGCTGGGGAACCTGCTGCCGGGCCGGGGAGGATTGTTCTATCTCTTGCTGGCTCCGAGTTTTAAGCTGATCGGATTATTCAATACTATCCTGTTCGGATTGCTGCGTTAAACTCTCTTCAGCAATCCGGCGGATAATCAGACTCGGGTCATTCAGAGCTTCCTGGAGGAGCGGTTGGCGGGATTCATCGTTGACATACTTCAGTGCCCGGGCGGCGGATTCCCGATACTCCGGGTAGGGTGAGGCCATCAGCTCGCTTAATAACTCCGCCCCGGCCCCATCCCCCAGATTCCAGAGAGCGGCGGCGGCATAAGCCCTTACTTGCCGGTCACTATCAGTAAGGCTCTTGGTCAGGGCTCCATGGCTGGCGGGAAGATTCAAAGTTGTCAGGGTCCGGGCGGCGATTATTCTCACCCAGGCTGATCTGTCTTCCAGCATCGGGATGATGGCCTCCGCCACCACCGGATCTCCGGAAGCCGCCAGTCCTTCAATAGCCGTCCCGCGGTAGAAGAAGTCATCCGCGTCCAGCTCATCGAGGAAGATTCGGGTGTCAACCGGAACCCCCAGTTCGACCAGGGCCAGGGCGGCATAGAGATGGTTGGAGTCGGTGGTATCTTTCAATAGTTTTTCTAATGGCTCGATGGCTTCCGGATCGCCTAATTTACCCAGCGAGTAGGCGGCCAGTTTCTTTACGATCGCGGCATCATCATTCAGGGCCTCGATCAACGGGGGGATCGCCCGGGGATCGTGCAGTTGCCAGAGAGCATAGACGGTGGTTTTACGCATCAGATAGCTCTCATCTTTTAAACAGGGAAGAAGATAATCAAGGGCCTGCGGATCTCCCATCATTCCCAGGTAATGGGCGGTGTTTCTTCTATGGCCGAGGTGGTCGTCCGACAGATGCTTCGCGATGGCCGGGACAGCTTCATCGACTTTCATCCGGGCAAGAATGCTGATGGCATCAGTCGATAGCCGGCGGTTATCGACGATCCGGATCAGCATCGGGATTACCTGTTCATCACCCCATCTCCCCAGGGCCAGAGCTCCCGCCTGCCGGACAGACGGATCCGGGTCATTAAGGGTCTCCAGGAGCAGGGCGTCGGCTTTCGGCCCCGGGATCCGGGATATGTTTTTAATAGCTTCCAGCCGCACCGATGGGATGGGATCGGTTAGATCCCGCGCGCAGGATTCGAGTATCATTACATATTCCTGATTAGCCGACTCTTCTTCCCCGCTCTCCAGATAGGCCGCGGCCAGCGCGGAGCGCAATAATAGATCATCGGGGGATATCTTCAGAGCCTGGCGGTAAGCCTGAACCGCCCGGCGGAAATCACCTTTTTCTTCGTAGATCTTTCCCAGAAACGCGTAGAGCTTCTGTTTTTTCTCCGGGCCGAGCTGTCTGGCATCCGGAAGTTTAATCATACTATCGTCCAGGAGTTCTTTCTCTCTGTCGGCTTTGAGGGAAGGAGAAACGGCTAAGATCAAGCCGGTGGTAAGCAGAAATATGCAGGTTTTCATAGTAGATATTTATTGGTTTAATTTTTCTTCCAGTTGGCGGGCCAGGTCTCCCAGTTCGCCGGTCTTATCGTATAATTTAATCAAGGCCGATTGAGCCTGTTCCCGATCCCATTTCTCTTCGGCATAATCCAGCATCTTCCGGTAGGCGTCGGCGGCCTGAGAATACTTCTTCTGCGCTTCATAAGTTTTTCCCAGGAGTTGATAGTTATCGCTTTCGTAAGGCTCCAGTTCTACCGCCCGCTGTGATGCTTTAAGAGCTTGATCGTATTTCTTCTCTTCCAGATAGACTTTCGCCATGGTCCGATAGGTGGAAGCCTTGCGCGGTTGCAGTCCTGCTAAACTCTGTAAAGTCTCCTCCGCCTTCTCAAATTGACCTGATTTGATATAGGCGTTGGCTAAACTCTCATAATTCCAGCGCTTCCCTGGTGTCAGGGCGATTAACTCTTCATAAACTCCGGCCGCTTCCGGATACATTTCTTGCATACTATATGAATTAGCCAGGGAAGATAGAATATCCTGGTTGGTCGGATCTATCTTCAGCGCTTTACGATAGATGGCTATTGCCTCCTTCCAGGATTTTTCTTTCTTGTAGATGCCGGCCAGTAATAGATACCAGTCGATCTGCTTTGGTTCCTTCTTAATCCTTTCTTCGGTTTTCGCCTTGAGTTCATCAAGCCTTCCGGCCTTGCGGTAAGTATCAAGTAGGTTATAAAAAATGTATTGTCTGGGGTAATTATCTCCGGGAGAACTGATTATCTTATTATAAAGCAGGATCGCCCGATCATAGTCTCCGCTGTCGCGATACGCGGTGGCCAGGGACTGGGTAATCATCACATCATCGGGGGACAGTTCCAGGGCTTTCTTATAAGCCTCCGCCGCGTCGCCATATTGTTTTGTCTTGGAGTACAGCTTCCCGAGGGACCGGTAGATCGCCGGGTCGCGGTTATTTAATTCCAGAGCTTTTAAATAAGCCGCGATGGCTTTTTGAGGGTACTTCTGTTTTTGATAGATATCCCCCAGTGTCAGGTAGGTCTCCAGTCTCTCCCGGGGGGTCAACTGCCCGGGTCTCTCCGGCGTATCTTCTTTACCGGCCGAGAGGAGAGGAGCCAATAAGACTACCGTTGCTATGATGGTTATGATCAACTTATTCTTCTTCTGCATCACTGCCTCCTTTCCGATCGTTGTTTAAAATGCCTTCAATCAGCGCGGCTAATTCACCTAATTCATCCCGCCGCTTATAGATTCTGATCAGGCGATCCTGGGCCCAATTGACCCAATCATCGGTATCGCTATCCAGCATTACTTTCAGGTAGGTCTCAGTCGCGTTTTTATCGTCCCCCATCTCCTCATAAGTTTGCGCGATCGCGCCCAAATAACGGATTGAATCATCCGAGAGTTGGTATGATTTTTTAAGCTGTGCCAGCGATCTATCATATAATTTGTAATTCCGGTACATGCAGCCGGTAGAGTAGTAAAAATGGGGTTCTATAGTCGCATTCTCCGCCTGGAAGGTATCCCACAGGGTGATTGCTTTCTCCGGCTCCGGTTCTTGGGACTCGAAGTAACATCGCCCTAAGTTATAGCAGTAGGTTGAGTCGCCGGGGCGCAATTTAACCAGTTTCTCCAGGATGGTAATGGCTTCCGGGAATTTTTTCTCCTTGATCAGCGAGTTAGCGACCTTCCAGAACAGATCCGTGTTTTGAGGTGAGAGAGCGAGGGCTTGCCGGTAGGTCTTCAGCATCTCTTCCGGCCGGCCGTTCTTTTTATAGACTTCGGCCAGATAAAGATAATTATCGATCTTCTTCGGCTCGGCTTCGATAGACTTCTCGATCTCGGGGATGAGCTGATCCAGCTGGCCGAGGCGGGAATATGCTTTGATCAGCAGGGAACGGGCGCTGGATAGTTCCCAGTCATTGGAGGCGGAAGAGAGGATATAACGGCATTCACTGATGACTTCTTCGTCGTCACCGTTTTTTTCATAGGCCCGGGCGAGTTCCAGATGGTAAGAGATGTTGCCGGGGTTTATCTCGATCAGCGCGGAGTAGGCGCTGATAGCGTCATTAGTAAGTCCGCCTTTCTGATATAATCGGGCTAATTTTTCCCGCGCCCCGATATCGGTGGGGATTATGATCAGAGCCTGTTCATAAGCGTCGATCGCTTTTTTGGTGTTGCCCATCTGCTCATAGACGCGACCGAGGAAGACATAATTCTGCATCCGCTCCTTTCTGGTCATCTCTTCTCCCGTCACCGGGGGGGAGAGAAGAAGGGGGATCAATAAAGAAAGGATCAGGCTGATGATTAAGGTTCGCATGCTCATGCTCCTTTTACCAAAAATTATCTTGCCAGACGGTTCTCATATTCCCGGGCCAGTTCCGACAAACGGCCCGTGTTACTGTATAATTTTACCAAACGCCGGCGAAGCCCCCGCCTCCAGACCGGCCAGTCGCATCTCTCGATTGCCGTCCGGTACACTTCCCCGGCTTCTGAATATTGCCTGACCCTGGTATATAATCCCGCCAGCTTCCGGGAGATATGGAAATCATCGGGACGGATATCCCGGGCGGCGGTGTAGGATTTTATGGCATCTAAGAACATCCCATTTTCCCGGTAGGTATTCCCGGCGGTCGTGCCGGCAATCGCTTCCCGGGGTGTGATTCGGCCCAGCCGGTCGAGGACCTCTCGCCCCTTTTCGGTCTCTCCGGCCTTGAAGTAGCAGTCGGCCAGGCTTCCGTAATAGGCCGGCTGATCGGGTTGGTCAACAATTAACTGTCGGTACTCTGCGATTGCTTCCGGATAAAGTCCCTGTTTCCGGTAGAGATAGGCTAACCGTGATCGAAGCAATATTGCCCGGGGGTTGTTTTTTACCCCCTCCCGGACGATCCGGATCGCTTCCCCCGGTCTTCCCCGATTGGAATAGAGCATGGCCAGGAAGAGATAGCCTTCGCAGTAATGAGGATCTTTTTCTACGCGAGACAGGTATTCACGAGCCATTTTTTCGCAGAGACCGCCTCTAGCAGCGGCTGAGACCAGCCGGCCGTAGAGGCTTATCCGGTCTTGGGGGCGAAGTGAACTGTCGATCGCTCTCTGATAGAGACCGACCGATTCATCATAGTCTCTTTCCCGGGATGCTATTCTTGCCAGAAGGTAAGCAAGATTGATATTTTCGGGATCCCGCTGGAACTGCTTCCGGTATCGGTCCCGGGCGATGTTAATCTGTTTCGTGGTTCGCAATAAGCCGGTGATTGAAGGGAATTGTAATAATACCGAGGCCATCTTGAGTGCATGATTGAATTCATCAGCAGCTTGTTTATAATCACCGCGTTTGATATCAATCCGGGCCAGCTTGAACCGGGCTTTTGATCTGAGAGATTGATTTTTTAAACCGGAATTAAGGACGGCTTCAAAAGCGGCCCGGGCCCGGTCCGGGAGGTCATGGTTATTATAGAGAACTCCCAGCGTAAAATTAACTGCCGGACAATCACGATCTTGTTCCAGAAAATGGTCGAGATTTTTAATGGCTCCGGTCAGGTCGTACGTAATCGGGGGGCGGTTCAACCCGGTCCGGGGCGACGCCCATCCCGGTGCCAGCCGGGAGGCTTTTTCATAGAATAAGCGGGCTTTTTCGGGACGGCCCAGTTTCAGATAGGTAAAGCCGATTATGTAATTGGCCCAGGCGCTGTCGGGGTATTTTTCGAGAATCTCCCGATAATCGGAAATAGTCCGGTTGAAGTCCTGTTCGAACCAGAGACTTAACAGTTGGGGCCTATACTCCCGGCGAAATTCTTCCACCGGTCCGGAGTTGTTCTCCAGAGCCGAGATGGTGTCGATCAGCCAGAGGTAGAGAGAGATATTGCGGGGAGATGATTGGATAGCTCTTTTTAACTCTCGAGCGGTCTCTTCATAACGCTCCAGTTGATAAAGTGAAGAAGCAAGTCCGGTAAGAGCCGGGAGATTATCCGGTTGACCGGCAAGCGCTTCCTGGAAGCACCGGCCGGCTTCTTCATATTCTGATTTATTGAAATATTTGTTACCCTTGAGAATAAGAGGTTGAGCCGCTTCACTGAAGAGGAAGGAAGGGAGCGAAGATGATAGGGCGATAATAATAAAGAACAAGCTTAGAATTGAAGATCGGCAGGTGATTGTCATTTTCATGCCATAAGGAATGTCGAGATTTATTAGCCTGAAAAAAAATAGTATACTCTTTGATCTTCACATGGCAAGGAATTAAATCCGTTTTAATATCAGTTTAGGTGTTCTATAATAATTAATTTACGGGCAACTTTGTCGGTTGCCTTATACGAGAATTAAATCATGATCTGGAGATACCAACCGGTTAATAAGGAGATGGCTCAGCAATTGGCCCGGGAGGTGGGAGTGTCGCTCCCCCTGGCCCATCTCCTGATTAAGAGGGGATACTCTGAACCGTCATCAGCCCGCCGGTTCTTGAATCCCCAGCCTTCCCATCTGCATGATCCGTACCTGATGGCGGATATGAAGAAAGCGGTGGAACGGCTGGGGCGGGCGTTGGATGAAAAAGAGAAGATCTTTGTCTTCGGCGATTACGATGTCGACGGGGTGACCTCAATCGCTGTTCTCTCCGAGCTTCTCGATCGGGCCGGGGCCCGATACCTTACCTATCAGCCCAACCGCCTGAAGGAGGGGTATGGTCTGAGCCGGGAAGGTGTGGAGCTGGCCCTGAAAGCGGATGCTTCACTTCTCTTTGCTCTTGATTGTGGCACCGAAGCCGGTGAAGCGATTGAGTACGCCCGGAGTCGCGGGCTGGATGTAATCGTCATCGATCATCATAAGCAGCGAGGCGAACTCCCGCCGGCCCACGCTGTCTTGAATCCAAACCGGGTCGATTGCCCGTATCCATTTAAAAATCTGGCCGCGGTTGGGGTGGTCTTCAAGTTCCTGCATGCCGGTCTCTCTACCTGGAATATCCCGGTGGACTGGGAACGTCTCTACCAGCTGGCCGCCCTCGGCACGGTAGCCGACGTGGTTCCGCTGGTGGATGAGAACCGGGTCCTGGTTAAGGTCGGTCTCTACTTCCTGGAGCAGAAGCCCGATCCGGCCCTGCGGGCGCTGCTCGAGGTCGCCCGGGGAGCTCCCGACCGGTTGGAGGCACGGCATCTTGCTTTCCAGCTTGCTCCCCGCCTCAACGCGGCCGGGCGGATGGGGCGGCCGGAGATCGGGCGCCGGCTCCTGGGGAGTAGAGATCAGGGAGAGATCCGGGAACTGGCCGAAGACCTTGACCGGATGAACTATCAGCGGCGCTCGATTCAGGCCGATATATTCAACCAGGCCGTGGCCCGGATCGAGGCCGATCGAAAGAGATATCTCGGCAACGTGATCGTGGTCGAGGGAGAGGGATGGAACAAGGGTATCGTCGGGATTGTCGCCGCCAAACTCCAGGAGAAGTACTATCGGCCGACCGTGGTCATCGCTCTGGAAGGGGAGAAGGGAACCGGATCCGCCCGGAGTATCCCCGGGTTCGACCTCTTCAATGCCGTCAGCCGTTGCAGCGAACTTCTGGAAGCTTTCGGCGGACATAAATCGGCGGCCGGGCTCCGGATTGACCGGTCCCGAATCGATGAATTTCGGTCCGTCTTCGATCAGGTCGCCGGGGAGATGCTGGGGAAGGATGGCCTGACACCCGTGCTCCCGATTGACGGTGAGCTGGATCTTGAAGAAGCTACTATTGAGTTGATCGAGGAAGTGGAACGACTCGCGCCTTTTGGGATGGGGAATCGCCGGCCGGTATTTCGCAGCTCGGAGCTTACCATTGCCGGATCGCCGCAGGTGATGGGGAAGGCGAAGAATCACCTCAAGTTGCGCCTGAAAAGGGAGGGGAGTCCCCGGGAGTGCGTGGGATGGGAGATGGCTCACCGGATCGGCGACCTGGACGCGGAGCCGATTGATATTGTCTATCAACTCAAGGTCGATACCTTCCGGAATCAGCGCCGGGTTCAACTGGTATTGAAAGACTTCCACCCGTCAGTACCGGATAAAATATGATGCACCTGATAAAAATTTTAAGATGAAATTGATCGACTGCCACGCCCACCTCGACGAGTTTGATGAAGTAGGGACTGTTCTGAAGAGGGCGGTGGAGGCAAGGGTTACGGAAATACTCGGCGTGGGTGTCAATACCGCTACCAGCCGTCGGATTCTGGAGATTGCCCGGGGATACCGGAACCCGCGGATTATGCCTGCCGTCGGGCTCTATCCCGACGAGGTCACTGAAGAGGAGATCGGGTCCATTTTATCGTTGATTGATGAGGAACACAGAAACCTCGCCGCCCTGGGGGAGATCGGACTCGACTACTGGATCAAACCGCTTCGCAAGAAGCAGCCCGGACGAGAGAATGTGAAGGCGCTCCAGCAGGAGGCGTTCCGCCTTCAGTTGAAGAAGGCCCGACGGTACTCACTGGTGCCGATCGTTCATAGCCGGGGGGCCTGGGCGGACTCTTTCCGTCTGGTCGAGGAGGAGGGGCTGGAGCGGGCGGTCTTCCACTGGTACACGGGGCCGCTGGAGGTGCTGAAGAAGATCCTGGCTGCCGGCTACTATGTCTCAGCCACGCCCGCTGCCGCGTACAGCCCGCAACTGAGAGAGGTTCTCTCCAGGGCACCACTGGAGAGAATTATCCTGGAGACTGACTGCCCGGTCCCCCGCCGAGTCGGAGATGAGAGGATAGGCACCGAGCCGGCCGATGTCCGCTATTCCCTAAAAGCGCTGGCCGCTCTGAAAGAAATCCCGGAAGAAGAGGTCGCCCGGATCACCACTATGACTGCGGGGGAGTTATTTATTAAACCCGGATTCTGAGTTGTAGATCATGAGAGAGAGACCAACCCAACCGCTTTATACCCTGGAGTTCTTTCGGGTCATGGTGGTCATGTTTCTCCTTATGGTTACCATGACCATCTTCTTTCTCCTCCCGATACTGATCGAGAGGTTGGGGGGAGACGCCGTAGATATCGGGCTGGTGATGGGAATAACGCCGATCGGGGCGGTAATCAGCCGGATCTTCTGGGGGCGCTGGATGGACCGGGCGGGGAGGAAGAAGGTCCTGATCGTCAGTACCCTGCTCAATACCGGCGTGATCTTGCTCTTTCTCACGGTCCGCTCCGTGGGTCTCTGGGTGGTTGTTCTCCGCCTTCTCCAGGGGTTCGCTTTGGGGGGTAATATTACCGCGGTCTGGACGATCATCGCCGATATAAGCCCGCCCCGCCGCCTGGCCGAATCGCTGGGCATCTTCGGGATCGCCGGGATGGTAGCCTTGGCGCTGGGCCCCTGGGGGGGAGAAATGATAATGAACGGTTACGGATTTAGGGGTGTGTTCATTATCTCCAGCCTTCTCTCGGTGGTCGCGGTGGTGCTCTCCCTCCTTATCCAGGAGAGTCGCCCATCCGGTTTTGGTGATTTGATCGTGCCCTCCTTTCGGGAGATGATGGGGAACGGAGTGATGGTCGTTTTTCTGATCACGATCGCGTTCGCCGTTAGCCGGAGCGCGTTCGTCTCCTTCTTTGCCGAGTATTCCAGCCTCCAGAAGATCGGCTCGATCGGGGTTTACTCGCTGATCTATTCCGGGACCACCATCGCCTTCCGGCTTATCGCCGGGAAATTACCCGACCGAATTGGCCGGATCCGGGTCCTGAGTCCGGCCCTGGTCATCTTCGGGCTGGGGATCGGCTTGATCGCGGTGATTGACTCCTGGCCGGTCTTTATCCTCTCGGCTTTTCTCTGCGGTCTGGGCCATTGTTTTCTCTACCCGGTTCTAAACGCTCTGGTTATCCAGAAGGTTCATTCCGGTACCCGGGGGATGGCGACCGGATTTTTTGCCGGGAGTTTTGACGTTGGGATAGGAGTCGGCTCTCTTCTCTGGGGGGCGGTTGCCCAGATCGGCGGATACCATCTGATGTATATCATGGGAGGAGTCGTTGCATTGATGGGGCTATGGGGGGTACGTCATTTGATCAAATCCGCCGAATAAAAAAACATGAAAGCTGATCGATCAGATAAGATAATCATCCGGGGCGCGCGGCAGCATAATCTGAAGGGGTTCGATCTCAAGATACCCCGGAGAAAGCTGGTGGTGATAACCGGTCTCTCCGGGTCCGGAAAGTCCTCTCTGGCCTTCGACACTATCTACGCCGAGGGTCAGCGGAGATACGTGGAGAGCCTCTCCGCCTACGCCCGTCAGTTTCTGGAGCAGATGCAGAAGCCGCACGTTGAGTCGATCGAAGGGCTCTCGCCCGCCATCGCGATTGAACAGCGCAAGGCCGGTTCCAACCCCCGCTCTACCGTCGGCACGGTAACCGAGATATACGATTATCTCCGTCTCCTCTACGCCCGGGTCGGGGTGCCCCATTGCCATAAATGCGGCCGCGAGATCAGCCGGCAGACGGTCCAGGAGATAGTGGATCGGGTGATGGGGTTTCCGGAGGGGATGAAGATATTGATTCTGGCCCCGGTGATCCGCGGCCGCAAAGGAGAACATCGTGATATTCTGGAGAGGATTGCCCGCCAGGGCTATGTCCGGGTTCGGATCGACGGGACGATCAAGAACCTGGATGAAGAAAACACCCTGACCCGGAACGTCAAGCATGATATCGAGGTGGTGGTCGACCGGTTGGTGGTAAAGAAAGGAATGAGAGAACGGCTGACCGACTCGGTGGAGACCGCCCTCAAGCTGGGAAAAGACCTGCTTCTGGTCAACTGCGGTCCCCCCTGGGAAAAAGACATCATCTTCAGCCGGCGCTACGCCTGCGAGAAGTGCGGGATCAGCTTCGAGGAACTCTCTCCCCGCGTCTTCTCCTTTAACAGCCCGTATGGGGCCTGCCCGGTCTGTTCCGGTCTGGGAACCGCCATGGAGGTCAGTCCCGAGCTGGTCGTACCGGACCGGAGCAAGTCCATCGCCGAAGGCGCGATCGTTTCCTGGTCAAATCCGATCACTACCCGGCGGCATCGCTGGAAGGGAGCGGCCTCGCGGTATTATCACGCCCTGCTGGAAGCGGTGGCCCGGGAATACGGGTTCGATCTCGCCACTCGCTTTAAAGATCTGACTGCCGGGCAGAAGAATGCGGTACTTTACGGAACCGGCAATCGGGCGATCCGGATGGAGTGGGAGCGAGCTGGCCGGTATCAGATCAAGAACGCCCCGTTCGAGGGGGTGATCCCCAACCTCGAACGCCGCTACCGGCAGACGGAATCGGATTACGTGCGGGAGGAGATCTTCAACCGCTACATAACCCTCAAAACCTGTCCCGCCTGCCGGGGAGCCCGGCTGAAACCCGAGAGTCTGGCGGTGACTGTGGCGGGGAAGTCGATCATGGAGATAACCGCGCTGCCGATCCGGGCGGCGCTGGACTTCTTCCGCCGGTTGAAACTGACCGGTCAGAAAAAAAACATCGCCCGGGAGGTCATCAGGGAGATCAGAGAACGATTGACGTTTCTGAAAAATGTGGGGTTGGAGTATCTTACTATTGATCGCCCCAGCGGGACCCTCTCCGGCGGCGAAGCTCAGCGCATCCGGCTGGCCACCCAGATCGGTTCCGGCCTGGTCGGTGTCCTGTACATTCTGGATGAACCCAGTATCGGTCTTCATCAACGGGATAATTCCCGACTGATAGAAACCCTGAAAAAGTTGCGGGACCTGGGCAACAGTATTATCGTGGTCGAGCATGATGAGGCGACCATCCGCAACGCCGACTTCATCATCGATCTAGGCCCCGGCGCGGGAGAGCAGGGGGGGCACCTGGTAGCCTGCGGGACTCTGGAAGATATCCTCAAATCTCCCCGTTCAATCTCCGGCAAATATTTAAAAGGTGAGTTGAAGATTGAGACCCCGAAGAAGAGAAAGAAGCCGGATGGAACCTGCCTGGTCATCAAGGGCGCCCAAGAGCATAATCTGAAAAACATCGATGTGAAGATCCCGCTGGGGCTTTTCTGCTGTATAACTGGGGTATCGGGTTCGGGGAAGTCGACCCTGATCGAAGAGACCCTGAGCCGGGCTCTCCGGCGGCTGTTCTACAGATCCCGTGAAGTCCCGGGGAAGCATGATCGGCTGCTGGGGACCGAGCATATTGATAAGGTCATAATTATCGATCAGAGCCCGATCGGGAGAACGCCCCGCTCCAACCCGGCCACCTACACCGGTGTCTTTAGCTATATCCGCGAACTCTTCTCGCGGCTGCCGCTCTCCCGGATGAGAGGCTATCGTCCCGGCCGCTTCAGCTTCAATGTTCAGGGAGGGAGGTGTGAAGCCTGCCGGGGTGACGGGATCATCAAGATCGAGATGCACTTTCTCCCCGATATCTATGTCGAGTGCGAGGTCTGCCGGGGCCGGCGCTATAACCGGGAGACGCTGGAGGTATTCTATAAAGAGAAGAGTATCGCCGATATCCTGGAGAGTTCGGTGGATGAGGCGCTGGCATTCTTCGGTAATATCCCCCGGATCAAGAATAAACTCCAGACCCTGGCCGATGTGGGACTGGGATATATCAAACTAGGCCAGTCGGCCACCACCCTCTCCGGCGGCGAGGCCCAGCGGATCAAGCTGGCGAGGGAATTGAGCAAAAGAAGTACCGGGCGGACCGTCTATATTCTCGATGAGCCGACTACCGGTTTGCATTTCGCCGATATCAATAAACTACTGGAAGTCCTCAAACGGCTGACTGCCTCCGGCAATACGGTTATTATAATCGAGCATAACCTTGATGTCATCAAGAACGCCGATTGGGTGATCGATCTCGGCCCGGAAGGAGGGGAGGAAGGAGGTTGGATTGTGGCGGAAGGCCCTCCGGAAGCAATAGTAAAAGAAAAAAAGTCTTATACCGGCAAGTTTTTAAAAAAGGTCTTATAATGTCGGTCTTATCTTGGCGTTTTATATCATCTGGACGCATATAAAATCGCCCCATTAGCTTCTTATTTTGCCTTATTTTCTTCGTGTACTACGAGCCCTTCGTGGTAATATAATCATGAAGAAATATAGGAGAAACGAAGTATGTAATTCGCGCCGGGAGGATGTGCATGTCTTTTTTTATTTTTAATCAGGGCGGTCCCCTGATGTACCTGATCCTGCTGGGATCGGTGATCGGCCTGGCGGTATTCTTGGAACGGATATTTCACCTCCACCGGGCCCGGATCAATACGGAACAGTTCATGGAAGAGCTCCGCGCGTTGATCCGGAGAAGACGGTTCGACGAAGCGATCGGTCTCTGCCGGCGCACGCCCGGACCGGTTGCTCATATTCTAACCGCGGGACTTTCCTGTTCCTCCCGGGACCGGGCCGGGATCCGGGAGGTGATCGAAGACGCGGGTGTTCATGAAGTGCCCCGGCTGGAGAAGAACCTGGTCGTTCTGGCCACTGTCGCCCACGTCTCCCCGCTGCTTGGCCTTCTCGGCACGGTAGTTGGGATGATCCGGGCTTTTATGATTATACAAGAGATGAAAGGAGTGGTCAACCCTTCAGACCTGGCCGGCGGGATCTGGGAGGCGCTGCTGACCACCGCCTTCGGTTTGCTGGTGGCGATCCTGGCCTATGTGGCATACAATTGCCTGGTTGCTCGGGTGGGCAAGATGGTACTGGAGATGGAGACCAGCGCGAACGAGATGGTAAATCTCCTCTCGAAGGAAAACTAAAAATTTAATGAGCAACTAGGAGATCAGAGCCGCTAGGGGCACGATGAATCGTGCCCCTACTATCCTATTAATCCTGTTAATCCTGTCAAAGTTTTTTTAGGGTAAATGAGATATGAAATTTAAAAGGAAAACGGCGATGGAGAAAGGGCGCCTGGATATCACGCCCCTCATCGACGTGGTCCTCCTCCTTTTGATATTCTTTATGCTCACCTCCAGCTTTATCACCCAGGCTGGTCTGCGGATCGATCTGCCCGAATCTACCGCCGCCGAACCACAGGAGAGGGAGAACCTGATCATTGTCGTCTCTGAGGACGATGAGCTTTACATAGAGGACGAGCTGGTCTCCTGGGGCTCCTGCCGGGAACGGCTGGCCTCCGGTCTGGCCTCCTCTTCGGACCCGGTCTTGATCTTAAAGGCTGACCGGAATGCCCACCATGGGGTAGTGGTGAAGTTGATGTCGCTGGCCAAAGAGATCGGCTGGAAACGAATGGCGATCGCCGCCCAGCCGAAAGCGGGTGAGGAGAGGAAATAGAGATAGACGAAGAGAAACAGGAAGCCCTTGCCGTTGGTTGTACTCTCCTTTTTCGAAAAATCCGGGGTAAAAATCAGAATTTTCTTGTTCCCTTGATATTAGCTTAGTATACTCCTGTCTGGTTATCTCTCTCGCGAATTCGTAATTTTAATAATATACCGCGCGATCTTATTATGAATCCGTCTGACTTTGTTCATCTCCATGTCCATACCGAGTATAGTCTTCTGGATGGGGCGGCCCGGATCCCGATCCTCATGGAACGGGCCTCCCGTTTAAAGATGCCGGCGTTGGCCATTACCGATCATGGGACAATGTCCGGGGTGGTAAAGTTCTATCAAGCGGCTCTGGAAGCCGGCATCAAACCCATTATCGGCTGTGAATTTTATGTGGCTTCGGGAAGCCGGTTTGACAGGACCTCCGGCCCGAAAGTACCCCCCTTTCACCTTACCATATTGGCCCGGGATGAGGTCGGCTATCATAACCTGCTGGTTTTATGTTCCAAAGCTCACCTGGAAGGGTTTTACTATAAACCCCGGATCGATCGTGAGTTGCTGGGGTCATACCACCAGGGTCTGATTGCTCTGAGCGGATGCTTGAAAGGCGAGATTCCCCGGGCGTTGCTGGCGGGCGACCGGAAAAAGGCCGAAGAGTGTCTGTCTTTTTACTCCGATGTTTTAGGAAAAGAGAATTTTTATCTGGAGATAATGGACCATGGCATCCCCGAACAGAAGCGGGTAAACAAACTGTTGATTGAACTCTCCCGCCGGACCGGGATTCCCCTGGTGGCTTCCAATGACTGCCATTACGTTTTAAAGGAGGACGCTTATTCCCAGGAGGTTCTCCTCTGTATTCAGACCGGCCGGAAACTGGAGGACGAAAACCGGATGAAACTTTCATCGGAAGAGTTCTACCTTAAATCAGCTGAGGAGATGGAAACACTCTTCCGGGAGGTGCCGGAGGCGCTTCTCAATACCCGGAAGATCGCTGACCGCTGCCACCTCGAGATTGAGTTTGGTATCGACCTTCTCCCTGATTTTACGCCACCGCCGGGGAAGAAGCAGACGGAATATCTCCGTGAGCTCTGTGAAGCGGGGATCAAGGAACGTTACGGGGAGGAGACGGAGAAGATTCGGGAACGGTTGGAGCACGAGTTGAGCGTTATCGAAGGAAAAAGATTCGTCAGTTATTTTCTGATTGTCTGGGATCTTATCCGTTATGCCAAGACCCACAAGATCCCGGTTGGTCCCGGGCGCGGGTCCTCCGCGGGCAGTATCGTCTCCTATCTTCTGGGAATTACCGATATCGAACCTTTCCGGCAGGATCTGCTCTTTGAACGATTCCTCAATCCCACCCGCACTACTATGCCCGACATTGATATGGATATTTCAGATCAGGGCCGGGGGGAACTGATCAGATATACCACGGACAAATACGGGGCGGACCGGGTCGCTCAGATCATAACCTTCGGGTCGATGAAGGCCCGGGCGGTGATCCGGGATGTAGGAAGGGTGATGGGGATGCCGTACGGGGATGTCGACCGGATCGCCAAGCTGGTCCCCCCGGGCCCGAAGGTTACCCTGAAAAGAGCGTTGCGCGCCGAGCCGAAACTGCAAGAACTCTATGAAAAAGACCCCCTGATCAAGAGATTGTTTGATACCTGCTTCAAACTGGAAGGGATATCCCGGCATGCCGGCACTCACGCGGCCGGTGTGCTCATCTCCCGTCAACCTCTGGTCGAGAACGTTCCTCTCTGCCGGGGAAAAGATAATGAAGTGATCACCCAGTTCGACATGTACGACGCGGAAACGGTCGGACTTTTGAAGATGGATTTTCTCGGTCTTCGTACTCTCTCCGTCATCCAGAACACGATTGATTTAGTCGAGAAGACCCAGGGAGAGGTTATCGAATTGAATAAGATACCGGTTGATGATCCTGAGACCTTCCGCCTTCTCTCCAAAGCCAATACTCTGGGCGTTTTTCAACTGGAGGGTTCGGGGATGCGGGATCTCTCCACCCGGATCGGCTTGAAGAGTTTTGATGATATCCTGGCGTTGGTTGCGCTCTATCGCCCGGGCCCGATGCATATGCTGCCGGACTACATCTCCCGGAAGCACGGCACCGAGAAGATCAAGTATGATCATCCCAGCCTGGAGCCAATCCTGAAAGATACCTATGGCGTAATGCTCTACCAGGAACAGGTGATGATGATCGCCAATCAGCTGGCCGGATTTACTCTGGCCAGAGCCGATACCTTACGGCAGGCGATGGCCAAGAAGAAAGCCGACAAGATGGCCCGGTTGGGGGAGGCTTTTGTGAAAGGGGCGGAAGAACGGGGGATTAAACGATCGGTGGCGGAAAAGATATTCAATGATATGTCCCGTTTTGCCGAATATGGATTTAATAAATCTCATAGCGCGGCCTATGCCTTGATCGCTTATCGCACCGCCTACTTGAAGACTCATTATCCCCGGGAGTTCATGGCCTCACTCCTCACCAGTGAGATCAATAACATGGACAAGATGATGGTTTACGTGGCCGAATGCCGGGTGATGGGGATCGAGGTTCTGCCGCCCGATATCAACGAGAGTTATGGGGCCTTTACCGTGGTCGGGGGGAATATCCGCTTCGGTTTGAACGCGATCAAGAATGTGGGGACGGGAGCGGTTGAGGCGATTCTGGAAGCTCGCCGGGAGAGAGGGGCATTCGTTAATTTTTTCAAGCTGCTGGAAAGGCTGAACCTGAACGCGGTCAATAAGAAGGTTCTCGAAAGTTTGATTAAGTGCGGCGCTCTGGATTTGCTGCCGGGTCACCGAGCTCAGAAGATGGCGGTTCTTGATGAGGCGCTTCAGAGCGCGCACCGGACCCAGAAGGATCGGATGAACGGGCAGACTACGCTCTTCGATCGTTTCGAACAGGAAGATATCAAGAACAACCTGACCGGGTTTGTGGAGATAGAAGAGTGGCACCAGAATAAATGCCTGGCCATGGAGAAGGAGTTGATGGGGATGTATATCTCCGGCCATCCCCTGAGTGTGTATGAAAAGACCCTCCGGGCTTTCTCGACCCATTCGATAAGTCAGTTGAGTGAGTTAGGGCCCCGGACCAGAGTCAGGGTCGGAGGGATCATCGAGCAGATCGATGAGAAGACATCCCGGAAGAACGGGAAAAAGTTTGCCTTCTGCCAGCTCGAGGACTTATCCGGGGTGGTTGAGGTGACGGCTTGGAATAAAGAGTACAGTGAGTTCGGTCCCCTCCTCCAGCCGGGCAAGATCATCTTCGTGGAGGGCAGAGTCACTTCCCGCGACCGGGGGAGCAGTGTTCAGGTCTCCAAGGTCTATCCGCTCGATCAAGCGCAGGAGATATTTGCCCGGGCCTTGCATATTAACCTCCACCTAGCCGCGATCGACGGAGAAAGGCTCCGGGCGCTCTCGCGGGTTCTCCGGCATACCCGGGGGCGATGCCCTGTCTTTCTTGATTTTGATTTTGCCACTGGGGAGAAGGTTCTTCTCCGGGCAGGGGATCAGTTCATGGTAAAATGTTCTCCCGGGTTAATCGGGGAGGTTGAGAATGTCCTGGGAGAGAATACGGCTTTTATTAAAACATAGTAACTACTTAGGTTATCAGGTTCACGGTTCACGGTTGAAAACATGTATAAAGCTACAGTTTCGGGAACCAGGCAACCGTGAACCCCTGAACCGTGAACCCCTGAACCTGAGTAGTTACAAAACATAAGCTAATTTATAGTTGCCTAAGCCGATTCCGATTGATAGAATGCGCGCATCTAATAAAAAGGGGAGGCAAGATGACAAAGAGAGATCTGGTGGTAAAAATCGCTCGGGAGACCGCCCTTACTCAGTTAGCGGTCAAGGAAGTTATCCAGAAGTTTCTGGATGATATCATTGATGATCTGACGGCAGGGAAGAATGTCGAGTTCCGTAATTTCGGCGTATTTCAATGTGTCTACCGGAAGCCCCGGATTGGTCGGAATCCTCGTAAGCCCGAAGATATAGTAGAGATCCCGGGTCGTTATGTGGTCCGGTTCAAGCAGGGCAAAGAGATGAAGATCAAGATGGCCCGGAGACAGGGGACCGGTTGAGGACGGAGAGAACGGGTTGAGTGGAGCAGTTTAAGTTACCCGGCCGGGATCCGTTTCGGGCGTCGCGGGGTAATTGAGACAATAAAGGCCCCAATCGCTATGATTGGGGCCTATGATTTATAATTTTTCCGCTCAAGCGGTTACAATACCATCGTAGTTGCCTTGCCAGGGCGGGGCCAAGTTTTAAATGAAAAATCTTTACCAAGCAGTTAAAGGAATGGCTGATATTTTTCCTGACCAGGCCCGGAAGTTTGCGACCCTGGAAGCGGCGGCCCGCGCGGTGGGGGAGAGGTATGGCTACGAAGAGATCCGGACACCTCTAGTCGAGCCGACCGAACTCTTTGCCCGGAGCATCGGGGAGACTACCGATATCGTGCAGAAAGAGATGTTCTCATTTTCCGGCCCCGGGGATAAGAGTCTGAGTCTCCGACCGGAAGGGACCGCCGGCGTGGTCCGGGCCTATCTGGAACATGCTGTTTATGCCCAACAGCCACTGGTCCGCTATCTCTACCTGGGTCCGATGTTCAGGCGGGAGAGGCCTCAGGCCGGCCGCCGGCGTCAGTTCCACCAGTTCGGTATTGAGGCTCTGGGCAGCCGCCGGCCCGCTATTGACGTGGAGACAATCGATCTTCTGACCTGCTACCTGGAAGAGGTCGGGATGGATGGATGGGAACTTGGAATCAACAGTGTGGGGTGTAACCGGTGTCGTCCCGGTTTCCGGGAAGAATTGAGGTTATACCTGGAGAAACGCCGGGAAGAACTCTGTGAAAATTGTCGGAGCCGTCTGGAGACCAATCCCCTCCGGGTTCTGGACTGTAAGAATCCCGGTTGCCGGAAGGTTATTGAGAAAGCGCCGAAACCGATCGATCATCTCTGCGATGACTGTGCATCTCATTTTGAAGAAGTCCGAGCTTTATTGACGGAACTGGCTGTCCCGTTTACCCTCCAACCTTTATTGGTACGGGGGCTTGATTACTATACCAGTGTTGTCTACGAGATCTACGGTCCTTCTCTGGGAGCGCAGGACGCGGTTGCCGGAGGGGGGAGGTATGATACCCTGGTTGAGGAACTGGGAGGACCCAGTCTTGGCGCGGCCGGCTTCTCAATCGGCTTGGAGCGCCTCCTGCTAAGTTTGAAAGGCCGGGAAATCCCCGCTCCATCCCCACCGTCTATATCTCTCTATCTGGTTGCGGTTATGGAGGAGGCATTTCGACCGAACGCCGTTCTCCTCTCCCGCCTTCGAAGGCGGGGGTTCAAGGCGGTGATGGATTACTTAAACCGCAGCCTCAAAGCTCAGATGAGGGAGGCCAATAAGCGCCGCGTTGATTATGTTCTGATTCGAGGTAAGGACGAGATGGAGAAGGGAGTAATAAAGCTCAAAGACATGAAGACCGGGGAAGAATCTTTGTTGCCGGAAGGCGAGGTTGTGGAAAAAATTTTTATGGAGTAAAAATTTTATAATGGAGTTCTGGAAACGTAACCATACTTGCGGGGAGTTGCGGCTTTCGGATAAAGGCAGTCGGGTGGTTCTCTCCGGCTGGGTGCGGCGGCGGCGAGATCACGGGGGAGTCATATTTATCGACCTCTGCGACCGAGCCGGTGTCACCCAGGTCGTCTTCAGCCCGGAGATCGACGGAGAAGCTCACCGGACGGCGGAGGGACTCCGTTCGGAGTACGTGGTGGCGGTGAAGGGGTTGGTTCGCCCCCGCCCGGAAGGGACGGTAAACCCAAAACTTCCGACCGGTGAGATCGAGGTCGCGGCCGACGCCCTCCAGATCATCAATCAAAGCCTGACGCCGCCCTTCCCAATTGAAGATGAAGAAGACCTCCAGGAAGAGGTGCGGCTGAGATACCGCTATCTCGATCTCCGTCGCCCCGCCATGTTGAAGAACCTGCGCTTGCGTCACCGGGTGACCAGGCGGATCCGGGAGATTCTGGGTGACCGGGGATTCTGGGAGATTGAGACTCCGCTCTTAACCAGGAGCACTCCCGAGGGCGCGCGCGATTACCTGGTCCCGAGCCGGGTTCATCCCGGCAAGTTCTACGCGCTGCCCCAGTCACCCCAGCTCTTCAAGCAGATGCTGATGGTAGCGGGCGTGGATAAGTATTTCCAGATCGCCCGGTGTCTGCGTGATGAAGACCTCCGGGCCGACCGTCAGCCCGAGCATACCCAGATAGATATGGAGATGTCATTTGTGGAACCGGAGGACATCTTCGAGGTAGTGGAGGATATGCTCCGGAAGATCTTTGCCGAGTTTGTCGGGGTTGAGATCAGCCTGCCGATGCCGCGCCTGAAATATTCGGAAGCCATGCTGAGATTCGGGAGTGATAAGCCCGACCTCCGTTTCGGCCTGGAGATAAAGGAGTTAAGTGGAATTTTTCAGCAGAGCGACTTCCGTGTCTTTCAGCAGGTGTTGGAAACGGGAGGGGTGATCCGGGGATTTTCCGTTCCCGGGGGAGCCCGGCTCTCCCTCAAGCAGCTCGACGATCTCACCGGGTTCTGTCAGAATGCCGGTGCCGGGGGCTTGCTCTGGATCTTGTTCAAAAAAAGGGGCGATCTAAAATCCCCCATGAAGAAGTTTCTATCTGAAGAAGTTCTCGATAAATTGCGAAAAACTCTGAACTGCGGACCCGGTGATTGCGTGATGATGATCGCCGATCAGGCCGAGGTGGCGGCGGAGGTACTGGGGAGGCTCCGGTTGAAGTTAGGCGCTGATTTTGAGCTGATCCCGAAGGATAAATACGAATTTCTCTGGGTGGTCGACTTTCCGTTGCTGGTCTATAATCAAGATGAGAATCGTTATGAGGCGGTTCATCATCCCTTTACCAGCCCCTACCCGGAAGATATCCCCCTCCTCGATACCGACCCGGGCCGGGTTCGCTCCCGAGCCTATGATGTTGTTCTCAACGGAACGGAACTGGGAGGGGGGAGCATCAGAATTCACCAGGAGGCGGTACAGGAGAAGATGTTCTCACTGCTTGATATCAGCCCGGATGAGGCGCGCCGCCGGTTTGGCTTTCTGTTAGAGGCACTACAGTATGGCGCCCCGCCGCACGGCGGAATCGGGATCGGCCTTGATCGGCTCCTGATGCTGATGACAGGCCTTGACTCGATCCGTGACGTGATCTCCTTTCCCAAGACCCAGAAGGCGATCTGTTTGACGACCGGATCCCCTTCGGAGGTCTCACAACGTCAGTTGAAGGAACTGCACATTTTTTTAACAGAAGATAAACAGATAGAGGAGGTATAGATGGAGATTTGTAAATTATTTCTAATTATCGCGATAGCCGGCGGAATGGTTCTTCCGGCCGTGACCGGCTGTTTCGCGGAGGTTGAAAAAGCAACGCCGATAGATTCGACTGAACCGGCGCCTATTTCCTCGCCGGAAATAGCGAAGGAGACCGGTAAACCGGAGGCGCCGGCCCCGGAAAATCCGGTTCCGCTCTCCCAGCGCGAAGACATCATTCTTATCAGCAAGTTTTACCGGGGGATGGGGAAGGAAGATGTTCCGAAAGGATGGGAACTGGACGACAAGAAGAAGCCGATCGATATCTCACTGGTAAAGGAGGGAGACCAGATCGCAGTCCGTTTCAAAAGCGAGAACAGCGCCTTCGGAATTTATAATACGCAAGACTTTGATATCAGGGATTATCCCTTTCTTAACTGGGAGTGGAAGGTGAGTAAACTGCCGGCCGGCGGAACTTTTCTGGATTCGGATAAGGATGACCAGGGCGCCCAAATTTATGTCTCGTTCGGCTCTCTCTCCTGGTATAACAAGCCGTTTGTCAAGGCGGTAGGTTATTACTGGTCCAGTACTCTCCCGGTCGGGACGGAGGGGCCGTGTCCCACCTGGGGGAAGAGCCAGGTTATCGTTGTTGAAACCGGCAAGGAGAAGATCGGGGAGTGGGTGGCCGAGAAACGGAATGTTTATGAAGATTACGTCAGACTCTTCGATGACAAGAAGCCGTCTGATGTCAGCGCGCTCCGCCTCTATACCAACTCCCAGCACACGGAGACCGGGAGCGAGGTCTACTTCAGGAATGTTTATTTTTCCAAAGAATAAAGCTTTTTTATTTGACAGGGGTGTCTTGCCCGTTATAATAAACTTGATACTGGGCACTGAGCTCAGTAGAAGTGTAACCCCAAATTTTTCTGGGGACAAATTGGAAAGGAGGAGTGTATGAAAGGATTGATAGTTATTGGACTTCTGGCTATGATGGTTGTGGCCGTCACCGGATGCATCTCGCCGGTCGGTGCGCCGATCATGGGCGCGATCTACACCGATGTCAAAGGCCCCGGCTACGCCGTTGATCCGAGTGCCGGTTTTTCCAAAGTCGGCCAGTCGGAAGCGCAGGCGATCGTCTGTGTCGCCACGGGTGACTGCAGTGTTGAGACCGCCGCCAAGTCGGTTGGGATCAAAAAGATCAACCATGTTGATATCGATTACATGAGTATTCTCGGTGTCTATGGCAAGGTGACCACCACCGTCTATGGTGAATAAGCCTTGAAAAAAATCCCCCTCCCCTTAATCAGGGGAGGGGGATTTTTTTTGTGAATATTTCAACGAAGATCTAATCAGCCTTTCTCTCCTCCGCCCGTTCCTCCAACATCTTCTTCTCGTCCCGGTATTCATTCCAGAGGTGGAGATTGCTGTAGCTGAGGGTGGTACAATCTCTCCCGTAGCGTAATTCCGCTTCCGTGTTCAAACGGGTCCAGATATAGAGATTGGCTCCCGGGATCTCCTCCCGCGGGGTTTTGTAACTTTTCATCATCTGCTCCCGGACAAAGTGCCCGAAAGAGGGAGGTTCCCATACGATTACCACGGAATACAACTTCTGTCCGCGGGGCGTGAAGAAGAACGTGATGGCGCACTCTTTCCCCCAGAGAAAGGACTCATATTCCAGGCGAGTTTTAAGGACCGAGACATGTTTTTCCAGCAGGTTGTAATTCTCCACCGCTGCCTGCTCCTCAACCTTGACCAGGGAACTCCCCCAGTTAAAATCACCGAACCGGATGGGTTTTGAGAAAGCGGTCCCGCTGCTGAGAAAGGAGATAAAGATGGCTATAAAAGTTATTTTCATGATGTTTTGTTTTATGGTAGCATATGCGATAAAGCAACCAACTATAATTTTCCGCAGGAAAATTATAAAATTATAATGAACTATTCCCACACCAGAATCTCGACTTTCGAGAACTGCCCGCTCCAGTATAAGTACAGGTATATCGAACGTCCGACTGTGACTCTGGGGGTGACCATCGAGGTCTTTATGGGTCGTCGCGTCCATGAGACCCTGGAGGACCTCTACCGGGATCTGGGGATGACCCGACTTCCCGAACTCGAAGCTCTCCTTGATTATTATCGAGCCGGTTGGGAGAAGCACTGGGACGAGAATATCCGGGTGATCAGGAAAGAGTACACTCCGGATGATTACCGCGAGAAGGGGAGGAGGTGTATCGAGGATTACTATCGGCGATACTATCCGTTCGATCAGGGGCGGACCATCGGGATTGAGGAGAGGGTTCGAGTGCCTCTCGGTTCCGACCGCGTTCTGACCGGTTTTATCGACCGCCTGGACCGGGTGGGGGAGGGAATATACGAGATCCACGATTATAAGACCTCAAGTCATCTGCCCACCCAGGAAGAGATCGATCGGGACCGCCAGCTGGCTCTCTATCAGATGGATATCCAGAACCGGTGGCGCGACGTAAAAGAGGTTATCCTGGTCTGGCACTACCTGGTCTTTGATCGGGAACTTCGGTCAACCCGCACCCCGCGTGACCAGGAAGAACTCCTGGCGGAGATAAATAAAGTCATCGATCAGATCGAAGCGGCCACGGAGTATGAACCAAGAGAGAGTTCCCTCTGTGATTGGTGTGATTTTCAGAATATCTGCCCGCTCTTTAAACATCTCTACCACGTGGAGGAACTCTCTCCCCGCCAGTTCAAGGAAGACGATGGAGTGAAGCTGGCCGATCGCTATGCCGCGCTTTTAGACGAGGAACATTCCCTGAAAGTAAAGAAGGAGCGGCTGAAGAGGGATCTGATTGATTTCTGTCTTTTTTCTGGTTACGAGGTTATCTATGGTACCGACCGGAAGATCAAGCTCAAAAAGACCCGGGGATTTCATTTCCCCGGTGCCAAGGATAAACGCCGGAAGGAACTAGAGGAGCTGCTTCGTCAGACCGGGCTATGGGATGAATTGTCGTCGCTCAATCTTAAGAAACTGGAGAAGGTCCTCCGGCGAGGCACGCTCCCGGATGAGCTTCGTGAGCAGCTAAAACCGTTTTATTCGGAAGAAGAGTCTTTTCGTCTCTATGGTTGTACCACCAGAATATACCCCCAGGGATAATTTTTTTTGTCATAGGGGATTTTCTTGATGATGAGCATATCCTCCAATCGCCGGCCGGGAAACAGCTCGTGGCCCTTGAAGATGCAGGCTACTTCAGGGCTTTTTTTAACTTCGCGGGTGTAAGGCGGGTATCGATCCATGGAGCGGTAGGGAGCCGCGATAATCTCTTCCCCGGTTAAAAAAGTTATCGGGTAAGCGAGCCAGTAATCGGCGTAAGCCCTGGTTATATTCTCCTCTTTAAGAGCGTTGATGATCTCCGGGACGCAGGCTGCCAGTTCCGGCTGGGGGATGAAGAAGAGAAGCTTAATAAAATGGCCGGCAATCACCACGGCCCCCAGGAAGACTCCGGCCGGTCTCCATTTCTTCCATAAAAAGAATGAAAGCGAGGCGAGGAAGAACGGTACCCAGCTTACGATTGGTATCAGGTAACGGTAGGCGGTGGAGTCCTTGATCTGTGAACTGAAAGCAAGGGCCCCCAGGCACCCGAGAAAAGAGACCAGGAAGAAAATATCAACTCGGTTGGTCTTGATAAATGCTCCCGAAGGTACCCGGGAAGCGCCCCTTATGGTGAGCAGCAAGAGCACGAAGACGGTGCCGGCAATTGCCGTCAACCCATTGGCGATACTGCAATAGCGGATAAGAGGGGTTCTCCCCAGGTCCAGTTTGATTGAAGTGGGGCTGACACCGGTGATCTTGGGCAGCAGGCGGGTAAAGAGCAGGGGAATATTCTTTCCGATTCCTTCCAGTCCGTCCGCCGTCCCGACGTGTAGATAGTGCCCGTAAGTGTAGTCTGGGAGCCCCTGGAAATAAAGGTTGATACCGCCGGTAATCAAAAGATAGGTGATAATAACCACCGCCGCGGTGACAAGATGGGGGCAGCGGGGCAGGAATCGGCGGATAAGATCGGTAAAGCTTTTTATCCCGAGTTCATTCCAGCCAATGAATGCCAGTGCGGCGACGAGAAGGGATACACCTCGCCAGATATCACGGATTCCATGGTGAGATCGGACTCGGAGCCCGAGGATAGAAAAGTCAATTTCTCCCAGAATCACCGTTACTAGGCCGAAAAGAAGGTAAGCCCCGATTACGGCAAAGATGATTTTATAAATCCAACGGCGGGTAGCGCTTCGCCGGCCGTGAGATGGTCTCCAATCTCGGATTATTTCTACCCGGCCGGTTCGAAATTCGGCAATGCCGAAGACCGCAAGGTAGAGAACGATCGGGAAGTAATAGTAGGCCACCATGGAGCAGTTCCAGAACCCGATCCCCATGATCAGCCCGAGAAGGATCACTTTCCCAAAATCTCCCTTGCCCCGGGAGAGGTAGCCGTCCATGAGCCGGAAGAAAATATAATAGGCCAGTGTCCCCCAGAAGAGCGTTCCCGTGAAGCCTCCCCGGGCTTTTGTCGACCAGAGGACAATCGTGGAAGAAAATATCACGGTGAAGACGAGCGTCAGCATGGCCCGGGGAATGCCCCCGTAGTCCCGAATGAGACGGTACTGGAGGATGAGAAAGAGGATATAGAAAGTGAGCGGGGCAAGCTTCAGGGGCAGAACACCGGGGCCGAGCAGTAAGAAGTAACCCGCGGCTACCAACGCTTCCAGACTCCCCATGTAGCCTTGCCCGTAAAAATAAGCGGGGATATGTCCCTGAAGCACGTGATTGGCCATCAAGCCGACGATGGCTTCATCGGCGTCGAAGTAATCTATCGGGTGGATAAGATAGGATAAGCTTAAGCCCACTCCCAGGAGGATTATCAGGAGGACACTTAAGACTTCGTTTCTTGTCTTCATCCCTCTGGCTGGAATCGAACAGATTCCTATGCCGGTGAGAACCGGTCACGGAGGATTCGCTGATAATCTTTTAAGTTAAAACCGCAGTACGGATGGGGGCAGAGTCCCTTCTCCTGCTGAGCGACACAGTTGAAGTCATTGAGAGTATCGGTCCCGGTCGCGATCATACCACAGTAAACCCGGCCCCAGAAGTTGGCCCGGGTCTCGGCGTCGTATTTTTGCCAGTTGATCTTCCAGCCCGGTCTGGTCTCATAATTGGACCGGATCAGTCCGGCGATATGTTTGGGATGCCACCCGATCGCGAAGAGGACCCGGCAGAGGGTCTGGATGCTGGTCGGATTGAGCAGCCCCCAGTTCGCGTTCCGGATGGCGTTGGCCGCGCAGCGGGGGATGTTGTCAAGATTCAGCCGCCAGTAGGTCTTGGACCATCGCGCGGGTGGTTGGTGAGTGACCCGGTCGAACTCCTGGTGGAAGGCGAATAGTGAGGAGGCGCGGTAGTCCCGGATCATCCGCTCCCAGCCCCGGCTCGCGTCCGGGATGACACCGGAGCACTGAGAAGCGTACCTTGCCGCCCCCCGCAGGTCCTTCCGGAGGGCAAAGAGTTCCCGGTAGGAGAGGTTTTTTCGGGGGAGGGTCGCGTAAACCGGGAGTTCCCGGGCGATTCGGCCCCCGACTTTTCCGAGGTATACTTTATGTTTCTGGTGGGTGGAGAAAGTGGTACGAATATCTCGCATGTAGAGGGGGTCGGCGTACTGGGTGATATCCAAGCTCAACCCCTCTCTCCCTCGGAACGTCCTCCCCACGGCGGTATCCGAGATAGTGACCGGGAGTGGGGACTCTCCCCGGCTCCGGCGGATGACCAGGTGACTTAAAAATTCATGGAGCCTCCCGATCCCGCTGTACCCTCTCGCGGCCCTCAGGGAAATTGGTCTCCGCCCCTTCTTATCAACTTTGGGAGTCAGGGAGTACTTCTCCCGGAGGCTGTCTTCCAGATATCCGATCCGCTCCAGTTTTCGGTGGATGGAAGATTTGAACGGGATCAGGGAGATGAAATGATAGCCGGAAGAGGTTGAATCATTGATGTGGGGAATCCCGTACTCCTTGAAGATGTTTTCGATTATCCGGTATACGGGCTCCATCAGTTTGAAGTAAGTCAATTGGTCCCGGTAGAGATTGTACCAGGTATCTAAGTTGAAATATTCAATATCCCAGATCGCCAGCGTGGCCTTCCAGTCCCAGACCGAACGAAAGATATCCAGACCTTCCTCCATCAGACCGGGTAAGTCATCTGTCCGGTTGGTGAGTCTCAGTGGCCGGTGATAACCATTCCGGGCCAGATATTCTCCAAACCCGACCAGGTACTCGCAGGTGAACTGGTCTCCGCCACAGAATTCCCGAATTCTCTCCCGGACGTTATCGTTGTGGTAATATTCCCGTACCGCTTCGAATTGAGCTTCCGACATGATAGGAGATGGTAGCTGGTTCATAATGAATGCCTTAAAATTTTCCGTCCCAGCGGTAGTCGGCGAGATTATAGCCGCAGAATGGCTGCGGGCAGTTCCCTTTCTCCTGATGGGAGACACAGTTGTGATCGACCATCTCATCGAGCCCGACGGCCAGAAGTCCGGAGAAGATCCGCACGTAGAAATTCGCCCGGGATGCGGCGTCGAAGTGCTTCCACTGGTCCGGGGGCCAGCCGGGTCCATTTACCCAGCGGGAGGTGACCAGCCCCGCGATGTGCCGGGGATGCCAGCCCCGGGCGAGCAGGCAGCGGGTCAGTGTTTGGAGGTTGGTGGGCTTCAGAAGCAGGTCGTTCGGTTGTTCCAACGGCCGGCGGACACAGGGAGGAACGTCGAGATAATTCATCCGATCATAGGTCTCTCCCCATTTTTCGGGCGGGTGTTGTTTCTCGCTGTCAAACCATTGGTGGAACTTATAGAGTCCGGACCCCTGATAATCTTCGATAAGATTTTTGAAGCTGACAGTGGAATCGGGGATAAAACACTCTACTCCCGCGGCATACTCGGCGGCGTTGTGGAAATGACGGCGCAGAGCGAGAGTCTCCGGAAGTGATAGATCTTTCCGGGGGATGGCGATCTGGATGGGGGTCCCGTCGGCGATCGCGTCGCCGACCTTCCATCGCTGAACTTTGTGCTTCTGGTGAGTGGAGAAGGCGCAGCGGCAGTCCCGCATATAGACAGGATCGCCAAAGCAGGAGAGGTCGAGGGAGATCCCCTCCCGGCCATGCTGTCCAATCCCGATCGAGACATCGGTAATGAGCAGCGGCAGATCGGTCCGGCCCACCGTCTCTTTTATGATCCGATGGGCAAAGCACTCCATCACCCGGCCCATCCCGTCGTAGGCCTGGCCGTAACGGAGAGAGACCGGCCGGTGCCTCTGGCTCAATGTCCCCGGGTATTTTTTGATCAAGGATTGATTGAGAAGACCCACGTCTTCCAGCATCAGGGCCGTTTTAGTCCCGGATTGAATCTGGAAGGAGAAGTGATAGCCCTGTCCGGTCATGATTGTTAGAGGTTGGATCCCGTATTCCCGGTAGATACTAAGGATGGACTGGTAGACGGGCTCGATCTTTTTGAAAGTAGTGACCTGGTCGAAATAAACCTCTCCGGGATAATCCAGATTGAGATACTCGATATCGAGTAACCCCAGCAGATGCACCTTGTCCCAGATTGACCGGAAGAAATCCAGGCCTTTCTCTAAAATGGCATTGAATCCAGCCAGGGGCGTGGAGATATATGGTTCCGGCGCGGGGATCCCCAGCAGGGCCTCCCCGTATCCAACGATGTACTCGGCGGTGCATAACTCCGGCTCCCGGGCGGTGCCGCCACAGTACTCGGCGATCCGTTCCCGGACCTCCGGATCACGATAATATTCGGTAGGCGTGAGCATTTTTATAATATTCTTGCTTTGTCCTTTCTTCCGGCTTATCTTTTGATATTTAGCGGCGCGAAGTATTATGCCTGATCCAACTTGGAAGTAAAGAATTATCAGAGGTTAGCACGAAGCACTAAGTTTTTTAACTTTAGACACTTTAGTTCACTTCTCACTTTAGGCACTTCTTTTTATTATGCCCGCGATCATCAAAATTTTAGCCTCGTTCTCCCTAGTTTTAATTCTCAGCCGCACGCGGCTCCATCTCAGTTTCTCGCTCCTCATCGGTGCTCTGGTTCTGGGATTCTGGGCCGGGCAATCTCCCCCCGGATTGTGTGGGATCATTCTCCACAGCATCAGCCGGTGGAGCACCTTCTATCTGGTCGGGATCATCGTCCTGATCCTGCTCCTCAGCCGGCTGATGGAGCAGTCGGGACATCTACAGAGGATCGTCTATGCCTTTGTCCTGGTGGTTAAGGATCGCCGGGCGATCAGCGCTCTGGTCCCGGCCCTGATCGGTCTCCTGCCGATGCCCGGCGGGGCCTTATTCTCCGCCCCCCTAGTGAAGAAGACGTTGGGGGATATCCCGATCCCGGCGGAACGGAAAGCGATCATTAACTATTGGTTCCGTCACGTCTGGGAATACTGGTGGCCGCTCTATCCGGGCTTCATCTTGGCGGTGGGGTTGCTCCGTGTTCCAACCTGGAAGCTGATGGCCGTGCAGTTTCCCCTCGCTATCTTCTGTGTGATCTCCGGCTCACTTATACTGCTTCTTCCATTGAAAGATCTGAAAAAGAGGGAAGGGCCCGCGAATCGCTGGGAGAGCTTCCGGACCCTCCTGAAAGAGTCCGCGCCGGTCTTGACGATAATAGGTGTTATTATCGGGCTCAACCTGCTCCGCCGCGTTCTTGCGCGGCTTGGTCTGGAGTTAAATTACCCGCCCGAACTCTCGATCTTAATCGGAGTCGTTGTCTGTATCGCGCTGGTGATCCGGACCAATCATCTTGGGCTGAATGATCTCACCCGGGCGCTCCGGGACCGGAAGTATCTTGACTTTGTTTTTCTGATCATCGCCATCATGATCTTCAAAGGCGTCCTGAGCGGGAGCTCGATTATCCTGGAGATCAAGGAAGAGTTGTTGGACTACCGGATCCCGATCCTCCTGATTATTACCATCCTCCCCTTTATCTCGGGGCTGGTCACCGGGATCGCGGTCGGATTTGTCGGTTCCTCCTTCCCGGTCATCATCCCGCTCCTGGCCGGTCTCCCCCCCATCTCGTACCTGGCCCACGCCGCGCTCGCTTACAGTTGCGGCTATATGGGGATGATGCTCTCCCCGGTCCATCTCTGTCTCCTGGTCTCCAGAGATTACTTCGATGCCCGTCTCTCCGCTTGCTATTACATTCTCCTCAAACTGGTGGTGGTGGTAATTGTCCTAACAGCTATCTACGTCTTTATCTTGACCCGGATAGGATAGGAGAAAAAGATCGAAGTCGTGCCTGCGTAATTCATTGAAAATTTTTACCCTTAAAAATGGACCGCTGATTATTTCCAGCAGAAAAAATTCCGGGCAAATTCTTTCTGGTATCTAAGTCAAATATTTCCACACTGGGGGTGAATTTTGATAGATACCTTGAAAATATTTAAAAAGGAAGTTGTATTGAAAAAAATGATGATATTAATGTCCCTTGCGGGGACTGGCCTCAACCCGGTTATTATGCCGGAAACAATACATTGGATATCGCCCTCTTCCGGGGAAGTTCGGGTCTCTGGGCGGTGAGGGGAGTGAGCCGGGTCTACTTTGGCGGTTCTACCGATCAGCCCGTACCCGGAGACTATGGGGGAGACGGCACCTTCTATCCGGGGATTTACCGTCCGGCTTCCGGTCTCTGGTCGGTGAGCGGCGTTACGCGGGTCTACTTTGGTGGGAGTTCTGATACTCCGGTGACAAGATAGGGAGTAGACAACTAGCAGTAGCGATTAATAAGGGGTTGATAGAGGTTGCCTGTTCCGCCCCCGGCAGCGACAAATTCTCCCACAGTAAGGGCGCGATGTATCGTGCCCCGGCATCTATTCCTATCATAGGAGGCATTGCGCGTTCCCATAAATGCTTCCAACTTGTCAGTGTTGACTACAGATCACGGATTACTTGTTCCCACCTTTCCGAAGAGCATCGGTCAGGCGCTGCCGAGCCGGAGCGAAGTCCGGGCGGAGGCGCAAAGCCTCCCGGAACTCCCGGGCCGCCTCCCGGTTCTTTCCCAATCTTAGCAGGCAGAGGCCCAGGTTGTACCGCCCCTCGAAAAAGTCTTGGTCGATCTCGACCGACCGGCGGAACTCGTCCGCCGCTTCCGCGAGGTGCCCCATTGACAAGAGGGAGTTGCCCAGGTTGTTGTGGGGATCGACCTGAGCATCGTCCAGTTCGATCGACTTGCGGAACGCTTCCATCGCCTCCTGCAACCGGCCGGTCTTGAGAAGGGCTATCCCGAGGTTGTTGAAGGCGGGGGTCTGTTCGGGATCAAGCTGCAGGGCTACCCGGAACTCCTCGATCGCCTCCTCATGCCGGCCCAGTTTTGCCAGTGTCTTTCCCAGGTTGTAGTGAGTCTTATACTCATCCGGGGCCATCTTGGCCATCTCCCGAAATTCCTCGAGCGCTTCCTGGAACCGGCCCTGATCGTAGAGGACCTTGGCCAGCTTGTAGCGGAAGGTATAACTCTCCGGGCTTTCCCGGATAAGCTTCCGGAGCTTTGATTCGGCTTCGGCGGTCTTGCCTTTTCGGTAATCCTCGACGGCATCTATGAACTCCCGTCTCATCCAGATCGCGTCTTTCGAATCCCGGAGCGAAGAAGTGTCCGTCTTCCGGCTTCCCCCGCCGCCCAGGTAACCGAGACTCTCGAGTGTCTTCCGGGAAGTCTCATCCAGCATGACTTCGGGGGCCTCTCTTCTTACCATCTCTTCTTCCAGGGCGGCGAGCCTGTCCGCGAGTTCCCGCATCTTCTCAGGCTGCAGCCGGGCCAGGTTCTTCAGCTCTGCCGGATCGTCGATCAGGTTATAGAGTTCCTTTAGTGGGGCGAGAATGTACTTCCATTCCGGGGTTACCATTCCCCGCAGAGGACTCCAGCCGTACTCGGTCAGCGGAAACTCGGTCTCGATATAAACATCCTTTTCCGGGACGGACTCTCCCAGAAGGGTTCCGGCAAAGCTATGCCCGCTTGAGTCTTCGGGGAGCTTCCAGCCGAAGAGATCCAGAATGGTGGAGAAGAGGTCAACCGTGGACATCAGCTCTGTCACCTCCAGACCCCGGGGGAACCGGGCGGCACCCGAGACGATAAACGGCACTCGTATGACCGGATCATAGAGGAGGAGCCCGTGCTCCTCTTCCCCGTGATCGCCCAGCCCTTCCCCGTGATCGCCGACCGCTATGATGATTGTTTTTTTAAGCAAGTCTTCTTCCTTTAAGTAATTGATCAATCGTTTTATCTGGCGGTCCATGTAAGTTATCTCATGGTCATAAGCGTCACCCAGGCCGGGTCCGGGAAAGTAATAAGGCCGGTGGGGGTCGAAGAAATGTACCCAGCAGAAAAACGGACGGCGGGAATGTTTTGTCAGCCACCGGAGTGCCGCCCCGGCGACCTTATCCCCCCGGCGGTAACGGTACATCGCGTTGTCATCATAGATATCATCTGAAGTAGGCACTTCATAATCATCGTAGATCCGGAAACCGCGATCAAGACCGAACTTCGAATCGAGGACGAAGGCCGCCACAAAAGCGGCGGTTTGATAACCGTGGGAAGAAAAAACCTCGGCTAGAGTAGGGATCTCTTCACTCAAAACATGGGCGCCGTTTACCCGGCAGCCGTGCTCGGGTGGGTAAAGTCCGGTCATCATGGTGGCGTGGGAAGGGAGGGTGAGGGGGACATTGCAGAAGAACCGGCTGAACCTGACACCGGATTCAGCTAGTTCATCCAGGGACGGGGTCCGGGCGGCGGCGTACCCGTAGCAACCCAGGTGATCGGCCCGGGTGGTGTCCATTGTGATGAGCAACAGATTTGGAAGTTCTCTTCGCTCCCCCTTGGTGCGAAGTAACCAGATCACCGCGGCGAGGGCTATAACCGCGATTGAGATGAGAAACCAGCGCTTCAAAATGTTTAAGAGCGTCCCATTTTCTTGAGGTGGGGCATTAGGCCGCTCTCCGCCATTTATAATAGACCAGTTTAATTTGACACCTATTTTGTAGGTTCATTCTCTTTCTCCAATACGCATTCCACGCATCCC